>JABLTS010111598.1_pt1 | contig 77723 bp, 75 predicted proteins | sample 7160081 | NCBI WGS metagenome assembly JABLTS01 (sample SAMN14651231, study PRJNA627086) | human gut metagenome | isolation source: feces | host: Homo sapiens | reverse complement strand
TTTTCTTTTCATATTCTCTAATACTATTTTCTTTCATATATCCCCTTAACATTTGTTTTTAATATTATTTTTTAGCACAATATTTACATGATTATATCATATTTTCTATAATATTAGAAATTAATTTCTAATATTATGAACCATTAATTAAATTATTGCTAGAATTTTTCCAGTAGTTTGCATATACTATCCTAAGCAATAATTTAAGTGATATTATGAACTATACCATAGAATTAAATGATTGTATTTTACTTGGATCCGGAGCTGAAGGAAGTGTTTTTCTTACTCCAGAAGGTTTTGCTATTAAGCAGTTTAATACAATAAAAGCTGCTAAAAAAGAGGTTTCTATTCTTGATGATGTAAAAGATAGTCCTTTTTTTCCAAATGTATTGATTAGAGTGAGCAATATAGTTGTTAGAGAATATGTCCAAGGTGAAAATCTCTATGAATATATTCAAAAAAAAGGCTTATCCTATTCTCTTTCTAAAGAAATAATAGATTTACTCGAAGATTTAAAAAGATTAAAGTTTAAAAGACTTAATGTTAGAAATGCTCATATTTTTATTGATTCTAACGAAAAAATTAAAGTTATTGATCCAAGAAAACCTTATGTAAAAAACACCCCCTATCCTAAAGACATAATTAAATTACTTTTGAAGTTAAAGGTATTTGATAAGTTTTTACAAGATTTATTAAATTATAGACCTGATTTATTAGATTATTGGATTGACGGATATAATTATGTAGCCAATAATTACAGACATGTACTAAGATACTGATAAAAAAATATTACTATACAATATTTTTTTATGACAAATTATAAGTGGTAAGTTAATATTGAAACTCCTAATGGATTTTCTAAAAATATAGTTTTAATTAAATAAACCTATATTTATTTTTTAACTTACCACTTCAATTTACTGCTTATTTTTTATTTCTTTCTTACTAAATTAGTATTAAATTTAGCTACATACTTTCGATTGATACTACATCATAGCCTTGATCTTCAATCTTTTCTTTAATTTCATCATTGTTAGAAGATGTTTCAACTATGGCATACTTTTCTTCTAAATTCACTTGAATTTTGCCTGAATCTTTTAGCTCTGCTAAAGCTTCTTTTACATGATTTACACAATGATTACAACTCATACCTTCAATAAATATCTTTTTTAACATTAATATCTCCTCCTTAAATTATCAAAACCAAATATAAAAATTTCATATTTATATTGTTAATTTTATTAAATAAAATTATTTATAAAATAATTATTTTTTACTAATTAAATTTTAAGCCTTAAACTTCTTAAGTCTTAAAGCATTAGCTAATACTGAAACTGAACTTAAACTCATTGCTGCTGCGGCAATCATTGGATTAAGTAATGGTCCTCCAAATATGTGTAATACCCCCATGGCTACAGGTATTCCCAAAACATTATATCCAAATGCCCAGAATAAATTTTGTTTTATATTTCTTATTGTCGCTTTAATTAACTTAATAGCTACTATAACATCCATTAAATCGCTTCTCATAAGAACTATATCTGCTGATTCAATTGCTACATCTGTTCCTGATCCAATTGCTATTCCTATATCTGCTTGTGCTAATGCTGGTGCATCATTGATTCCATCTCCTACCATTGCAACTTTATCATCTTTTCCTTGTAACTTTTTAACTTCGTTTGCTTTATCTTCAGGCAATACTTCTGATAAAACTATATCTATTCCTACTTGCTTTGCAATAGCTTCAGCAGTCTTTTTATTGTCTCCTGTAATCATTGCAACTTTAATTCCCATGTTATGAAGCTCTTTAATTGCATTAATACTACTTGGCTTTACTGTATCAGCAACTGCAATAATTCCTTCTAATGAATTATTTATTGCAATAAACATAGGGGTTTTACCCTCATTTGCTAATCTATCTGCTTCACCCCTTAATTCACCTATGTCTATTGACCTTTCCTTCATCAATTTTAAGTTTCCTAATAAAATTGATTCATTTTCTATTACTACCTCTATTCCATGACCAGGTATTGCATTGAAATTTTCTAATGATTTTAATTCAATATTTTTTTCTATTGCTGCTCTTACTATAGCTTCACCTAATGGATGTTCAGATCCCTTTTCTGCACTTGCAGCTAAAGCTAATAATATATTATTTTCTTTCCCTCTAGATACTATATCAGTAACAACTGGTTTTCCTTCTGTTATTGTACCTGTTTTATCAAATACTATAGTATTAATTTTATGAGTAATTTCTAATGCTTCTCCACCTTTAATTAATACTCCATTTTCTGCACCTTTACCTGTACCAACCATTATTGCTGTAGGTGTTGCTAATCCCAAAGCACAAGGGCACGCAATTACTAGTACTGATATAAATATTGTTAATGCAAATACCGGTGTTTCTCCAGCTATTAACCATGCAATTGCTGAAAAAATAGCAAGCCCGATTACTATCGGAACAAAGTATGCTGAAATAACATCTGCCATCTTTGCAATTGGTGCTTTTGATCCTTGTGCATCTTCAACCAATTTAATTATTTGAGATAATGCTGTATCTCCCCCCACCTTTGTAGCCTTATATTTAATAAAGCCTGTTTTGTTAATACTTGCACCTATTACATTACTTCCAACTATTTTTTCAACTGGTATACTTTCTCCAGTAAGCATTGATTCATCTATTGCTGTTGAACCTTCAATAACTTCACCATCAACTGGTAACTTTTCTCCTGGCTTAACTAATATTATATCTCCAACTACAACTTCATCTATTGGAATTACTATTTCGTTACCTTCTCTAATAATAGTTGCTGTTTTTGGTGCTAATCCCATTAATTTTTTAATTGCTTCAGATGTTTTTCCTTTTGATATTGCTTCTAAATATTTTCCAAGTGTTATAAGTGTTAATATTGTAACTGCTGCTTCGAAATATAAATGCATAGCATAGCTTGTATCACCAGTAGCTATTTTATACATTCCAAATACACTATAAAGAAAAGCTGCACTTGTTCCTACAGCTATTAGTGAATCCATATTTGGACTTAACTTTATCAAATTTTTAAATCCAATTAAATAGAATTTATATCCTATAGCCATAACTGGAACTGTTAATATAATTTGAAATACAGCAAAGTTCATTGGATTAACCATAGGGTCTATTATCTTAGGCAATGGCATTCCCACCATGTGTCCCATAGTAACTATTAAAAGTGGAATTGTAAAAATACATGAAAAAATAAGTCTTCTTAATAATTTATCTTTATCAGATAATTTTTTTTCTGTATTTTCTTTTTCTTCTTCTCTTACAAGCTTATAGCCAGCTTTTTCTACAGCTCTTTTAATATCTCCGTAAGTTACTATATCGTCATCAACTGTAATACTCATTTTTTCAGTAGTTAAATTAACTACCGAATCTTGAACACCTTCTATTTTTTTTGTTACTTTTTCAACTCTACCAGCACATACTGCACATGTCATTCCTTCAACCCTATAAGTATGGGTTTTTATATTTTTAATTACTGAATATCCAAGAACTTCTACTTTCTTTTCTATTTCATTTGATGTTACTTTATTCTCATCAAAACTTACTGTTAATGTTTCTGTAGTAAAATTAACACTAGCATCTTTCATGCCTTCCATTTTTTTAATTCCACGTTCTACTCTATTTGCACATGCAGAACATGTCATTCCACCAATTTTATATTTTTTATCCATTTAATTTCTCTCCTTTCCTTATTTAGATATCTTCTCAAAAAGATTCATTATTTCATCTATCTTTTCATCGCCATTATTATTTATTATCGCATCTTTAACACAATGATCTAAATGTCTTTTTAAAATTTGCATATTTGCCTTTTTTAATAATGATTGAACTGCAATTATTTGATTAGAAACGTCAATACAGTATCTTTCATCTTCAATCATTTTTATTATTCCTTCAATTTGTCCTTTTGCTATTTTTAAATTTTGAATTGCTTTTTTTCTTTCTTCCATAGTTCTCCTCCATATTACCCCCCACCCCAGGGGGGTATGTTTTAATTATAATACTTTTTATTTCTATGTCAATATTAATATTTTTTATTATTTCTTATTCTTTATACAAAATTTTATTGCTACTTATCCCTATATTTATCAGATATATTTTTTAATTTATTAGGTTAAACTATTTATGTGTTATTAGTGGAAAATCTTTTATAGATGCAAAATTAATAACTAATTTAATACTTCAGTTAAAAGAGGTGAATGAAATGAGTAAATGTTGTTCAAAATCTGATCCTAGCTGTAAGGATTATGCAGAAAAAGTGAAAAATAAGGCAAATGAAAAAACACCTTATGAAATTGATAAACCAACTAAACATTTTTAAAATTAAATCTTCAAATATAAAATTAATATGCTCATCATATAGTTTCATCATTTAAATTAGACACTATATAAGGAGCATATTTTATTAAATTATAAAATTTTATTTATTTTTATAACTATCTACTAACATCATAAAGAATTTAAATAATACTACTGATATTATACCAGTTGTTATGTATATTTGAATTCCAGCTATTTGATTTACAATATAACCAAAAGTTTCATATCCTTGACCTATTAAGTAAGCAGACATCTTTGTTGAAGCTACAATTCCTATAGCCATAGGGAACGTAAGTCCTGCAAATCCTGGATGGAAAATATATGAGAAGAATTTTGGTAATTTGCTTATTATGAATATTAATGCACAAATTACTGCAAAGTATAAATAATAAACTATAAATTTATTTGGTGTTTGAATAAAATTAAGGTAACTTACTAAACAAAGACTTGATGGTGCAAGTACAATTGCTTGAGTATGATACATTGGATCTTTGATTTCATATTTTGCTAATCTATAAATCATAAATGGAATTATTATAGTAAATACTGCAATACCATAGTATACAACTATTTTACCTATTAAAGGTTCATTCATAACTCCACCAACTACTGTAGAAACCATTATACCATTATATGTAACAAACCAACTTGGAACGAAAGTTTGCATATTAACACCTTTTACTACGTTTCTATATGTAAATATTAGAATGTGAATTGCATGTAATATTAAACCTATAAACCAAAGCGCCTTACCAAAAGCCGCATTATAAGTATAAATATAACTACCAATAATCATAGTTATCATTGTAAATCCTGCATAAAGTGATGCTGGAACTGTATTTGAATATTCATTTTTTACAGTATCAAAGTGAGCAACCATTTTAACTATATATGCTATTAAAACAGCAATTGCTGCCCATATAGTTAAATGTCTTACCCATGTATATCCCATACCTGAGTATACATTAGCTAAAGTTGATGCCCCTACCATGGTTGGTAAAATTGGAACTGGTAAGTTTTTAATCTTTTGTATTAGTGACTTATTATTCATGATTCCTCCTAAAATTTAAAAATAAACTAATAAATAAGTTCTATATATATCTTGTGTAATAGAGTTGAATTAAATTCATTTGTTAATTTTTTCACTTTTCATTCAACAAATTTACTTAATCACTCCTCAACAATAGTTATTATACTTATAGAAATCATTCAATTATGTGATTTTTATCACAATATTGTTAATTTTTTAATTATTTTTTTAAGATATTTTATTAAACTAAAAATATAAAATAATATTAATAAAAAAAAGAACTGTAATACTACAATTCTTTTTTCATTTTATATTTTGTAGAAGTTATATTATAAGCTCAATATCTTTTTCCCAGTATCAACTAGTTCACATTTATCTCCTACTTTAACTTTTCCACCTTTTAATACTCTTGTAAAAATTCCATTCTTAGGCATTATACACTCTCCTACTTGATAGTATATTGCACATTTATCATGACATTCTTTTCCTATTTGAGTTACTTCTAAAAGAACATCATCTCCTACAGTTAATCTTTGTCCAACTGGAAGCTTATTTAATTCAAATCCTTCAATAACTAAATTTTCTCCAAAGGCACCAAAATCAACATTTCCACCTTTATTTCTGAAATCTTCTATTTTTTCTAAAGCTAAAAGACTTACTTGTCTATGCCATTTTCCAGCATGAGCATCTCCTTCAATTCCAAACTCTTCTATAAAATTTGCTTCTGAAACTTCATTTTTTAATGTTCCCTTATGTTTACTTGTACAAATAGCAATTACTTTTCCCATTTCTTATCCTCCAATTTGATTCATAAACTTTAATTCTTTATGCTCACTTTTTTCTAAAAATAAATGTTTTTCTGGTTTGTCATATATATTTTCTTGTATAATTTCTCTTAAATTTTCGTCACTAATTCCTTTTCTAAGCTTAGATTTTAAATCTACCCCATAATCAAAGTGAAGACATTGCTTTAAAAAACCTTCTGGAGTTAATCTTATTCTATTGCAATCTTCGCAAAAACAATTGCTTAATGCACTTATAAAACCAACTTTACCTTTTGCGCCTTTTAACTTAATATATGTAGCTGGTCCGCCACTTTTACTTCTTACTACTTTTTCATAATCAGTATAATTGTCTTCTATAACCTTTAGTACTTCTTCATTTGTAACACCTTTATAATTAATTGCAATTCCAATTGGCATTAATTCAATAAAACGTATATCTATAGGTTTTTCTTTAGTAAGATTTACAAAATCAATTATTTCGTCTTTATTAACATCATTAACTATAACAGTATTTAATTTTACTTTTATCCCTAGCTCTATTGCCTTATCTATGGCTACTAAAACATTCTCTAACTTACCTAATCTAGTTAATTTGCTAAATCTTTCTTCTTTTAATGAATCTAAACTGATATTTACTCCCTTCAATCCATTTAACTTCAATTCTTCAAGTTTATCAGCTAGTAATATTCCATTTGTAGTTAGATAAATTTCTTCAATACCTGGAATATTATTTATTCTCCCTATAAGATTTACTATTCCTGCTCTAACTAATGGTTCTCCACCAGTTATTCTAATTTTTTTTATTCCAAGTTTAGCGCTTTCTTTTACAATTTTATATATTTCATCATCAGTTAACTTTTCATCATTTTTTAAGAAGTTATTTTCCTTCTCCTTCATACAATAAACACATCTTAAATTACAATTATCAGTTACCGATACCCTTAAGTAATCAATCTCTCTTTCAAACTTATCTTTCATATTAATTCAAAGGGTAAGTTAAAAGTTAAACTCCCCACTCTTTCCTCCTGTTTTTTTAAGCAAATGAGTTCCTTCGATAACCATTCTTTTATCAATTGCTTTACACATATCATAAATTGTTAATGCACTTACTGTTGCAGCTGTTAAAGCCTCCATTTCAACCCCTGTTTTATCAACTATTTTTACTGTTGCTGTAATTTCAATGGAACTCTCTTCTTTATTTATCTCAAAATCCACATTACAACTTGTAATCATTAATGGATGGCACATTGGAATTAAATTTGATGTTTGTTTACTAGCCATTATTCCTGCTATTCTAGCTACTCCTAATACATCGCCTTTACCAATTTTCCCATTTTCTATTAACTCTAATGTCTCTCTACTAACTTTTATTTTTGAAACAGCAACTGCAACTCTAGCTGTTTCATTTTTTTCTGATACGTCAACCATTCTAGCATTTCCACTATTATCAAAGTGCGTCAATTTATTATCCATAATACAAGCCTACTTTCTAAAATTATTTTCCAAATGAACAATGTGGGAATGTACATACATTACAATCTAAGCATAATCCACCATGTCCATATTCGACTATATCATCAATTGTTAATTTTTCATCACTTAAAACTCTTGGTAATACTAAATCAAGTACTGTTCTTTTAGAGTACATTGCACAGCTTGGTACTCCTAAAATTGGTGTATCACCATAATAAGCTAATAAGAACATAGCTCCTGGTAATACTGGAGATCCATATGTTACTAATTCACCACCACATTCCTTAATTGCTGTAGGTGTAACATCATCAGGGTCTACAGACATTCCTCCTGTACAAATTATCATATCTACTTTTTCACTTAAACCTTTTTGAATTTCTTCAATAATTCTTTCCTTTTCATCTGGTAATATTACTTGACGTATTACTTCACTACCATAATACCCTAATTTTTGCTTTATTACTGGTAAAAAGGCATCCTTAATTCTGCCTTTATATACTTCATTACCAGTAGTTATTAATAAACACTTTTTAGGTTTTATTTCTGCTACACTAATTATCTTTTCTCTAATTAGATTTTCAGCAGTAATAATTTTTTCCTCATCTATTATTAATGGAATAACCCTTGTTGCTCCAACTTTTTCCCCTTTTTTAATTGGAGTATTATTATGCAACGTAGAAACTATAATTTCACCAACCGAATTTAATTTGAATAAATTAGCTTTATCTATTTTTAATACTCCATCTCTGTCAGCAAAGAAATCTACTTTTCCTTCTTTAATTTCATCTGAAATCTTAATTCCTTCTCCCACAACTAAATTTGAAATTCTTGTTGCTGCATCATTTTCATGAAGCTGACCTTCTGTAGGTTCCCAAACATAAACATGCTCTTTCCCAATAGATAGTAATTTTTCTATATCTTCTTCTTTAATTATATGACCTTTTTTAAATAATCTTCCTTTAAATTCACCAGGAATTATTTGAGTTACATCATGAGAAAGTATAGTTCCTACTGCATCTTCTACTTTTATCATTTTCATATTAATTTTCCCCCTATTACTTTCTAGCACATTCTTTTGAAGTTCCTAATAATATATCAATTCCGTGTTTAATGTCATCTAATGCATAATCTAATGCTTCCTTGCAAGCCTTTGGACTTCCTGGTAAATTAACAATTAATGTATCTTTTCTTATACCAGACACAGCCCTTGAAAGCATAGCTCTTTTAGTAATTTGCATACTATACATTCTTATTGCTTCGCATATTCCAGGTGCTTCTCTATCAATTATTGCTTTAGTAGCTTCTGGTGTTATATCCCTTTTAGAAAATCCAGTTCCACCTGTACTTAATATTAAATTAACTTTAAGCTCATCACTCATAACTTTAAATTCATTTTCTAACATTTCTTTTTCATCAGGTAATATGACTTGTTTTACTACAGTAAATCCCGCAGCTTCAACTAACTCTTTTACTACAGCCCCACTTTTATCTTCTCTTTCTCCAGCATAACCTTTATCACTACTTGTAATTATACCAACTGTATACATTATAATTCCTCCAATTCTTTATATTCTTTTTCCGTATTTATATTTAAAAAATCTTTTTCAATAAATTTTTTTTCTTGATTTCCATCTATAACTTTATAATTTAAAGATTTTATCAATAATTGAAGTTTATTATTATTATTTTTTATTGCATTTTCAATACTAGGAATGCTCTTTTTTGAATATACTGCACATAATGGCTGTAGCCTTCCAGAAACCTCCGGTATTAACACTTCATATTCTTCATTATAATTTCCTAATATATTTAAAGTTTCACTAGTTATAAGTGGCATATCACATGCTATACATAAAACTTTATCTGTAGTTGAATTCATAAGAGCTGAATGTATTCCGCTCAAAGGACCATTCCCCTTATATATATCTTCAATTACTCTTAAATTAAATCCTTCATATTCTTCTTTTTTATTTGCAATTATTATTATTTCTTTATAACCTTTGCCTGCATCAATTATATGCTCTATAAATTTACGTTCCTTATAATTTAATAACGCCTTATTATTATAGTTCATTCTACTACTTTTACCACCAGCTAAAATAGCCAATGTCTTGTTTATCATAAGCATCTATCTCCTAAAATTTAATGATATCAACTGTTTCACCACTATGAAGAGCTTCGCTTCCACCCTCTACTTCAATCATACAATTAGAATTTAAATTAGAACTTAATATTCCATTTCCACTTTTCACTTGTGTTATATATACCTTTTGTTTTCCCTCTTCTATTACAACTCTACCTCTAATAAATCTTCTCTGAGGGCTTTTTTTATTGAAATTATCACATAAAGTTGCTTTTTCTCTTTTAACTTCTATTTTTTCAATTCCACTTAATTTTTCTATTGATGTCTTAACAAACAACTCAAATGCTGTTAGTGCCGCAGTTGGATTTCCTGACAAACTAACCACAAGAGCATTATTTACAATACTACAAAGCACTGCTGAACCTGGTTTCATTTTAACCTTCCAAAATAATCGTTTCCCACCTATATTGTCTATTGCATGATTTAATAAATCTTTTTCACCTACAGATACTCCACCAGTTGTAATTATTAAGTCAACATTTTGAGATATATTCTCTATATATTTCTCTATATCTCCTTCAATATCTCTTACATGCTTTACTTCTAAAATATTATATCCTAACTCAGAAACTCTAGCCATTATAGTATATTTATTACTATTGAAAATTTTACCTTCCGTTAAATCACTATTTACATCTATAACTTCATCACCAGTACATAAAAGTGCAATTTTAGGATTTTTATATACCTTTATCTTTGAAATACCACTGCTTGCAATAATACCTATATCTGCAAAATCTATCTTTTTATTTTTATTTACTAATAGAGATCCTTTTTTAATATCTTCACCTTTAAAACAAATATTATCATTAGCTTTTATTTTTTTAGTTAATGTTATATGCTCCTCATCATTTTTGATAGTATCTTCTTGCTTTATTACTGCATTTGCTCCATTTGGAATAGGAGCACCAGTCATTATTCTTATTGCAGTTTTATTAGTTACTTCATAATTACTTACTTCACCAGCAAAGACCTTATCAATGATTTTTATTTTATCATTAGAACCACTATTTTCTGCTAATATTGCATATCCATCCATTGCTGACTTATTAAATGGTGGATTATCAATTAGCGAATATATGTCCTCTGCTAAAACTCTTCCTGTTGCATTTATTAAGTCAATCTCTTCTGTTCCTATGGCTTTAACATTTTCATCTAATATATCTATTGCCTCTTCCAATGATATAAATGACTTCATTTGATATCCTCCTTAAAATATAAAAGACTTACTACTTCATATTTTAGGTATGAGTAATAAGCCTCAAATATAACAAAATTATTTTTAGTTATATATAACTAAAAATAAAACTATATATTTAAACAAAACTTATTTTCCTTCCCAAAACGTGGAGATAATATCTTTTCAAATATTACCCTTAAATTTTATTTCAAATTTCGGCTTAAGTTCCTTAGATTTACTCCTTAGGATACTTAGCTCTAGAAAATATATTATTGATAATTTTCAAACTTAAATTCTTCTTCTTTTTCAATTAAATCTACAAGTTTTTCTACATCGTCTTTATTTACAACATTTATGTTATTATCTATATCTAAATGAGTATCGCTTGCAATAGCTATTAACTTTTCTTTTTGAGTTATAATCCTATCACTTACTCCATCTCTATAAACTTCGATTTTTCTTAAGTTACTATTTTTATATCCTTCAACTAAAATTATATCTTTATCCATTAACATTTTAATTATATCACTAAGTTCAATCTCTTCGTGTAATTCTTTAATCATAGCAAATCTATTTTTTGATGAAATTACAACTGTTTCCGAGCCTGCTTCTCTATGTTTATATGTATCTTTTCCTTTTTTATCTATATCAAATCCATGAACATCATGTTTTATAGTTGCTATACTATACCCTCTATTTTTTAGTTCTTTTATTAAAGACTCCATTAGAAATGTCTTTCCAACATTTGAGCTATAACCTACAATATTTATTACCTTTGACATTTACTTCATCCCTTAGTCTTTATTTTATCTTTATATTTTAAAAATCTGCTTTGATTTTAAATCTTATTAACATTTTTGTAAATATATTTTATTTAAATTTAATAAGTTAGAGGCAAAAGGTTATTTAATATATATTAAAACTCTCCCCTTTCCCTCTAACCCTTTTTATTATATATTAACTTGCCAAATTACCAAATTAAAATTTGGGCTCTTATAAATGAAACTCACTCCTCACATGCGTTCGGAGGAGTAAGTTCGAGCAACCAAATTAAAATTTGGGCTCTTACTTATAACTAAACTCAAAGTTTTTTTCTATGTTAAAGAAATCAGCATAATCTATATCAAATAAACTCTTTGTAACTTTTGATACATCTATATTTTCCTTAATAAGCTGAGTTAAAACTCCAGCATAAGAAAGGTCTCCTTGAATTATTGCACCATAGATTTTTCCATCTTTATGGATTATCTTTTTATAGTTATTATCTTCAACTTTAGTTTCAACTATATAAGTTTCATCAGCTGGTTCTACCATACCAAGAGACATTGTAGCTATACCTACAAAGTTCATTGTGTTTTTGCTTCCAAAGAAATCAGTCATTACCATTTCTTTTCCTAACATATTATGTGCTGCTATTATACCTTCTTTAACAGCTGTTGGCCATATTGGATTTCTTCCCGTTACATCTCCAGCTCCATATATATTTTCTATATTAGTTTGCCCTTTTGCATCAATTATTAATCCAAATCTATCACATTCAACATTACTATTTTCCATAAATGCAACATTAGATCTAACCCCTGTAGCAACTATTACTAATTCACATGGAACTTCTTCACCAGTATTTAATACTAAAGCTTTTGGATTGTTATTTTCATCTAAAAGTAACTTTTCTGCTTTAACATCTAACTTTAAAGAAACACCTTCTTCAATGAATTTCTTTTCATATACATCTGAAGCATGCTTGTCTAATTGTAATGGAAGTATCTTATTACTCATTTCAACTAAAGATATATTTAATCCTTGTCCAAGTAATCCACTAACTGCATCTATTCCAACAAGACCAGCACCTAAAACTACTACATTCTTAACTTTTTTAGCTTGTTCTTTTATTAATATAGCATCATCTAAGTTTCTTAGCCCAACTACATTATTACCTTCTCTAAGCCCTGGTACTGGAGGTATAAATGCAGATGCTCCACTACAGACTAATAATTTATCATAACTTAAAGTCTCACCATTTGATAGCTCTAAAGTTTGTTCTTTATCATTTAATGCTTTAACTTCTAAACCTTTCATCCAAGTAATATTGTTTTCTTCAAAAAACTCTTTACCTGTAAAGTTTAAGGCATCTACATCTCTATGACTTGAAATGTAATGATGAAGTATGCATCTTGAATATACATTTTCATCTTTAGATATTAATACTATTTCAGCATTTTTATCTAATTCTCTTAAAGTTTTAGCTCCACTTATACCTGCTGCAGAGGCTCCTATAACTACATATCTCATTATTCAGTTACCTCCTCTAAAGTAATTGCTCCCATAGGACATTTAGCTACACATTGTGCTGTTCCATGTTCCTTACATGCATCACATTTCATTATTTCTTTATGCATTCTGCTATCAGCTTTTAATACTCCATAAGGACATGCCATTATACACATGTAACAACTAGCACAGTGATCTTTATTATATTCTACTAATCCAGTTTCTTTATTCTTACTCATAGCACCTGTCATACAAGTATAAACACATTCTGGTCTATCACAATGTCTACAGAATATTGGAGCATATTTACCTTTACTATCTATTGTTATTCTACTTCTTGTATCCTCTGACTCGTGAGCTACAATACATGCTGTTGTACAAGTTAAACAGCCAACACATTTATCTCTATCTATCTTAATTCTTTTCATCTTTAGTCACCCTCTATTTTTTAATGATATTTACTGCAACTGTTTTAAATGATGGTTCCTTTGAATATGGATCATAAACTGAAGGAGTAAGTGCATTTGTTTCAATATAATGAATTGGTGCATATAAATGATCCTTCTTTACATGATCAGATATCTTTATAGTAAAGTCTTTAGTTACTCCATTTTGAGAAGCTATTGAAACTCTTTCATTTTCTTCTATATTTAATTCTTTTGCTAACTCTGGATGCATAAATGCATATGATTCCTTAGAGTAAATTCTTTCTGACTCAGCAATTTCTCTTGATCTAACTTGAGTATGCCATTGCCCTACTGTTCCTCTTCCTGAGTTAAATATATATGGAAATTCTGCACTTGTTTGTGTTGGGTTTTCTGCTATATCTTCAAAGTGGAATTTAGCTTTCTTTGATGGAGTATAGTAATTACCATCTTCATATAATCTTCTTTCATCTTCCACTAAAGTTTCTCCAGCTCTAAATGGCCATTGAACTCCTCTTGAACCTTCCATATTTGGTCCTTCTAACATTTCATAAGTTACACCTGTAATATCACAAGGCATTCCCTTAGAACATTTCTTTAATAATTCAAAAGCACTTCTTGGAGTTTCCCATCCTTTTAATAAATCTCCCATTCCAAGTTCCTTACCAATGTTATAGAAGATTTCGAAATCTGATAATTCTCCTTCTTCTTTTTCAATTACAGGATTAACCTTTGATAATCTTCTTTCAGTATTTATTAATACCCCTTCTTTTTTGATTGCTGGAACAGAAGGTAAGTATAAATCACAAAGTTTAGCACTATCAGTATCTTCATATATATCTTGAACTACGAAGAAATCTAGATTTTTAACGCACTTTTCAAATTCTTCATTATTTGCCCATGAATGTCTTGGGTTTGTACAAATTACCCATAACCCCTTAATTTCTCCTGCAATTGCTTTTTCAATTATTGCATTGTAAGGAATTGTTGGTTTTGTAGCAAGTACACTTTCATCTACACCTAAAGCTTCAGCAACTGCTTTTCTACGTACTGGATTATCGAAATCTCCACCACCATAAAGTCCTGCTGTATTACTAAATGCTCTTGAACCCATAGCATTACATTGTCCAGTTAAAGAGTTTGCACCTGTACCTGGTCTACCCATGTTTCCTGTTATTAATGCTAAATTAATTATAGATTGAGCTGTTCTAACTGCTTGGTAACCTTGATTAACTCCCATTGTCCACCAGAATGAAACTCTTTCTCCTGCATGAATAATTTCAGCTAATTCTAAAACTCTTTCCGCACTTATTCCTGTTTCAGCTTCAACTTTATCTAAAGTGAATTTAGCTACATGATTCTTGAAATCTTCATATCCTTCTGTATGATTTTCTATGTAGTTAACATCAATATATCCTTTTTCTATTAAAACATTAGCTAAAGTATACATTAATACTAAGTCAGCCTTTGGTTTAATATCTATCCATATATCAGAATTCATAGCAGTTTCTGATTTTCTTGGATCTATTGTTATTATTTTAGCTTCTTTATTTTCTCTAATTCTTCCCCAGAATACTGGATGAGCTATAACTGGATTTGCTCCAATTAAAATTATTGTATCTGAAAGTTCTGCATCATTTAATGTATATGGTGGAGCATCAAATCCAAAACTTTGTTTATGAGCAACTACTGATGTAGCCATACATAATCTTGTATTACCATCACCATTAATGCCCATGTAGTTTCTTCCTACATGTCCTAATAAAGCCATATCTTCTGTTGGCATTTGTCCTGTACTAATGAAGGCAACACTTTCTTTACCGTATTTTTCTTGAATGCTTGTCATTTTTTTAGCAAATGTTTTAAAGCCTTCTTCCCATGAAATTTCTTTCATTTCTCCATTTTCATCTCTTAAAAGTGGGCTTTTTCTTGCTTTAATTTTTGTTTGTTGCTTATCTAAGTTTAATCCTTTTATACAACAAAAACCTTTATTTACAGGGTAATCAACAGTAGGAGAAACCTTAGCTATCTTACCATTTTCTACATAAAAATCTACATTACATGCTAATGCACATAAATTACATGTTGATTGAATCTTCTTCATATTACTCCCATCTCCAATTCGTGATTTTAATAAACTCTATATTCAGTATTATTTCAGATTCATTTTATCACTAAAGGTTATATGCAACTGTGATTATAATCACAAATTATTTGTCATTTATTTAACAATATTATTGCTAAAATCTCTTTTTTATTTAATAAAAGTAAAAATAAGCCATTAGATTTTTTTATAAATAACCTAATAGCTTATTTAAACTTTTACACTAATTCAATTTTACTAGTAAAATATTCATCATAATGTTAATTTAAATTTAACTATTTACTATTTCGCCTCCATTTATGTGAATAGTTTGACCTGTAATATATGAAGCTGCTTCAGATGCTAAAAATACATATGCACCAGCACATTCAACAGGTTGACCTGCTCTACCCATAGGAGTATTTGATCCAAACTGTGGAATTTCTCCCTTTTCAAAGCTTGATGGAATAAGTGGTGTCCATATAGGTCCTGGAGCTACTGCATTTACCCTTATACCACTTTTATTTTTTGCTAATGATGTTGATAAAGATCTTGTTAATGTTACAATAGCACCTTTAGTCATTGAATAATCTATAAGTTTTTCATTTCCTGCAAAAGCTGTAACTGATGCTGTATTTATAATGCATGAACCTGATTTCATATGTTTTAACGCTTCTCTTGACATATAAAAAGTTCCATAAATATTAGTTTTCATAGTTTTATCAAATTGAGAATCTGAAATTTGTTTAAAATCTTTACATTCATATTGAACTGCTGCATTATTTACTAATATATCTATTTTTCCATGTTCTTTAATTACATTCTCTATTACTGAACTACAAAAAGTAACGTCTGAAATATCTCCTGAATAAATACTACACTTTCTTCCTGTAGCTTCTATTAATTTTTTAGTATCTTCAGCATCTTTTTTTTCATTGTAATAAACTATAACAATATCAGCTCCTTGATATGCATAAGCAATAGCTACTGCTCTACCTATTCCACTATCTCCACCAGTTATTATTGCAACTTTATCTTTTAGTAAATCTCCACTTTTTATATACTTTTCATCATAGTATATAGGTACTGGATTCATTTCACTTTCAAAACCTGGATGAATATTTTGATGTTGTGCTGGAAAACTTGTTGGAAAGTTCATATAATCACTCCTTAAAAAATCCTTGTCATAATTTATTATTAGTTACTTTATGATTTATAATTCTTTTTTATAAAAATCTTATCTGTTAATTAATAGTTTATTTTTTATTAAATAAATTTCACTTTATAAAAAATGGAATTGCATTAGCAATTCCATTCAATTTTATCTCTATATTAACCAAATACTTTATCATAGACTATAGGATCCTTAAATCCAAATATTACTTTTCCATTTTTCTCAAAAATTTCACTTACATACAACTTTCCATGTTCTGTTCTTTCTTTTAATGTAAAAATAGTACCATTTCCAAAATCACTTATACTTTCTCCATAAAAAGATCCATTTTCCTCTTTATAAATCATAGGATTGAACTTTTCAGACTTAACTAAAGTACTATAATCCATAATTAAAGAACCATTGTCATTTCTAAATTCTTCTTTAGATATTCCTTTCGGTAATTCATAGGAAGTTAATACAACATTATTTTCTTTATCTAATGTAAATAAAAATAAATGCGGTAATATTTTTTTACCTTTTTCAGTTTCATAATAGCTTTCTTCTATTACAAAATACCCCTTAAAATTTTGGGGTAAATTTTTAATTTTTTGATTACATACCGCATTTATATGTTTAGCCTTAGGATGTATGATTTCACCTTCACTTTCTTCTTTTTTTATTTGTGCCTGGTTATTAAATTTACCACACAAATTTTTAATAAAAGATTCCAACCTACTCATAATTCCTCCCTAAACTGTTTATTTTTTTAATAATTCATCAACAACAGCTTTAGCTTCAGCTAAGCAAGAACCACATCCCTTTCCACAGTTAGTTACACTTTGAACTTTTTCAAAAGTATCAGCTCCATTTTCTATTGCTCTTTCGATATCTTCAACAGAAACATTAAAACAATAACAAATTTTTTTAGTTTTATCCATATATATTCCTCCATAATATTACTATTTATATCTATAGTTGTATGTATATTTATAGTTTTAACATACATGAAATCTATTATTCTAACTTATTAATTTAAACTAATTTACTTATGAAAAAAATTAATTTATTAATAATTGATTACTTACATATTATTGAATCAATTATTCTTCTTGCTATTGTTGTTTTATCAGGTAATATAGGAAGGTTATCTTTACTATACCAATCAGCATGAAGTATTTCCTCTCCATCAACTTTGATTTCTCCACTTTCATATTCAGCTGTAAATCCAATCATTATAGAATTTGGATATGGCCAAGGTTGACTATCAAAATATTTAATATTTTTTACTTTTATATTAACCTCTTCTAATATTTCACGTCTTACACAATCTTCTAATGTTTCATTTACATCTACAAACCCTGCAATAGTACTATGTAATCCTTCAGGAAAGTTTTTATTATTTGCTAATAATATTTTATCCCCCTTGGTAATTCCTACTATAATTGCAGGACAAACCTTAGGATAACATGTATATCCACACTCTTTACACTTCATTGCAAATTCATTATTAGCAAACTCATTTTTTCCACCACATATTCCGCAATATTTATTCGTCTTATGGAAATGAATTATCTGAGCAGCCTTTCCTGATACTGATACACTTTCTTTATCAATAATTGCAGCACTTTCTCTTAATGTAATAAACTTTAACTCTCCAGATACTTTCACCGCAGAATTAATTTCACCACAAAAGCAATGTTTATCTTTTAGCTTTCCAAGGTGATATTTTATTTCTAATCCATCTATTAATTGCTTTACATCCTTAAATGTCGGAATATTAATCTTTCCCATATCCTCTTTAACTAAGAGCATTTTATCTTGAAATAAAAACCATAAATCCCCCTCTTTATTTTCCTCTGGAAATAAAGGATCTGATACAAATTTCATATAGTCATCAGTATTAATCATAATTCCTCCAATCTTATTCTTCTAATATTTCACAATGCATATATTTCTCAGCTTCATTCCAAGGTACAATAAATCCTTGTCCTTTAGAGCAAAATACTGAGTTTGAAGAATACTCTATATCTGCATTTTTATTATATCCTATTTTTTCCACAATTTCATCAGTATTATGACATATATCATATCCATCAAACATTAAACTTATATTACCTTTTCCTTTTGTAAATGCAATAAGCTCCATGCTATAATCCATAAATGTTGATACGGGTCCTCTTCCCATTATTCTAACCTTATTTAAATTAGTTTCAGGAGTATTAAATTTACCACTTAGCTTTTGTATATCTGATAAAACTCTTCCCATATAATCTAATTCTACATCTATTGTAAATCTATAAAATGGCTCTAATAATATATTATGAGCTTTTTCTAAACCTTGCCTTAATGCCCTATATGTTGCCTCTCTAAAATCTCCTCCTTCTGTATGTTTGTTATGAGCTCTTCCTGTTAAAAGTGTAACTTTAATATCCGTAATATCAGAACCTGTTAATAGTCCGTGATGATTTCTTTCAAAAATATGAGTTTTAATTAAATTTTGCTGTCCTGTTGTTAAGTCATCAGCATGACACTTATTTTCAAACACAATTCCTGTTCCCCTAGCCTGAGCCTCAAGTTTTAAATGAACTTCTGCATAATGCTTTAATGGTTCAAAATGCCCATAACCTCTTACTTCATTTGTTATAGTTTCCTTATACATTATTTCACAAGGCCCAAAGTCTACTTTTAAATTAAATCTTTCATATACAATTTCTTTTAAAACCTCTAATTGAATCTTACCCATAATATGAACTTGAATTTCTTTATGCGTTTCATTCCATAACACATTTAATGCAGGGTCTTCAGCTTCTAATATCTTAAAATACTTTAAGACTTCTTTTTCATTATATGATTCATCATATATAACGCTAGACATTAAAGTTGGAATCATATTAAAATTTACTTTATTATTTAAAATACCTATTCCATCTCCAGCATTTACTGTTGATAAACCAGTTACTGCAAAAACATCACCTGCTTCAACTTCATCTACAGTAATAAATTTATTTCCATTATAAATTCTAATACTACTTATCTTTTCTTTTATATTTGTATCTGCTTTAGAAATTTCTATTTCATCTCTTACTTTTAGTTTACCACTTAATGCTTTAATAAATGTAATTCTCGTTCCATTACTATCATATCGTATTTTATTTACTATCCCTGAGAATTCACAACTTGAATCATAATTAGTAGATGTCAATTCTTCTAATACATTTAAAAATTCTCTTATACCTTCATCTTGAAGTGCAGAACCACTAAAACATGGATATATTTTATTTTCTCTTATTAAATCCCTTAATTTATTTACCCATAAATTATTTTCATATTCATCATTTAAATATTTTTCTAAAAGAAGTTCATCTTTTTCAGCTATGAATTCTATTACTTCCTCATTCATTTCTTCTAAATCCGTTATAAAACAAACATCCTTAGAAAGATTATTATTAATTTCTTGTAATACTCTTTTTAAATCTGCACCCGTTCTATCTAATTTATTAATAAAGAAAAATGTAGGAACCTTATACTTTCTTAGTAAATTCCAAACTGTTTCCGTATGTCCTTGTACCCCTTCAACTGCACTTACTATGACAATTGCATAATCCATTATTCTTATAGCTCTTTCCATTTCACAAGAAAAATCTATATGCCCTGGGGTATCTATTAAATAATATGTTGAGTCATTTATATCGAATACTGCTTGATCTGAAAATACTGTAATCCCTCTTTTTTTCTCTATGTCATGACTATCCAAAAAGGAATTTTTATGGTCTACTCTTCCTCTTGTTTTTATACTTTTTGTATGATAAAGAACTTGCTCAGAAAATGTAGTTTTTCCAGCATCTACATGAGCTAGTACTCCTATTGTTTTCTTCATATAATCTCCTTTGCTAATTATGTGAAAATTTATATTTTTAATTATATCACCTTAAGAATTTTTTGCCATTTTTAAAATGTTTTAATTATAAAAAATGCACATTAAAAGTAATATTATTTACCTTTAATGTGCATAATTCGCCTTATTAAATATATGATTCTGCTATCTTTATAAAATATTTTTGTGTTAAATATAGTAACTGACAAGTTGTTTTAATTGTAAAATAAACATCATTTAAACAATCTTCTTCTAAATCAAGATATTCTTTTCTATTAATTCTTAATTCCTCTAAATAATCTCTTGATTCATTGATATTATTTAATATTTCATTAAAAATTTCATCCTTTTCTTTTAATGCCTTTTTTAATGTTCTGTGCAATAATAATTCATATACGAAATGATCCTTCATATCCTTTCCGTAATACTCTTCTAAATGATATTTACAAAAGCAATCTGCTATATAGTGAGCAATTTTACCTACAATAAAAGATACTTCATTAATATCAAGATCATTGTTTTCAATGTATTTTTTATATTCAAGCATCTTATCTTTTGAAACACTATATGTGTGTTTAATCTTATTTTTTCTTTTGTGTAGGTCTGGTTCTATACATCCAAGTAAGAATCTCTTTTTATCTAAATTTAAATTATATTTTTCATTACAAATTTTATAACAATATGAGCCAATGGCTAAATGTGTGTTTATTAACATAAGAGTTCTCCCCCTATCAGGAATTAATATTATATATAATCCCGATAATATTATTATACATCATAAATCTAAATTGTGATTGTAAATTTTTTGTATTTATTCTGGCTGCTGTGTAATATTTTATAAATTACAACCAATATTAGCTATGAAAATAAATATTACATTTAAATATTTATGATTAATTTCTTAACATATGACTATTTTATTTTGCACATAATAAATAAGAATTATTAATTACCTTAATTATTGGAGGCTAATTATGAAAATTAGATTAGGATACGTTGCAATTTCAAAGAAATTAGGAAAAAAGGTAACTTCTTCTAGCACAGTAACATTTTCAAATTATAATAAAATTGTTCTTCCATCAAAAAAATTAGAAAAATTACAAACTGTTGCTGCATCAAACTTACATGATTTAGAAAAAATAATAAAATATAATATTGAAAACAACATTCACTTTTATAGGATTACATCAGCACTAATCCCATTAGTAACTCATCCTGAAGTTGGATATTGGGGGCATAGAGAATTTTTAAAGCAGGATTTTGAATATGTAGGAAAGCTTATAAATGAATCTAATATGAGGGTCGATACACATCCTGATGAATTTAATGTAATAAATAGTATTAATCCTAAAGTAGTTGAAAACACAAAAATAAATCTATTGAGACAAGCTGAATGGTTTGATGATTTTAAATATGATTTAGGTAAAATGGTAATCCATGTTGGTGGAGCTACAAATGGCAAAGAAGCGGGATTAGAAAGATTTATTACTAATTTCAATACTTTTCCTAAAGAAGTCAAATCAAAGATAATTATTGAAAATGATGATAAAACATATACAGCACGCGAAACATTAAATTTATGTAATGAATTAAATTTACCCATGGTTTTAGATGTTCATCATCATAATTGTAATAATGCTAATGATAATATATATGACTTAATTCCTAAAATATTTGATACTTGGAAAAATGAAAAGCTTCCCCCTAAACTTCACTTTTCCTCTCCTAAAAATGGGGAGAACGATAGAAAACATTCTGATTTTATTAATCCACATGATTTTATAAACTTCTTAGAAAATATAAAATTATTTAATACTGATATTGATATTATGCTAGAATGTAAAGAAAAAGATTTAGCTCTCTTTAAACTTGCAAGTGATATAAAAGAATTGAAACCTGAATATAAATGGGTCGATGAAAGCACTTTTATTGTATAAATATGTGAAAAATAGTACATAATAAAAAATGATGTAAAACATACTGCAATATATTTTACACCATACAACTTTAGTTTATTCGACATATAGCATTCAAAAAATAGTAGCATCCAATTTAATGGATTAGCTACTATTTTTTATTTTTAGGACAAACTTTATATTATTTTCTTATATATTATATAAAAGCTCTCCTCTATTTTTCTAATAATTTTTGTAATTCAGCATAATATCTTAATGTTTCATCATTACTCTTACTATTAAAGAAAATATATCTACCATCTTTTAACTTAATGCTAATACAATTTGGATTTTCAAAGTAAAGATATAATTTACACTTTCCATAACCATCTATACTAAAATTACCAAGATTATATGTTGAAGCACCAACCCCATTAGTTCTTATTCCTGAAGGTAGCCTATCTAGCATTGTTATTTCTTCAATATCATCAATATTAAACTCAGTTCCATAAGTTGGAGCATTTATTTTTACAAAATTATTCTTAATATTTAAAGTAAAACTAGAATGATCAATTCTTATCAAGCTTCCTGTTATCCCTATTACAAGTATTCCAGCGAATATTAAACTACCATAATAAATTCTTCTTCCCTTTTTAGTTCCTAAATTATAAGTTATTCCATAGCCTGCCCTATCTTCAACAGTTACACTTCTATCATTAGGATTGTTATATACACCTTTGCTCCAAAACTCATCATTATCAGTATAAATAGGATTTGTACAAGTATTTAATATTTTTCCTTGTTCTTCTTTTATTTTATTATTTATATAAAATATGCCAAAAAGAATAATACTTGAAGGTATTATTACAGATAAAATAAATAATATTTTACTATTATTATTATTTAAGAAAAGTGAAAACATAAATGACATACCAATACTTTGGATTGTAGCCGCTATTATAGTTCCCATTGTCCATGTTCTTTTAAATACTGTATTATATGCTATATTAGCATTTGTATCTTCACTTATAACTTCCGTTTTCCCCTTAGAATATACCTTATACATAACTAAGAAAATTATATTACCTATTAATGCATTACTTGCTGCAATTCCAAGTGAAACTCCATACTCTTTTATATTATTAAATACAATTATTATTGGAAATAATGAGATTATAAAACTTGGAATAAACCAAAGAACAGATACTGGCATTTTATCTTTTAAACGAGTAACTTCAGTATCTATAGTTACTAATCTTTTGCTTGGTAATAACCAATTATTTTCTCGTTTTAAATCCATTAACCTTTTATTATATTTAATAAATAAACTTCTAGTAAAAATATATACTCCAATTAACCATAAAAAAAAGTATAATATTTGATTTGAATTTAATTTAAAGAAAAAAGATGGAATAAATAAAATAGCTGCAATAATAAAACCTTTTATATTTTCTTTCTTAAACTCTTTTACTATGTCTAATACTTTTTCATTTTTAAGTTCTAAAAATGGAATAGTTACTCCAATTAAAATATTTTTATCTCCCTTAATCATATATCTACAATTAAAATACATTGATAACAAAACAACTACAGGTATACTCCCCCAAATAATATTAAAAACCCCCATATTTACCCCTCATTCCATGCTATATTTAAGCCATTCATATTTTTATAAATATCTTCACACATTTTCATGAATTCTTTATATTCAATTCCCTTTATACCAGATTCAGCAATTATAAGCTCTAGTTCACCTTCTAATTTTTCCTTAAATTCTTTGCTTGTATCTAATGATGGACTAACCTTAGCTCCATGACGTCTATCTATTTCTATATATCCTTCGTTTTTTAGTATTGTATATGCCTTATTAACAGTCATATTATTAACCCCTATATCTTCTGCCATTTGTCTAACTGTTGGCAAACCTTCCCCCTTTTTTAATTCTCCTCTTCCAATTCCCATTACAATTTCATTTCTTAATTGTACATAAATAGGAATATTGCTAGTCATATCTAATTTAATAATCATAATTTATCCCCTTTGTATAGTTTGTATTATTAATTATAATACAAACTATACAAATAAACAATATTACATTTAAAAATTTATCTGATGACTAGCTGTTATAACACTTACTCTAACAATGGGCACCCCCATATATAACATATTCTTAGCTTCTAAATAAAAAAAAGCAACATTAATTAAGTTATAAAAATAATTAATGTTGCTTTTAAAATTATTTTTTTAATACTAAGCCTTTACTTCTGATACATGTACATTCTCGCGCTTCTTCAGTATGTAAACATTGATATTTTATTTTTTTAGGTGCTTCTATTTCAATTTGCTTTTTTTCTTTTAATTCTTTTTTATTCATTTCTTTTATTCCTTTCCATTATAAGTAAAATTGTAAATTTTAATTTAGATAATTGAACTTACTTCTACAAACGAATGTAAGTAGTAAGTTTCCTTTATAAAAATATTTATTTACTAATTATATTTTTATTATATATTAATTATTATCTATTGATATTCATTATATAATACTTTTCTTAATTAGTACATATAATAAAATTAGTAAAAAAGTAAGGAGAAAACAAATGATAAGCTTAATTAGTTTAATAATTTCATTATCTCTAATTATGTATTTAGCATATAAGGGATATTCAACAATAATAACTGCACCTATTATAGGGTTATTAACTATTTTAATTTCTATTGGTCTTAATGGTCATTTAATGGTTAATTATACTGAAGTTTATATGAGTGGATTTGCTGGATTTGTAAAAAGCTATTTTCCACTATTTTTAACAGGTGCAATTTTTGCAAAGTTAATGGATGAAGCTGGATATGGTAGATCTATTGCCTCATTTATAACAAATAAATTAGGCAAGGATAAAGCAATACTTGCAATAGTTTTATCTGGTGCCTTTTTAACTTACGGAGGAGTATCACTTTTTGTTGTTGCATTTATTTTATATCCGCTTGCAAATATTTTATTTAAAGAAGCTGATATTCCTAAAAGACTTATACCTGGAACTATTGCACTAGGAGCATTCACCTTTACAATGACTGCTCTGCCTGGTTCTCCTGAAATTCAAAATGTAATTCCTATGAGTTATTTTGGAACAGATACTTTTGCTGCACCAATTCTTGGAATCATAGCAAGTATAATAATGTTTACTTTTGGTATGCTATGGCTTACAAGAAGAGCTAAAAAAGCAAAGATCAATGGTGAAGGATATGGAAATTATAAAGATACTCATAAAATTGATTCAAATGAAAATTTACCTAATATTATTTTGTCAATAATGCCCATATTAATTATATTTATAACTAATTTCACATTATCTAAATTTTATTTTCCTAATACTGATGGAAGTTATTTAGATAAATATGGTGTTACTTTAGATAAGGTATCTGGTACATGGAGTGTAATAATTTCAATTGTTTTAGCAATCATATATATAATTTTACTTAATTTTAAGAAATTTAAAAATTTAAATGCATCTCTTAATGAAGGGGTAAAGAATTCCTTTCTACCTCTACTTAACTCAAGTGCAATAGTTGGATATGGTAGCATAATTAAAGCATTGCCAATTTTCACAAATATTCAAACTAGCATAATGAATATTTCTTCTAACCCAATTATTTCTGAAGCAATATCTGTTAATGTTATTTGTGGTCTTACAGCTTCTGCTTCAGGTGGATTAGGTATAAGTTTATCTGCTCTTGCACCAACATTTATAGAGATGAGTCAAACTTTATCAATTTCCCCGGAAATACTACACAGAATTGCTGCGTTATCCTCTGGCGGTTTAGATACTCTACCACATAATGGTGCTGTTATAACCACCCTTGCAATTTGTGGTTTGACACATAAGCAGAGTTATAAAGATATATTTGTTACTTCAGTTATCATTCCAATATTAACAACTATAATAATTGTTATATTAGTATCTTTAAGCTTTGTATAATATAAAACCTCAAGAATAATCTTGAGGTTTTATATTATACATATATTTTTATCCCTTAACAGCTCCTGCTGCTATACCTTCAATTATATGTTTTTGACATGTTAAATAGAAAATTACAATTGGTATAATTGCTAGAACTAATATAGCCATCATCGCTCCCATATCAACTGCGCCATATCCTCCACGTAGATATTGTACTGCAATTGGAATAGTCTTATATTCTGTTCCTAACAATAAATATGGCAATAAGTAGTCATTCCATATCCACATTACATTTAATATAGCTATTGTTATTGCAATAGGCTTTAATAACGGTAAAACAATTAAAAAGAATGTTTTTACCGGTGAACATCCATCAATCATTGCGGCTTCTTCTATATCTATTGGAATTGATTTAACAAACCCACTAAACATAAAGACAGATAACCCTGATCCAAATCCCAAATATATTATTATTATCCCAAGAGGATTATCTAAGCTTAACATGTTTGCAACTTTACTCATTGGAAACATAACCATTTGGAAAGGAACTATCATAGATAATACAAATAAATAATATAAACAACTTGTAAATTTTGATTTTACTCTTGTAATATACCAAGCAGTCATTGATGTAAATAATATAATTACAGCTGTTGATCCAACAGTTATAAATAAAGAATATCCAAAGGCTGAAATAAAGCCAGTCTTATCTATACCATTAACATAGTTAGCAAGTCCTGAAAAACTAGTTGAGTTTGGTAAAGCAAATGGAGATCTACTAATATATAATTTACCCTTAAATGAATTATATAAAACTATAAAAATAGGTGCTAAAAATACAATAGATAATATAATCAATATTAAATATAAAAGTACATTATTCTTTTTCTTAGGTTCATACTTTAAATTAAGTTCTGTATCATTTTTCAATTTAGCTTCCATTAATTTTCAACCTCCTTCTTTCTAGTTATACTTAATTGAAGTAACATTATTACTGCTACAATTAAGAAGAAGATTACAGCTTTAGCTTGACCAACACCTTCCCATCCTACTCTTCCATAGAATGTCTTATAAATATCTAATGCAAGCATTGCCGTTTTATTACCTGGTGCACCATCAGTTAACGCTAAGTTTTGATCAAACAATTTAAATGCATTTGACATTGTTAAGAAAAGGCAAATGGTAATTGATGGCATAACTAGCGGTATAGTTATCTTTCTTAATGTCATCCATTTAGAAGCACCATCAATTTTAGCACTTTCCATAAGTTCACCCGGTATGTTTTGTATACCTGCAATATATATTATCATCATATATCCTATTTGTTGCCAATTTAGTAAGATAACTAATCCCCAAAATCCATACTTAGGATCCATAGTTAAATTTACACCAAAATAATTTAATATTCCATTAATAATAATTAACCATATATAACCTAAAACTATACCACCTATAAGATTCGGCATAAAGAAAACAGTTCTAAATATGTTAGTTCCTTTTAATTTTCTAGTTAAAAGATATGCAAGTGCAAAAGCACATACATTTACAGTTATAACTGACACAACAACAAATTTAGTTGTAAAAATTAATGCATTCATAAATTCTGGTGTAGAAAATACTTTTTTATAGTTATCTAATCCTATAAAAGTTGCATTAGTAACAGTAGTAAATTTGGTAAATGATAAGTAAATCCCCATTATAAATGGGACCAAAAAAGCTATACCAAAAGCTACTAATGTAGGTAATGCAAATAACCAAAAATACTTCTTTAACCCTTTTTGCATAGTCTCATCCCCCTTAAATTTTTATGCTTAAATATTAATACTATTCTTTAATAAAGGCAGCACATATTATATGCTGCCTTATTTAAAAATTATTGAGCCTTTTCAGCCTTCCAAGAATCCTTAACTGTAGTAACTACATAATCCCAATCTTGAGTACCTTGTACATATTCTAGTAAAGCACCAGCAAATGTATCTTTAAAGTTTTGACTTGGGAATGCTTGGAATATCCAAGGAACAGTATTTACATTATCTTTACTCATCCAATTTAAAACTTCCTTAGATAATGGATCTGCTGACTTTTCGTCATCATCAAATGTATCAAATGGAGCTATAAAGCCTAAATCTCCTGAAACATAAGCTTTTCCAGTATCACTTGTAAATAACCAATTTATAAAATCAATTGATGCTTGTTGCTTTTCTTCTGAAACTTGACTATTTATTGCTAAATAGTTTTCAGTACCAATACAAAGACCTTGATTTTCTTCTCCATCAATACCAGTATATATAGGCATAAACTTAATATTTTCCTCTTTAACTGTATTACCATCGATATCGCTGATTTGTGACCAAGCCCAATTACCATTTTGAACCATAGCACAATCACCTAATGCAAATTCAGCCATAGCATCATCAACACTCTTATTACCTAATACACCCTTCTCTGAAACTGAGTTATTAGTATACAAGTCATATATATTTTTAAAGTTCTCATTATACTTAAAATCAATTTCCTTGGCATCTAATCCTGTTTGAAGAACATCTCCATTTTCCCCAGCATCGTCTTTAAATTCATAATATAGTGGTAAATCAGCTAAGTGAGTTTCCCATCTCCACGCATTACCTGATGCCATTGAAGTAGATGCAAACACCCCTTGAATTCCTAATTCATCTTTATTAGCTTCCATATCTTCTACAACAGCCTTCAATTTATCAAAATTATTAATGTCATCTATAGATGTAACATCAGTTGCCTTATTTGATAAAGCAAAATATTTTTGCATTATTTCATCATTATAAATAATTCCATATCCCTCAACAGCATAAGGAATACCATAAACGCCATCACCATCTGTTACTGCTAAAGTTTTATCAAGTAAATGACTATATAGTTCTGTATCTTTTAGATCTAAACAATAGTCTTTCCAAGATTGATATCCAACTGGTCCATTAATTTGGAATATTGTTGGAGCCTCTTTCTTTGCAATTTCAGATTTTAACGTTTGTTCATAAGTACCACTAGCTGCAGTTTCAACTTTTACCTTTACTCCAGTTTCTGCTTCATACTCTTCAGCTATCTTTTTATATACATCTGCAATTTCCGGTTTGAAATTTAAAAAATAAATTTCCTCTCCTGATGATTTAGAATCACTTGTAGCATCACCAGTACTGTCCCCCTTACTTCCACATCCTACAAATGCACCTGCAACTAATGTTGTTGCAACAGCAATAGCTAATAATTTTTTAATCTTCATAAACTTCCCTCTCCCCTTAAATATACTTTATATATAAATGACTTACAGATATATTGTAAATCTTTATATAACATTTTAAAAAAATATTTCTTCCTAAATTTAACTTAGAATAGTTGCTGGAACCGTTTCCTTTTTGCATTAAAAAAATCCATTTATTTTATATTAATTCAAATCATCTTATAATTTTATTTTACTGTAAATTATTGTTTAAATCAATATATTTTTCCTTTTTTATTAATATACACCTTTTTATTCAAATAATTTAAACTATTAGTAAATAAAGTTTTAAATTTTAACTATTTCATATTTATTTTAAGTCTATATTAATATTTACATAGATATTTTCTTTATTAAACTTCCATAAATAAAGAGTAATTTGAAATTTTAAATTACTCTTTATTTATTACATATTGAATATTCTATTTAAATTTATATTTTCCTCAAAAAGTTTTGCTAATTCATCATATTGATTTAATTTATATTGTTTATAATCAATTAGTTCTTTATCTAAAATATTAATTCCTTTATTTATTCTTAATGAATTTATAAATGTATTAAGAAAATCTCCCTCATCGAAAATCCCATGTAAATACGTTCCTAAAACATTATCTTTAAATGAACCTTGTATATGTCCATGTTCATTTTCAATGAATACTTGTCCTTTATCTTTAACCTTTGTTATACCATTATGTATTTCATAACCATATACATTTATTCCAACACATTTACTTAATACATCACAAGAATTTTTTATATATCCCTTTGTTTGTTGAGTTATTTTTTCATTATTAAAGATAGTATCAATGCTTAAAAATCCAAAACCTTCTTCTGTTGTTATTTCACCCTCTACTCCTTGTGTATCCATTATGTTATCTCCTAACATTTGATACCCTCCACAAATTCCTAATATCATCGTTCCTTTATTCTTAAGCTCAATAATTTTATTGAAAAGTCCATTTTTCTTAATTACTCTTAAATCATTTATTGTATTTTTAGTTCCTGGAATAATTACTAAATCTGGTTCACTAATATCGCTTATATTTTCTACATATCTAACACTAACACCATCTAATATTTCTAAACTATTAAAATCAGTAAAATTAGACATATGAGGTAATCTTATAATTGCTATATCTAAATCTTCTATTTTATTATTTTTTATTCTTTCAGTAACACTATCTTCATCTTCAATATCTAATTTAAAATAAGGTAATACTCCTAATACAGGTATATTAATTATTTCTTCTAACTGTGTCATTGCATCTTTAAAGTAATCGACATTACCTCTAAATTTATTGATAATAACACCCTTTACTCTTTTTCTCTCATTTTCTTCAAGTAACATTAAAGTTCCAACTACAGAAGCAAATACTCCCCCTCTATCAATATCAGCTACTAAAATTACATCTGCATCAGCAGATTTTGCCATAGACATATTTGCTATATCAGTTTCTCTTAAATTTATTTCGGCACAACTTCCTGATCCCTCTAATATCATAACCTCATAGTCTTTTGAAAATTTATCAAAAGTCTCTTTAACTACTTTTTTTAATTCCTTATTTAATTCTTTATATTTATAAGAATTCATCATTGAATGAACTTTACCATTTACAATTACTTGTGTTTTATTATTTCCACTTGGCTTTAATAAAACAGGATTCATATATGCCATAGGCTTTAATTCACAAGCCTCTGCTTGAACAACCTGTGCCCTTCCCATTTCTAATCCATCTTCAGTTACATATGAATTTAATGATATATTTAATGCTTTAAATGGAGCTACTTTAAACCCTTTATTTCTGTAATATCTACATAAAGCTGTTGCTACGGTACTTTTACCTACTCCAGATGCTGTTCCTAAAACCATTATCTTATTCATTTTCACTTTCCTTTACATCTAAAAAACCATGTGTTTCATTTTTTATAATATTTAAGCTTTTAAATTTTATTGGATACTTAAATATTGGTCCATCATATACAAAAGTATGGTATTCTCCATTTTCTCCACAAGCATCTGAACCTGTTTTCTTTATTTCTTCAACTACTTCTTTTGTTAAAACTTTCCCTAGGAAATCTTCTCCCATACACTCAAGCTTTACATTCTTTATAACTGTTTTAAATCCACTATCTATAAACTCGTATACTAGTTCTTCTCTATTTTCTTGCCATAAAGGGAAAATTGCCTCTATTCCAGCTTCATTACACCTTGATGTACACCATTCTCTATGTGGTTCTAAATCTATATCACCAAAAACACAAGAATCTATTTTAAAATTTTCTTTAGCTTTCAATAATTTTTCAGTAAATTTAATTTCGTAATCATCACCACTTGTTTCTACTAATATTAATGGTATATTTAGTGATTTAGAAATATCAACTATTAACTCTCTAGGAACTCCATGAAACCATGACCTATTTTCACCCTTATTTACTGTTATAAGTAAAGCTGCTGGAGTATTGCTAGCCTTTATCATTCTATACAATGCTAAAGTGCTATCTTTTCCACAACTATATGACATTACAAAATTTTTCATATACTACCTCCATTTTTCTAAAACCTCGAGCATAAAGCCTTTTACATCAATTCCATAAACTTCTTGTAGTCTTTCTTCAGTTAATACATCTTTTGGATTTCCTGACCCTATAATTTTTCCATCATTCATCATTACTACCTTTTCTCCAAAAGCTTGAACTAGATTTAAATCATGTAATACAGCAACAATAATTTTATTATTTTCCTTCGTCCATTTATTTAAATAATCTAATATTTCTATTTGACATTTTAAATCTAAATGATTAGTAGGTTCATCTAATAAAATTATATCTGGATCTTGTGCAAAAGCCCTAGCTAAATATACTCTTTGCAGTTGTCCTCCTGATAATTGACTTATAAGTTTATCTTTAATATCAATTAACCCTACATTTTCAATACTTTTAAGAATTATTTCTTCATCTTTTTTATTTATCTTTGAAAATACTCCTTTTAAATGAGCATATCTTCCTAAAGCTACTGTTTCATAAACTGTATATGGAAAATATATATTACTAGCTTGTGACATTAATGCAACATTTTTTGCTAAATCTTTTCTATTTAATTGGCTTATTTCTTTAGAGTCTAATGTTATATTTCCTTTATACTCTAATAAATTTGCTATTGATTTTAAAAGTGTACTTTTCCCACAGCCATTAGGACCAACTATGCAAAGATTTTTACCTCTCTCAACGCTAAAGCTTACCCCTTTAACAATTTCTTTATTGTCATATCCACATCTAACTTTATTAACTTCTAGCATTAAAATACCCACCTACTTTGACTTTTTAAAATATATATAAGCAAAAAATGGTCCGCCAATTAATGCTGTTATTGCACCAACTGGTAATTCTGATGGAGCTACAATAGTTCTTGATACTAAATCCGTCATTATCATCATACATCCACCAAAAACAACAGACATTGGTATAACATAAGCATGCTTTGAACCAAATATTTTTCTAACAACATGTGGTGCAATTAAATCTATAAACCCTATAGTTCCACTAAGTGCAACTGCGCTACCTGTAAGTATTGCAACAAATAAAAATAACCTTCTTTTAACTTTATTTGTATCTACTCCTATAGTTTTTGCTGCTTCTTCTCCAAATGTTAATACATCCATTTCTTTAAAATAAAAAGATACACCTAAAATTCCTATAATAAAAAAAGGTATACCTGCTTTAACATAACTCCATCCTCTCATAGAAAATGATCCCATAGACCACATTGTTATACTTTCCATCTTATCTGATGCTAAAGCTGAAATAGTAGTTAATGTAGCACTAAAAAATAGTGATAACACCATACCTGCAAGTATTATTGTTGTATTAGACATTCCTCTATCTACTTTTTCTGAAAACTTTAATACTATTATCATAGTAATTAAACTGCAAGCAAATCCTACTACTGGCATAGTTAATCTTCCCAAAAACGGAATTGATATTCATGTTACTATAATAATACCTACACCTAATGAAGCACCAGATGATAATCCTAAAGTATATGGTGAAGCTAATTGATTTTTCAAAACTGATTGTACTATTGCGCCACTAGCAGCAAGAGAACCACCAACCATAAATGCAAGTAATACTCTTGGTAACCTTAAATTCCATATTATAGATACTTGCTTAGGTTCAATTCCATCAAGCAATGGGACACTAAAAAACTTATTAGCTAATATAGAAAAAGTATCCAATATGCTAATATTGGAACTTCCTAAGGAAGTTCCAATACATATAGCTAATAATACCAACGGAATTGATAAAATTAATAATATTTTATTTTTATAGGTCTTTATACTCATCTGGATAAATAGCTTTTGCTATTTCCTTTAAAGCTTTTATAACATTTTGTGATGCTCTTGAAGATGAGTTTTTATCTATTTGATATACATCTCCATTTTGTACAGCAGTTATTGTGTCCCAGCCTTCTCTGCTTTTTATATCTTCCACAGCAGTTAAACCTGCTTCATTAGTTCCTGGAGTATTTGCTAAAATAACATCAGGATTAGCATCTATAACAGCTTCTGGTGTTACTGTTATCCATGAATTTTCTTCTCCAAAAATATTAGTAGCTCCTACTGTTTCTATAAGCTCATTTAAGAATGTATCATTTCCAAATGTATAAAGCCCTGCTCCAGCCCCAATTTCAAAATAAACTTTCTTTTTATCTGCTATAGTATCTCCAATTGCCTTTATCTTAGCAACTTCTTCTTTCATAGAATTAATTATTTCTTCACCTTTTTTTTCAGTACCTGTTAAACTTGCAATAAACTCTATATCACCATATATTCCATCAATACTATAACTACTTGGAATATATACAACTGTAATACCAGCCTCTTTTATTAAAGCAAATGGATCTTCATCTCCAGATTTATTATGACCTGATGCTATAACTATATCAGGATTTAAAGAAATTATTGTTTCCGCATCTGGATTTCTAAAATCTATTTTAGGTAAATCTTCACTTACTCCTTCAACATCAGCTGAGTATTTATCTACAGCTACTAATTTATCTGCTAAACCTAATTCTACTAATACTTCTGTATTAGATGGTGCTGTAGAAATAATACTATTAATTTCACTAGGAACATTAAATTCATTTCCTTCTCTATCTGTCATCGTTGTAGGCTTACTTGAACATCCTACAAATATCATCATAGCCATTATAAATGTAAAAGCTAATGATAAAACCTTTCTCATTTTTTGCATTACTATTCCTCCTAAATGTATACTTTAGAGTGGTGTAATTTAGTTAGTAATATATTAATTAGGCTTTTCATATATATTTTTTACTAATTTTAACCCTATTAATTTTTTCTAACTAAAAAAAGCGCTTTCATATTTGAGAGCGCTCTAAAATACATAATAACTTTGATAATTTCTTAATATTTCTTAACATTAAATATTCATAAAATAAACTTAATATTATAATTTATTAAGTTTATTCTCTAACACTTAAAATCTAAAAACAAATCATATTAATTATATTATCTATTATTCGTATCTATTATCTCACCCTCAGAAGATAATATTATCATCATAGTAGGCAGGTCTCCCGACTTAACTTCATCCTACTCTCCATACCTTCCCGTATTTTTATACAGTGGCTATACATGAATTTCGTCAGTCTTACGGTTACTGGGGTAGTTTAGGACTTCAACCTAATTCCCTATTAAGTTTAAAAAAACACCTATTATGGTTTAAAATTCATAATGATTATATCTTTATGAATTTTATTTGTCAAATAAAATATGCTTTAATTCAGCAATCAATTTATTATTTTCTTCTCTTGTTCTTACTGCAACTCTATAAAAACTATTATCTAGTCCTATATAATTATCACAGCTTCTAACTAATATTTTTCTTTTAATCAATTCACCTTTTAAATCTAAATTAGTTAATATTTTAAACATTATGAAATTCACACTTGGTTCAAAAACATATAAATATTTTATTTGCTTTAAAGCACTATATAAATATTCTTTCTCATCTTCTATATATTCTATACTTTTTTTAATATACTGCTTTTCTGTTAGTCCTTTAGTTATACCTTCAGCTGCTATAACGTTTATACTCCACGGCACTAAAATCTTATTTATTTTATCCATTATTTCCTTATTTGAACACAATCCATACCCTATCCTAGCCCCTGGAATTGCAAAAAATTTAGTTAATGATTTTACAATTATTAGGTTTTCATAATCATTTAATAATTTATTACTTGAATATTCCTTATTATCTTTAACAAAATCTAAAAAAGATTCATCAATAACAACTATTGTATTTGTAAGTATTGACTTATTTAATACTTTTTTGATAAATTCATTTGTTGTCAAAACTCCAGTTGGATTATTGGGATTACAAATAAAAACTATATCTATATTATTTTTTATATTCCCTATAAATTCATTATCTAAATTAAAATTCTTAGATTCCTTTAAGTTATAATATTCTATCTCACCATCAATACTTAAAATTGCTTCTTCATACTCTGAGAAAGTTGGAGCTGGCAATAATGCTTTTTTAGGTTTCAAAGCGCGTACTATATTAAATATTACTTCTGCAGCTCCATTCCCTAATGTAATATTTCTTGTATTTATTTTTTCAAACTCTCCAATAGAGTTCTTTAAATCAAAATAAGTTATATCTGGATATTTAACTACTTTATCAATTGCATCTATCATTGCCTTTTTAACATTTTCACTTATCCCTAATGGATTTATATTGGCTGAAAAATCTATAATTTCACTTGGATTTAACTTATATTTTCTTGCAATTTCTTCAGTATTTCCACCATGAACTGCCATAACCTTTCCTCCTTAAAAAATAACATTTATACTCCAATTAATAATTAATGCCATAATACACCCTAAAACAGCACTACAATATAATATATTGTTTGTGTTATTTACCTTATTAATATCTATTTTTTCTCTATCATCACCTATAGTTTGTTTTTCCACGAGCTTTCCAAAATAATAGTTTGGACCTCCTAATTGAACATTTAAAGCTCCTGCCACAGCAGCTTCTGGATGCGCACTATTAGGGCTGCTGTGATTATTTTTATCCCTTTTATAAATTTTAAAGCTATTTTTATAATCTAAACCTAAAATAAAAGATACTACTACAATAAAATACCCACTTAACCTTGCAGGAATATAATTAAATACATCATCAAGTTTTGCTGGAAAATATCCAAATTCAATATATTTGTCATTTTTATATCCAAACATAGAATCCATAGTATTTACTGCTTTGTATAGAAATGCTAACGGAGCCCCTCCTATACCTGCATAAAAAAGAGGTGCTATAACCCCATCTGACATATTTTCAGCTACTGTTTCTACAACAGCTTTTAATATTGATTCTTTATCTAAATTCTTTGTATCTCTTCCTACTATATATGATAACTGCTTTCTTGCTCCTTCAATATCATCCTTAATTACATATTTAACAACTTTCAAACCTTCAATCTTAAGAGCCTTTGTTGATATACAAAAATAAATCATTACAGATCCTAATATCATTGTTACACTTGGATTAATTCTATATGTAACTTTAAGTAATAAATAATTAAATATAAATACTATAAAAACCACAAGTATCCAAGTTAATAAGCCTGCGACTTTTAAGTATCTCTTTAATATACTTCTAAAAAACTTTTCCACTGTCTTACATAACGATCCTATTATTCTAATTGGATGTATAGGATTTTGTGGATCACCTACTATTAAATCTAATAAAAATCCTAATATTATTTCAATCATTTTTCTAACCTTTCTATAACTATATTTTGTTTATCTCTTCAAATTTAATATTATTATCTATCTTTTCTAAAATAATTTCATAACCTCTTCCACACTCCGGTTGATACTCATAAAAGCTTTTACTGCTATCATAAAATATTTCTAGTATAGTTCCTATTGTTCCCCCATGAGAAACTAAAACTACTTCACTCATGTTCTCTTTATAACACCCATCTATAAACCTATTAAATGCTTCTTTTATTCTTTTTTTATATTGACTCTTACTTTCTCCATTAGGACATAATACTTGTCCATCTTTATCTGTAATCCACTTAATATACTCTTTATTTTCTTTAAGCATATCATAACTTTTCATTTCAAAATCTCCAAAGTTATACTCCCAAAATTCATTAATTTCGCTATATGTTTTTTCTGGATATAAAATTTCTAATGTTTCATTTGCTCTTTTTGCTCCGCTACTAAAAAAACTAATACACTCTGGATACTTTACTGTACTTTTAATATCATATAATTCTTTTTTTCCTCTTTCACTTAATGATATATCAGTCTTTCCACAATACAGATGCTTTTCATTAGCTTCTGTTTTTCCATGTCTAATTAAATAAACCTTCAGCTTTTTCATACATCTTTTTCTCCTTATAATTATCTCTTACGAGAATATCATTTTTAAATCTTTTCTACAACTAAGTTTTGTTAATTATTAAATTTAAGTATGCTTGTTTTAAGTATTACTACAAGTAATTTTTATAGCATTTTCATAATATTCTTCTAATTTACTTACAGAAAAATTTGATGTATCATATATGCTACTTACAGTATGGCCATCTTAAAAAAAGAAAAACCAACAAATAATTTTGTTGGCTAAACTTAGCATATAAACTTAATTCTTAACTTTTAATTATTGTTGATATACCACAAAAAACTCTATATACGCAGGAAGATTCTTTTGATAAATATTGAAGACATCTTCCTGTTTCTTCTCTCCACATTCTATCTTCTTTTTTTAATGGAACTATTCCACTTGATATTTCATCAGAAATTATTATTTTATCTTTAAATAAATTTATATTTTCTTTTATATATTCAAGTGAACTTTTATTTTTTAATGTATTATTATATGTAAATTTATGAAGTCCGCAAATAACCTTTTTAGAAAAATCTATTTCACCATCACTACAATAAAATATATCCTCCTCATTAATATTAAACTTTTCTTTGATAAAATCTTTTTTCCCGTTATATGCTCCACCAAAAACTAATATCATAATTTTCTCCTTAAAACCAAATTTGTTTTATTATGAATATATAATATTAAATAAAACTTAAAACTAAAACTCCAATAACTTCTGCAATAACAAGTCCATATCCAGCACTATCTCCAGACATTCCATCAAATTCCTTAGCTGCATTATTAACTAAAAAGACACTTATTAAAATCATGCCTAAAATCATTATTAATCCATATATACCAAAAATGAATACTGAAATTAAGCTTGCTATTATTAAACCAGATAGCAATACTACTTTATCTGCTTTTCCTGTTCCTTGTTTGAAAAATGCACCTAATGAACTTGCCTTCATGGATTCTTTTGACAATAATAAATATCCCATTAAACTTCTAGATATAATAGGTATTAAAATTAATCCTACAGAACTACCATTAAAATTATTAATAGTACTCTCATTAATATTATTACTTATTACTGTATGAAGTGTAGAAAAGTTTAGTATAAATAACATAATTACAGATATAACTGCAAATGCCCCAGTATGAGGATCTTTTAATATTCTTAACTTTTCTTGCTTATCTCTTCTAGAAAGAAGTGCATCACAAACATCCATATATCCATCTAAATGAAGCATTCCAGTTAAAATAAATGGTGTTATTAACGTAACTGCAGTAGTTACCATGATGCTGGCACCTAATAAATTTAGTATTCTAAAAACTCCATACCAAATTACTCCTACAATCAATCCTATAACAGGATAAAACTTCATTATATTTTTTCCACCTTCATCATCCCATTCATATTTAGGTAATGGAATAATAGTAAACATGCTTATTGCCATTAAAAATCCCTTAAAATATTTTTTCATTTTTCCTCCTTTGGATTTAGCTGTGCCTCTATTATATAACTTTACCCTTATGGTAAATTATATTTCCATAAGAACATTCAACTACTGTATCAGCTATCTTTGCTAGTTTTCTATTTACAACTCCTATTTCTTTTCTGAAATTTTCTGTATAACAATCATATTGAATGCTATCACTAAATAAATAGTCTGATACTATAACTACATTTTTAGAATTATTAATAATTTCTAATATTCCTGATAAAATATCATCACTAACATCTTTGTAAAATTCTTTTCCTCTAAACATATAGTTTGTAACAAGTGATGTTATACTATCTATTAAAACAGTATCTTCCTCTTTTATAAGACTTGAAACTTTGCTCATATTTAATGTTTCTTCTATTGTATTAAATCCATATCCTTCTCTTTCCCTTAAATGATTTTCTATTCTTTTTAAATCTTCTAAGTCATATGGATTCATTGTTGCAACATAATATAATTTGCCTACTTCCCTTTCTATCTCTCCATCTAACTGGCCACTTATAGGATTTTTTAAGCTTTCATTTAACGATTTTGATAAATTTTGCGCAAACATGGATTTTCCACTTTTAGCTCCACCAACTACTAAAACAATCATCTTATCTCCTAAACTATATAGTTTTCTTCTCCTCTAACTTCATCTAAATAATCATCATTTATTTCAGCTTCATCAAATGTTGCCATATTATTCATCATTGCACAACTAAATTCAATTACCGAAAATGCTATAGGACACCCGCTACCTTCCCCTAATCTCATATCTAAATTAAGCATTGGCTGTAATTCCAATTCTTTCATTGCAATATTATAACCTATTTCTTTAGAGCAGTGTGATGTTATTAAATACTCTTTAACTAATGGATTTATTCTTACTGCTGCTAATGCTGCAACTACCGATATAAATCCATCTATCACTATAGGTATTTTATAATAAGCCGCTCCTAAAAACACTCCCATCATTCCAGCTATATCAAAACCTCCAACTTTAGAAACTACATCAATTGGATCTTTTTTATCTGGATTATTAACTTTAATCGCTTCTGATACTACCCATTTTTTCTTTTCAAAAGCCTCCTTCGTTATTCCTGCGCCTTTACCAACAGCTTCTTCAATACTACATTCAGTTAAGCTTACAAGAACAGAACTACTTGTTGTTGTATTTCCTATACCCATTTCTCCAACACCTAATATGTTATATCCATCTTCATAAGCACTCCTAGCCATTTCAATTCCTATATTTATTGCTCTTATACATTCATCATAACTCATAGCTTGTCTCTTAACTATGTTATAAGTTCCTTTTCTTATTTTCCTATCTATAGCCCCTGGAATTTTTATATCTGTATTTACTCCTATATCAACAACTTTTAAATCACAATTATTTTCTTTAGCTAGTACAGCAACTCCTGTTACTCCCCTTGAAAAGTTAATTGTTTGTGCTAGTGTTACACTTTGAGGTGCTGAAGCAACTCCTTCTTCTACAACCCCATTGTCTGATGACATTATAATAATACATTTTTTATTTATAGAATTTTTTATCTTACCTGTAATTCCAGCAAGCTTTATTGCTATATCCTCTAATTTACCTAAGCTCCCTAAAGGTTTTGCAAGCGAATTAACTCTTAACCTAGCTTCTTCTATAGCATCTTCATTTAATCCTGTTATATCATTAATAATTTTTTTAAGCTCTAATTTTTCGTTTCTCATTGTTTCACCCCAATTATTTATTTAAAACATCCTCTTTTTTTGTTATAATACTTTATTATTTGTTTAAATGTCAACAATCATATATTAAACAACTTTTCATTTAGGAGAACAATATGAACAATACTATAATTAACTTTTTACAAAATGAAATGAAATGGAATAAATTAAACATATCATCTATAGAAAAAATAGGCGGACTTAGTAGCGAAAATTATAAAGTTTCTTATAATAACAATAATTATTTTGTAAAAATTTGCACTCATAATTATTTACATACCGATAGAAAAAGTGAATTATCAATAATAAATAAAGCTATAGAAATAAATTTAGCTCCACATTTATATTACTTTTCTACTGAAACTGGTAATATGATTAGCAGTTGGATTAATGGTACCATGCCCTCCTTAAATGATTTTTCTTCAACTAAATTTCTACATAAACTTTCTGTTGCTTTAAACAGTTTTCATAATTTAAAATGCCAAAAATATTTTAACCCTTTTAATCATATAAGAAAAAGAATCAATCTATGCAATGATTTGAATCTTCCCTTACCAAAATCTATAGATACACTACTAAACCATTTAAATAATCTAGAAGTAAAGCTTAGTAAAAATCCTTTAATAGGTCTTTGCCATAATGACCTAAATGCTTCAAATATTATTTTAACTGAAGATAATATATATTTTGTAGATTATGAATACTCTTCTATGGGTGATGTATTTTTTGATTTAGCAACAATATCTTGGTTTTTTAATGAAAGATCTAGGAAAAACTTATTAGAACTATATTTTAATGAATGTACTGAACAACATTATGAAAAATTATTAGATTACCTTTTCGTAGTGAAATTTTATAATGCCACTTGGTCATTGCTTAAATCTTCTGATTCTAGTTCTGACTATGATTATTTAGCTGGTGCTAAAATGATATTTAATGATTTGCTCGATTATAACTCTATACGAAATTTTTAATAAAAGAGAGGTTTAAACTGTGATAAAATACTTATTATTTGATTTAGATGGAACAATAACTGATCCTAAAGAAGGTATTACTAAAAGTGTACAATATGCTCTTAGCAAGTTGGGAATTGAAGAAAACTGTGAAAATCTTCTTAAATTTATAGGTCCACCTTTATTAAATTCATTTATGGACTTTTATGACTTTGATAAAGAAAAGGCTGAGCTTGCAATAAAGTATTATAGAGAACGTTATTCTACTATTGGTTTATTTGAAAATAGTGCAATTGAAGGTATTGAAGAAGTTTTATCTAAATTAAAAGAAGCTGGATTTGTACTAGCTATTGCTACTAGTAAGCCAACTCATTTTGCTATTCCTATTTGTGAAAAGTATAATTTAGATAAATATTTTGATTTAATTTTAGGAAGTGAATTAGATGGAACAAGATCAAAAAAATCTGAAGTAATTCTTGAAGTGCTTAATAAGCTAAATGCTATACCTAATGAATCAATTATGATTGGAGACCGCATGCACGATATAATTGGAGCTAAAGAAGCAGGAATTAAAAGTATTGGAGTTACATTTGGATATGCAGAAGATGGAGAATTAGAAGAATCAGGAGCTGACTTCATAGTAGAAAGTTCCTCTGAACTATTATCTTGTATATTTAAATTAATTTAGTATATATTTAAAAATATAAAAGAATTTGTATAAAACAAATTCTCTTATTATCTCATTTTATAACTTTATTCCTTACCAAACACCTTTAAATATCACTACTTATTTCTTCTAACTCATTAATTATTTTGCTGCTTATCTTTTTTAAAATATATTTTAAATTATGCTTTAGAATTTTATATTTAAAATATCGCAAAAAAATAAAGGAAATCTATTTCTAAATCTCCTTTATTATCATATACCATAATGAATTAAATGCTTATTTTGTTTTATTGCAAGATTAATTTTTATAATTAATTTTTCAAGTTCATTTGATTTAAATTGCTTATTTGCAGTAGTAATTATTTTTCTAAATTCTTTTAATGAACCTGGTGGTATAATTGTAGTTCCACAATAATCTAGTCCTAGTGCAGGATGTTTTTTCATATGAAAATAAGTTTTTAAATTTCCCAATTCCTCCAAGTATTCTGTTATCATTTCTTCTATTAAATCATCACTAACAGAAATACAATTATACTTTTCAGGTTCATAATCACTATACAATTTATCATCTTCAAATCTTTCAATGATTCCAAAATCATGTTTTGCCAAATTCCCACCCCTAATAAATTATATTTTCCAAATTATATTCTTAAACTAAACCTTAAAATTTTAACTCCTTATTAAATATATAATCAAACCTCTAAGTATAAATTACATTAATGTTACAAATTATTATTGAAATACATTTTATATTACTATGTATTATTACTCATCAAAAAAGAATAACATTTCTGCTATTCTTTCTCTTACTACTTCTTATTATTACAATTTTTGTCCAAACAATCTTCTAACAAATCACTGATAGCATTTGTTAGTTGACAATTTGAGTTCATAAAATAACAATTAGTCATTTGGTTATTCCAAGCATATAAGAATATTAGAAATAATACTAAATTCATAAATCTTTGTCCATAACACTGTAGTAAATTTAATAATTGACAAGCTAAAAATTCATTTGTTCCTTCTGTATCGCTATTGCTACCGCAATAATTTTCACAAAGTTCTTCTAACTCACCATCATTTAAGTCATTTAATATATCGTTTAAATTAGATGTTGATCCAAATGTACTCAATTTTCTTTTCCTCTCAAAAAGTTATCTAACGCTTCATAATACGCTAAAAACATAGAGATTGCTACAATTTTATATAATTTAACCTAAACTCATTACTTATGTATATTCTCCTTCGCTTAAAAACTCCTTTTAGATAAATTTATATTTATTAAATACCTAATCATAATAATATGTGATAAATTAATAAAAAAAATGTCACAACACTAAATAAAGTATTGTAACATTTTTTAACTACATATTAAACTTTTATAGTTCCATGCTTTAATAAATGATTTATTCTCTTAAAATAAGTTATACCTAATGGAATTGCCGCTGCAAGCCAAGCTACTGGATCCGCTAAGCATATTCCTAAAAACTCTATATATCTTGGTAATGTAAATGCTACTACAGCTCTTGCAATAAGCTCATATGCTCCTGCCATCATTGGAACGAATGAATCCCCTATTCCTTGAAGTGCATTTCTATATATAAATATTAATCCAAGAGGTATAAAGAATATTGCTGATATATCAAGCACTTGTTGAGCATATTTTAGTATTTCTGCATCTGGATTACTTATAAACATCATAACAAAATATTTACCAAGGAATATTAATACTGCTCCCGCAATAATACTAGTAATAATAGAAATTTTAGTACATGCCTTTACGCCTTCTCTTATACGATTATACTCCTTAGCACCAAGATTTTGACCACAATACGTAGCCATAGTTACACCAAAAGTAATTGCCGGCTGCATAACAAGTTGAAGTGCTTTCGAAGCTGCAGTATATGAAGCAATAATAGTAGAACCAAATACATTTAATGCTCCTTGTACTGTCATTATACCAATTGCAGTTATTGAAAATTGAAGCGCCATTGGAATTCCTATTTTTAAATGTTTATGATAGTATCTTTTCTTAACTTTAAAATCTTCTTTCTTAAGTCTTAAAATAGTAAATCTCTTATATGTATATATTAGACAAAGTATTGCCGATACACCTTGAGAAATAATTGTTGCATATGCAGCACCTGCAACTCCCATATTAAAGTTAATTATAAATACTAAATCTAAAATTACATTTAATACTGAAGAAACTATTAAGAAATATAACGGTGTTTTACTATCTCCTAATGCTCTTAATATACTTGCAATTAAGTTATATGCAACCGTTGCTACAACTCCTGCATAAATTATTTTTATATATAAATATGCATCACCTATAATATTTTCAGGTGTATTCATTAATTTTAATAAAGGCATAGCTCCTAATAAGCTAACTATTGTAATTACCACTACTGAAATTACAGTTAATGTAATGGCACTTGCAACCGCTTTACGTAAGCCTTTTTCATCTTTAGCTCCAAACCTCTGAGAAACTAATACTGCAAACCCACTAGATAATCCAGTTGCAAATCCATTAACTAAGAATACCATTGAACTAGTTGCTCCAACAGCTGCTAATGCATCTACTCCAACAAATCTACCAACTATTATAGTATCAACCATACTATAAAACTGTTGAAATATATTTCCTATTAATAAAGGTATTGAAAATAGTAAGATTAATTTTGTTGGATTACCTTTAGTCATATCATTTGTCATATTGTTTTTCATCCACTCATCTCCCCCTAACATCTTATTTCACAATTAAATAGAATATCATCTTTATTATACTTTTGCAAAACAAATTTTAAGAGGTAAGACTAGTTTCCTTACCTCTTATATATTATTATTGTTTTACTATACACTTATTTAGATCTCGCTTCTTTAATCCATTTCTATTAGCTTTACTTATCCAAAATCTATTTGCTGCAAGTCTAAATGCAAACCTTGGAAACATACTTGGTGTTGTAAATATATCATCCCCACTTTTATTTTCATTTATATTTTTAGCCAAATTATCTAATGCTAATCCTAAATTAGTATTGGGACCTTTACCCATAGGTACATTCCTTAATCCTCCCATCATTTCTCCAGCCCCTATACCAATTCCTTGTGCCCATTTTATATTCATCTTTTTACACCAACATTTCATTATATTAAGTGCTATTTTATTTTGCTTACCTTCATAAAAGCCGCAGTTGGCAATAACATATACTATACTACGATCAAGTATATTTTTAATAAATGGACTATACATTCCATACTTACATTCACTTATTATTATAAGTTCATCACAACTAGCAATTTTTTCTCCCATTTTATTATAATCATCTTTTATAACACATTCTCCTGGAGTTTTTATCCAAAAGCCAAAACACCTAATACACTTGTTTATTCTTTTTCCTTTACAAATTATAATATCCTCTTCATTTAAATTCTCTGAAATATTATTAAAATCTTCTTTACTTAAATCATGAATTATTAACTTCATATTTTTTATCCTCACTCTTTTTAATAATAAACTATTTTCGTAATTCCTTACTTACTTCTCCAATAATCTTAATTCCTTCTTTTATTTCATTAAGTGATAATCTAGAAAGTCCTAGCCTTAAAGTATTTTTACAACTATAATCAACTGAAAATATATCGCCCGGAGTAAATATAACTCCCTTTTTATAACACTCATCTAAAAGCTTTCTAGAATCTACTCCTTCTATTCCAATATAAATATGCAATCCGCCTTCACCCCATATAAATGTTGGATTAATGTATTTATTAATACATTCTACAGCAAGCTCATATTTTTCCTTATATACTTTTCTTACTTTTTTAATTTGCCTTTCAAATGATCCTGAACGTAAATATTCATATAATATACCTTGATCTAAAAATGATGTATGAATATTTTTACACCTTTTTACACTTTCTAATATATCAATAACATTTTTATCTGCAAGGATCCATCCTACTCTTATTCCTGGAAATAATATTTTTGAAAAACTCCCAATATAAATAACACCACTTCCCCCATTATCAAGAGCAGCAATTGGAGATACATGCGTACTATTATATAAAAGTTCTTCATTAAATCCATCCTCAATTATAGGAACATTATACTTTTTGAATAAATTATAAACAGAATATCTTTTTTCACCCTTCATTACAATTCCTGTTGGATTATGATATGAAGGAATTAAATATCCGAACTTTATATCATTATTTTTTAAGCTTTCTTCTAATTCATTAAGATCTATTCCATCTTCAGTCATAGGAACTCCTATAACATCTAATCCATGAACTTTCATAATTTTAATAGCTGTATTATGTGTTGGATTTTCGCAAATAATTTTATCACCTTTATTTGTATAAGCAGTTAGAAGCATTTCAAGCCCTTCTGTAAATCCATTAGTAATTATAATATCTTTGCTTGTTGTATCTACTCCCTTTGCCTCCATGTACTTTAAAAAATATTCAATAAGTGGCTTATACCCCTTTGCATATCCATAATTTAATATTTTATGCCCTTCTATTGAAATTCTATTTAGAAATGCTTTTTTAAACTCTTCCATATCAAATAATTCACCATCAGGTGAGATGCTTTTGAAAGATATTAAGTTTTTCTCCCAAGGTATTTCACTTTTTACAATATCTAATTTTTCTGCAAGTTTCCCATAATCATTAGCTCTCTGACTCCAAGCGACTTTCCATCCATCTTCATTTACTGATTTAACCTGCGAAACAAAGGTCCCCCTTCCTTTTACTGTATATAAAATACCTTCCTCTTCAAGATTTTCATATGCAGTTATTACAGAGTTTCTACTAACACCAAGTAATTTAGAAAGCTCCCTGGTAGCAGGGAGCTTTCCATTTGAAACAAGAAGATTACTAGCAATCATGTTCTTTATATAATTTTCTATTTGTACATATAACGGTTCTTCATCATTAAAATCAATTTTAGAAAATATCATTAACTTTCAACTCCTAAAATAGTGAATACTCTATTATCTTATCTAATAGGTCACTAAATTCTAATCCTCGCACCTTTGCACTTTTAGGAATAAGACTTTGAGTTGTCATTCCTGGAAGAGTATTTACTTCTAATAAATAAGGTACTTCATCTCTTATTATCATATCAATTCGTGCATAACTATTGCAACCCAAAATATCCCAAACTTTCTTTGATATATTATTAATTTTCTCTTGTAGCTTTTCTTCTAGTAAAACTACTTCTTCTTTTGCTCCATTTTCCTCATATTTAGATTTATAATCAAAGAATTCACCATTTTGTGATTTTATCATAACCGTAGGAAAAACTTCTCCATTTAATACAAATGAAGTTATCTCTTCGCCATTTATATACTCTTCTATCATTACTTCATTATCATACTTTAATCCTTCTCTTACTGCTTCTTCTACTTCATTTTCATTTCTAATAAAGAAAGTAGCAACACTTGAACCACCTTTATTAGGTTTAATAAATACAGGATACTGTAATTCTTTTATTTTTTTATAATCTATTTCTTCAACAGATTTAACTATAATCCATTTTGCAGTATCAACATCAACAGTTTTTACTAGACTTTTAGTTAATCCTTTATTCATACATATAGCACTTGGCAACACCTTACATCCACTATATGGTATTCCCATAGTTTCAAGAGCACCTTGGATAGTTCCATCTTCTCCAAATTTTCCATGTAGAGCAATAAAAGCAAAATCAATTCCCTTTATTTTTTCTATAACCTCTTGCTTTGAATTTATTGTTATAGGAATTATTTTTTCATATTTATCTTTATTTAAATGTTTTATTACTTGTTCCCCTGATTTCAAACTTATTTCTCTTTCTGATGATACTCCACCCATTATTACCCCAATTTTCATCAATATCACTCCTAATTTTTAATCTTTACTTTATTTTATTAATTATATATAAAATAAAAAAGCACCACATTAACACTAAATTCATTAACCTGTGGTACTTTTTTATGATTATATTCAACTTTCAACTATGATAATTATGCTATTTTCATTTTCTGAATTTTCAAATCTGCTTTCTTCATATAATTAACAGCTATAAATACTGTTACCAATTCACTTGCTGGAACAGTTAACCATATTCCAATATCCCCCAAAATTATAGGTAGAATTATTATAAATATTAATATTAAAATTACTCCTCTTAATACGGATATAATAGCTGATGTCTTTGCATCCTCAAGTGCTGTAAAGTAAGCTGATGTCAAAATATTTAACCCATTAAAAACAAAAGCAACAGAATATAATTTAGTAGCTTCTGCAGTAATTCTAATTAATTCCGCATCACCTTTACTAAACATTTTAATAAGAGTTTCTCCTCCAAATATCATAAGTATAGTACTTGAAATTCCAATTATGATTATTGTTGATATTGCTATTTTTAAAATTTTATTTATTCGATCTTTATTATTTGCACCATAATTAAAACTAATTATAGGGCTAATCCCATTACATATTCCTGAAAATATAGCTATGACTAAAGAAGCTATATAGAGAATTATTGAAAAAGCAGATACACCCATTTCTCCAATTCTAATCATTAATACAATATTAAATATAAAAGTTGAAAAAGCAACTGCAAACTGTGTTATACCTTCTGATGATCCATTATAAAATATTCTTACTATTTTCTTAAAATCAAATTCAACTTTGCAAAATTTTAATATAGAGTCCTTTTTTAAATAGTGACTTAAAGCAAATAAAAATCCAATTGTAAATGCAATTCCTGATGCTATGCCTGCACCAACTAATCCTAAACCAAACTTCACTATAAATATATAATCTAATAGTATATTTAGTAGTGAACTAATAATATCTGCTATCATAGCATGATTTGGTTTTCCCATAACTCTAAGTCCACTACTTAAATAAGAACTCCCTACAAATGTAGTCAAAAATAAACATAATGCTCGTAAATATTGTACAACTAATGGCACCAAATCATCACTAGCCCCCAAAATTTTTGCTATAGTCGGTGCAAAAATAATGGTAAACACCGATAAAAATAATGTTATCACTGTTAGTGTGTAAAATGCTAAGCTAAAAGTCTTTCTTGCTTCTTTTTTATTTTCTTTACCAAGCTCAATACTAGTAATAGTCCCTCCCCCAATAGCAACCATTATCCCAATTGCCATTGCTACTCCGAAGAACGGCATTGCTATATTAACTGCTGACAATCCTTTAGAACCTACTACATTTCCAACAAATATGCCATCTACAACTATATATACTGAAAATACTATCATAGCAATAACTGATGGTATTGAATATTTTACAAATAGCTTCCCTATATTTTCTTTTCCTAATGATAAATCCATAGTACTCACTTCCTTTCCTAAAAAATAATAAACCTTAGAGTAACTCCAAGGTCAATATATTTTTATTTAATAGGAATCCATATTTCAATGTAATCAGTAGTTTTATCATTCTTATTTTCAAAAGTTATAAATCTTGCTACACTATCGCCTATAATTTCTATATTATTACCATCTATATATTTTTTAAGATACATTATACTTTCCTCTGTAATATCAATATTAATTTTAAATATACTATGAATACATTTATCATATTTGAAACATTTATAATCTATCAAGTTTCCTATATAGTCACTCTTATAAACTATTCCGCTAATAGCATAAACTATATTATTTTCAACTTTATTTATCTTAAAAAACTCCTTTTTTATTACAGATGAAAATGTAACTTCATTTAAGTATTCATAACTATTAAACTTATCCATTATCTTATAAGTCTTTAAATCCATTCCATCTGCTAGTTCTTCATAGAATATAATAGGTGAATTAACAATTTCTATTTTATTTAATAATTTTATAGTCTTCTCTATATCATATTTAAAGTTACTAACAGTTTTCTTTAACTTTTTTAGCTCTAAAATTTTATTATCTATATCAGACTCTTTATCTTGAAGAACTTTTTTTAATTGTTCAAGAGTACAGTTATTAATAATATCTTTAATTTCTTTTATAGATATATTAATTTCTCTAAAAGCAATAACATAGCTTAATTTAATAATATCTTCTATTGTATAATAACGATAACCATTTTTCCCTATGATTGAAGGCTTTAAAATATTATCTTTATCATAATATCTTAATGTATCTCTTGAAACTCCTAAATATTCTGATACTTCCCCTATTAAAAATCTATTTTTCACTTCTTTATTTCTCCATCTTGTTTATTTATTATAACTCTTAAAATTTATACTAATATATTAATTTATTATTGTCTATTTTTAAAACATCTCTTCTCATATATAATTTAAATTCACCTTAACACATTCAAAAATCAAAATAAATTATAAATAGCAATTACCATCATAAAATTATTCTCTACTTTATTTATAATAAAAGTGTTTTTGGAAAAATATACTTAATATATATTGACTTACTTTTCTTTTTATTAGATAATAATAATTATTAGTTAATAATAAAATTATAGGAGGATATTTATGAGTAATATAATTAATGGGTCTTGGAATGATTTTAGAGAGTTGATTTTAGTTGATAAAGTTGAAGTTTGTCCTACAATAATTTCTTTTTATTTTAAAGCAAAAGATGGTGGTAAACTTGTTAAACCAAAAGCAGGACAATTTTTACCCTTTAAAATAAAAACAGATAATCCTAAATATAAAGATATAATGAGAACTTATAGTCTTTCAATGTTTCCTAATGATGATACCTATAGAATAAGTGTAAAGAAAATTGATGGTGGTTTAATCAGTACTTATTTACATGAGAATCTTAATATAGGTGATTCTATTGAAGCTATGATCCCAATGGGTGTATTTACTGTAAAAGATAAAAAGAATGATATTGTTTTAATTTCTGGTGGAATAGGTGTTACCCCTCTTTTAGCAATGCTATATGAAGAATCTTCAACTAGGAATAATATTCATTTTATTCAAGCCGTTCAAAACTCTAGTTTGCATCCATTTAAGAATGATATAGAATCTATTGCTAAAATTAAAGGTATTAAAAATACTGTATTTTATTCAAATCCTTTAGATAGTGACAAAGAAGGAATAGATTATAACTTTACTGGATATGTTAATAAGAATTATTTAAAAGATAATGTTAACTTAGATTCAGATTTCTATCTTTGCGGTCCTCCTGTATTCATGAAGGCTGTAGAAAGTACTTTGCTTGAACTGGGAGTAGATAGTTCTAAAATTAATTATGAGCTTTTTAGCAAATAATTATTAGAGTTATAGCCTCTAAAGGAGACTATAACTCTTTATTCATAATGTAGCTTTACTGCATTAATATTCTTTTCATAACATTTTTTACATAAGACAATTAACTCATCATTACTACTATTAACATTATTTTCATATACACCGAGGTTGGCTATGTTACCACATTCTTCACATTTATACTTGGCTTTTTCTAATGCATCTTGACGTTTTAAATTCCAATCTTCTTCATGTATATTATTAACTTCTTTATTATTATTTTTACTATTTCTATAAATAAATATATTGTTTCCTTCACTAAAGGCTTCTTTTATTTTACCTACAATAGATTTTCTAAAACTAAATAATTCACCCTTCTCTTTACCTCTTATTTTTTTATAATCCCTTACTATTCTTATACTTATAATTTTTATTAAGTAAATTCCTAATAATATATAAATTAAATTAAACATAAACAGCACCATTTTTTATCTTTGACCATTTATAAAAAATTATTCATTTATCCTTTCACTTTATATTCAGTAAAATGAAGGATTAATTTAATTTTATTCATCATTTATTAAACTTTTTCACTATTTTTCTAAAAAAAATTCCCATTTTCCTTATAAAATCATATTGTATGATTTTATTTTATATGGTAAAATTTATTAAAAATGCAAGTTTTTAAAAAAATAATTCATTTTTTCTAAAAAATAAGGGGGCTAATATGAAAAAAAAATTAGGTTTAACAACAAAAATTTTTATTGGACTGATACTTGGAGCAATTTGCGGTATAATTCTTTATGGTATAGTTCCACCTGGAATAATAAGAGATGATATACTAATTAATGGTGTTTTTAAAGTCATAGGAAAAGGATTCTTAAGAGCAATGCAGATGTTAGTTGTGCCACTGGTATTTTGCTCTTTAGTTTGTGGAAGTATGGCAATAGGAGATACTAAAAAATTAGGACGTGTCGGTGTAAAAACTATAGTTTTTTATCTTGTTACAACTGCTATTGCTATTAGTTTAGCTATAGGTGTAGGTAAATTAATTAATCCTGGAATAGGCCTTGATATGAGCAATATTGAAATTGCTGAAACTACAGTAAGTGAAGCAACTTCTGTATCAGATGTTCTTTTAGATATAATTCCAACAAATCCGATTTCGGCATTAGCAAATGGAAATATGTTGCAAATTATATTCTTTTCAATTCTAGTTGGAATCATACTTGCTATGCTTAATGAAAAGGCTAAAACTGTTGCAAATTTCTTTAGTGAATTTAACGAAATAATGATGAAAATGACTATGATAGTGATGAAAGCTGCTCCAGTTGGAGTATTTTGTTTAATAGCTACAACATTCTCTAACATTGGTTGGAGTGCCTTTGCTCCAATGCTAAAATATATATTTGCAGTAATGTTAGCATTAGTATTACAATGCTTAATAACTTATATGTCAATGTTAAAGGTGTTTACAAAATTAAATCCTTTAACATTCTTAAAAAAGTTTTTCCCTGTAATGAGTTTTGCTTTTTCTACATCATCTTCTAATGCAACTATACCTCTTAGCATCGAAACTCTTGATAATGAAATGGGGGTTTCTGAAAAGATATCATCTTTTACAGTTCCATTAGGTGCTACAATAAATATGGATGGTACTGCAATAATGCAAGGGGTCGCAGTTGTATTTATATCTCAAGCTTTTGGAATTGAACTTGGTTTAAATGCTTATCTTACAGTTATATTAACAGCAACACTAGCTTCTATAGGAACTGCAGGAGTACCAGGAGTTGGACTTATTACATTATCAATGGTTCTTAATTCAGTAGGACTTCCTGTAGAAGGTATAGGAATAATCATGGGAATTGATAGAATTCTTGATATGACAAGAACTGCTGTTAATGTTACAGGAGATGCTATTTGTACTACTATTGTTGCAAAACAAGAAGGTGAATTTAATGAAGAGACCTTCTATTCAGATGTAATTGAACTTAATAAAGCAATTTAATATAAAAATAATTACCCACTTGATATAAATTAAAGTGGGTAATTATTTTATAACTATTAATTTAAGTTTGGAAAGTTAAATATATTTTCAATTCCTCTTTTTTCTTTAGGGTTATCTCCATGAATTAACTTTTTCTCCTCTTCTTCACAAATTATAACTCCATCAATTAAACCTTCACTATTTTTATTGTTAATATCATTTTTATTATTCATAAAAATACACCTCTTATAATCTTATTATGTTATTATTATTCCTATATGCTTCTTATTTATAAATTAACAATAAAAAAACTTCTATATTTACTCTATATTAAATTAGAGTAATATATAGAAGCTTAAATTATCTACTAAAACTGTCTTACTATTTTCAATGCAAAAACTGTAGAAATTCTTCTTTTTAGCTTTTCATTCAAAGCTAACTCTATTATTCTATTATCATTCATTTCAAATGTAAAAATGTTTAACCCACTAACTTTAGAATTATAATAAGAAACTTTATTTTTATTATTGGTATTATTAGTACTTTCATAAACTTTTCTTACATCTTCCATTGAAATATTAGCAACTATTTTTCTTTTACTTTCATTATAAATTTTAGTTACAGTAATAGTTTTATTATACAACTCATACTCATATTCAACATAACTTAAATAACTTAAAATAAAAGCTCCTATAGCTAATAATAACATAACAATTGCAATAACTAATGATGATAATAAAAAGAATGCTGATAATACTACTAATATCATAGCTAATCCTTGTAATATCTTAACTCTTCCTTTTCCCTTATCACATTCAATTAATTGCTCAAAAATTTCATCCATATTTCTCCTCCCATTATCCCTAAGTAATATACCATAATTTAATTATATCAAATTTATCACTACATTAATACTTAATATAGATATAATATTAATAACTATTATAGTCCTTTATAATAATTAATTAATTCCTCTTTAGTATTAATTCCCATATTTTGTGGTATTGTTAATTCATTAATATCTTTTCCTTTAAGCTTACCATCTACTATATACTCTTTTTCCAAAAACTTTTGTCCCCATGTTGCTATCTTATCTATTTCAGGTGTATCAACATTTAATATCTCTGCAAATGATTTTAAAATACATAAACCAAATTTTATATCTTCAATAAAATATCTTGAAGATTTATCTGGAATATATCCCCCATCTATTTTAACCATAGGAGAATCAATTCCTATAAATCCAGGAGCTGTATTTATCTTTTCACTTAATTCTTCTGCAGTATTTATATTATATCTTGACTTTATTTTTTCAATATCCCTAGGATCAAAATCACCATTTTCGTTAAATGCATTAAAAATTGCTTCTAACTCCTCATCTAATTTTAATAACTCTGTAGATGCTAAAGTTCCCCACTCCTCATAAAAATATGGATTTCTTTCATAAATATGTTCTCCCTCAACATAATCATGGAATAATTCATATAATCTTGAAGGATGCATAGTAGGATTAGAAGGTGATAATGTTATTGCTAAATATGAATTTAACGGAATACATGGAATATCTATAAAATTACTCATATCTTTAGCAACCTTTTCAGAATATTCTCCTGGTATAACTCTAATTTTCATAAATGGATTTTTTTGCTTTAACAAAACACTTTCGCCATACTTTTCAAGTCTAATAATGGACGGTACTCTTTGAGTTCCAAAGAATATACATCCTTTATCTAAAAGCTTATCTATTAAATACTCTTTTCCACCAAAGCCTGGAATTGCACCAACAACTGCGCCTTTCTTTAAATAAGGAAGTATTGATTCTATTGTCTTTTCCATCATAAATGAAGGATATGTAATTAATATGTAGTCAGCATTACTAACAGCCTCCTCATAACTACTTGTTATACAATGTAAAGTTATATGATGTGTTATATTTTTTTCCTCTTCAATTAAAGCAATAGTATCATTAAATGCTTCTGGTTTAGAAGTATGCAACCAAACCTTATTTTCATGTTTCATTGAAATATATGCAGCTAAATATGTTCCTATATTTCCTGCACCTATAATACAAATATTCATTTTTATCCTCCTACTTTTATTTATCTTAAGTCTTTTATAATTATATATTATCATCTTTTACATTAATAACTTGTATATTTTCTGTAAACTTTTACTTGTTAATTATAATAAAATATAATAATATCCAATATTGGCGTTATATAATTTCACATACAATCATTTTATACTATCACATAATAATATTTTAATTAATTATAATTTATATTTATTATTTAAAATCACACAAGGTAGAAAAAACTCATATCTTGTAATATAACAATAAATATAGCTATATTATATGACTTTATCAACTATACATTTCATTTATTTATTTTTTACAATTTTAATACTAATATCGATTTTCAGAAAAAAGGACATAACTATAGTTTGTGTCTTTGGTGTTTTATCAATAGCTCTATATAGCAGTAAATCTATACCACTATCTATAATTTCCGTGTTTAATGGATTCTTATATGCTATAACAGAATTATTGCCTATTATTTTAATAATATCTATCATTACTGCTTTTAGTAAATTATTATCTGTAACTGGCATAAACGAAGCCATAGTATCACCATTATCAAAACTAATAAAAAATAAATATATAGCTTATTGGGTTATTGGAATAACAATGATGATTATTTCTTGGTTTTTCTGGCCTTCTCCTGCTGTTGCATTAATCGGTGCAGTTTTAATTCCAGTTGCAAAAAAAGTTGGACTCCCAAAGCTATCTGCTGCAATGGCTATGAATCTATTTGGACATGGAATAGCATTATCAAGTGATATTATAATTCAAGGCGCCTCTAAATTAACTGCTAACGCTGCTAATATTAGTATTAGCTCTCTTAATTCAACTCTTATTCCCCTAGAAATAGTAATGGGAATTACCACCACTGTAATCGCTTTTTTTATAGTTTTGAAAGATATCAAAAAAAATACTGTTTCTCAAGGTTATTCTGAACAAACAACACAAGAATTTAGTAAATCGGCTTCAAATATAATCAAGCTATCCAAAAAGCAAAAAAACTTATACGCTTTATTAGTTTTTGCCGGATATCTTTTAGATATTATATTAATGATAGTATTTTCTTTAACTGGAGGCGATGCAACCGCTTTAGTCGGCGGTACTACCTTATTTTTGTTGATTATAATTTTTCTTGGAAACTATAAATTTAATAACATGAAAGAAATAACTCCATATATTGTAGATGGTTTTCAATTTGCTTTTAAGGTATTTGGTGCTGTTATCCCAGTAGCAACATTTTTCTATCTTGGTGGAAATGGCTTTGAATCAATTATAGGAGATATATTGCCTGCCAATTCTAATGGTATTATTAACGACCTTGGAATTGCACTTTCTAATGCAGTACCATTAAATAAAGCAATTGCAACAGCAACTGTTTCTAGTGTAGGTCTACTTACCGGTCTTGATGGATCTGGCTTTTCCGGTCTTTCATTAGTAGGTTCATCTGCAATGCTTTTCTCTCAATCAATGTCAATAAATATTTCTGCCTTAGCGTCAATAGGACAAATATGTACAATTTGGATTGGAGGAGGCACATTAATCCCATGGGCATTAATCCCAGTAGCTGCAATCTGTGATGTTTCCCCTTTTGATTTGGCTCGAAAAAATTTATTGCCTGTATCCATCGGACTAATTGTAACAATAATTTTTGCTATAATATTTTTTGTATAAAACTTAATACTTTATCACATGGTTGTATGATTTTTGTACAACCTTTTTCATTATATTAAACCATTTTTTTCTAATTATGTTTTATTATTAAATAACTTTTGTTAAAATTTACTTAACAATTATTGCAATTAATTATTTTATACTTTATAATAAGTTATAAATTACTGTTTTATATTTTTATTTCAAACTTTTTTAACAGTAGTTAATTCTATTTTATGTTTAGGGGGATATTATGAAACTAGAAGTGAAAAATATACGAAAAAGCTTTTCTGGAAATGAAGTACTTCACGGAATTTCTTTTTCTGTTGAAAGTGGTAAGGCATTAGGTCTATTAGGTAGAAATGGTGCTGGTAAAACAACAACTATCAGAATATTGATGGACGTATTTAAATGTGATTCTGGTGAAATATTAATTGATGGTAAACCTTTTATACCTAAAAATCATCAAATTGGATATTTACCAGAAGAAAGGGGGCTGTATCCTAAAAAGAAAGTTACAGAACAAATCATATACCTTGCTTCATTAAGAGGTATAAGTAAAAAAGAAGCTAAAGAAAATACTTTAAAATGGCTTAAAAGACTAGGTATTGAGGAATATGCAAATAGGAAGCTAGACACTTTATCAAAGGGTAATCAACAAAAAGTTCAATTAGCTCAAACTTTAGTTTGTAATCCTGAAATTATAGTTTTAGATGAACCTTTTAGTGGGCTTGATCCTGTAAATGCTCAAATTCTTAAAGATGTAGTAAATGAGTTAATTCAAAATAATAAAATTGTTATTTTTTCTAGCCATCAAATGAGCTATGTAGAAGAATTTTGTGAAGACATAGCTATAATTAATAAAGGTAATATTGCATTAAGCGGTAATTTAAAAGATATAAAAAAGGATTTTGGAAAAAATAGACTTATATTAAGTGCAAGTAACTATTCTCTAGAAGAACTAAAAAAAATATGTGAAGAACAACTTACTAATTTAGTTAGTATTTACGAAGTAAAAAAAGATTTTTTAGTATTAGAACTTTGTGAAAATACTACTAAAAATAACTTATTAAAACATATTTTAACTACTAATATTGATATTGAAAAATTTGCAATATATGAACCTACATTAACTGATATTTTTGTATTAAAGGCTGGTGATGAATAATGAAACAATTTTTAAATGTATTAAGCTTTGAATTAAGTAACTATTTTAAAAACAAGGGATATATGATTACTACAATTCTTTTTTCTATATTATTGATAATAGGATTATCTTTACCTTCATTTTTTAATATGTCTAAACTTATTCCTCAATTAGACCAAAACTCTACAGAAAGTATTGAGTCTGTAGAAGAAATCTCTGAAGAAGATAAAAAAAGCTTTGTAATAATAGATAATAATAATATTTTTGAAAATTTAGATATTCTTGAATCAGCTTTCTTAAACTCTAAATGGACAAAGGTTACTAGTTTAGATGAAGCCGAAGAATTAATTAAATTAGAAAATGTAGAAGCTGGTTTTTCAGTTGATAGCTTAACTAAATATTCATATTTAGTTAATAATTCAGGATTTACAGATACAAACCAAATGATTTTTGAAAATCTATTATCAAGCTTAGGCCAACAAGTTTATGCAAATGAACATAACTTAAATATAAATGATTTACAATCTGTCATACATCCCTCATTTGATTCTGATGTTACTATCCTTGGAAAAGACAGTGCTAATAACTTCTTTTATGTATACATCTTTATTTTTGCAATGTATATGATGATTTTATTATATGGACAACTTATTGCAGTTGCTGTAACATCTGAAAAAAGCAATAGAGCCATTGAAGTCTTAGTTACAAGTGCAAATAGCAATAGCCTTATTTTTGGTAAAGTAATAGCTGCAGCTTTAGCTAGTTTTATTCAAGTTGGAGTAATTCTTGCTTCTGGAATGATAACTTATTCCCTAAATAGTAAAGCATGGAACGGCCTTTTAGATGGCATATTTAAAATTCCATCAAATATATTATTAACTTTTATTATATTTGGTGGTTTAGGATACTTCTTCTATTCATTTATATTTGGAGCTTTAGGAGCATTAGTTTCTAAAACAGAAGATATAAGTTCTAGTATTGGACCTATAACAATGATTTTCGTTATTGTATTCTTTATAAGTATGTTTGGATTATCAAATAGTGATAGCTTACTTATCAAAATTGCATCATTTATTCCTTTTAGTTCTTCAATGACCATGCTAATAAGAGTTGCAATGGGAACTGTATCTAATTTTGAAATTGTAATTTCATTTATTATTTTACTAGCTTCAACTATCTTAACAGCTCTTGCATCTGCTAAGATTTATAGATTAGGTACTTTAATGTATGGTAATCCAATTAAGCTTAGAAATGCTTTAAAATGGTTTAAAAAAGAAAAAATTTCTTAAAATATAAGGAGCATGATTAATTTACATGCTCCTTAATAATAAAACTTACTAATTAAATAGACCCTTTATTTTATCAATTAATGACTTATCACTTTTATCTGATTTATTCTCTGTATTCTTAGTGCTTGAATCATCTGTTGTCTTATCAATATCTGAACTTTCAATAGCATCACTTCTCATTATAAATTTAACAGATCCTTTCATATCACTTGTTAATCCTGAATAAACACCATAATCCTTTGCCATTTGCACTAATTCATCCTTTGCTTGACTAAATCCATCGATACTATCTAAAGCTTCACTTCCTAAATCATTGATTTTGTCTAATCCCTCATTCTTTAGCTTATCAACACCTTCATATAATGATTGTGTTCCACTTTTTAATTGTTCTGTTCCATTTAAAATCTTTTCTGAGTTATTTTTTAATGTTCCTGTACCTTCTGCTAATGTCTTACCTCCAGTTGCTAAGGCACTTACCCCTTGACTTAATGTTTTTCCTCCACTAACTAACTCCTTTGTTCCATCATACAGTGCACCTAATGCTGAATCTATCTTCTTTGAATTTGTATTTAATTCATTAGCTCCATTTGATAATTGATTACTTCCTATTGCTAAATCACTTACTCCATCAGCTAACGTCTTACCTCCACTTGATAATTGATTTGTTCCATCATATATTGATCCTATTCCGGAATTTATCAACTTTGAATTGGTGCTTAATTCATTAGCTCCATCTAACAATGTATTACTTCCTTCACTTAAAGCTGTTGTACCATCTAATAAAACTCCTGTACCTGCCGCTAATTTTTGACTTCCATTAGATAAATCTCCCATGGCAGAATTTATAAGTTTAGAATTATCATTTAATGAATTAGCCCCATTTAACAATGTATTGCTTCCACTCTTTAAATTACCTACACCACTTTGCAAGCTTGATGTTCCTGCTAATAAAGACTTACTACCATCATATGCTGAGCTTATTCCATTACTTATAGCTTGTGCTGCTGCATTTAAAGAATCCCCATTTGATGATAATTGCGATAATCCAACTTTAACTTCTGCAGATCCACTAGCTAAATTTCTTAAACCATTTTCTAGCTCATTTGCTCCACTTGCTCCTGATTGAAGTGCAGAAGATAAATTTGTTAATCCTTCGGTTTGACCATCTGCAATTGCTTTAATTTTAGCGCTATATTCTCTAAGCTCTTTTGCTTGAGTAGGATCTATTTTTTCAATTGATGTAGCCATTGTATCAATCGACTCTGCAATTTGCTTTAAGCTACTTGTAGTATCTTGAAGCTTTCCAATTCCATCTCCAGCTCCTTGCAATCCATTATTTAATTCTGTCATACCACTTAATGCAGATGATATACCACTATCTATTGAATCATAATTTTCATTTAAACTACTTACGCCTCCTACATACTCATTAACTTTAGAAGTAAATTCTTCTTGTGAAGACTTTAAAGTTCCAAGTCCACTACTCAATTCTGTAGCACCTTCATTTAAACTTTTTGATCCCTCTTCTAAATTAGATACTCCTTCATCTAAATTTTTAGCTCCATCAGCTAAACTTGATACTCCCAAATCAAATTCTGTGTATTTTCCTTGTAATTCACTTACACCTGAATTTAATGCAACTGCTCCATTATTCAATGTTGGTACACTATCATTTAATGTATTAATCCCCTCATTTAAAGCACTTGCACCTGTTGCTAATGATGATATTCCATCATCAAATTGTGTATATTTATCCTTTAACTCACCTGCTCCACTATTTAATGTATTAACTCCACTTAATAATGTTGGTACACTACCACTTAAAGTATTAATTCCACTATTTAAAGTGCTTGCACCACTTGCTAATGATGATACTCCTTCATCAAATTTATCATAATTCTCTTTAATTTGACCTGCTCCACTATTTAATGAATTTACTCCACTTAGTAATGTTGGAACACTTCCATTTAAAGTATTTAATCCATTTCTAAGTTCAATAGCTCCACTATTTAATGTTCCTACTCCTGCATTAAATATAGAATAATTACTTGCTAATTCTGTTTGTCCATCTAATAATTCCTTAGATCCACTTAATAAATCTTCTCCACCTTTTTGTAGATCATTTAATGATGTCCTTAAATCATCCAAACTATCAATACCTTCAATTTCATCTATATCTTCACTTGATGTAGTAGCTAAAACCATTATCGCTGGTATCTCAAAATTATTAGTTTCACCTGTAATTTCAAATGAATCAGATAAATCAATACTACTGCTACCTAATAAGTCATCTAATACATCTCCCAAATCTAAAGATTCTTTTAATCCTGGTATTGTTACAAATGTTACTAAGGAATTATTCCCATCATTAATAACCTTACCAGAACTAACTTCCACATTACTAAAGTTACTATTAGATAAAGTAAGTTCTGCTGCAGTTAACAATGGTAAATAAATATTTCTCTTTTCATTATTTATAAATACTGTCTTACTTTGATTATTAGTTATATTAACAGAAATCTTAAACTTACCACTTTCCCCCAAAACCTCATTTGGATCAACCTTCTTACCATTAAACTCATAATTAACTGATATTGTTATTGGTAATTGATTATTACTTTTACCCTGATAATAAAGTTCATTAGAATCAATATTCCAACTTAATTCATCTCCATTTTTAGTTGGTTCTTCATCACCTTTTACATTCTTAACATCACTTAATGTAGACTTATCTGTAAATTGCCCTAAATTTTCACTTCCTTTAATCCAATCACTAACAATTTGCTCTGTCGGATTTCCATTTTCATCTAATATAACATAAACAGTTTCATCCTTTTTTATATCTTGAGCGAAAACTACTGAATTTGATGTAACTGTTATTAATGCAACTAAACATGCTAATTTTTTTGATAACCCTTTTCTCATATCTCTTTTCCCCCTTCAACACACTCTACAAAAGACTTACTTGTCTTAACTATTAATTTTTCACAAAGCAATAATATTCCTGGCAATATAAATAGAATTACAACCATACTTATAATTGCGCCCCTAGCCATTAATGTACATAATGAGCTTATCATTTCCATATCTGATATAATTCCAACCCCTGCTGTTGCCCCAAAGAAAGTTAAAGCACTAGTTACAATTGATCTTGATGAACTTTGAAGTGCTATTGTCATTGCTTTTTTCTTATCCGAATTTAATGCTAACTCTTCTTTAAATCTAGAAGTTAATAATATCGCATAATCTACAGTTGCTCCTAATTGAATAGTTCCTATGACTATTGATGATATAAATGGAATGCTTGTACCCATATAGAACGGAATACCCAAATTTATAAAAATAGCTAATTCAATTGCTAAAACTAATAATATAGGTATTATTGCTGATTTAAACACAAATAGTATTATTACAAATATAGCTAAAATTGATGCTACACTAACCCGATTAAAATCACTATCTGCTATTGTAATCAAATCTTCTGTTAATGGCGCCTCACCACCAACTAATCCATCTTTATCATACTTTTTAACAATATTGTTTATTTCCTTTAATTGAACTTCTACCTCATCAGATGCTGCCTTATACTCTGAATTAAGCATTATTTCTTCATATCCACCATTTTTTATTTTCTCTAACAAATCACTTGGTATGAAACTTTGAGGAATTCTAGGCCCTAGTAAATCTTCTAAACCTACTACTGAAGTAACCCCATCAACACCTTTTAACTCATCAATCATTGCATCAACCTTATATGCTTCTAAATCATCTCTTACTAAAATTATGTTAGTAGACATCATGTTATATTCTGACTTTAATTTATTATTAGCTACAATAGAAGGTAAATCCTTTGGAAGTGATTCATCTAGGTTATAATAAACCTCCGTATTATTATTTCCTATAATAGCTGGTATCAAGATAATTGCACCAATAATTACAAGAATCTTGTGATGCTTTATCACAAAGGCAGAACTTTTTTCAAACTTAGGTAATAAAGTCTTGTGTTTATATTTGTGAATAAGCTTATCAAATGTTAATATCATTGCTGGCAATACTGTTATAGTGCATATAACACCAAATACAACACCTTTAGCCATTACAAATCCTATGTCTTTTCCAAAACCTAATTCCATAATGCATAACGCTAGGAATCCAGCGACTGTTGTTAAAGAACTACCTGCAATAGATGCTATAGTTTTTTCTATTGCTACCGCCATAGCTTCAGTCTTATCTGGCTGACTTTTACATTCTTCATCATATCTATTTAGTAAGAAAATTGAATAATCCATCGTTACAGCTAATTGTAATACTGCTGACAATGCCTTTGTTATATAAGAAATTTCACCAAATATAATATTTGATCCTATATTATAAGCTACTGCAATTCCTATACTTAACATAAAAATAATAGGAATTATAAAAGATTCCATAGTTAAGCTTAAAATTATTATTGATAAAATTACTGCTATTAAAATATAAATTGGTGTTTCCTTATCTGCTAAATCCTTTGTATCTTTTATTACTCCCCCTATTCCACTTAAAAAGGCTTGTTTGCCTGTTATACTTCTTATTTCCTTTATTGCTTTTTCAGTACTTTCACTTGCATCAGTGTCTTTTAACTTAACAATCATCAATGTTGAGTCATCTGAAAAAAGCATATCTCTTACTAAAGAAGGTAATATTTCCTTAGGAACAGAAATATCAAGTGCATCATCTATCCAAATTACATCTGATACTCCATCCACATTGGATACTTTTTCTTTAAGCTTAGCTACATCTTTATTTTCCATACCTTCAACTATTAACATAGCTAAAGATCCACAATCAAATTCATCCTTCATAATTTTTTGAGCTTCTCTAGTTTCTAGGTCATCAGGTAAATAACTTAAAATATCATAATTAACTTTTGTATTAAAATAACCTATTGCAGAAGGAATTAATAAAATTATTGCAACTATTAAAATTAAAATTCTGCTTTTGGCTATTGCTCGTGAAATTTTTTTCATAATGTTCCCCCCTCATCATTCTCTGATTTAAACTTTATACCCTATAAACTATTTTTTCAATTTTAGTTTTATTACTCTTTTTCTTAATTTAAAATGATTTATTCCATTTATGATGTTTCACAATAATATTCCTTTAATTTCCTTTCTTTTGCTCGCATTTCAACCTTCATCTTTTGTCACTCGTTTATTTGTCTCATTTCTCATCTTTTAATAAAATTCTGTTAATCAAAAGTTTACATCTTGTTAAACTTTTAAGACAAAAAAAACTAATACTAATATTAGTAATTCATTTATGAACCACTAACATTAGTATTAGTTTTAATACATCTATATTCCTATATCTTTATTTTTTTCACTGCATCTCTTGTTACTAAAAGCTTTTCTTCCACATCTTTTATATTACTTCGTGCTATCCCTAAGAATAGCATATCTATGATGGCCAATTGTGAAATTCTTGAAGTCATAGCACCTTCTCTTAATGATTTTTCAACAAAAGGTACATGCAATGTTACATCAGAATATTCTTCTAAGCTATTATTTATACTTGCTTTTGTAATTACAATTAAAGGTATATTATTTTTCTTTGCATTTTCAGCACATAATATTACTTCTTTTGTATCTCCTGAATATGAAATAGCAACTGCAACATCTCCTTCTTCCATCAAAGCTGAAGAAGTAATTTGAAGGTGTGTATCAGAATGAGCAATACACCTTTTATTTATTCTGCTCATCTTATAATATAAATCTAATCCAACTAAATTTGACACCCCTACACTGAAAACATAAATATTTTTAGCTTTACTTAATAAATCAATAGCGTTATCTAATTCACATTCACTTATTAAATTTACAGTTTCATCTATTATTGTATGAATTGATTGCTTAACTCCACTAATAATACTTTTAGTACTTAAATCTCTATCTAAATACTCAAACTCCTCTTTATTTTTACTATTAGATAAACTAATAGATAGTTTTATCTTCATTTCATTTAAACTACTAAAACCTAATTTTTTAGAAAATCTTACTACTGTTGGTGCTGAAGTATTAGTTGCATCCCCTATTTCCTTTGCAGACATCTCAATAATATCATTATTATCATTAAGAAGATAATCAGCTATACGCTTTTCTCTTTCTGTAAAGCTTTCATAGTTTTGTCTTATATACTGCAATAAATTCATATTCTCACGTCCTATTTATTGTTAATAATATTAAAGTAAAATTTTTTACCTCCCTTTATATATTTTAATAAATAAAAATCATTCTGTAAAACAGATGCTACAACATTTGTTCTTCTATCGCTTGATTGATTTACCTTTAAAATTTGCAATTCACCCATATATCTTTTATATTCAATATTATCAATAGTAATATCTCCATATTTTTTATCAATGGTATTCATAGGATTTATAATATCATTATTTAATATTAATCTACTTTCAGCTGCTCTTATAGCATCTCTAGCTTCATCTGTTCTTGCCGAAAATGTTTCACCTAAAATTCTTTCTACAACCTTATCTCTTATCTTAAGCTCAATCTCTAATTCTATTGCTTCTTCATTTAAATCAGCTAAATCCTCAAGCTCTTTTATACTTGGTAAAGAATCGCCTATAAATACTGATTCATTATTTAAAGCAAATAAATGATTTGCAGCTTTCCTTACATCTAATCCCCTATGATCTTCTAATGTTGGTAATCCATCCATAAGAGGACTTCTTTTTCTGTTATTTGATTGAACAAATGCACAAGTTTTAATTCCTCTTTTATTAAGAATTTTATTCTTTTCTAACATACATTCCTCTGAAATACCTGTCCCTTTTCTAGGATAAAAATTATGAAGTGCATCTATATTTTTATAGTCTGGATTATATTTATCTAATTCTAAAAGAAAATCTTCAGTTACAGTTGATGCATTAAGCTGTATTTTAATATTACAATTATTCTTACTCATTCTAGATATCTCTTTTGGAGTATATCCAAAATCTATTCTAATAGTTTTAACCCCATAATTTCTTAATCCTTCTAAGTCCATATTTTCTAACTCCAAAAATTTGAATGTATTTGGAGAAATATCACTTATTATATCCATTTCATAACCTTTAGCTATATTAAAAAATTCATTAACCTCTTTTTTTAATATTTCATAATTTGCTTCTGGTATGTGTAAAGATGTAAATATTCTTGTAAAACCTAATTTTTTTGCTTCACTTAACAATTTTATATTTTCTTCCATAGTGTTATCTAATCCAAAATAAACTGAAATACCTAAACTCATAATAATCCCTCCTAATTTAACTAAGTATAATTTAAGGGTGATATGTTTATCGATATCATATCACCCTTTTAATATAATTCTATTCTACTGGATCTTCAAATCCTAATATACTTGTAAAGAAATATCCTGCTGCATATGATGCTAAAACTCCTATTAAGAATACTAATATTTTTCCATCAGCAATTAATAAAGCTAATGGTAATCCTGAAACACCTAACGCAACAGCACCAACTTTAAATAAAGCCATCACAGCTCCACCTACAGCTGCACCAAGACAAGCCCCTAAGAAAGGTTTACCTAATGGTAATGTTACACCATAAATAAGTGGTTCTCCTATTCCTAAAAAACCTGGTATTAATCCATTTTTCGCCGTTTTCTTTAATCTTTCATTTTTAGTTTTTCTTATAACAGCTAAAGTAGCTCCAACTTGAGCCATACCAGCAGCTGCTAATGCAGGTAATAATATTGTATATCCAACATTCGCAATTAAATCAGCATGAATTGGTGTTAATGCTTGATGCATTCCAGTCATAACAAGAGGTAAGAATAATCCTCCAGATATAGCACCTGATAACACTGAAACTATTGTATTATCAGAAGCTATCGTATTTGAAACTAATATTCCCATAGCATCTGATATTGCTCCACCTACGGGTTGTAATATAAATAAAGCTGCTAAGACTGATATTGTTAATGTTATTAACGGAGTAACAAATAAATCTAAAACATCTGGTATAAATTTTCTACATTGCTTTTCTATAAATACAGCTAATGCAACAACAAGAATAACTGAAATAATTCCTCCACGCCCTGGTGTTAATGCTTTACCAAATAAAGTTATATTAGCTAATGTTGCTGATGATATCACTCCACCTAATGCTCCACCTATCATTGGCATTTGAGAACCAAATTCTTTAGATGCATTTACACCTACTAAAATTGGTAAAATTGAAAATACTGCATTACCTATTAACCCTATTATCTGAGCTGTATTAGTTGTCTTATATGCATCTCCAAAATAAACTCCAGCTATATTATTTACAGCAAGTACTAGTCCACATGCCACGAATAATGGTATTAAAGGAATAAATATATTTCCTAATTTTTTAAGTATATTTTTAAATTTTGTATCATTTTTTTCTTTTAGTTTAGCCTTTGTAGCTTTAACAGCTTCTTCTCCTATAGCTATCTTTACTCCTACTATTTTTTCACTTCTTCTGTTATCTTATTAACCTTACCTGGTCCATAAATAACTTGTAATTGACCTTTTGCTTCGACCACTCCTAAAGTTCCCTCTGCCTTCTTAATCTCAGCAATCTTAGCCTTTGATAAATCAACTAACTCTAATCTACAACGAGTCATACAATTTTCAACTGCTTTAATATTTTCCTTTCCTCCTACAAGTTCAACCAATTTCTTAGCTATTTCTTGGTTTGTAATAGTTCCTTGCTTTGTCATCTTCTCTCCCCCTATATACTTTAAATAGTTTCCATTGCCTTAGCAATATAACCTTTATTTTGTGACAATTTTTCTTTTGCCTCATTTATGTCTAATCCTGTCAGTATCATTAATATTGACAGTTTAACATCATAATTTGTTTCTTTTAATACTTTTTCTGCTACTTCCCTATCTACCCCTGTAGCTTCACAAACTATTTTTTTTGCTCTTTCAACTAACTTTTTATTTGTAGCTCTAACATCTACCATTAAATTTCCATATACTTTTCCTAGCTTAATCATAGTTCCAGTTGATAGCATGTTTAATACTAACTTTTGTGCAGTTCCAGCTTTCATTCTCGTTGAACCAGTAACTACCTCTGCACCTACTACTGGAGCTATTGATACCTTTGAAACTTTTGCTACTTCTGAATTTGCATTGCACGTTATTGATACTGTTAATGCTCCTATTTTGTTTGCATATTCTAATCCACCGATAACATAAGGTGTTCTTCCTGATGCAGCTAGTCCAACTATTGTATCATTTTCAGTTATATTCTTTGATTTTAAATCTTCAATTGCTAATTCCTTAGAGTCTTCTGCGCCTTCTTTTGCCCTAAATATTGCCTCAGTTCCACCAGCTATAATTCCTTGAACTAATTCTTCAGATACACCATATGTAGGTGGACATTCTGAAGCATCTAATATACCAAGTCTTCCTGATGTTCCAGCTCCTATATAAATCAATCTTCCACCTTTTTGCATTCCACTTACTATTCCATCAATAGCTTCTGCAATTTTCACTAATTCTTTCTCAACTGCTAAAGCAACCTTCTTATCTTCATTATTAATAATCTTTACCATATCTAATGTTGACACCTTATCGATATTTAAAGAACTACTATTTCTACTTTCTGTTGTTAAATTTTCTAATTTTATTGTATTCATATCTTAAATCCTCCCCACTAAACTTGATTACGTTTACATCTTGTACATTTATATTACCACTTTTGAAATTTTATTTCAAGTATTTTGTTATTTTTTATTATTTTATTTCATAGTTACGAAAACATTTGATTTTTCCCAACTAAAAACACCTTAAGATTTAAAAATCTATAAGGTGTTTTCTCACTTTCATTATTCTTATTAATACTGCACATATAATAGCTATATCCCCTTAAAATCAATAACCACATGTGTATAACTTAATTATATTCTAATATTGAGTCCAAATTAATTTTACTTCTTAATGACTTTTTTCTTCCATAAGTTAAAAAATAAGATGAAATAATTGATACTAACGGAACAGATAATATTATGGCTATACTTCCAGATACCCCTTGCATTATCTCTATACCTATTTCATACATATTGATAATTTGATTATGCTTTAGAGCATAAGCATAATTTAAAATTAATGTATTTATTGAGCCTCCAGTAAAAGCTAATATTAATGTATTGGACATAGTTCCCATCATATCTCTTCCAACATTTATTCCTGACTTAAAAAGTTCCACTCTTCCAATATTTTTATTATGGTTATATATTTCTGTAAGTGTTGAAGAAATTGACATGCTTACATCCATAACAGCTCCTAATGATGCAATAAGTATTGCTGAAAATAATATACCTCCAACCTTTAGCTCTGTATTATTTGCTACAAATACTAATTCTTCAACCTCAGAAACATTATAACCAGATATTTTTGCCACATAACCAAAGCCAGCTGCACATATACCAGCTATTATTACCCCTATTATGGTACCTATCATTGCCGAAATTGATTTTTTAGTTATTCCATCTATAAGATACAAAGAAACAATTGTTATTAATATTATTACTATTACCGCTGATAAAAATGGAGAATATCCTTTATATAACATAGGTAAAAACAGGTAAATTATACATATAAACGTAAAAACTAATCCTATTGCTGACTTAAATCCTTTTTTGCCCCCAATAATCCAAAGCATAAGTAAAAATAATCCTACAAATATATAAATAATATTAGATCTATCATAGCTATAAACTGCTGCTGAAGCGTTATCTTCATATTTGCTTATACTTGCAATAACTTTCATTCCAACAGTACAATCTGCCCCATATAAATATCCTGCAAAGCTTGTTCCTTCTATTAATTGTCCTTTTAATTTTCCACTTAATACCTTTAACATTACCTTTTGATAACCAATTCTAGAACCATCCTCTTGGATATTATCTTCTACTATTTCATTAACCACAGCTTTTACATAACTTGTTCCTGAACTATTTACTAACTCTACCCTTTCAATGTTATTAAAAAAGTATAAAAATATAAAAAATATTATTAAAAAACAAAATGTAATAACTTTACTATTTATATTTTTCTTCCTCCTTAATAAACCTGCTACCATGATATTCCTCCATTTAAGTAGAGTTTATCCCAAAATATTTTAAATACTATTTTGATTATTTTGAGATAACCCCCTATTTTTTATTTCACTTTATCTTTTATATTATTTAACAATACTTTTTCTTTTCTTTAATCCTAAAGCAGCTAATCCAACAACAGCTAATGATAAAATACTATAAACTAATACATTAGATAAATCTCCAGTTTTCACAGCTGTATTAGGTTTCTTCGTTGGAGTTGATGTATTATTACTTGATCCATTATTAGTATTTCCACTGCCATTATTATAATTGTCATTATTTCCATTATTAGTATCTGTAGATGAATTCTTAACTATTACTTTAGATTCAAATGTTGCAATTTCTGTTTTTAATGTTGTTAAGGCTTCGTCTATAACTGCTTGGCTTGAATTATCTGAATAACATGCTTCTTTAGCAGTATTAATTGCCACTAATAAACCCTCCTTAGCCTCCTCAGGATATTGACCTTCTTCTGTTCCAATCACAGCATTTTCTACTAACTTTTCTGCAAGAATAATTTCATTTTCTAATTCTGATACATCCCCTCTTAAAACTAATTGATCTATTGCTGCTTTTAAATTACCATAAGCATCTGTAACGATTTCTTCATTTATATTTGACTCTTCTGCAATTTTTTGTGCATTTTGAAGTGTTGCTTCAAAAGCTTCCCAAGTTGATGAAGTATAATTATCCTTTTCTTCAACTTTTGCTTCTGCATCTTCAATTATTTCTACTAAGTTTCCATACTTAACTGATTTTACAAGCGTAACTGTTTCATCAATTTTCTCCATTGTATCTGTTCTATATGTGCTTATTGATAAGCTTACATCATCAATATTAATAGTGCTAAAAGTTGGAGCATATTCTTGCCATCTATTTGCAATATATGCTTGTTGTCTTGCTAAATTATTATAATATTTACTACCTGTAGATGAACCTGCAGTAATATATAATATCCCATCAGGATTAGAAATATTATTACCTCGTACACTTAAATCATTAACAACAGCATCTTTATCTTCTATAGTTGATAAATATGACAAATATTCTTCATCATTTGAAAGTATTCCACTTTTATATTCTTCTTCTGCAATTTCATCAAATTTATCTTCATCCATTAATGATAACCCTTCACTTAATTTACCACCTTTTAATATTTGAGTTCTTGCATAAGCATGATCATGTCCAGTTAATACTATATCAACATTATTTTCTTCAAATATTGGCACTAATTTATATCTTAATTCTGCAATAGCAGGCTCATTTGAATGCTCTGCTGAACCATAAATATCTTGATGTAAAGTAACCACTCTCCAAGTAGCATCTTCATTTACTGCAATTGCTTCCTTCATTAATGCTTCATGTTCAGCAGTATTAGTATTATTAGTATTCAACATAATAAATAATGTGTTACCATACCTATAATAATAATCTCCATTAATTCCACTACCTAAACTACTCATTGCTCCTAATGAACTTGCATTTGGATTATTAAAATGATATGAATAGTTACCACTTACAGCATCATGATTTCCTAAAGATGTAGCAACTGGTAGTGAGCTTAATGCATCAGCACTTAAATACCCAGCATATTCTACTTCATTTCCTGTATATTCTAAGGCTTCTGTTTGATTTGCTTTTTTGTTTCGTGATTGTATTTGATCACCAGCAGATAAAATAAAGCTAGCATTTGGCATTAAACTTAAAGCTTTATTAATTGTATTATTCCAGTTAAAAGTATCATTTCTTGTAGCATTATCCTGACCTTGTTCTGTAGTTTCACCAGTTGCAATATTACCTGCTGATGATCCTATTTGCGGATCCCCTACTAAAATAAAACCAAATTTGTTAGTACTTTGAGTTTTAAATTCTATGGCTTCGCTCCAATTATCATTAGTTCCATAACTATAATAATATTTGGAATTTTCCTCCAATCCCATTACTGTTACTTTATTTGAAACATAACCTGGTACTGCACTACTTTGATTTCCTTCAAAAATTTTTGCATCACTCATATCATAATTTTTACTTACCTTAACAATCGGATTTTCTTCTCCAATTACCGAATACCAAGCAAAATTTAATTGTGTTGCATCAGCTCCTGGTGTTAATGATAGTTGTGTCCAATCTGTTTTTATTATTTCCCATCTTTCGCACCATTCATCCCATGCTTCTCCCTTAGTTGCTTCTGTCCATTTGTCATCATCTGCTGCAAATACATTATAACTGTTTGTTGTAACCACCATCATTGCAACTATTATTGCTGACATTATTTTTTTAGTTCTTTTTATCATTTTAAAATCCCCCTTGTAATTACTTACAAAATGAATTATATATTAACTTTTTTATGAAATATCATTTTTTAACATTTATTAACTTTATATTGCTACTTTTTACATATCTTAAAATTACTTAACTTTTATTTAACTTATAAAAAGCAACTCATTACAATATATTTTTAATAATCCTAAAAATATATTTATAATAAAGTTGCTTTTTATTATTCAATTATTCACTTTTTTATTTTTATATCTGCAATTAATGGATAATGATCTGATGGATAACTTCCATTGTCGTTATATTTTACAATATCTACATCTACAATTTCTAAATCTTCACTTACAAATATATAATCTATATGAAGTCCATTTTCTTTACCTTTAAATTTACTCATAGTAGACTTTTTATACAGTTCCCTTTTAACTTCTTGAACAGCTACAAACCTATCTGTATTATACTCACCAGCCGCAAACTTTTTAATAATTTTACTGTCTGGAGTTGCATTAAAATCTCCCATAACTATCACAGGAAGTTTTTCCTCTTTGCGATTTTTATCAATAAACTGTGACAATTTTTTAAGTCCAAAATCCCTTGCTTGAGGTAAAAAACAATCTAGATGAGTATTATAAACCCTTACTTTATCTCCATTTTCAAGTTCAACCACCGCAGTAGTACATATTCTAGGATATAATGAATACCAAAGCTGACTTCCTACCTTATCTGGACTTTTAGATAACCAAAATGTATTATGCTTGATTATTTTATTTTTATTTTTTACAAATAAATTATTTCTTTCTGAAAAATACTTTTTACTTCTTGCACTTCCTACTATTGTATAACTTTTAAAGTTATCTATTATATCATCAAACATTTTATTTGTTACTTCCTGGACTCCTATAATATCACAATCATATTTATCAATAACTTCATATACTATATGTTTTCTCTTATCCCATCTATTCTTAAAATCTAAAATAAAATCACTTCTTAAGTTAAAGGACATTACTCTCATATCTTAATTCCCTTTCTATATTTTCGCTATTATAATTATACGCCCTATAATATTTTCTTCAAGATATTAACTTTTTATTAATGACTTGTGAAATTATTTACATAATGTATAATAATACTATAATAGATTATTATACTAAATTTAACCTAAATATTATAATATATTTTATTTATACAATATAATGGAGGGGTTTATATGGGGAAGAATTTAAACAAAACAAATCTTATTTTAATTCTTATTATTGCAGTTTCTTTAATATCTTCAGTATTTTTAGGACTACAATTAGCAATTTTACTATGTTTATCATTATTATTAATTTATTTAATAATAACAAAAGGGTATTTTATTAAAGTTTATAAGGGTATGAAAGCATATAAATTAGAAGATTATGAAACAGCCTTAGAATGCTATAGGGATGCGGCTATGTCAAACTACTGTAATGGTCCTATAATTTCTAATTATTTAATTTGTGAATTAAAATATGGAAAAGCTTCTTTAGCTAGAGAATATATTAACGAAAACCTAAAACATAAAAATATAAAACCACGTGAATCATTAAATCTTGAAATAACAAAGGCTATAGTTTTATGGAAAACAAATTCTCAAGAAGAAGGTATTACACTATTAAAAAACTTAATAAAAGATAATAAAAATACTTATATTTATGAAACTTTAACATCATTACTTATAGGTTCTGGAAAATTTACTGAGGCTGAAAAATACATAACTGAAGCCATGGATTTCAATTCTGACAATAACATTATTAAATCAAATTATGCAGAAATCTGCTTTAAGCTTGAAAAGTTTGATGAAGCAAAAAAAGAGTTTGATTATTTAATAAAAGAAAATGTTAACTTTATTGAACCTTATTATTATTCTGCTTTAATCGAAAGAAAAAATGGAAATTGCGATCAAGCATTTGAACTTCTAAGAACTGCAGAAGGATTAAATGAATCTCTTGTTAGTTTAGTTAGTCATAAAGATATTGATCAAGCTCTTAATTCAGTATTAATTAAATCATTTAATCAATAAAAATAAAACTATCTTGGAAATCATTTTTCAAGATAGTTTTATTTTTATATTAAAAGAGTCATAGATTTAAATCTATGACTCTTAAGAAACAATACGATATAATTATCTTCTATTATTTTGTTGTTTCTTAGCTTTTCTACAAGCAGCACATCTTGTTGGTTCATTTTCGAACCCTTTCTCCTTGTAGAATTCTTGTTCTCCTTCAGTGAAAACAAATTCATTTCCGCAGTCTCTGCATGTTAAAGTTTTGTCTGTCATTTATAATTCCTCCATATATGAAAGGTCTAAACAAAAATAACAACAAAATAATAAAATTTGGTTACTGTTTATATACCCTTCTTGTCTTTACATTATAATAGTATACACACCTTTCAAAATTCTATACATTTTTTATTTATATTTATCAGTTTCTACAGGTAACCCCTTTTTACTTAGCTTATCTTCTACTATTTCCTTTATTATAGAATAGAATATTGCAAATAATGGAACTCCAATTATCATTCCTACAAATCCCATGAATTTTGCAGCTACTAATAATGAGAATAATATCCAAAAGGCAGAGATTCCAATAGAATCTCCAAGAATCTTAGGTCCTATTATATTACCATCAATTTGTTGAATAACAATTATTATAACAATAAACCATAATGCTTGTATTGGTGAAACAAAAAGAATTATTATTGCTGCTGGAATCCCACCAATAAATGGTCCAAAGAATGGTATTATATTAGTTACACCAATTATAACTGAAATTAATAATACATATGGCATTTTAAAAATTGTTAATATAATAAATGTTAATACCCCTATGATAGCTGAATCTAAAATTTTCCCACCAATAAACCTACTAAAAGTCGTATTACTTTTAGTTGCTAATTTTAAAACAAATTTTGCTCTTTCTTCTGAAAATAGTGCATAAGTAATTTTTTTACCTAAAGCCATGAACTTTTCTTTATCTATTAAAATATAAATTGATATAATTATACCAATAATTATATTTAAAATGCTTGATGTTGCTCCTACAATAAAATTACCAACTACAGGAAGTAAATTACTCACTATAGTTATAATATAATTAATTGCTTCTCCTAATTTGCTAGTAATTAAATCTACATACTCTGGTTGTAAATTAATATTTCCTACAACTTCATTAGTAAGTTTAGTCACATCATTTAAATATTGCGGTATATTATTTACAAGTCCAACTATACTATCAATTAATTGTGGAAGTACAAATTGAATAAATAAGTAACTTATTATTGTAGCTGTTATATATGTAAATAATATTCCAATTCCCCTTTTACCATTTTTCTTTAAATTTTTAAACCATTTATATGATAAAACATATTCTTCATAAAACTTTAAAATAAAGTTTAATATATAAGCTAATGCCCCTCCTATAATAAATGGTTGTAATGTACCTATGAAATCACTTATAACTAACTTTATCTCATTAATTTGCGATATTCCTAAATATAAAAGAATACTACCACAAATAACCAAAAAAGCATATATTGAAATTGTTGCATATTTATTATTCCAATTAATTTTCATTTCTTATCCTCCCTACTAAAATAGTAATATTATTTTACCATACTTTATTAGCATTATTTATTAATATTTTCTAAATATATTACATAATAATATAATAATTATGTTTAAAAAAACAGTAACATTAAAAATGAACTGCCCCCCGTCAAGTAGACAGGGTAAATAATAAAAAATTATGATGCTAAGGTATGACTCCTATA
>JABLTS010086021.1_pt1 | contig 78602 bp, 72 predicted proteins | sample 7160081 | NCBI WGS metagenome assembly JABLTS01 (sample SAMN14651231, study PRJNA627086) | human gut metagenome | isolation source: feces | host: Homo sapiens | reverse complement strand
ATCTGGTAAAAACAATCCGGAAAACGTACAAGTTTTTGCCAGATGTTCTGTAAAGTTGGGAAAAGTGTGTCCGGAAGAATTATTTGGGGAACAGATGAACCAAAATGATCTGGAAATGTCAGAACTTTTACGAGAAGTGTCTAAATTACCAGATGAAGAGAAAAATCTGGTGAATGGGGTTATGAAAGAAGTTTTAAATTATGCTAAGCGTAAAAACTCAATGAATGATACTAAAAGTAAGAAGTAACATCAGCGATTGAGGTGGGGGACATGAGATAATAATGTTGCTGAAGCATTTAAGGTTATGCCAGGAGTAAAACCTCAACGATTGATACCAAAAGTAAGAAGTAACATCAGTGGTTGAGGGCTGGAATAAGGCATAATAATAGTGCAAAGTAAAGGAACACGTGTACCGGAAGTGAGCAAGAAAAAACATCTGGTAAAAACAATCCGGAAAACGTACAAGTTTTTGCCAGATGTTCTGTAAAAAAGTAACTAGTGAATGAGCCACATGCAGAAAGGAGGAGATTGCATGGCATCAATCTTAAATGGAAAAGCAATACCGTTTGAAGATGTTTTCAACGACTCGGTGTTTATCCTGATGAATGTCAGCAGACATCCCGTTTATAAGGATAATAAACGAACAGATGACTATGACGGACAGGTGTATGAAGTCTGCGATACTATGGATTTCAAAAGAATCAAGGTTAAAATCCTTGGACAGATGAAACCTATTATCGAGAACGATGCATTGCAGGAACGGAGGAAGGCTGGAAAGCCAGTCTTCGTTGAGATCATCGGAGGTACAGTTAGCATGTACGAGATCCGGGACGCAAATGGTCATCCATCAACGATCGATTCGTTAAGTGCGGAAGAGATCAAACTGGTGGATGCGCAGTTATAACTAAAAACAAACCGGGAGGACAATCCTCCCGGCACCAAAGAAAAGGAGTAGAGAATATCATGGATATTAATAAGACGATGAAAGCAATGGTAACTTATTATGATGCAGAGGTTCTGGCAAAAATGTTCCGGACAGGAAGTATTGTCGGTGCCAGTATAGATGAAGAAACGGGTTGTTTGGAGTTCAAAATCATGGTTGGTGAACGCAGATCAGAGTATCTTTTAATGGATGAAAAAGAAATGAAAATCATGCTGGAAGCAATGTTGGAACGTACAGCGTTAAAAAACTGCAAGGGACAGTTTATTCCAGTAGCTGAAGTAGAAGTAGAAAAACTCAATGATATGTCGATGGAGTCCTATGAAGTAGTTGCCCGGATTCAGTTTCATGAGTGCGATGGATATGAAAAAAGATTTCTGATGGGCTGTGATGATAAAGAAAAAGTAGCTGAACTGGTGGATCAGTGTGCTCAGGATATGTTTGCAGATGCTGAGTCGGCAGAAATCTCTGTGACTGATGGAGAAATTCAGGTGACAGTTGCAGAATTATTGCTGGAGTACAAAGAAATTTTACTGCCGGGTGAAGTGGAAGTACCGGACTGGATGGTAAACTATCCGCTCGAAGTGGTAGAAAATATCTTTAAATGGAAACTGGACAGTCTTTTGAACAAGTATTTTCCGGCGTATTGCCATGATGTGGATGTAATTATTACACGTGATTTTCGTTATCCGTGTGATGAGACATATGATATCCGTGTGATGGTGGATCAGGAAACAATGATCACTGCAAAAGTAGAGGAGCTTTAGAAGGAAATGCTAAATATTTTAGGATTACTCGGTGTAACGGTGCTGTTATTCAGCACCGCCACCGTATGCGTCAAATACAGTAGAAAATGTTCGGTAGAAGAAGCAGTAATAGAAGTTACTACATATTTTATTAAGTATATTGTGCACCCTATGCGATGGATCTGCAAAGAGGTTTGGAAGGAATTGTTTGGAACTAGTACCCAACCGGTAGAATATCCGACTCATATCGGACTGAATGGGAATAACCTGGATGAGTCAATGGTGGAAAAGGAATGTGGAGATCTGATAGAACTCTTCAGGTTCTGCCGTTGCGTCAGATTCGTAGTACAATCAAATTTGTATGGTTATTATTTCTCCGTAATTCTGCCGGAAAATATTAACAACGACGATGAGAAATTTAAAGAACTACTTCAGCGGGTAGCTGAGAAAGCTCTTGCGGAGCATATGCGACCGTATGGAATTCCCGGCAGTAGGGATGCTGCGGATCTGGTGCTTACTAGATTATTCAAGGATCATTTGGAAGTATATACAGCCAGAAATGAAGCTGGGGTACAAATGATTGCTGAGACGAAAAAACAGATGCGACTAGCCTTGATTAAAGCTCAAAGAAGGGAAGAGGGAAGTGTGGTCATCGAAGAAGTATGGGAAAAACTGGATAGTAACCGAATGGTGTGGGCGTACGATAGAGACACCGCATATGGCGTTCAGATGAAATTGCCAGTGGAGTCAGAAATTGACAGTCATTGCCATGCACTGATTACAGGATCCTCGGGATCCGGCAAATCCGTTGCACTTCTGTTCCTTCTGGGAAAAAGATTACAGGCGGATCCTGATACCTGCGTTTATGTGTGTGACTTTAAAAGTTCTTCGGATTTCAGGTTTTTAGCTAAGAGTAACTATCCATATAACTTTGCCGGTGACGATTGCGTCCGGGGAGTAAAAAATTTTTATGAACGATTCAACGCAGCCAGACAATCCGGAGAAACGGGGCGGCGGTTCCTTCTGGTGTTCGATGAATACCCGGCTTTTATCAGTCGTTTGCAGATGCAGGACAAGCAGGAGAAAACTAAGAAAGCCGGGGAAGTTCTAAATATGATTTCTGAGATCCTGATGTTGGGACGAGGTATCGGTTTTGGGGTATGGATAGTAACGCAGAGAGCAGATGCCAGCCTGTTCTCCGGTGGAAGTCGTGATAACTTCATGGTTTTGCTTGCGCTGGGAAGACTGAGCCGGGAGCAGAAAGGGATGCTTTTTAGTGGGGAAGAACTGCCGGATCGGGTTTACCAGCCGGGCGAAGGTGTGATCCTGTTAGATGGCAGGGAAGTGAAAGAAGTCAAAATTCCATGGATTACGGATATGCTGGGGTGGAAAAAACAGATTGTCTGCACACTCAGGGAGCACTTCGGCGGTAACGCCGGAAGCGCGGACTGAGTGGCGAGAGGAGGGTTAGTATTACCCTCCTCTTGCACAAAACAAATAAAAATCCATCAAAAATATAGGAAATATAGGATTTTTTCAATGTAAATTCCTGTTCAGAGTAAATGAACAAAACGAACAAAAACAGATCAGAAAAGGGGGAAACACCAGTGGATGAGACAAAAATGAAAGAAAAAGAAAATACCGACAACGAAGAGAAAACACAAGAGAACAAAGAGACATCCAGTGACGGATGGGGAAAAATCCAGAGAAATGCCTATCAGCTGACGATCAACAATCCTGCGGAGCATGGACTAGATCACAGAACCATTAAAGAGATCCTGATTAAAAATTTTACCACTATAGAATTTTTCTGTATGGCAGATGAGATCGGAGAACAGGGAACGTATCACACACATGTCTACTTCTATTGTTCCTCCCGGGTACGGCAAAAGAAAGTGAAAAAACATTTTCCCACCGCACATATCGAGATTGCACTTGGAACTGCGAAAAGCAATGTGGAATACATCAAAAAGAGTGGACGGTGGGCAGATACAACAAAAGCAGAAACCAGCGTCCCGAACACCTACGAGGAATGGGGAAAGATGCCCAGAAGCAAAGGTAAACGATCAGATATGGAAGAACTCTATTCGCTGATTGAAGCTGGATTCAGTAATGCAGAGATTTTGAGGGAAAATAACGACTTCCTTTTACATATAGATAAAATGGATAAAATCCGGCAGGAGTTACTGGAGGAGAAATATAAGAACAAAAGAAGGCTGGATCTTCATGTAATCTATATTTATGGTGCTACCGGCAAAGGAAAGACTAGAAGTGTTATGGATAAATACGGAGACAGTGCAGTATACCGCGTAACGCAGGGGTCATATAAACATCCCTTTGATTTTTACAGAGGGCATGAAGTAATTGTATTTGAAGAGTTCAGAAACTCTATCCCAATCTCGGATATGCTGAATTATCTTGATGTATACCCATTAAGACTTCCGGCAAGATACAATGACAAAGTAGCCTGTTATACGGTTGCATATATCATTTCAAATCTTCCATTGGAGGATCAGTATAAAGAAGTACAAAAAGAAGAACCGGAAACATGGAAAGCATTTCTTCGCCGGATCCATGAAGTATATGTTTATCAGGAAGACGGAACGATTGAAAAATATCTGTCTGTAGAAGAATATATGAAGCGGAAGGAAAAATTCCAGACGGTAAAAGAAGAGGACGCGTGTCCTTTTACAGAACAACAGGAGTTACCGTTTCCAACGGATCAGAAAGGAGGCGGACTGCCATGTTAAAGTTCAGTGATAAAATCCCAAAAAGATACAGCAATCAAAAAGTGGATCCCGAAGAAGAAACCATTGATATAGACCTGCAAGGTGTAGGTCTGCATAAAGTGTATGACTGGCTGCCTTATACATTCTTCCGGGTACAAAGGATGTTGGATGAGATCGGATGTTATGCGGAGAATATCTGGCAGGGTTACAAAGCAAACCGCAGACTGGGGTACTGTGAGCATTACCGGATCCGGAGAAAAGAAGACGGTGCAATTATCAATGAAGAAATTGACCTGTGTGGGCTGCAAAAGTTCTTTGCAGCACATGACTTTCCTCTGGAAGATGAAAAAACATTTCGAAAGAAACCACCCAAAACCGGGAGAAATCCGGAAGCAGAGGCGTTTCTGGAACAGGTGAGAAAAAGGATGTGATAACGTGGAGAAAGCCTTATTAAATGTGAAAGAGTTCTGTGAATATCTGGGAATCGGGGAAACCAAAGCAAGGGAACTTCTGACAAAAGAAAAATGCCCGTATGCCCTGCGGATCGGAAACCGCCTGTACGCAAATAAAGCGATACTGGACAAGTGGCTGGCTTCGATCAGTGGGAAGTGTTAATAAAGGTAAAAAGAAAGGGGTTGCTTTTAATGCGAACTTTAACTATAATCTTAAGTATCTCAATCGAAGCGTCCTCAAGATAGAGAGAGGATGGCGAAAGATGGGAAAAGACTTAAAAGGAAGAGAGCTTGGAACAGGAATCAGACAACGGAAAGATGGCAGATACGAAGCAAGAGCCGTTGTACAAGGTGTGGAAATCAGTATCTACGGGTTACAACTGAAACAGCTGAGAAAAGATTTCGAAAAGGCAAAAGAACAGGCGAAACAGAATGTCAATGCAAAAAGAAGTAATATCACACTGAATGAATGGTTTGAGGAATGGTTTACAAAGTGTAAAGTTCCGGTAATCAAAGAGACGAGTATTTTTCCGATGAAAAGTAAATATTATAATACGTTTGGAAGAATACTGGGTGATAAAAAAGTGACAGATATTTTGAACATAGATATTCAGGAAGCCGTGAACACCCTGCAAAAAGAGGGAAGGGCAGCTTCCAGTATGCGTGATGCACTGGGGCGTGTCCGAGAGTGTCTGGAATCAGCGAAGAGAAATAAGATCATTTCAGAAAACCCCTGTTTTGAGATTGTGGTTCCTTGGGAAAACAAAAAGAAGAAAATACGTTTTCTTAGTGTAGAGGAACAGCGATTATTTTTGCAGACGGTCGAAGATAACTGGTATAAAGAAATGTTTTATATCATGTTTCTGACAGGGATGCGAATTGGAGAAGTTGGCGGTTTGAAATGGAAAGATGTTGATTTCAAAAACAATTGTATCAATATTAACCGATCTTTGTCATGCAATTATATTGATGGCGTGAAAAAGATTATGCTGACAACTCCCAAAACACACAATTCATACCGGACGATCCCTTTTATGGGAGAAGCGAGGGAAATGTTTCTTGCTCAGAAAGAAAAACAGGATGCTTTAAGGAAAAAGTTAGGCAGTCGCTATCGAGGTAAGGGTGAATTTTCGGATCTGGTGTTTTGCACCACCATGGGTTCTCCGATACTCAGATACCATGCGGAAAAAGAATGTAAAAAGGTTGTCAAAGAAATTAATGAAACCGAAGCATATGAAGCAGCAAGGGAAAACAGAGTGCCAGTGGTTTTCGAGGATGTATACCCTCACGCAATCAGACATACTTTTTGTTCCAGATGTTTTGAAAGTGACATAAAGCCTAAGATCGTGCAGGCGCTGATGGGACATCAGCACTACAGTACGACTATTGAAATTTATACTCATGTAACGCAGCTGAAATTTGACGAAGAAGTTAAGAAGTTTGGCAGAGCGTTATGAGATAGTTGAAAAAATACCCAAATTACAAAAAACGCGTACCCAAAAAAATAAAAATCAAACGGTATAAAAAATGCTTCGCGGGAAGCTGTACCCAACCGAAAAATTGGGTACAGATAAAAAATAGATAGAAGAAACTCAGTAAATACAAGGGGTTCTGACAAAGTTCGCAAAGCAGATGGGAATGTAATTTCCACTGCGAACTTGCTTCTTAAAATCCCTGAAATTATAGGAAAATCAAGGGTTTCTGCTCTTTCAAGAGTAAAAATCCAGATATCGTAAAGTTTCGTAAAATATCGCAATTTATCAACGGTTTTTTGGTACAGAATTGGTAGGGATTTTGGTAAAGAATTTTACCAAAATCTGAAACGAAAAGTTTGCGAAGTTTTTAATAAGTCTAAGGGATGTAGTATTTCCACAATATGTCAAAACGACAAAACAACAGACCTGTATACTTGTAGAGATATAAGTAAGCAGGTCTGTTTTTATATGCAAAACGGATTAGTATCTTTCCGATACACATTTTTAGTAATCTGAATACATATGAAAGAGTGGTTAAATTTAAGAGATTTCTGTTGTGAAATTATGTTCGATTTGATAAGATAAAAGAAGGATGAAAAATTTGAATCAGTTAAACATTGTAACTCTACAGGCAGCAGAGGAATCTGCCTAAGATCCTGTTACACCTGCTGTATCATCGGGTTTGGCATCTGTATCCTTTCGGTTTCGCTGCGGGCTTACCCGCTCTTTTCCTTGCGTGGGAAGCCATGGTGTGCTAAACTGTTCAGGGAAATAAACACAAAGGTGGAACGATATGTAATGAAATGTACGATCATAGGAATAACCGGAGGAACCGGTTCGGGAAAATCAACGTTTACTAATCGCCTGAAAAATGAATTTCCGGATGATGTGGCAGTTATTTATCATGACAATTATTACCGGTGTCAGGATGCTATTCCCTTTGAAGCGAGAAAAAAAGTGAATTATGATCATCCGGATTCACTGGAGACGGATCTTCTGACAGAACACCTCAAAAAGCTAAAAGCAGGAGAAAGCATCGAATGTCCTGTGTATGACTATAGTCAGCATAATCGCTCAAAAGAAACGCTTCATATAGAACCAAAGAAAATTATTCTCGTGGAAGGTATCCTTCTTCTGACGGATCCACGGGTACGGGAACTGCTGGACATCAAAATTTATGTGGATGCAGATGCGGATGAGCGGATCCTCCGGCGCATCATCAGAGATGTAAAGGAACGGGGAAGAGATCTGGATAATATTGTAGAGCAGTATCTGACCACAGTAAAGCCGATGCATTATCTTTATGTGGAACCGATGAGAAATCGGGCAGATATTGTTGTCAACAGTGGAATGAACGATGTGGCTTTCGATGTGGTAAGATCTAAAATCCGGGATCTGCTGTCAGAATGAAAGTAAATTTGGAGAAAGGATATAATGGATTTATGAGATACCATGATATAACGAAAGATGATATGTTAAACGGTGACGGACTGAGGGTGGTTCTGTGGGTTGCCGGATGCAGCCATCACTGCAAAGGCTGTCAGAATCCGATTACCTGGGATCCGGAAGGCGGAGTGCTGTTTGACGAATCTGCAAAACAGGAAATTTTTGAGCAGTTGGACAAACCGTATATAGAGGGAATCACTTTCAGCGGCGGTGATCCGCTTCATGAGAAGAATGTGGATGAAGTTACGGCTTTTGCAAGAGAAATTAAGGAAAAATATCCTAAGAAGAACATCTGGCTGTATACAGGATATCTGTGGGAAGATATTCAGGATCTGCCGATTGTTTCTTATCTGGATGTGATAGTAGACGGCAAATTCGATCTGGAACGCAGGGATGTGAGCCTTCCATGGAAGGGAAGCCCGAATCAGCGGGTGATCGATGTACCAAAATCCAGAGAAGTAGGTCTGGTAGTATTACACGCATAAGGAGAAAAGAATGAAAAGAATCGCAAAATTTCATAAAGTAAGCTGGGAACAGTTCCGGAAGGACTGGGTAGATACCTTCGGGGAACAGCCGGAAGAAAAGATCCGGGAAATATATGAAGGTATTAAACTGCCAAAACGTGCCACCAGGGGAAGTGCCGGATATGATTTTTTTACACCGGTCAGCTTTACACTGGCGCCGGGAGAGATGGTAAAGATTCCTACCGGTGTCCGGGTGGAGATGGCAGAAGACTGGGTGCTGTGCCTGTATCCGCGAAGCGGTCTTGGCTTCAAGTATCGCCTGCAGTTGAATAACACCGTGGGAATCATTGACAGTGATTATTTTTATTCGGATAATGAAGGGCATATGTTCATGAAGCTGACCAATGACAGCAAAGAAGGAAAAACGCTGGAAGTTGGACAGAGTGAAGGAATGGTACAGGGAATCTTCATGCAGTACGGAATCACGGAAGACGACGATGCAGATGGAGTGAGAAATGGTGGTTTTGGAAGTACCACCGGAAAATAAGGGATAGGAAAGATGAAAGCGAGAAACTGGCTTTTTTTAGCTTCTTTTCTTCTTATGTTAAAAGGAGCTATGGATATCAGTATTTATTTTGTGCAGTATCTGAGTCTGGGTCTCAGATATATACCGACTGCACCGGCGCAGATGCACAGGGCCAATGTACTGTGTATTATCTACGGAAGCTATGGAGTATGTCTGTTGATAGTAGGTATTCTGGGAGTGATCTTCCGGGAGAATCCACGAAGACTACGATTCCTGATGACTACGGGGCTCATATTGTTCGGTTTGGGCTTTTTTACCGGCATGGTAAATTATCTGGTGCTTTTATGGGATGGACACAGCATCAGAGATGCTGTGTCCAGTGTGATCACGAGTGTCCTGTTACCGGCAATGTTTATCCATACTACCTATATCGGAAGACTGGAATATGCGGAAGATCTGAAATACGAGGATATCGGTGATGATAAAGACAAGGATGTGTAATTCTTTTACACATCCTTGCCTTTTTTTTGTGTGTACCGGATCCGAAAGGGGAAGCGTATGTAAAATCACTTTACAAAGTCCCGGTTTATTTAACACTTATTTTACGAAAGACAACTTTCGGTTTTAACATAGATTTTCTATACTCTCTTTGTCAGATAAATAAAGAAAAAGAATGGTTATGACTAGGAGGAAATTTTATTATGAAAAAAACATGGGCAGTAATGGGAACAGCAGTTGCAGTATCCGCAATGATCTTTACAGGATGTGGAAGCAGCAATACTACAACCGGTACAGATACAACACAGGAGTCTGAAAACACAGATACAGCAGCAACAGACACTCCGGCAGCTGAAGACAGTAAGGGAGGAGATTTCTCGGGACTGATCAGTCCGATATCCAGAGAGGAAGGATCCGGAACAAGAGGAGCTTTTATCGAACTGTTCGGTATCGAGACAAAAGATACCGATGGAAATAAAATTGATAACACCACAGATACAGCAGAAATCACCAACAGTACTTCTGTTATGATGACAACAGTTGCAGGTAATGAATATGCAATCGGTTATGTATCTCTGGGATCTCTGGATGACAGCGTAAAAGCATTGAAAATCGACGGTGCAGAAGCTTCTGTAGATACTGTAAAAGATGGTTCTTACAAAATTTCCCGTCCGTTTAATATTGTAACAAAAGATGGTTTGAGTGAGGTGGCAGCTGATTTTGTAAAATATATCATGAGCGAAGACGGACAGAAAGTAGTTGAAGATAACGGATATATCAGCCAGGGCAATGAAGGTGCATATGAAGCATCAGGTCTTTCCGGTAAAGTAACTGTTGCAGGATCTTCTTCTGTCACACCTGTTATGGAAAAACTGGCTGAGAGCTATAAAAAACTGAATGCAGATGTGGAAATCGAAGTACAGCAGAACGATTCTACCACAGGTGTTACTTCTGCCATCGACGGAATCTGCGATATCGGAATGGCATCCAGAGAACTGAAGGATACAGAGACTTCTCAGGGTGTAACCGCAACACCGATCGCTTTGGATGGAATCGCAGTTATCGTGAACAAACAGAACCCGGTAGATGAGCTGACCAGTGATCAGGTAATGTCTATCTTCACAGGAGAAACGCAGGACTGGGCAGACGTACAGTAAATGATCAGAAACAGAAAAGAAACTGTTCCGTATTCCATAGAAAAGTGAAAGACGGAACAGTTTTTCTCTGAAAGAAGGAGTAACATGAAGGAAGCAAGAGAATTCATTATGAAATGTGTTTTCATCCTGACAGCATGTGTGTCAATCGCGGCAGTTGTATTGATCTGCATCTTTATGTTTGCAAACGGAATTCCGGCAATCGCAAAGATTGGACCATTGAATTTTCTGTTGGGAGAAAAATGGAAACCCATGAACAATATTTTCGGCATCCTGCCGATGATTGTGGGTAGTATCTATGTAACCGCAGGAGCAATTATTATCGGTGTTCCGATTGCTTTTTTCGCATCGGTATATCTGGCAAAGTTCTGTAACGAGAAATTATATAAAATTCTCAAACCGGCAGTGGAACTGATGGCAGGAATCCCATCGATCGTCTACGGATTCTTTGGTCTGGTAGTAATTGTTCCGATCATGCAAAAACTCATGGGAGGAAGCGGAAAAAGTGTTCTGACAGCATCGATACTGCTGGGAATTATGATTCTGCCCACCGTGATCGGTGTGGCAGAAAGCAGTATCCGCGCGGTTCCGGACTCCTATTATGAAGGAGCCCTGGCTCTTGGCGCCACACGGGAACGAAGTGTGTTCTTTGCAGTACTTCCGGGAGCAAAGTCAGGAATTCTTGCCGGTGTGGTTCTTGGTATCGGTCGTGCCATCGGCGAGACGATGGCGGTGATCATGGTAGCCGGAAATCAGCCGGTGATACCGAGAAACCTGGCTATGGGTGTTCGAACCCTTACTTCCAACATCGTTATGGAGATGGGATATGCAACGGATCTTCACAGAGAAGCACTGATTGCAACGGCAGTAGTGTTATTTGTACTGATCCTGATCATTAATCTGTGCTGCAGTGCACTGCAAAGGAGGAGCGGACAGTGATGGAAAAGATAAAAGGTCAGCTGGAAAGTTACAAAGAACAGCCATTTTCTCTGGTGCTGCGGTTTCTGATGTGGATTGCCACATTTCTTACCGTGGGGATCACAGTCTGTATCGTAGGTTATATCCTCATTCGTGGAATACCGAACCTTTCACCGGAGATGTTTGCCTGGGAATATAATACAGAGAATGTATCCATGATGCCAGCAATCATCAATACCGTTCTGATGGTACTTCTGGTATTACTGATCGCAGTTCCGGTGGGTATCGGCGCAGCTATTTATCTGGTGGAATACGCAAAAAGAGGAAGCAAACTGGTAAAACTCGTAAGGATCACAGCGGAAACGCTTTCCGGAATTCCATCGATCGTCTATGGTCTGTTCGGTTATCTGTTATTTGCAACAACATTCAGATGGGGTTATACCTTCCTGGGAGGTGCGCTCACTCTGGCGATTATGATACTGCCTTTGATTCTTCGAACTACAGAAGAAGCACTGAAAGCAGTACCGGATTCCTTTCGTGAGGGAAGTTTTGGTCTGGGAGCGGGAAGTCTGCGGACAATCTTCCGCATCATTCTTCCTTCTGCGGTACCGGGTATCGTATCAGGTGTGATTCTGGGTATCGGCCGTGTGGTAGGAGAGACGGCAGCACTGATGTATACAGCAGGTACTATCGCAAAAGTACCTGGACTGATGAGTTCGGGAAGAACGCTGGCTGTTCATATGTACGCATTGTTGTCCGAGGGACTGTATATGAAACAGGCATATGCAACGGCAGTGGTACTCCTGGTAGTAGTACTTCTGATCAATGCCGGTTCCGGCTGGATCGCGAAAAAACTGACAAAGAGGTAAGAAAATGGAGAAAGATAAATTTACGATAAAAGATCTGGATTTGTTTTACGGGGATTTTCAGGCACTGAAAAAGATTTCCATGCATATCCCGGAAAAAGAGATTACTGCATTTATCGGACCTTCCGGATGCGGAAAATCCACATTGTTAAAGTCCTTAAACCGAATGAATGATCTGGTAGAAGGATGTAAGATCACCGGAACACTGCTTCTGGACGGTGAACCGATCAACCAGATGAAAAATGTCAATCTGCTGAGAAAACGGGTAGGCATGGTATTCCAGAAGCCGAATCCGTTTCCTATGAGTATCTATGATAATGTTGCCTATGGACCGAGAACACACGGAATCCGTAAAAAAAGCGAACTGGATGCGATTGTGGAAGATTCTCTGAAAAAGGCGGCAATCTGGGATGAGACAAAAGACCGGCTGAAAAAGAGTGCACTTGGTATGTCCGGTGGACAGCAGCAGAGACTGTGTATCGCCAGAGCGCTGGCGGTACAGCCGGAAGTCCTTCTGATGGATGAGCCGACCAGTGCGCTTGATCCGATTTCTACTACGAAAATCGAGGATCTGGCACTGGAACTGAAAAACCAGTATACTATTGTTATGGTTACCCATAATATGCAGCAGGCAGCCAGAATCTCAGACAAAACCGCATTTTTCCTTCTGGGAGAGATGGTGGAGATGAATGATACAGAAACCATATTTTCAAAACCGCAAGATAAACGGACAGATGATTATATCACAGGGAGGTTTGGCTGATGGCAAGACAGGCATATCAGGAGCAGCTGCTTAAGCTGAATGGAGAATTGATTGAGATGGGTGACCTCTGTGAGGAGGCCATGTCACTGGTGATGAAAGCACTCCGGGAAAAAGACGAGGAGATTGCGGTCAGTGTACATAAGATTGAACAGAAGATCGATCAAAAAGAAAGGGATATCGAAGCCATGTGTATGACACTGCTGCTTCGCCAGCAGCCGGTATCCGGGGATCTGAGAAGTATCTCTTCCGCACTTCGCATGATCGCGGATATGGAACGGATCGGAGATCAGACAGCAGATATCGCAGATGTATCCAGGCATCTGACAGATTTTCAGCTGGAAGTGCATCCGAAGATTTTTCATATGGGTAAAATTGCATCCAAGATGGTCAATGACAGTGTTAATGCGTTTGTACGCAAGGATGACAAACTGGCAGCAGAAGTGATTGCCACGGACGATCAGGTGGATCGGCTTTTTGAAGAGATCAAAATGGAACTGATGGAAGAAATTGCAAAAAATCCAAATAGTTCCGGCAGTGAACTGGACGTACTGATGATTGCAAAATATATGGAACGTATTGGCGATCATGCCGTGAATCTTGGAGAGTGGGTACACTATTATGTCTACGGTGAAAAAGTAGAAGGTAAAGACTGACAGTTATCTGAGACGACCGGAACAAAAAGAAAAATCCCGTACATGACAAAAAATCGATAAACGATTCTGTCATGTACGGGATTTTTATGCGGTCACAAACCAAGGTCTGTGACCGTGGTGTTTCTTACAGTTCTTTACCGTCAACCACTTCGTCATATTCAGCACTGTCTAACAGTTCGTCGAAAGCATCGGCAGCGATTTCATATTCGTCATCGTCTTCGATGTTCTCGAGAGTTGGCTGCTGACCTTCTTCCTGGAAGAAACGGTATAAGAATACTTCACCGTCCTGGTTTTCGCCGTTCTCATCTAATGGCAGCAGAGCAATATATTTATGCTCGCCGGCAGGGAAGATGGTCAGGACGGCACAGACCAGTTCACTGTCATCGTCCAGGGTCAGGGTTACGGTTGCATTCGGGTTGGATAAATCAAGGTTGCAGTCGGACCCGCAGGTATCGCAGGAACCGGTGCATGCGCTGTTTTCCAGATCACTCATAATAATAAAAACCTCACTCTTTCTTAATATGGTAGCTGTTCTGTATCAGCATAAAGATTGCAGAAAAAACAACTATATCTATGTATACTTTAACAGAAGAAATCATAAAAAGCAATGGATTTTCTATTGACGGGAGAAAAATGTAGTTTTATACTTAACATATGTTGTCGAAGCAGACTGGCTCCGGCAGAATGTAAGAATGTAAAAATACATTCGAGAAAAGCAGGAGGAGAGATATTATGGATATCAAATTTATTAAAAGAGAAGAACTGCAGGAAAAACCGGATCAGAAGAAACTTGGTTTCGGCAAATATTTCGCTGATTACATGTTCACTATGGACTATGATGAAGGAATTGGCTGGCATGACGCAACCATTCGTCCGTACGGACCAATTGAGATGAATCCGGCTACTGTAGTTTTGCATTATGCACAGGAAACATTTGAGGGACTGAAAGCATACAGAAGAGCAGATGGCCAGATCCAGTTATTCCGTCCGGAGATGAATGCACGTCGTATGATCAATTCCAATGAACGTCTGTGTATGGCAACTATTCCGGAAGATATGTTTATCGAAGCCGTAAACGCACTGGTAAAAGCAGAAGAAGACTGGGTTCCGTCTGAACCGGAAACTTCTCTGTACATCCGTCCGTTTGCATTTGCATGTGAGTCTTCTCTGGGCGTACACAAATCAAAAGCATATAAGTTCGTAATCATCCTTTCTCCTGTAGGTGCTTACTATGCAGAAGGTCTGGCTCCGGTTAAGATCATGGTTGAAGATGAATATGTTCGTGCCGTACAGGGTGGTACCGGATTTACAAAATGTGGCGGTAACTATGCAGGATCTATTATCGGTCAGGTAAAAGCTGAAAAATATGGTTGCTCTCAGGTACTGTGGCTGGATGGCCGTGAAAGAAAATATGTAGAAGAAGTTGGTGCAATGAACATTATGTTCAAGATCGATGGCGAAATCTACACAGCTCCGATCGAAGGAACAGTACTTCCTGGTGTAACCAGAGATTCTATCATTCATATCCTGAAAGACTGGGGATACAAAGTAAATGAAACGCATCTGTCTGTAGATGATCTTATGCAGGCCGGAAGAGACGGAAGACTGGAAGAAGTATACGGAACCGGTACAGCAGCAGTTATCTCCCCTGTAGGCGCACTGGTTTACAAAGGAGAAGAAATCACAATTAATAACTTCAAGATTGGTGAACTGACTCAGAAACTGTATGATTATCTGACAGGCATCCAGTGGGGTAAAGAAGAAGACAAATACGGCTGGACAAGACTGGTAAAATAATAAAGAATAATTGTGCTGATATGCATAAGGAATATAAGGAAGGGCTGTCGCAGAAGATAATGATGCGAGAGCTCTTTCTTTATTGCGTTGCATATTAATAATTGGTTCGGTGGACCAATTTTGATTATGTTATCAAAGAGTTAAAGATTATGATTGCATGAGAAAAAAGGACGACTGTTGATATAGGACAGAAAGTCAGTGAGAAAAGAGCAGGAGAACAATATGGAACAAAGAAAAACACCATTACTGGATGCGATTGTTGATTATACAACAAACAGACCGGTATATTTTAAGATTCCAGGGCATCGATACGAAAAGGGAATCAGTCCCCGCTGGCGACAGTGGACAGGAGATGGCATCTTCCGGTTTGATCTGACAGAGGCAGAGGGACTGGATGATCTGCATGAACCGGAAGGCGTGATCCGGGAGGCACAGGAGCTGGCAGCGGAGGTATTTCAGGCAAAAAAAACCTATTTTCTGGTCAATGGAACAACCTGTGGAAATGAAGCGATGGTGCTTGCCTCGGTAAAAGAGGGCGAGAAGATCATGGTAGCAAGAAATGCCCACAAATCCGTACTGATGGGGCTGACGCTTAGTGGGGCGGTTCCGGTTTATCTGATGCCGAAGCAGGATCCGGTCACCGGCCTTTGGGGAAGCCTGGATCCGGAGACTGTGGAAGAGGGATTCCGACAATATCCGGATTGTAAGGCTGTTTTTCTGGTAAGTCCAACCTATTATGGTGTGTGCAGCAATATCCGGTCCATTGCCGATATCTGTCACAGACACGGGGCGTTGCTTTTGGTAGATGAGGCACATGGAGGCCATCTGTATTTTCAGAAGGAAGGGACAGCTACGGAGACACTTCCCCGGGGAGCAATTCTTCAGGATGCAGATATGTGCGCGCAGAGCATGCATAAGGTGACGGGATCTCTGACCCAGAGTTCCCTGTTGCATGTGGGAAGTGACCGGGTGGATCTTGGAAGACTGGAAGCCTGTCTGCATATAGTGCAGAGTACCAGTCCGTCCTATCTTCTGATGACATCCCTGGATGCGGCCCGGTATGAGCTGGCTCTTCACGGGGAGGAGATGCTGCAACGAGGTCTGGCACTGGCACAGATGGCAAGAGAAGCAATGAAAAAGATTCCGGGAATTACCTGTGTGGGAGAAGCATCTCGCGGAAAAGCTATCTATAACCTGGATCTGGTGCGTCTGGTGATCTCTGCTTCGGATCTTGGACTTTCCGGTTATCAGCTGGCAGACCGCCTTTATGAGAAATACAAGATCGGTATGGAACTGGCAGATGATCGATATGTGGTTGCTGTTGTAACATATGCCAATGAAGAGAGTGATATGAGGCAGCTGGTGGAGGCACTGGAAGACATCAGCAGGAAAATGACGGGAAAGAACAATGTGGATGTTGTGAATGCGGAGACACGTCTGATTCCACAGATTCCACCGATGATCGATACTCCGCGACAGGCATTTTTTAAAGAAAAGAAACGGATTCCCTGGCGGGAAGCAAAAGGAAGGATTGCAGCAGAAGCATTGATCCCGTATCCACCGGGAATACCACTGGTCAATCCGGGAGAACTGGTGACGGAGGAAATCTGGGAATATATGGAAGAATACAGAAAAAAAGGACTTCACTTTCACGGACCATCGGATGCTTCACTGGACAGCTTTTGTGTGTTATAATAAAACCAGACTTGACAAAACAGGAGGACAGATGTTTGAAACTGATATCATGGAATGTAAATGGGCTGCGGGCCTGTGTGACGAAAGGATTCAAGGAACGCTTTCAGGAATTGGATGCAGACATTTTCTGTATTCAGGAGAGTAAACTGCAGGAAGGACAGATTGATCTGGAACTTCCGGGATATTATCAGTACTGGAATTATGCAGTGAAAAAGGGATATTCAGGTACGGCGATTTTTACAAAGCAGGAGCCGCTGTCTGTGCGATATGGAATCAACATCGAGGAACATGACCAGGAGGGACGGGTGATCACACTGGAATACCCGGATTTTTTCATGGTGACCGTATACACACCAAATTCTCAGAACGAACTGGCCAGACTTCCTTACAGGATGCAATGGGAAGATGATTTTCTTGCATATCTGAAAGGACTGGAGAAAGAGAAACCTGTTATTTTTTGCGGTGACCTTAATGTCGCACACTGTGAGCGAGACTTAAAGAACCCGAAAACCAATCGGAAAAATGCCGGATTCACCGATGAAGAGCGTGCAAAATTCTCAAGAGTCCTGGAATCCGGTTTCATCGATACTTTTCGTTATTTTTACCCGGAGCAGGAAGGAATCTACTCCTGGTGGTCTTATCGATTCAAAGCGAGAGAAAAGAATGCAGGATGGCGGATCGACTATTTCTGTGTGTCCGAAAGCCTGAAAGACCGGCTGGAAGATGCGAAGATCCACACAGAGATTTTTGGATCCGATCATTGTCCGGTAGAACTGGATATTTGTTTATAGAGGGGGAAAAAGATGGGAACAGAAAGAAAACCCTGGAAGATCAGTCCGGGTGATCCATCCCGTCCGGGAGTGACCGGAAAAGGAAATCGGTATAATTTTGCTGTGGATACCAGAACAGGAGAATCACCGGAACTTCTGTTTTATAGGGACGGGAGAGAAGAACAGCGTATCTTGCTGGATGAGACTTATCGCACCGGCAGACGGTATGCGGTGATGGTCGAAAAACCGGGGCTGCACCAGTATGAGTATCGGTACCGGCAGGGAGAGATAACATTTACTGATCCTGCGGCAAGACTGGTGACGGGGGAACCGTGTTTTGGCGAAAAAGCGGAAGGAGAAGTGATGACCTCGGCAAAAGTGCTGAGAGGATACGAAGTGATGCCCCTTGCGGAAACGATTCCCTATGAAAATATGGTGATTTATAAAGTTCATCCGAGAGGCTACACGATGCAGAAGACCTCCGGGGTGCGGGCGAAGGGAACGTTTCAGGGACTTGCGGAGAAGATCCCGTACTGGAAAGAACTGGGGATTACTTCGCTGGAACTGATGCCGTCGTATGATTTTGAAGAATATCCGTCAAAAACCGGCGAAAAAGACCGGTATGGGTATGATAAAACGATACGGTATCAGGAAGAAAGACTTAATTACTGGGGATATACGAAAGGAAATTATTTTGCTCCGAAGGCATCTTACTGTAAGAGTAATCAGCCGGAGAAGGAGCTAAAAAGCTTTTTCAGCGCTCTTCATGAGGCTGGCATCGAGTATCTGATGGATTTTTATTTTCCGGTGGAGACGGATCCACAGACGGTGTTGGAAGTGCTGCGGTTCTGGCGGATGGAATACCGGGTGGACGGATTTGTCCTGATGGGTGATGGTGTCTGGATGGAACTTTTGGCAAGAGATGCGGTACTTGCAGATGTGAAACTGATCGGTTGTGGCTATGATATGGGTGGAATCGCAAGAAAACTGGGCGGAAAAAAACGTCTGGCAGCCTGTCACAGCGGATTCCAGAGCGTGATGCGCCGTTTTCTCAGGGGTGATGAGGATCAGGTGAATGGATTCTTATATTACACCAGAGAAAATCCCCAGGATCATGGTGAGGTTCATTATCTGGCAAACCACGATGGTTTTACCCTGGCAGATATGACCAGTTATGATACCCGCCATAATATGGAGAACGGTGAGGAAAACCGGGACGGCAGTGCGTATAATTACAGCTGGAACTGTGGTGTGGAAGGCCCGACAAGAAAAACGTCGATTCTGGAACTTCGAAGAAGACAGATGAGGAATGCCATGCTGCTGTTGTTTTTGTCACAGGGGACTCCGTTGTTATACGGCGGTGACGAACTGGAAAACAGCCAGATGGGTAATAACAATGCATATTGTCAGGACAATGAAATCGGATGGATAGACTGGAAAAAGGGCAGATCTTACAGCGAGTTTACCGGGTTTGTAAAGGATCTGATCCGTTTTCGAAAAGATCATCCGATCCTGCATATGCCACAGGAGCTACGCCCGACCGATTACAAATCCCTGGGCTGGCCGGAAATCTCCTATCATTCGGAACGCGCCTGGTTTGCAGACACGGAGAGCAGCAGCCGGCAGATCGGGATTCTGTACTGTGGTGGTTATGCAAAAGAGATGACAGGGAAAGAAGATGTGTTTATCTATGTGATCTACAACATGCACTGGAATGAACACAAATTTGCTCTGCCGGATATCCCGGAGGGGATGCGATGGTATCTGGCAATTGATTCTTCGAAAAAAAACAGTGTCTGCCCGAAAGGAAAGGAACTGCTGTTGGAAGAGAAAAAATCAATCTATGTAAAACCGCGGACGATACTGGTATTATTAGGGGATGCCAGAGAATCGGGGGCAAAAGCCTGACGCAAGCTTGCCGGCAGGAAGGTTTCTGCCTTCGTACTCATCAAAAATGTGAGTAAGTGAGCAAAATACTTTTTGCCCACAAAATCTTAGAAAAACAGGGAGATAAGTAATATGAACGCATGGGGACATTTTAAGACGATCACATCCCATAAATTTCTGGTTATGAAGTATTGTTTTAAGGTGGGATTGTATAAGCAGGGATTTTTGCATGACCTGTCGAAATATTCTCCTACCGAGTTCATGGTGGGAGCAAAATACTATCAGGGAACCAGAAGCCCCAACAATGCAGAGAGAGAAGCCACCGGAGTATCTACTTCCTGGCTGCATCACAAAGGAAGAAACAAACATCATTTTGAATATTGGGTAGATTACGGAATCGGAGCGGAGCATGTACTTGCCGGTATGCCGATGCCAAGAAAATATATCGCCGAGATGATCATGGATCGGATCAGCGCATCACGGACCTATCACCCGGAAACCTATACAGATGCCTCACCGTTGGAATATTTTCTGAAAGGAAAAGACCGACTGTGGTTTATTCATCCGGATACCAGCGCACAGATTGAATATCTGCTGCGGATGCTGGCAGTGAAAGGGGAGGAAAAGACCCTCTGGTATATCAAACATGTGTATCTGAAAAATAAAGGCAGATTCGGCGGAAGCGGATCCACCTATGTAAGCCCGGAGAGACGGGTACATACCGAAAAGTGAAGAAAGAAGACTGCCGGTATTGTTCTGCAAGCGCAGAGCGGTGCCTGCGGTCTTTTTTACTTTACAGGATCCTTTTGTTGACGAGGACTTTTGCTTATGAACCTTGACAAAAATGAAAAGATGGCATATACTTTGAAAAGATAATAATTTGAAGTTCAAAATAAAAACAAAGAAGAGGAACATGAATGACAACGAAAATTATAGGAACAGGAAGTTATCTGCCGGAACATGTGGTCAGCAATGATGATCTGGCGAAGCTGGTGGATACCAGTGATGAATGGATCGCTTCCCGGACAGGGATTCGAAACCGACGAATTGCAACGAAGGAAAGTGGAGCAGATATGGCAGCAGCTGCGGCAGAGGAAGCATTAAAAGATGCAGGGATGGACGGATCGGAGATTGATCTGATCCTAGTGGCAACGTGCAGCAGTGATTTTCAGTTTCCCAGTACTGCATGTCTGGTGCAGAAAGCCATCCATGCTACGAACGCGGCGGCGTTTGATCTGAGTGCGGCATGTTCCGGTTTTTTATTTGCCTTGCATACCGCACATGCGTATATCTGTGCCGGGATTTATAAAAATATCCTGCTGGTGGGCGTGGAAGTGCTGTCTAAACTGATCGACTGGAACGACCGTTCCACCTGTGTCCTGTTCGGGGATGGTGCCGGAGCGGCGGTGGTAACGGCGGCAGATCATGGAATGGAAGGGTTTGTTCAGTGGTCGGACGGCGTGAGCGGTGAAGTACTTACCTGCCCGGGAAGGAAAATAGAGAATCCATGGAAAGAGAATGATTCTGAAACTGAATATATTCAGATGAACGGACAGGAAGTCTTTCGATTTGCAGTGAAAAAGGTCCCGGAATGTATCCGACAGGTAACAGAAAAGACCGAAACTCAGATAGAAACAATCGACTGGTTTATTCTTCATCAGGCTAACAGCAGAATCATTCAGTCCGTGGCAAAGCGGCTTGGGGTGCCGGAAGAAAAGTTCCCGATGAATATGGAGCAGTACGGCAACACTTCCGCAGCCAGTATCCCGATCCTTCTCGATGAGATGAACAAAAAGGGAATGCTGCAGCCAGGACAGAAGATCATTCTCTCCGGATTTGGTGCGGGGCTGACCTGGGGTGCGGCGCAGATAGAGTGGTAGAAGGAAAGCAAAAGAAAAAAATACAGGAGCAACGGAAACTTGGATAAGAAGAGTTCCGTTGCTCTTTTTTATATTGCGTGGGTAACAGGTGAAAGTTTATAGTTGCTTCAGAATGCTGAAAAATAAAATCAGAAAAATGAGAAATACTATACAATAAGTACCTTGACAAAATACCCACAGGGGGTATATAGTAAAGATACTCCCCGTGGGTATATGAAAAATAAATGAGGTGATCAATTGAAAGAACAGAATCCTACACGAAAGGATGAATCTATAAAAACAGATAACGAAATATGTGAGATGTGTGCAAAAGAAAGTGAAGAACCGGAAAAAAATATTGAACAGGAAGAAACCGGATGCTGCTGCCACTGCAAGACCACAGCCCGTTCCCAGGATGAGCGAAAGAAGTTGACGAACCGTCTGAGCCGAATCGAAGGACAGATTCGCGGCATCAAGGGGATGCTTGAAAAAGATGCCTACTGCAACGATATCCTGATTCAGTCCGCAGCGGTCAGCGCTGCAATGAATGCGTTTAACCGGGAGTTGTTGTCCAGCCATATTCATTCCTGTGTTGTCCGGGATATTCGTGAGGGAAAAGACGAAGTAGTGGATGAGCTGATGGCAACACTGCAGAAATTGATGAAATGAAGAGTGCGAGAGTACGAAGTACGGAGCAATCCGGTATCGATAAAAAAGCTATTATACAAATTTATGTACAGAAAGGGTGAAGCAAGACATGAGACAATACAACGTAACCGGAATGAGCTGCGCCGCCTGCAGTGCCAGAGTGGAAAAAGCAGTGGGCAAAGTTCCGGGAGTTACCTCCTGCTCCGTCAGCCTTCTGACCAATTCGATGGGCGTGGAAGGAGATGTACCGCCGGAGCAGATCATTGCGGCGGTGGAACAGGCAGGGTACGGTGCCTCCGAAAAAGGAGCCGGAGAAAAGAAACCGTCCGGAGCCGATGCAACTGCACTGGAAGACAAAGAGACACCGGTTTTAAAACGCAGACTGATCGCATCTGTAGGATTTTTACTGGTATTGATGTATTTTTCCATGGGACATATGATGTGGGGATGGCCGCTGCCGGCGTGGTTTGAGGATAACCATATCGCGATGGGTCTGGTACAACTGCTTCTGGCAGGTATTGTCATGGTGATCAACCAGAAGTTCTTTATCAGTGGTTTTAAGAGCCTGTGGCACAGATCCCCGAACATGGATACGCTGGTAGCGATGGGATCGATGGCATCCTTCTTATGGAGTGTGTATGTTCTCTTTGCAATGACCAGAGCACAGGTGGACGGTAATATGGAAGCGGTCATGGATTATATGATGGATTTTTATTTTGAATCCGCAGCAATGATCCTGACACTGATCACCGTAGGAAAGATGCTTGAGGCGAGATCCAAGGGAAAGACCACGGATGCACTGAAAGGCCTTATGAATATGGCACCGAAGACCGCCGTTCTCGTGAAAGGAGAAAAAGAAGTCACCGTACCGATCGAACAGGTAGAAAAAGGAGATATCTTTGTGGTTCGCCCGGGCGAGAGTATTCCGGTGGATGGAAAGATCCTGGAAGGACACAGTGCAGTCAATGAGGCGGCACTGACCGGAGAGAGCATCCCGGTGGATAAAGAAGAGGGTGACCTGGTATCGGCAGCTACGATCAACCAGTCCGGATTTATCCGCTGTGAGGCAACGAGAGTGGGGGAAGATACCACATTGTCTCAGATCATTCAGATGGTCAGCGATGCGGCTGCGACAAAAGCGCCGATTGCGAAGATTGCAGATAAAGTTTCCGGTGTATTTGTACCGGTGGTTATCCTGATCGCGGTAGTTACGACGATCGTATGGCTGCTTGCCGGACAGACTTTCGGCTACGCGCTTGCAAGAGGTATATCCGTACTGGTCATCAGCTGCCCGTGTGCACTGGGACTTGCCACACCGGTAGCGATCATGGTTGGTAACGGTATGGGAGCGAAAAATGGTATCCTCTTTAAAACCGCTGTTTCGCTGGAAGAAGCCGGAAGAGTGCAGATTGTGGCACTGGATAAGACAGGAACCATCACAAGCGGGGAGCCGCGGGTAACGGATCTTGTGTGCGAACCAGGATATGATGAAAAAACATTGCTGGAACTGGCAGGGGCACTGGAAAAGAAGAGCGAACATCCGCTGGCGAAAGCTGTATTGTTAGAGATTGCACAGCGAAAAATCTCCACCAAAGAAGTGGAAAACTTCCAGGCACTGGCAGGAAATGGTCTGACAGGAACGCTGGAGGGACACAGACTGCTCGGTGGAAGCATGAAATACATCAGCAGCCAGGTGACAGTAGGAAAACAGGTAAAAAATCAGGCACAGATACTGGCAAAACAGGGAAAAACCCCATTGCTTTTTGCAAAGGATGACGTATTGATCGGTATGATCGCCGTTGCTGACGTGATCAAGGAAGACAGTCCGAAAGCGGTACAGGAACTGCAGAATATGGGTATCCGGGTCGTTATGCTAACCGGGGACAATGAGCAGACTGCAAAAGCGATCGGTGCACAGGCAGGGGTGGATCAGGTTATCGCCGGAGTCCTTCCGGATGGAAAAGAAGCCGTGATCCGCAAATTAAAAGAATACGGAAAAGTAGCCATGGTCGGAGACGGTATCAACGATGCGCCGGCATTGACCAGAGCCGATATCGGAATCGCCATCGGCGCCGGTGCAGATGTGGCGATCGATGCCGCAGATGTAGTACTGATGAAGAGCCGTCTGAGTGACGTTCCGGCAGCTGTCCGGTTAAGCCGTGCAACATTGAGAAATATCCATGAGAACCTGTTTTGGGCATTTTTCTATAACATTATCGGTATTCCGCTGGCAGCCGGTGTGTGGATCCCGATCTTCGGATGGACACTGAACCCGATGTTCGGAGCACTGGCGATGAGCCTGTCGAGTTTCTGCGTAGTATCGAATGCTCTGCGCCTGAATCTTTTTAAAGTGAAAGATTCACACAGAGATCATAAGATAAAAAATGAAGTTACCCTTCCGCAATGGGAGGCATCGAAAGGAGAAAAGAATATGACAAAGACAATGACAATCAAAGGTATGATGTGCGGACACTGTGAAGCAAGAGTGAAAAAGACTCTGGAAGAACTGGAACATGTAACCGAAGCACAGGTAAGCCATGAAAAAGGAACCGCAGTGGTATCAATGGAGACAGAAGTAGCAGATGAGGTTCTGAAAAAAGCGGTGGAAGACCAGGGATACCAGGTGGAAAACATTCAGTAAAAGTGAAGAACAGATCTGAAAGAAAGAAGGAAACAAAATGGTAAAGACAATCGTTGGCGTGGACGGCATGATGTGCGGCATGTGCGAAAGTCATGTGAACGAAGCGGTGAGAAATGCATTTCCAATCAAGAAAGTAAGCTCTTCTCACGGAAAGAAACAGACAGAGATCATCTCTGAAGAATCTCTGGATCATGAAAAACTGAAAGCAGCCATCGAAAAAACAGGTTATCAGGTAACTTCTGTGACAGAAGAACCGTATAAGAAAAAAGGATTTTCCCTGTTCGGAAGATGAGAATCTGTTAAAGATTTATAGTATTGGAAGTCAAAAATAAATAAAAATCAAAACCTGCAGGCATGGGAACTCCGGAAAATGACGGAACTTCCATGCCTGTAAAACTATAGTACACTTTTTGAAAAAATCATGCTATAATAAAAAACTGAAATTATACGACAGAGGACGAAGAGCATGGAACAGGCAGATAATTTATTGTTGCGGATTCAAAAATATGATAAGACTTTCAGCAAAGGGCAGAAACGTCTGGCAGCGTATGTGCTGAAAAATTATGACAAAGCGGTATTCCTGACGGCATCGAAACTGGGGAAAGAAGTGGGCGTCAGTGAGTCGACGACCGTGCGATTTGCCACACAGCTGGGGTACAAAGGGTTTCCGGAATTTCACCGGGCACTGGAAGAGCTGGTGCGGAATAAGTTGAATTCGATCCAGCGCATGAAAGTGACCTACGGGCATGTACCGGAAGCAGAGATCCTGGATACGGTGTTTCAGTCAGATATCGAGATCATCAAGCTGACGATGGAACATATCGATCATGCGGCATTTGAGATGGCGGTGGAGACACTGCTTTCTGCGAGAACTATCTATATTATCGGTATCCGGAGCTGTGCACCCTTAGCCAGCTTTTTGAGTTTTTATCTGAATATGATCCTGGACGATGTGCGTCTGATCCAGACGAGCAGCGCCAGCGAGATCTTTGAACAGATGATCCGTATCGGAGATCAGGATGCAATCATCGGCATCAGTTTTCCACGGTATTCCATGCGAACCTTAAAGGCAATTGAGTTTGCCAACAACCGGAATGCAAAGGTGATCACACTGACCGACAGTGTGCATTCTCCGATCAATCTGTATTCATCCTGCAATCTTATCGCGAGAAGTGATATGGCATCCATCGTCGATTCTCTTGTGGCACCGTTGAGCGTGGTTAACGCACTGGTGGTGGCACTTTGTATGAAGCGGCAGAAAGAAGTTGTGCATACCCTTGAGACTATGGAGAAAATATGGGACGAATATCAGGTATACAGCAACGATGAGATGGAACATGCGGACGATACGATCAAGATGTTGAACCCGGAACAGGAGGACCATAAAACATGAAACGATTTTTGATTATCGGCGGAGGTGCGGCGGGTATGCTGGCTTCTGTCTACGCGGCGCGAAATGGTATGGAAGTGCATCTGTTTGAACAGAACGAAAAACTCGGAAAGAAACTTTTTATTACCGGAAAAGGCAGATGCAACTTTACCAACGGCTGTGCCACAGAGGAACTGTTTGAGTCCTTCATTACCAACCCGCGCTTTTTATACAGTGCCGTCTACGGGTACACGAACTACGATGTGATCGACTTCTTTGAAACTGCAGGTGTAAAGACAAAGATGGAGCGGGGTGGACGGATGTTCCCGTTGTCTGACCATTCTTCAGACATCATCAGGGCGCTGGAACAGCAGATGAAGAAAGCCGGTGTGAAGATTCATCTGGGAAGCCGGGTAAAACGGCTTCTTGTGGAAAAAGAAGAAGACGGAAATGCAAGGATCACCGGAATCCAGCTGGATAACGGAGAAAAGATCCAGGGCGAACAGGTACTGGTTGCCACTGGCGGTAATTCTTATCCGTCCACAGGTTCCACCGGGGACGGATACCGGATGGCAAAAGAGAGCGGTCATACCGTAACGGATCTGCAGCCGTCTCTGGTGCCGATGGTGACGGCTGAGGAATATATTCCGAGATTACAGGGACTGTCACTGAAAAATGTGACATTGTCTTTGTATGACGGAAAAAAATGTGTCTACGAAGATTTCGGGGAAATGATGTTTACACATTTTGGGATTACCGGCCCGCTGGTGTTATCAGCCAGCGCAAAGGTGGGAAAACTGTTAAAAAAGAAGTATCTGACGGCGAGGATCGATCTGAAACCGGCACTGACCGCAGAGCAGCTTGACGCAAGACTTCTGCGGGAATTCGAAGAAGGAAAGAACAAACAGTTTAAAAACGTGGCCGGTTCTTTATTCCCGGCAAAACTTCTTCCGGTTATGCTGGATCTCGGCGGCATCGCACCGGGAAAAAAAGTGCATGAGATCACCAGAGAAGAACGTGCCGGATTTATCGAAAAGACGAAAGCCTTTCCATTTACCGTGACCGGACTGCGGGGCTTCCAGGAGGCCATCATCACAAAAGGCGGCGTTCAGGTAAAAGAAGTGGATCCGAAGACGATGGAGTCCAAAAAGACAAAAGGGCTTTATTTTGCCGGAGAAGTGCTGGATCTGGATGCACTGACCGGTGGCTATAATCTGCAGATCGCCTGGTCAACGGCTCATGCGGCGGCAATGGCGGCAGCTGAGGCAGAAAGATAAAAGCAGAAAACTGCTTGGTAAGAAGAATATTGCAGGATATTTTAGGACAATAAGACTGTCAGAGGATGAAGTGGTTTTGATAAAAAGAATGTAACTATTCAGTAGCCACTGTCCCGCGAGGTGTTATCGTTTAAATGCATTTTGGCTCGTAACTGTGAAGGTACTGAACAGTTACAAAATAATACAGAAAAAACGGAATATTCCGGGGAAAGAGGAAAACATATGAGTTATGCAATCGCAATCGACGGACCGTCCGGTGCCGGAAAAAGCACCATCGCAAAAAGAGTGGCAAAAGAACTGTCTTTTATTTATGTAGATACCGGAGCTATGTACCGTGCCATGGCACTGTATGTGCTGGAACAGAACATTGATCCGCAGGATCAGGCAAAAGTAGCAGCAGTCTGCCCGGATATCGATGTGACGATCCTTTACGAAGACGGCGTACAGCAGGTACTGTTAAACGGAAAAAATGTATCCGCTGAGATCCGTCAGGAAATTGTAGGAAATACCGCATCCAAGATCTCCGTGATCAAAGAAGTGAGAGAAAAACTGGTAGCATTGCAAAGACAGCTGGCAGCAAAAGAAAATGTAGTCATGGACGGAAGAGATATCGGAACACAGGTACTTCCGAATGCGACAGTCAAGATTTATCTGACCGCCAGCGCGAAAGAGCGTGCGAAGAGAAGATATCTGGAACTGCAGGAAAAAGGAATGCCGGGTGAACTCGATCAGATCGAGGCGGATATCATCGAGAGAGATAACCGCGATATGAACCGTGAGATCTCCCCGCTTCGCCAGGCAGAAGATGCAGTGTTGGTGGACGCGTCTTTTATGGGAATCGAAGAAGTGACCGCGGCAGTGATTGCAGAATTTGAGAAAAAGAAACAGGCATAAGGGGTGCATATGGAAGAAAGAAAGATTCTGGTAGCCCGTACCGCGGGATTCTGTTTCGGCGTGAAACGGGCGGTGGAAAAAGTATATGAACAGGTCAACATGGGCAAACAGAATATTTACACCTATGGACCGATCATTCATAATGAAGAAGTGGTGACGGATCTGGAAAAAAAAGGTGTCCGGGTTCTGGAAAATGAACAGGAACTGAAAAATCTTATGGAAGGAACTGTGGTGATCCGTTCTCATGGCGTACCGAAAGAAATCTACGAAGTGATCGAAGAAAAAGGGCTGGAATGTGTGGATGCCACCTGTCCGTTTGTACGGAAGATCCATAAGATCGTGGAGCGGGAAAGTAAAGCAGGACGCCATATTATTATTGTTGGCAATGATACTCATCCGGAAGTGGAAGGCATCAAAGGCTGGTGTGAAGGTCCGGTGACTGTGATATCCAGCCACGAAGAAGCCGAAAATCTCGCCTTTCCGGAGGGTGAAAAGCTGTGTGTGGTGAGTCAGACGACATTTAATTACAACAAATTTCAAGAATTAGTTGAAATTTTTGAAAAAAAGAGGTATGATAAAGTTGTTTTAAATACGATCTGTAGTGCAACCGAGGAAAGACAGATGGAAGCACGGCAGATTGCCTGCGAAGCAGATACCATGATTGTCATTGGCGGCAGACATAGTTCCAATACGCAGAAATTATACGAGATTTGTCGAAAAGAGTGTGAAAATACTTACTATATACAGACACTTGTTGATTTGGATACTAAGCCTTTTCAATGTATTGGTTGCGTAGGTATTACAGCGGGGGCTTCCACCCCAAATAATATAATTGAGGAGGTTCAAAAACATGTCAGAATTAAGTTTTGAACAAATGCTGGAAGAATCATTAAAAACAATTAGAAATGGGGAGGTAGTCGAAGGTACAGTAATCGACGTCAAAGAAGACGAGATCATTTTAAATATTGGTTACAAAGCTGATGGTATTCTTACAAAGAACGAATACAGCAACGATTCCTCTATCGACCTTACAACTGTAGTAAAACCTGGTGATACTATGGAAGTAAAAGTCCTGAAAGTAAACGACGGTGAAGGACAGGTTCTGCTGACCTACAAGAGACTGGCAGCAGAAAAAGGAAACAAGAGACTGGAAGAAGCTTTCGAAAACAAAGAAGTTCTGAAAGCAAAAGTTTCTCAGGTACTGAATGGCGGACTGAGTGTAGTGATCGACGAAGCAAGAGTATTCATTCCTGCAAGTCTGGTTTCTGATACTTATGAAAAAGATCTGAGCAAATATGCAGATCAGGAAATCGAATTCGTTATCACAGAGTTCAACCCGAGAAGAAGAAGAATCATCGGTGACAGAAAACAGCTGTTACTGGCAGCAAAAGCTGAACAGCAGAAAGCTCTGTTTGAGAAGATCGCAGTTGGCGATGTTGTAGACGGTGTTGTTAAGAACGTTACAGATTTCGGTGCATTCATCGATCTGGGCGGAGCAGATGGTCTGCTGCATATCTCCGAGATGTCCTGGGGAAGAGTAGAAAACCCGAAGAAGATCTTCAAAGTCGGCGAGCCGATTAAAGTTCTGATCAAAGATATCAACGGAGATAAGATCGCACTGAGCCTGAAGTTCGAAGATCAGAACCCGTGGCTGAATGCAGATGAAAAATATGCTGTAGGAAACGTAGTAGAAGGAACAATCGCACGTATGACAGACTTCGGCGCATTCGTTGAACTGGAACCAGGCGTAGATGCTCTTCTGCATGTATCCCAGATCTCCAGAGAACATGTGGAAAAACCTTCAGATGTTCTGAGTGTAGGTCAGGTAATCACAGCAAAAGTTGTTGATTTCAACGGCGAAGAGAAAAAAATCAGCCTGAGCATGAAAGCTCTGGAGCCTGCAGCTGAAGAAGCAGCAGAGGAAGAGTAATTTGTAGCTGAACAAAGAGATCTGACAGATCATAAATTTATGTAAGCAAAAGATAAGCCACCCGATATGCAAAACAGTATGTCGGGTGGTTTTATGCATATGACAAAACGAAATCCGTGATTGCGTGTGTGACAATCGCGGATTTTTTCTATATTATAATCAAACATTCAAAAATGTTTATTGTAGCACATGAGAAAGCAGATGGTTTAAGTATTTTAGAAGTTGTTCCTGATCTTCATCAAAATCTTCCGGCAAAAGAAACCAGCTGTTTTTTTCCTTACGCTCATCCCGGAAAGCCGGAGTGAAAAGTTCTTCGTACTGGGGATAAAAGCATCCGTTTACTTTTTTACAGCAGTTGTCCGGCGTTGCTTTCTCGCGGTGATCTTTGTCAACATAAGCTCCCACACTCTTATGAATCGCCTCGTCTTCTATTGGAAGATAATAGTAATCTTTATAATTGGAATAAAAGAATTTTTTACATCCTGCCTCCGGACGAATCTCTAAGAGAAGCTTTTGGGGAGTTATGCGAAGCACAACGTGGGGTAGTTTCTTTTCAAAGCTGACAGGAAATGGATGTTCAGGCTGCACAGAAAGGAGCAAATTTCCTTCCACTGTATGAGTGCATGTGATAAATTCCTGACAATTTCCTGTCCATAAAGTACGGATTGAAAAGAGCGGCAGAAGTTTCAGCATCCCTTCCACATCTTCTTTGTTATGCAGACAAAGTATTTCAAGCAGGTGCTCATCACCACTCAACAGATATTTTTTATATACTTCAATAAGTTCCCCACCACTGTACAGGTCTTCCCGGAAAAGTCCGGTTGCGTTTTCCAGATCTTTCTGACGCATATGCTTCAGATGCAGGATTTTTTTTAATGGGAAAAACAGCTGATACAGATCCAGCTGTCGGGTTCCCTCCCAGGGGGCAGGCAGCTGATAAAAGGTGTATTTATGCATCAGGTAAGGAACATCAAAGGTGGTTCCGTTATAGTGGAACAACAGTTTTTTTGTGGAGAGAAGTTCGGAAAAAGCGAGAAGTACTTCTTTTTCTTCGCCGGGCTTCTGGCAGAACCACTGCCTGTGAATCCAGGTTTCATTTTCATAAAATACCGCGCCAAGAAGATAAAGATGAGAGGTCTTCCAGGATAATCCTGTGGTTTCAATATCAAAGAACAGACAGTTTTCCGGAGAAAGTTCTTCCAGTGTCAATATGTAATCCGGTAATACCACCGGGTAATCTTTTAGCAGCATATAGTGTCCTTTCTGTGAGTGTGTTAATAAATTGTCAAAATATACCAAAAATAATGGCTAAAACATACCAAGTATCTAATATTATACACAAAAAAATAAAAAAAACAGTATTTTTTTTGGAAATAATAAGCTATAATGGTAACAGTGATATGATAATTTTATCATAAATAAAAAGAAGGAGGAAGAGGGATTGAGTTTCGAGATTCTGGGAGTTGATCTGTATCATATTCTCAGTTGGTTTATTGTATACAGCTTTATGGGATGGATCTGGGAAAGCTGTTACGTATCAGCCAAAAGCAAAAAATGGGTAAACAGGGGATTTGTATCCGGACCGTTTGTAACAATCTATGGAGTGGGGGCGGTGACCGTCTACGTGATCTTACGTCCGGTGGCAGGAAACATCCTGGAACTCTATTTTGCAGGGGTGGCAGTCGCTACGATTCTGGAATACGTGACAGGTGTACTGATGGAAGCCATTTTTCACACCAACTGGTGGGATTACAGCGATAAAAAGTTTAACTTTCAGGGAAAAATCTGTCTGGGCAGTTCTGTAGCATGGGGATTTTTTACATTGATTCTGTTTTATATATTTCAGCCGTTCGTGGGAAATCTGGTGGAAATGGTTCCGAGAAAAACAGGAATCGTACTGGTTTATGTATGGCTGGCAGGATATACCGTGGATTTTGCATTCTCTGCAGCAGCCGCTTTCGATCTGCGAAACAAGATGAAGAAGCTGGATGTTGTCTGGGACGAATTCCAGGAGAATCTGCGAGATACCAAACTGTATGAGGTGGCAGAGGAAGCCCGTGCGAAAGCAGAAGTTTACCGGATGGGACTTCCGGTTGGCAAGTGGAACGATATGATCGAAGAACGTAAGAAACTGTTCCGCGAGACGGTAGAGCGCTACAGTGCAAACGACAGCAGACTTCTGGAAACGAAAGATAATATCCTGGGTAAATACGAAGAGTTTGTACAGAAGTATGGGGATGTGAAAAAGAGTATCCGTCATATCTCCAGGAGACATCTCCGGGCGTATCCGAATATGGTCAGCAGTTTTGAACGTCGTCGGAGACTGACTCTGAAAAAGAACCGTAAACAGAACAAGAAGAGTGCGTAAAAGCTGACAAAATGCGCAAGAATGAAAAGGGAGGACTAGTGTATGGGGTCTGGAACATTTAGAGGAGGTATCCATCCGTATGACGGGAAAGGGCTGTCAAGAGACCGGGCGATCCAGGATATCTGTCCGGGAAAAGAACTGACCTATCTTGTATCCCAACATATCGGGGCACCTGCAAAACCGATTGTAAAAAAAGGTGATCGGGTTCTGGTGGGACAGATGATCGCAGAGGCAGGGGGCTTTGTATCCGCTCCGGTTTATGCATCGGTATCCGGCGTGGTAAAGGGAATTGAAAAACGTTTGACAGCAACCGGAGGCTACTGTGATGCGATTATAGTGGAAAACGATGAAGTGTACGAATCAGTAGCGTTTGAAGAAACAAAAGATATCACACAATTATCCAAAGATGAGATCCGTGGGAAGATTCAGAAAGCGGGTATCGTAGGTATGGGTGGTGCAGGATTCCCTACGCATGTAAAGCTTTCACCGAAAGAACCGGAAAAGATCAAATACATTCTGGTCAATGGTGCAGAATGTGAGCCATATCTGACTTCAGACTACCGGATCATGCTGGAACAGCCGGAAAAACTGGTCGGCGGACTGAAAGTGATGCTGCAGCTTTTTGATGGTGCAAAAGGATATATCTGTATTGAGGACAACAAACCGGAAGGCATCGCAAAACTGCAGGAGCTGGTAGAAGGCGAAGCAAATATAGAAGTACAGCCATTAAAGACAAAATATCCACAGGGTGCAGAGCGTATGCTAATCTATGCAGTGACCGGAGAGACAATCAATTCCTCCATGCTTCCGGCAGATGCCGGATGTATCGTGGATAATGTGGATACCGTGGTGTCGATCTATGAGGCAGTGGCAGAAGGAAAGCCACTGATGCAGCGGATCGTAACAGTCACCGGAGACGGTGTGAATACACCATCTAACTTCCGAGCACCGGTGGGTATGGATTTTCAGGAACTTCTGGATGCGGCAGGCGGTCTGAAGGGCACAGTAGAGAAAGTGATCTCCGGTGGTCCGATGATGGGATTTGCCATGTTTGATTATCATGTACCGGTAACCAAAACCACATCCGCTCTTTTGGTACTGACAAAAGATGAGGTCAGCCGTTCACGGTCTACCGCCTGCATCAACTGTGGAAGGTGTGTCAGTGAATGTCCGGAGCATCTGCTTCCGACTAAACTTGCAACCTTTGCAGAACACAGAAAAGAAGAAGCTTTTGTCAAATATAATGGTATGGAGTGCTGCGAGTGTGGCTGTTGCAGCTATGTCTGTCCGGCAAAACGACCGCTGGTACAGGAGATCCGTTCCATGAGAAAAATGGTTATGGCCAACAGAAAGAAAAAATAAGAGGGGGATGTGAAATATGGGAGAGTTATTACATGTATCCTCATCGCCACATATCCGTTCAAAAGTGACCACAGATTATCTGATGAAAATGGTGATCGTGGCGCTGATGCCGGCAACAGTGGCAGGTGTGTGTTTCTTTGGATGGAAGGCACTGCTGCTGGTCTGTCTGTCAGTGGCAACCTGTGTGGCGACAGAGGGAATCTATGAAACTTTGATGCATAAACCGTTGACAATCTGGGATGGAAGTGCTGTGATCACAGGATTGTTACTGGGTCTGAACCTTCCGGCATCCGCTCCCTGGTGGATCCCGGTGATCGGTGGCGTTTTTGCTATTCTGATCGTAAAACAGCTGTTTGGTGGTTTGGGACAGAATATCATGAACCCGGCGCTGGCAGCAAGATGTTTCCTGCTGTTATCCTTTACCGGACAGATGACTAATTTCAGCGCAGATGGCGGTCTGGTAAAACTGGTAGATACGGTATCCGGTGCCACACCGCTGGCAGCAGTAAAAGCAGGAGAAAAAGTAGATCTGTTAAGCCTGTTTCTTGGCAATACACAGGGAACCATCGGTGAGACTTCTGCACTGGCGATCTTGATCGGAGCAGCATTCTTATTGATCCTCAAAGTTATTGACTGGAGAATCCCGTGTACATATATCGGAAGTTTTGCTATTTTCGTAATTTTGTTCGGCGGACATGGAGCAGATGGCTATTATCTGTTAGAACAGCTTCTGGGCGGTGGATTGATGCTTGGAGCATGGTTCATGGCTACTGATTATGTGACGACGCCGATTACCAAACGGGGACAGCTGGTATACGGCGTGATCCTGGGATGTCTGACCGGACTGTTCCGTATCTTTGGAGCCTCCGCAGAGGGCGTGTCCTATGCGATCATTTTTGGCAACCTGCTGATTCCGGTTATCGAACGTCTGACCGTACCGACGGCATTTGGAAAAGGAGGGGTGAAGCATGAAAAATAAGATTATCAAAGATGCCCTTGCCCTTACACTGATCACTCTGGTGGCAGGTGTGACCCTTGGCGGTGTATATGAGATCACAAAAGATCCGATTGCAAAACAGGAAGCGCAGGCAAAAGCAGAGGCTTATGAACAGGTATTTACGGATGCAGCAGCTTTTGAGGCAGTAGAGATGGACGATACATTGACAAAGACGATCCGCGATCAGCTGGATCAGGAAGGGTATAAGGCACAGTCCATAGAAGAAGTTATGCGTGCGGAAGACCAGAGCGGAGAAACACTTGGCTATGCCTTTACCGTTGTAACTTCAGAAGGATATGGTGGAGATATCCAGTTTTCCATGGGGGTACAAAATGACGGTACTCTGAACGGAATATCGATCCTGTCCATCGGTGAGACTGCCGGGCTTGGGATGAATGCAGATACTCCTGCTTTCAAAGATCAGTTCGTCGGAAAACAGGTAGAAAAACTACAGTATACAAAAAACGGTGCAACACAGGATGACGAGATCAATGCCATCAGTGGTGCCACAGTTACGACCAATGCCATGACCAACGGTGTGAATGCCGGTCTTTGTGCATTTCGTGTGATGGAAGGGGGAGATCAGTGATGAAAGCAAATTCACCTCTGGAACGTTTGTATAATGGTATCATCAAGGAGAATCCCACCTTTGTGCTGATGCTTGGTATGTGTCCTACACTGGCAGTTACCACATCTGCAAAAAATGGTTTTGGTATGGGTATGACGACAATGGTGATTCTTGCCCTGTCCAACCTGATGATCTCGATGCTCCGGAAAATGATTCCGGACAGTGTGCGTATGCCGGCTTATATCGTAGTCGTTGCATCCTTTGTAACCATCGTACAGTTCTTATTACAGGGATTTATTTCGAGCCTTTACGATTCTCTGGGAATCTATATTCCGCTGATCGTAGTTAACTGTATTATCCTGGGACGTGCAGAGGCTTATGCATCCAAGAATGGGCCAGTTAGTTCTCTGTTTGACGGAATCGGTATGGGACTTGGATTTACCGTTGGGCTTACCAGCATCGGTATCGTCCGTGAGCTGATCGGTTCCGGTAAGATCTTTGGTATGACTGTTTTTAACGGTGGAGCTACTATCTTTATTCTGGCACCGGGAGCTTTCTTTGTCCTTGCGATGCTGGTGGCACTTCAGAACCGTGTGAAGATGAAAAAAGATCCTGCCGCAGCTCCGAAGGCATGCGACGAGAGCCTCTGTGCGGGCTGCACCAATCATATGTGTGCAAGTAAGAAGAACGCTGAGAAAGGAGGAACCCAGTCATGAGAGAATTGTTAATGATTGCCGTCGGTTCGGCATTGGTGAATAACGTAGTCCTGAGCCAGTTCCTTGGCCTGTGTCCCTTCCTCGGTGTATCGAAGAAAATGGATACGGCAGCAGGTATGGGTGCGGCTGTAATCTTCGTGCTGACGATTTCTTCATTCTGTACCAGTCTGATTTATAAATTTGTGCTGGTGACTACAGGAATGGAATATATGCAGACCATCGTATTTATTCTGGTGATCGCCGCTCTTGTACAGTTGGTTGAGATGTTCCTGAAAAAGACGATGCCGGCACTGTACAAGAGTCTGGGTGTGTATCTTCCTCTGATCACCACCAACTGTGCAGTACTTGGTGTGGCACTGTTAAATGTACAGAATAATTACGGAATCCTGGAAGGCACGGTCAATGGTTTTGCTACCGCAGTCGGATTTACCATCTCCATCGTGCTGATGGCAGGACTTCGTGAGAAAATCGAATATAACGATATACCGAAACCTTTCCGGGGAATGCCGATCGTACTTCTGACCGCAGGTTTGATGTCCATTGCGTTCTTCGGATTTTCCGGAATGATTTAAGGAGGGAGTTTTATGATTACAGGAATACTTATTGCTGCGGCTTTGGTAGGCGGCACAGGACTGGTGATCGGACTGCTCCTTGGGGTAGCCGGAAAGAAATTTGCAGTGGAAGTTAATGAAAAAGAGATCGCCGTCAGAGAACAGCTTCCGGGCAATAACTGCGGTGGCTGTGGATATCCGGGATGCGACGGACTGGCAGCTGCAATCGCAGCCGGAAAAGCACCGGTAAATGGCTGTCCGGTAGGCGGAAACGAAGTGGCAAAAGCCATTGCAGCTATCATGGGAGAAGAGATAAAAGAAGGACGCCGCATGACAGCCTTTGTAAAATGTGCGGGCGACTGTGAGAGCTCCAGAAATAATTATGTATATGATGGTGTGGAAGATTGCTCGGTTATGGCATTTATCCCGGGCGGCGGTGAAAAAAAATGTCATCATGGATGTCTCGGCTACGGTACCTGTGTAAAGGCGTGTAATTTTGACGCGATCCGTGTCATCAACGGCATCGCCCATGTGGATAAAGAAAAATGTAAAGCCTGCGGTCAGTGTGTGGCTGTCTGTCCGCATCATCTGATCGAGCTGGTTCCTTACGAGCAGACAGTAAAAGTAAGCTGCAGTTCTCAGGATAAAGGTAAGGCTACTATGAATGCCTGTGACAAAGGCTGTATCGGCTGTAAAAAATGTGAAAAGAACTGTCCGGTACAGGCTATTACGGTGACAGACAATGTGGCACATATCGATTACGATAAGTGTACCAATTGCGGACTTTGCAAAGAGAATTGTCCGAGACATTGTATCATCTGATACCAGGGTTCCAAAGTGAAAAGCTTTTCGTGCTTACACGAGAAAGCTTTTTGCCTTGGAACCCGCCAAACATGAGAAAGTAGCGATTTACGAAGTAAATCAGCGGATTTCGAATGGTTGGGGGATTGTGAGAGCAGCAACGCTGCGGAACAATCCGTAGGTATCCGTAAATTATAATTTGAAAGGTCGGCCACCTTGTGGTATGATAGAACGTAGACTAAGGGAACTGTTGTTTGGGGCAGTTCCCGAAAAAAGGAGTTTATTATGATAGGATACGTGAAAGGCATACTGGAGGAAGCGGACGACCAGTGTATTATTGTAGATAATCACGGAATCGGCTATCGAATCTTCGTACCCGGTTCCGTTTTTTCTGGCGCGATTCCCATTGGTCAGGAAGTAAAAATATATACATATCTGAATGTAAAAGAAGATGCCATGCAGTTATACGGCTTTGCGACAAGAGACGATCTGAGAGTGTTTAAATTACTGTTAGGTGTTAACGGTATCGGACCGAAGGCAGGACTGGGGATCCTCTCAGCACTGTCGGCGGATGATCTGCGGTTTGCGGTTCTGGCAGATGATGCGGCGGCAATTGCCAAGGCACCCGGTATCGGTAAAAAGACTGCACAGAAACTGATCCTGGAACTGAAAGATAAACTGGATCTGGAAGATGCTTTTGAACAGAAACTGGCAAATCAGTCAGCAGCAGGAATACCTGAGACAGAAGGAGACAACCAGCTTCAGGAAGCAGTACAGGCACTGGTAGCACTTGGCTACCCGAACACGGATGCACTCCGCGCAGTGAAGAAAGTGGAAGGTGCGGAGACGATGGATGTAGAAACCCTACTAAAAGCCGCACTGAAGAAGATGATATAATGAGCGCAAGAGAGCGGGAACAAACGAAGTTTGTTCATCGGGAATGGCGAATGGCGATCATGATAGCTGCGAAAGCAGCGTCAAGCACCGCAGGTGCGAATCATGATATAATGAGCGCAAGAGAGCCAGAGGGAGTCTGCTCACTCTTGGCGAACGGCGAAGAACAAGTAAGCTATAGTGAGTAGAGATATGTATATGGAGAAAAATAAAGTATGGAAAGACGTGTTATCACAACCGACATGATGGAAGAAGACATCCGTATCGAGGGAAGCCTTCGTCCCCAGTGTCTGGATGATTATATTGGTCAGGAAAAAGCAAAGAAAAATCTGAAAATATATATAGAAGCTGCAAAACAGCGAAACGATGTACTGGATCATGTATTGTTTTACGGACCACCCGGGCTTGGAAAAACCACACTGGCGGGGATTATTGCCAATGAAATGGGAGTTCACATGAAAGTGACTTCCGGTCCGGCTATCGAAAAACCGGGAGAGATGGCAGCTATCTTAAATAATTTGCAGGAGGGGGATGTCCTTTTTGTGGATGAGATTCACCGTCTGAATCGTCAGGTGGAAGAGGTTCTTTATCCGGCGATGGAAGACTATGCCATTGATATCATGATCGGGAAAGGTGCCACTGCCCGTTCAATTCGTCTTGATCTGCCACATTTTACTCTGGTGGGAGCAACCACAAGGGCAGGACTTCTGACGGCGCCGTTAAGAGACCGTTTTGGTGTGATCCACCATCTGGAGTTCTATACGGAGGAAGAACTACAGACGATTATTCAGCATTCTGCGAAAGTGCTTGGAGTAGAGATTGATGCGGATGGAGCCAGAGAGATGGCAAAACGTTCGAGAGGAACTCCCCGTCTGGCAAACCGTCTGTTAAAGCGTGTGAGAGACTTTGCTCAGGTAAAATATGATGGAAAGATCACGAAAGAAGTGGCTGATTTTGCACTGGAACTTTTGGAAGTGGATCGGTATGGTCTGGATCAGACAGACCGGAAGATTCTGGAGATGATCATTCACAAATTTAACGGGGGTCCGGTAGGACTGGATACTCTGGCAGCAGCTATCGGAGAAGATGCGGGAACCATCGAAGATGTGTATGAACCGTACCTGATCCAGTACGGATTTTTAAATCGCACACCAAGAGGACGTGTGGCAACTGAGTTGGCATATCATCATTTGGGAATCTAAGGGGTTGTTTTTTGGAGGATTTTGTTTATAATAGAAGAGAGTCATACTGGTGGAACATATTGATAATGTGTAAATCGGGGTATGAATCACTAACAGTAACCTTCGGAGAAATCACAGAAAATAACTGTAAAAGTACGAGGTATTACTGTCTGCAAAAACGTAGTTTGTTTATGCAGAGCATACATAAAATGGAGGAAATGCCGTAATGCCAGCAAAAAATACAATTAAGGTATTAATCGGAGGAAAGATCATCACATTAAGTGGATATGAGAGCGAAGAATATCTGCAGAGTGTGGCTTCTTATATGAATCATAAACTTGCTCAGCTTTCCGAACTGCCGGGATATAACCGACAGCCGGTGGAAACAAAAAACACACTGCTCAGCCTGAACATTGCAGATGATTACTTCAAGGCAAAACATCAGGCGGAAGTTTTTGAAGAAGATTCCCAGCTGAAAGATAAGGAAATGTACGATCTGAAACACGATCTGATCGAAGCCCAGATCGAGGTTGAGAATCTGAAGAAGGAAAAAGAAGAACTGGAACAGCAGGTGAAGAAGCTGGAACAGGATATGGAGAATCTGCTGAAATAGAAAAGAAGACTGTCGCAGTATCTGCGATAGCCTTTTTTGTAAGGAGGAGTATATGAAGGTAGAATTACTGGCACCCGCCGGTTCTTATGAGGCTCTGGAGGCTGCATTTGAAGCCGGGGCGGATGCTGTCTATCTGGGCGGTCAGAAATTTGGAGCCCGTGCCTATGCCGACAATCTGGATCAGGAACAGCTGATCCGGGCGATCGATCTGGCACACCTGAAGGGAAAACAGTTGTATCTGACCATCAATACACTGTTGAAAAACAGGGAACTGGAAACGGAACTGTACGAATATCTGGCTCCGCTTTACGAGGCGGGACTGGATGCGGTTATTGTACAGGATCCGGGTGTGATGGACTTTGTCAAAACATATTTTCCGGGGTTGCATATTCATGCCAGTACGCAGATGACGATCACCGGTGTGGAGAGCGCAAAGCTTTTACAGAAAGCCGGGGCAACCCGTGTGGTGACTGCGAGGGAGCTGTCACTGGAAGAAATTAAAAAAATTTACGATGCCACGCATATGGAAATCGAGAGTTTCGTTCACGGAGCCCTCTGTTATTGTTATTCCGGTCAGTGCCTGATGAGCAGCATGATCGGAGGAAGAAGCGGAAACCGGGGAAGATGTGCACAGCCTTGCCGTTTGCCTTATCAGGTTTATCGGGACGGAAAACGCCTGAATAATGACCGGACCGGGTATGCGTTGAGTCCGAAAGATATGTGTACGGTAGATATCCTGCCGGAGATCATTGAAGCAGGCGTATATTCCCTGAAAATTGAAGGGAGAATGAAAAAACCGGAATACACTGCCGGTGTAGTGTCTGTTTACCGGAAATATCTGGACAAGTATCTTTCTGGGGAAAAAAGGCCGATCGTCACCAAAGAGGACAAACAGATGCTGTGGGATATTTATAACCGGGATGGTTTTCACCAGAGCTATTACAAGCAGCGAAACGGACGGTCCATGATGGCACTTGAAAATGAAAAAAGTGCCGGTATCATTCGAAATGAAGAATTATTTACCAGAATACGGAAAGAATATATGGACAAAAAGACGCCGGTTCTGATACGGGGAACCATGAGCCTGTATAATGGATGTCCTGCGATTCTGGAAGTACAGGCAGGTGATTGCAGAGTGACAGTAGAAGGGGAAACTGTGCAGACAGCCATGAATTGTCCGCTGGGGGAAGAAAGGATCCGCAGACAGATGGAAAAAACCGGAGGATCCGGGTTTATATTTGAAAAACTGGATATTTTTATGGGAGATGATATTTTTCTTCCGATGCAGCAGCTGAATCATCTGAGACGACAGGGGCTGGAAGCACTGGAAGAAGAGATGCTTCGTCCGTGGAAACAGCGAAAAGCAAAAGAACGAGATCTCAAAGATATACCGGAGACAGAAAAACAGACAACCAAGGAGTTTCTCACAGCTGCTGTGGAGACAGAAGAACAGCTTGCAGCAGTGGAAAAGACAGATGGAGTTAAGAGAATCTATGCGGACTGTGGAATCTTTCCGGTGTCTGGTTTTGTTCAGAATGTGGAAAGATGGATTCACAGATTGGAAGAAGAGGGGAAAGAACTGTTTCTTACATTGCCGCGAATCGTTCGAGACCGGGAACTTGATGGAAGGAAAGAGACTTTTCAAGAACTGGTTCAGAAAGGTCTTGGAGGCTTTCTGGTGCGGAATATGGAAAGCTATGGAATCCTAGATACGATGGGACTTACCTCCCGGATCGTTCTGGATGCGAATATTTATACAATGAACAACCGGGCAGAAGCGTTCTGGATGAAAAAAGGAATTCTCGGAGATACGGTTCCGCTGGAACTGAATGCAAAAGAACTGGTACACAGAAACAATAAAAACAGTGAACTGACTGTATACGGTTATACACCGATGATGGTTTCCGTGCAGTGTGTGCAAAAAACGATGGATCATTGTAATCATGCCTGTGTACAATATGTTTTGAAAGACAGATATCAGAAAGAATTCCGCGGTGTATGTAGCTGTGAGTTCTGTTATAATACAATCTACAATACGTTGCCAACTTCTTTGCTGAAAGAAAAGGAAAAAGCAGAAAAACTGGGTGTAAAGGCATATCGTCTTTCGTTTACGACAGAAACACAGCAGGAGACAGAAAAGATTGTCCGGGCATTTGTGGACGTATATCTGAGAGGACAGAAGCCGGATGGGCAGATGCAGACAGAAGAGACAACCAAAGGACATTTCCAGCGAGGTGTGGAATAGACAGAAAGTGGAGGAGATGCAGTGGAAAATGTAATCACAGAAGTATCCAAATATCTCATCATTCTTCTGATGATGATCTATACATTTTCCTGTTTTACCGTATTTCGGAAACGGGATATTGAAGATCAGAAAAATGTGCTGCGCAGACAGATCGTACTGATGCTGTTTATGAACCTGGTAGCATATACAGTGTTGTTTTTGCAGGACAACGATATGAAGATGCTGATGATGTACGGAGCAGTGTTTTTGTTTATTGTCGTGGTACAGATTCTGTATCGGGTGATTTACAGAAAAGGAAATATGCTGATTGTCAATAATATGTGTATGCTTTTGAGTATCGGGTTTCTGATCTTAAGCAGACTGAGTTTTGGTAAGGCAGTCAAGCAGTTTGAAATCGTGGTTATCGGTATGGTACTTTCGTTTATTGTACCGGTGATCGTAAGAAAGGTAAAAATCTTAAAGGATCTGACCTGGCTGTATGGAATCGTGGGACTTGCTCTTTTGATGGTGGTGCTTGCCATGGCGGCGATCTCCGGAGGAGCCAAGCTATCCATTGAGATTGGCGGTGTTACCTTCCAGTTTTCGGAACTGGTAAAGATCACCTTTGTATTTTTCGTGGCAGGTATGTTGAGAGAAGATACCGGCTTTAAGAGGGTTGTGATCACAACTGTGGTAGCAGCGACTCACGTGCTGATTCTGGTTGTGTCAAAAGACCTGGGAAGTGCGGTCGTTTTCTTTGTGGCATATATTGTCATGTTGTATGTGGCAACAAAGAAAGCACGGTATGCGCTGGCAGGTCTTGCCGGCGGCACTCTGGCTGCGGTTGTGGCGTATTTTCTGTTTAATCATGTACGGCAGCGTGTGATCGTATGGCAGGATCCCATTGCGGTATATGATAAAGTCGGAGGGGGATATCAGGTTGCACAGGGACTGTTCGGCATCAGTGCCGGCGGATGGTTCGGTATGGGACTTGGAAAAGGAATGCCGAATATCATACCTGTAGTGGACAAGGATTTTATATTTGCAGCGATCTGTGAGGAACTGGGAGCGATCTTTGCAATCTGCATGCTTCTGGTCTGCATGAGCTGCTATCTGATGATTGTCAATGTTTCCATGCAGATGAGCAAACCATTTTATAAGCTGATCGCGATGGGACTGGGTGCAGAGTATGCGTTTCAGGTATTTCTGACAGTCGGCGGAACCAGCAAATTTATTCCTATGACAGGAATTACCCTTCCACTGGTAAGCTATGGCGGAAGCTCGGTAATCTGTACGATTCTGATGTTTGCCATCATCCAGGGACTGTATATTCTCAGAGAAGACGAAGGTGAAGAACTTGAAAGAAAGAGAAAAGAAAAACGTAAAAAATCAAAGAAACCACCAAAACAGAACCCGCCTGGAGGAAATGGACTATCAGGAGGAACTGGATATCAAGAGAAAACCCTCGAAGAAAAAATCCAGGAACAAACAGAAAAAAGCCTCAACTGGTAAGGAATATACGATCATTGCCTATTGCTTTGTGGGGATTTTTCTAGCGCTGATCGGCTATCTGGTTTATTTTAACGTGGAACTGAGAGATGAATATGCGAACAGCCCATATAACAGCAAACGGCAGGGAACGTACCAGGAGCGGGTAACAAAAGGTAAGATTCTGGCTTCCGACGGAGATATTCTGGCAAGTACAGAAACAGATGCGAATGGAACTGAATTTCGGATGTATCCGTATGAAAATGTATTTGCTCATGTTGTGGGATACTCGGATAAGGGTACCAGTGGTCTGGAACAGGTGATGAACTCCCAGTTACTGACCTCTCATGCCAATGTAGCAGAACAGGTGCAGAAAGAATTTCAGAATCAGAAAAATGTTGGGGACAATGTCTGTACAACGCTGAATACAAAATTACAACAGACAGCATATGATGCGCTGGGTGATCGGAAAGGTGCAGTTGTGGTAATGGAGCCGGATACCGGTAAGATTCTTGCCATGGTAAGCAAACCGGACTTTAATCCGAACACGATCTCAGATGACTGGGATCAGATCAATGCAGATGCAAACAGTTCGATTCTCGTAAACAGAGCAACGCAGGGGCAGTATCCACCGGGGTCAACCTTTAAAATTATCACGGCACTGGCATACTGGAGACAGAATAATACGTTTGATAATTTTTCCTTTGACTGTGTCGGTGAAGTGGAGAATGGTGGGTATACGATCCACTGCTATCATAACAGCGTACATGGGCATGAAGATTTTGCAAGTGCGTTTGCACATTCCTGTAACTCGGCATTTGCACAGATTGGCGTGGATCTGAATCGAAGTGAGTATGTAGAGACAGTAAAAGGGCTGTTATTTAATACACAGCTTCCGATCGATCTTCCATATCGCAAGTGTAACTTTGATCTGGAGGCAAACAGTGCAGATGCGCTGACGATGCAGACTGCGATCGGACAGGGGGATACCCTGGTATCTCCGATGTATATGGCGATGCTGACAAGCGCGGTGGCAAATGGCGGCAATCTGATGACACCATATCTGGTAGAAAAGATTGAAAGCTATACCGGAACAACAGTAAAATCCTATACACCAAAGATTTATAAAAAACTGATGACCACACAGGAAGCTTCAAAACTGACAGAACTGATGACTGGTGTTGTGGAGAGCGGAACCGGATCGGCACTTTCCGGAAGAGGTTATACGGCTGCAGGAAAGACAGGAACAGCAGAACACGGAGATGCCAGCAGCACCACACCGCACGCATGGTTTGTTGGATTTTCCAATGTGGAAGACCCGGATATTGTAGTCAGTGTTATCGCTGAGGAATCCGGTTCCGGAAGCGAAGTGGCAGTGCCGATCGCACAGAAAATCTTTGATGCGTATTACAATAACTAAAAGGTTGCAGAGTTTTCAGAAAAGAGGTATACTTTAGGCAGTGAGAATGTTGCTGAAGCTGGAAAACAGCAGCAAAAAGATACACAACGCATTACAGGAGGATTTGCAAATGGTCGAGGCAACGAGCTGTGGCGGAGTGGTAATATATCGGGGAAAAATCCTGACTTTATACAAAAGCTATAAAAACAGGTATGAAGGATGGGTTCTGCCAAAGGGAACTGTGGAAGAAGGAGAGGAATATCATGAGACGGCTCTCCGTGAGGTAAAAGAAGAAGCAGGAGTACAGGCTTCCATTATCAAATATGTGGGAAAAAGTCAGTACAGCTTCAATATTCAGAATGATGTGGTGGAAAAAGATGTACACTGGTTTTTGATGTCAGCGAACAGCTATCACAGCAGACCACAACGGGAAGAGTATTTTGTGGATTCCGGATATTACAAATTTCACGAGGCTTACCATCTGCTGAAATTTTCCAATGAACGTCAGATTCTGGAGATGGCGTACAACGAGTATTTGGATTTGCGAAAATCTAATCTCTGGGGAAACCGCAAGTATTTTTAAAATAAATGTAACTGTTCAGTACCTTCACAGTTACGTGCAAAAATGCATTTAAAATCACCTTCGGTGATGGCATTTTTGCTTGTATGTCTCGGGATTTTGGCATATTCATGCCAAAACACCTCGCGGTACTGTGACTACTGAATAGTTACAAATAAATACATGTTGAAAAATGGGGAGGGATGAAAGATCTCTCCCTTTTCCGCATAAGAAAGGGGTGTTTTTGAAAACAGGATGCTGAACTGGTCGAAGAACTTATACTATGGAGAGCAGGCAAAGAAAAAAGCAACCAGGATCCGCTGGCGTGTGGAACATCGAAGACCCCAGTATGAGGTGTACCTGATCACTCTGGCACAGAATCCGGAGAATCAGCTGGAAATTATAGGAGCCAACCAAATGTTGCAGAAAACCGTGTATCGAAGATGTCCGGAGATTATCGGAATTGCATGCGGCTATGGAGAAGCACTGGAACTGGTCCGGCAGCTTGCCGAGGCTACATATAAAATGCAGAAAAACGGAGACATCCGCCGTTATCTCGGCAGACAACAGGAGGATGAATCATGCATGTAATACTGACAATTTTAAAAATTCTGGGAATCATCCTGCTGGTGTTACTGGGATTGTTACTGGTTATTGTGTTTTCGGTGCTGTTTGTTCCGGTAAGATACCGTCTGGAGGGAGAAAAATCATCTCCGGGATGGAGCGAAGCGAATGGAAAAGTGAGGGTTTCATGGTTACTGCATCTGATTCATCTGCGAATACAGTACCAGGAGAAAGAACTGGACTGGGAGTGCTATCTTTTTGGGGTACCACTGAAAAAAGCCGGAGCGGCTGTCAGAGAGTGGAAAAAGAAGAGAAGAAAGAAAAAGGTACAGGAGCAGAAAGAACGGAGAAAAAAAGCAGTACAGCAGAAGAATGAACCGGAAAAAAGAACAGCTGCGAAGAAAAAAGGGCAGAAAAAACCGTTACAGATAGAAGAAAAGACACGAACGGCTACGAAAGAGCAAAAATCGACAGAAAAGCAGACGAAACCAGAGAAATCAAAGACGGCTGAGTCGGAGGCGAAAGAGACAGAACTAAAGACATCAGAACGAAAACAGCCGGAAAAAGAAAAAGTCTCCGACAAACTGTCACGATTCTGGAACAGATGTAAAAAAATCGTCGGTTCGATTTTGAAATTTCCGGGAAAACTAAAGAAAAAGCTTACAAATATCAGGTTAACATTCCGGGGATTCTGTGATAAAATTAAGCGATGGCGGACGTTGTGGAACGAAGATAGTACCCAGGCTGCACTCCGTTTTCTGACAGAAAAAGGAAGAAAACTGATCCGCCATGTTCTGCCACGAAAAATCAAGGGATCTATTACCTTTGGATGCGAAGATCCGGCACTGACCGGACAGATACTGGGTGCAGTGGCGATCGCTTATCCGCTATACGGAAAGGGCGTGGCAGTGTATCCCAGATTTGAGGAAAAGATTCTGGAGGGTCAGCTTCAGATGAAAGGACGGATCGTGGCAGCCTGTCTGCTGTGGCAGGCATGGAAGATCTATCGCAACCCGGATGTACGAAAGACTTTGAAAAAGATCAGATAAAAGGAGGTTTTTGCTATGGCAGAAAACAGTTTTCAGAATACAGTAGAAGCACTTTTTAAAGGAATGGACAGCTTTATCACCACTAAAACCGTTGTCGGTGATGCGATTACCGTAGGAGATACTATTATCTTACCTCTGGTAGATGTATCTTTCGGCGTGGGAGCCGGAGCATTTGCAGAAGGCAATAAAAACAACGGAGCAGGTGGTATGGGTGGAAAAATTTCCCCGTCAGCTGTTCTGGTGATCAATAAAAATGGAACGAAGTTGGTAAATGTAAAGAATCAGGATGCAATCACCAAGATCCTCGACATGGTTCCGGATCTGGCAGATAAATTTACAGGAAAAGACAAGGACGATGCGAATACCGCCGACGATATCGAGCATATACTGAATCAAGAGGAGAAAAAGCAGGGTGAGTAATCACGAGAGTCCTGGGGTTTGTACTTTTTTGGATCGGTGTGGGTATGCTGATCCAGCTGCTGATTCCCACCTGTGTGTGGACGGTATTGATTGCAGCAGCCCTGATGATCATCGGATATAATTTATTTTGCAGTTGTTAAGAGGGTGTCCCGCTGCGCAAGATGGCGGGGCACTTTTTATGCCAAAGAACAGGAGAATAACATTTATGAGTATATTAAACGTAGAACACCTGTCCCACGGATTCGGTGACAGAGCCATTTTTCAGGATGTATCCTTTCGGTTGTTAAAGGGGGAACACATCGGACTGGTAGGGGCCAATGGAGAAGGAAAATCCACATTTTTTAAGATCGTCACCGACCGGATGATGCCGGACGAAGGGAAGATTGAGTGGGCGAAAAATGTGCGTGTAGGTTATCTGGATCAGCACGCGGAACTGAAAAAGGGAATGACCATCAGGGAGGTGCTGTCTTCTGCATTTTCCTGGCTGTACGAAATGGAAGAAAAGATGAATACCATCTGTGATCAGATGGGAGAGGCTTCCCCGGAAGAGATGGAACAGATGATGGAAGAGCTGGGAACGATTCAGGATCTTCTGACAATGCATGATTTTTACATTATCGATGCAAAAGTAGAAGAAGTGGCCCGGGCGCTGGGACTTCTGGAACTGGGGTTGGAAAGTGATGTAACGGAACTGTCCGGCGGACAGCGTACCAAGATCCTTCTCGGAAAATTGTTGCTGGAAAAACCGGATATCCTGCTTTTGGACGAGCCGACAAACTATCTGGATGTGCAGCATATCGAATGGTTGAAACGATATCTGAATGAGTATGAGAATGCATTTATCCTGATTTCCCATGATATTCCATTTTTAAACAGTGTGGTTAATATCATATATCATATGGAAAGCCAGAAGCTGGATCGTTATGTGGGAGATTATCATCACTTTGAAGAAGTATATGCTGTGAAAAAGGCTCAGCTGGAGGCAGCTTATAAGAGACAGCAGCAGGAAATCAGTGAACTGAAAGACTTTGTGGCAAGAAATAAAGCCAGAGTTTCCACACGAAACATGGCGATGTCCCGTCAGAAAAAGCTGGATAAGATGGAAAAGATCGAACTGATGCAGGAACGTCCGAAACCACAGTTTCTGTTTAAAGAAGCAAGAACTGCCGGAAAACAGCTGTTTTGTACGAAAGACCTGGTGATCGGATACGACGAACCGTTATCTTCTCCACTGAATCTGGAGATGGAGCGGGGAGAAAAGGTAGTACTGACCGGAGCTAACGGTATCGGTAAGACGACCCTGTTAAAAAGCATTCTGGGAATGATCAAACCGTTGGATGGGTTTGCCCAGCTGGGAGATTACCTGTATATTGGCTATTTTGAGCAGGAATCTTCCCAGGACAACACGAAAACCTGTATCGAAGAGATCTGGGAAGAATTCCCTTCTTATACCCAGTACGAAGTTCGTTCAGCCCTGGCAAAATGTGGCCTGACCACCAAACATATCGAGAGCCAGGTACGTGTCTTAAGTGGAGGAGAACAGGCGAAAGTGCGGTTGTGTAAACTTATTAACCGGGAGACGAACCTGTTGGTTCTCGACGAGCCGACCAATCATCTGGATGCGGACGCAAAGGCAGAATTAAAACGTGCGCTGAAAGACTACAAAGGAAGTATCCTGATGGTCTGCCACGAACCGGAATTCTATGAAGGACTGGCTACCGGTGTATGGGACTGTTCTGCATGGTCCACAAAACGGGGATAAGATATTATACAAACTGAATACATAATAAAAAATCTCTCTGAAAAATTGGTCGACAGGATCAAGAGACAACAGGGAATACAGTAAAAAAGAAGCGGTATGCAATGGTAGGAGTTTGCATATCGCTTCTTTTCAGCCACGCTCTAGCAGACTTCGGTGACGTGACGGATCAGCATATCCTGTATTGCAGGGTATTCACCGAGTCCTTTCATACGACATTCCACATCGTATCCTGCTGCCAGGAACTGATTTTTCCAGGAATCCTCGTCATCGCCGGACATATCGTTTCGTGCATGATCTCCCGCTACGATCATGAAAGGTGTGAGGATCACTTTTTTTGCTCCCTGTTCTTTTACCATACGGGTGACATTTTCCAGTGTCGGATAGCCTTCTACGGTAGCCAGATGAATATTGGAAAATCCAAGATCTTTAAAACGATAATCAAGTGCTGCGTAGACATCATTGGCATAGTGGCTGGTTCCATGTCCCATAAGGATCAGTGCACAGTCTGCCGGGAGATTGGAGAACTCCTGGCAGATGGCATTGACGATCTCCACATGATCCTGCTGCGTGGTAAGAAGCGGATCACCAAAAGTGATGCGTTCAAAATGATTTTTGAACGCAAGAGCATCTTCTTTCATCAGATCATTTTCAATACCATTGATCACATGGGTAGGCTGTACGATCACTTCTGTGATGCCGTCTGTGATCATCTGTTCCATGGCCTCGGTTACGTTGTTGATCCGGATATTGTCCCGTTCCAGAAGTTTTGCCATGATCATTTTACTGGTCCAGGCACGGTAAATCTTATAATCAGAGAAATGTTCTCCGATGCGCTGTTCAATCACATCGATGGTCTTTTTGCAGGTATCCGGAAAACTGGTACCGAAACTGACCACCAGAATCGCTTTTCTTGTTTTAGACATAAGGTTTTGTTCCTTTCATCAATAGTGATAATTCCTCTCTATGTAGTGTACCTTTATTAATCACTTTTTGTCAATTGTCTGTAGAAAAAACAGTGTAACTATTTTCTAAAAGCGAAAGATGTGGTATGATAACTCGTAATGCATTTTGCCCTGTAACTGTGAGAAAACTGAACAGTTGCGATAAAATGCTGTCAGGGAGGAACAAAAAATGAGTATATCGATGATCGGAATCGATTATAATAAAGCGAATGTAGATATCCGTGCCATGTTTTCATTTACAAAGAAAAATGCGACAGCGGCCATGGAACGCCTGAAGAAAATACCGGGGATCCAGGGATGCGTGATCCTGTCCACCTGCAACCGTATGGAACTGTGGGCGAGTACGAAGGCTGACTGGAACGGAACACTGTTAGAAGAACTTTGCAAGATAAAAGAAGTGGATCCAACCCAGTACGGGGAATATTTTGTGGAGCGAAACGAGGAAGAAGCCGTGGACCATCTGTTTCATCTGACCAGCGGGTTAAAATCCATGATTCTGGCGGAAGATCAGATCATCACACAGGTCAAGGATGCGCTGACGCTGGCGAGAGAGGCCTTTGTGACGGATAATGTACTGGAAGTGCTGTTTCGAAAAGCGGTGACGGCCGGAAAGAAAGTAAAGACAAATGTTATTTTCTCCAGAGCGAATCAAACCGCGATGGATCAGGCGATTGAGATGCTAAAAGAACGGAAATTCCCGCTTCCGGATGCCAGATGTATGGTTATCGGAAACGGAGAGATGGGAAAACTGGCGGCGCAGTCTCTGAAACGAACCGGTGCGGATGTGACGGTTACCGTCCGGCAGTACCGAAGCGGTGTGGTGACGATCCCAATGGGATGTTCCAGAATCAATTATGGAGAACGTCTCAATTTTCTTCCGGGCTGTGATCTGGTGGTCAGTGCCACAGCAAGCCCGAATTATACATTGACAAAAGAACAGGTAGAACAGCTGTCACTGAAAAAACAGATTGTTTTTATTGATCTTGCCGTTCCACGGGACATGGAACCGGGACTCAGTGAGATCGAAGGCGTGGAACTGTATACCATCGATGATTTCAAACTGAGCGGACCGAGTGCGGCAACGATACAGTCGATGGAACAGGCAGAAGCCATCATTCAGGAAGAAATCGATGATTTTTATGTCTGGTATCAGGGACGGGCGCTGATTCCGCGGATTCAGGAGATCAAAGAGGACGCGGTGACGGATCTGAATCTCCGGTTACATAAGATTCTTGGCAAACTTCCGCTGAGCGAACAGGAGCGGAAAGACCTGGAAGCATCTATCGATACGGCAGCGGGAAAAGTAGTGACGAAGATGATCTTCGGGCTGAGGGATACCCTGGAGACGGATGCGTTTATAGATTGTGTGGAAGGACTGGAAAAAGTATATGAAGAATAGCGCTTTTTTTCCTTTATTTGTGGATATCAGTGAGAAAAAGATCGTGGTGATCGGCGGGGGAGCTATTGCCACAAGACGGGTAAAGACCTTACTTTCGTTTGAACCACAGATCGTCGTGGTAGCACCGGAAGTGACCGGAGAGCTGGAAGAGTTGGAAAAAGAAGAAAAAATTACGATTTTCCACAGAAAATATCAGAGAGAAGATATTTATGATGCCTGGATGGTGCTGGCTGCCACCAATGATCCCGAATTAAATAATGGAATCTACAGTGTGGCAAAGTGTCTGGGTGCTCTTGTGAATGTGGCAAGCAATCAGGGAAAATGTGATTTTCATTTTCCGGGAGTGATCCGGAAAGATCCCTATGTGATCGGCATCAATGGATCGGGTAAAGACCATAAAGGAACTGCCGAACTTCGAAAACAGATCGAGGCTATGGTAAACAATGCCATCTGCATCGGAAGCCGGGAGAGCCGTCTGGCGGTGATCCAGAGTGAAATGGTGATGGAATATCTGAAAAAAGAATGTCCGCAAAAAGAGATCCGTCTGCTTACGATGAAAACAACCGGCGATAAGATTCTGGACCGGACGCTGGATAAAGTAGGCGGAAAAGGACTGTTTGTAAAAGAACTGGATAAAGCACTGCTGGAGAGAAGAAGTGATTTGTCTGTACACAGTCTGAAAGATATGCCCATGGAAGTTCCGGAAGAACTGCCGATCGTGGCATTTTCAAAAAGGGAAGATCCCAGAGATGTGCTGGTGCTTCCGGAAGGTGCAGACAACCTGGATCTGTCGAAACCTATCGGATGTTCCAGTCAGAGGCGAATCCTGCAGCTGCAGCAGATGTACCCGGAAGCGACCTTTAAAAGTATCCGCGGAAATGTGCTGACCAGATTGAACAAACTGGATGGAGGAGAGTACAGCGGGCTGATCCTGGCAGCAGCAGGATTAAAACGACTGGGACTGGAAGAACGGATTTCCAGATATTATGAGCCGGATGAAGTGATTCCGGCAGCAGGACAGGGGATTCTTGCAGTTCAGGGACGACAGGGAGAAGATTATTCGTATATGGAGCGTTTTGCAGACAGAGAGGGAACGATTGCAGCACTTTGTGAGCGTGCCTTTGTCCGATATCTGGATGGCGGATGTTCCTCTCCGGTGTCGGCCCATGCGGTAATCGAAGGTGATGAGATTTTCCTGCGCGGTCTGTATTATCAGGAAAGTACCGGAAAACATAAGATCGGAACGATGCGAGGCTCTGTGAAAGATCCGGAGACCCTGGGTGTGAATCTGGCAAAAAAACTGGTCTGGGAGGTTGGAAAAAATGAGTAGACAGGGAAAAGTCTGGCTGGTAGGTGCAGGTCCGGGTGATGTGGGACTTTTTACCATCAAAGGAAAAGACATCCTTGCAAAAGCGGAAGTTGTGGTATATGACAGTCTGGTAGGTGACGGTGTGCTGACAATGGTACCGGAGAATGCGGAGAAGATCAACGTGGGCAAACGTGCCGGGCATCATACGATGAAGCAGGAAAATATTAATAAAGTCCTCCTGGAAAAAGCACAGGAAGGAAAAAGGGTGGTACGGCTGAAGGGTGGCGATCCGTTTCTCTTCGGACGTGGTGGAGAGGAACTGGAACTTCTGTGCGAACATAAAATTCCATATGAGGTTGTACCCGGTGTAACTTCCTGTATCGCGGTTCCGGCCTATAACGGAATTCCGGTCACACACAGGGATTTCTGTTCTTCTGTTCATGTGATCACCGGTCACAAACGGGCAGGAGAAAGTTATAACATTGATTTTGAAGCCCTGGTCAGGACAAAAGGAACGTTGGTATTTCTGATGGGAATCACGGCGATGGAAGATATCTGTAAAGGACTTCTTGAAGCTGGTATGGATCCGGAGACACCGGCGGCTGTTTTACAGCAGGGAACTACCGCGGGACAGAAAAGAGTAGTGGCTACGGTGAATACATTAAAACAGGCCTCCGATGCGGCGAAGATCCAGACACCGGCAATTATTGTGGTCGGACAGGTCTGTCAGGTGGCAGATACTTTTGGATGGTATGAAAAACTGCCGCTTGCCGGTTATAAAGTTCTGGTAACCCGTCCGAAAGAACTGGTTTCCGGCATGGCAAAGAAACTGCGGGAACAGGGAGCCGAGGTGCTGGAACTTCCGGCGATCGGTGTGAAACCGGTGGAAGACAGAACAAATCTTTCCCGGGTATTTGAAAAACTTGACACTTATCAGTGGATTGCATTCACCAGCCCGAGCGGTGTAAGAATCTTCTTTGAACTGCTGATGGAAGCCGGAAAAGATATCCGCGCACTGGGACAGATAAAAATTGCCGCCATCGGAAGAGGAACAGAAAAAGCATTAAAGAAACATAATCTGTATCCTGATCTGATACCGGAAGTCTTCGACGGGGCATCTCTGGGAGAAAAAATGGCAAAAGAATGTGAGCCGGGAGCGAAGATATTACTGGCAAGAGCGGCAATCGGCAATAAAGAAGTGATCGAAGAACTGGCAAAAAGAGAAGACCTTATAGTAGATGATGTGGCAATTTATGATACATTCTATGAGAATCAGGATCTGATCGATGAAAAAGGACAGTTTGAGAGCGGGAAGATCGACTGTGCCGTATTTACCAGTGCATCAACGGTAAAAGGCTTTGTAGCTGCCACAGAGGGACTGGATTATACGAAAGTTCTTGCAGCCTGTATCGGAAAACAGACGCAGGAGGAAGCGTTACGATACGGAATGAAAACTGCAGTCGCAAAAGAAGCATCTATTGACAGTCTGGTGGAACTGGTAATAAAATTGAAAGGGTAGAGAGAAAAAAACCAAGCTAAGATAGAAAGTGACAGAAGAAAAGAGGAAGAACAGTCATGGATATGATAAAGAGACCGAGAAGACTCCGCGGAGGAGAGACAATCAGAAAGATGGTACGGGAGACCCGGATGGACAAGTCTTCCCTGATTTATCCGATGTTTGTACAGGAAGGCACCGGAAGAGAAGATGAGATTCCGTCCATGCCGGGACAGTTCCGCTACACGCTGGATCGTCTGCCATATGAACTGGAACGCCTGGCGAAAGCAGGTGTGGGAAGTGTGATGCTTTTTGGTATCCCGGATCACAAAGATGAGATTGCCAGTCAGGCGTATGCCCAGGATGGCATCGTACAGCGGGCGCTGCAGGTGGGAAAAGAAAAATTCCCGGAGCTGTATTATATTACCGATGTGTGTTTGTGTGAATATACCAGTCATGGGCACTGTGGCATGCTTTGCGGGCATGAAGTGGAAAACGACAGCACTCTGGATCTGCTGGCCAAGACAGCTCTTTCCCATGTACAGGCAGGTGCGGACATGGTGGCACCTTCCGATATGATGGATGGCCGTGTTCTGGCGATTCGCAGGATGTTAGATAAAAACGGTCACAAAGAGATCCCAATCATGTCCTATGCAGTAAAATACGCATCTGCGTTCTACGGACCGTTCCGTGAAGCGGCAGATTCCGCTCCGGCATTCGGAGACAGAAAGAGTTATCAGATGGATCCGCACAACAGCCGGGAGGGTGTGAAAGAAGCCCTTCTTGATGTGGACGAAGGGGCAGATATCATCATGGTAAAGCCAGCACTTTCCTATCTGGATATGATCACAAAAGTAAAAGAAGTGACCAACGTTCCGGTAGCAGCCTACAGTGTCAGCGGAGAATACGCGATGGTGAAAGCAGCGGCACAGAAAGGCTGGATCGATGAAGAGAGAATCATGTGCGAGATGGCAGTGAGCACCTATCGTGCCGGCGCACAGATTTATCTGACGTATTATGCAAAAGAACTGGCAAAATGTATGGACGAAGGGAGAATCGGATAATGAGCAGATCAGATGAATTATTTGAAAGAGCAGTGAAAGTTATCCCGGGAGGTGTCAACAGCCCGGTACGTGCCTATGGTTCTGTAGGGATGACTCCAAGATTTATCGAGGGCGCATCAGGCCCATATGTAGTGGATGCAGACAGCAAAAAATATATTGATTATATCAGCTCCTGGGGACCAATGATTCTCGGACACAACAATCAGGAAGTTCTGAACGCCGTGATCCGGAAAGCAGAGAGTGGTCTGAGTTTCGGTGCAGCTACCGAGATCGAGGTGGAGATGGCGGAATTTATCTGTGAAAATATTCCGTCCATCGAGATGATCCGAATGGTCAATTCCGGAACAGAAGCCGTGATGAGTGCGATCCGTGCCGCCAGAGGCTATACAGGAAGAAATAAAATCGTCAAATTCGCCGGATGCTATCACGGACATTCCGATGCTCTGTTAGTAAAAGCAGGATCCGGTGTGATGACGGCAGGAATCCCGGACAGTGCCGGCGTACCGGCGGGAGCAACCCAGGATACCCTGACGGCTGTATACAACAACCTCGAAAGCGTTAAGATGCTGTTTGAAGAAAACGAAGGACAGATCGCAGCCGTGATCGTGGAACCGGTCGCAGCTAATATGGGTGTGGTACTTCCAAAGGAAGGCTTCTTAAAAGGTCTTCGTGAACTCTGTACGAATCATGGTGCAGTTCTGATCTTTGATGAGGTAATTACAGGTTTCCGTCTGGCATTCGGTGGTGTGCAGGAGCGGTTCGGAATCGAGGCGGATCTGGTAACTTACGGAAAAATCATCGGTGCCGGTATGCCGGTAGGTGCTTTTGGCGGAAAACGGGAGATCATGGAAGTGATCGCACCGGTAGGCCATGTATATCAGGCAGGAACTCTGAGCGGTAATCCGGTAGCTATGGCCGCAGGTCTGACACAGCTGAAAATCCTGAAAAATCATCCGGAAATCTATACTCATATGAGCCAGATGGGAGAAAAGCTGTATGAAGGTATGAAAGAACTGGTGAAAAAATACGGAAAACCATGGAAAGTCAACCATATCGGATCTCTGGGATGTATCTATTTCACCGATCAGGATGTGGAAAATTATGAAGACGCAAAAACTTCTGACACAGAGGAGTTTGCACGTTACTTCCACTATATGCTGGAACATGGTATCCATCTGGGACCGTCCCAGTTCGAGGCAATGTTCTTATCCAATGCCCATACCGAAGAGACAACCAAAGAGACACTGGAAATCTTTGAGGGATTCCTGAAACAGGAGTAAGTAGAGGAAACCGTTCAGGACCTGCAACTGCGAAGGCACGAAACGGTTAATCAAAGAGGATATCAAATAAATGAAAAGTGAATGGATGATAACCCTGCTCACGGCAGGGGGAATCCTGATCCTGTGCGCTGCCATGATCATCTGGGATAAGATCCGGCAGCGCAAATGGTTTCTGCGGCATCTGAAACAGCGGTGGGGAACCGTACCGGATCGGGAATATACCCAGGAGGAATTGGAAAGCATCTCCCATTATGCGAAACGGAATGAGGGAGAGCAGTTTATGATCGATGATATCACCTGGAACGATCTGCAGATGGATGAAATTTTTATACGTATAAACAATACACTTTCTTCCTGCGGCGAAGACGTACTTTACCAGATATTGCGCCAGCCGCAGATGGATCGAAACGTGTTGGATGAAAGAGAACGGCTGATTGCATATTTTCAGACCCATGAAGAAGAACGGATTCAGGTGCTGACACGGGTAAATGAGGTCAAAAAGATCTGGAAAATGTCTATTGCGGATTATATCGATGCATTGAAAGACGTGGATCGCAGAGGAAGAGGAAAATACCCTCTGCTTGCAGGACTTTCGGCAGCGGCAATTGTCGCTACGCTGATCCGCCCGATCCCGTGTATGTTTCTGTTGCTTCTGATGCTCTGCGTCAGTGCGGTGGTTCATACACGGGATTCCAAAAGGATTGAACCGTATCTGAACTGCTTTGTCTGTATCCTTCGTCTTCTGCGGGCAGCGGATCAGTTTGAAAAACTGGACAATCCGGTGATTCAGACCTATCTTGACCGGATCCGAACAGGCAGAAAGAAAATGAAAAGTTTCCGCCGGGGTGCTTTTCTGGTGGCTTCGACGAATTCTGTACAGGACGGTCTGGAAGCAATCATTGTCTCCTATCTTCGCATTATCTTTCAGGTGGATTTTATCAAGTTTTATTCGATGCTGAAACATGTAGAAGGGAATGAATCCACCATCGAAGATATGTATCAGGCGATGGGAGAGTTAGATGCTTTGATTGCGGTTGCTTCGTTCCGGGAGAGTCTGCCTTATTACAGCCAACCCGAATTCGCGGAAGTGAATGACCGGGAGGGTGCATCTTTGAAAGTGGAGAAACTGTATCATCCGCTGATCGGCGATCCGGTTGCAAACAGCATACAGATGCAGAGGGGAGTGCTGATCACCGGATCCAATGCTTCCGGAAAATCTACATTTTTAAAAACCATTGCGATCAATACCATTCTGGCTCAGACCGTACACACCTGTATTGCAAAGGATTACTGTGGAAGTTTTATGAAGGTTCTTACTTCTATGGCATTGCGAGACAATCTGGCAGGTGGCGAGAGCTACTATATGGTAGAGATCCGTTCTCTAAAACGAATTCTGGAAGAGTGTGAGAAACCAGAACCGGTGCTTTGTATCGTGGATGAGGTTCTTCGCGGAACCAACACCATCGAGCGAATCGCCGCATCCTCACAGATCCTGCATTCTCTGGCAAAACCGAAAGTTCTTGCCATGGCGGCAACGCACGATATCGAACTGTCCTATGTCCTGGAAAAAGAGTATGATAACTATCACTTTGAGGAAGAGATTCAGGAAAATGATGTGGTATTTGACTATAAACTCCGCACCGGCAGAGCCATGACGAGAAATGCGATCCGCCTGCTTGCTATGATCGGTTATGATCCGAAGATTATCGAGGCGGCACAGGAGAGCGCGAAACACTTTGAAGAAACCGGTGTGTGGAAATAAAAGGAGAACTGTTATGTTAGTGAAAATCTATACCGACGGCGCAGCCAGAGGTAACCCGGACGGACCGGGAGGATATGGCTGTGTCCTGCATTATACCGATCGAAATGGAAATCTTCACGAGAAAGAACTTTCCGCAGGATATAAAAAGACGACAAATAACCGGATGGAGCTGATGGCAGCGATCGTGGGTCTGGAAGCCCTGAACCGTCCCTGCCAGATCCAGTTATATTCCGATTCCAAGTATCTGGTAGATGCCTTCAACCAGCATTGGATCGACGGCTGGATCAAAAAAGGCTGGAAACGCGGAAAGAATGAGCCGGTAAAAAATGTGGATCTGTGGAAACGTCTGTTACAGGCGAAAGAACCACACCAGGTGGAATTTATCTGGGTGAAAGGCCATGACGGCCATGAGATGAACGAGCGGTGCGATTATCTGGCAACCTCTGCGGCGGATGGAGACAATCTGTTGGTGGACCCGGGGATTGCATAAAGAAAAAGAACATGTATTTTAATTATATTAATAGCTAAAATACATGTTCTTTTTTGTATATAAAACGCTGTACTAGAGCGTGTTTGAAAAAGGCTTTTCGTGAGCTGCGAGTCCCAGTTTGTGGGAAATTTTATCCGAATGAGGGCGGCGTAGCGGGCTACGGCAACCGAATAAGGGTAAAATATACCGCAAACTGGGGCTTGCAGATTGCGGAAATGATTTTTCAGACATGCTCTAGCAATATCAACCGGGAAGATCTCCACGGATCCGGCAGCGGTAATCACTTGGTGTGATTCCCATGATACGGTGAAAGATTTCCGTATAATAGCTGGCACCGGAAAACCCAACCTGTAAAGCGATCTCTGTGATGGTATACGAGGTATTGACAAGCAAAGGAATACTCTGTTCGATACGGTAAGTCATCAGATAATTCATCGGTGTCTGGTGGAGAAGACGTTTGCAGAGTCTTTCACACTCCCCGGGACTTACAGAGACTGCATCTGCAAGATCCTTCAAAGATATTTTACCGGTATAATGAGAGTGAATATAAGTAAGAAACGTATCCAGTGTTTTTCTGTCTCTGGATATTTTTTTGGCGGGAGCGATCGTAAAACCAGGTCGCTGACTCATTTTCCAGAGAAGTCCCCAGGTGGTGGAAAGATGGGAGAGAATCTGCAATTCCCAGGTTTCCGGTTGTTCCTGATGAAGAATTCCACACTTGTAAAGAATATCCAGAAGTATCTGTTGTTCAGGATCTTCCGGACGTATATAAAGTGCAGGAGTTGCCGGATTACCGAGCAGAGGTTTTACGTATTTTCGGAAAAGAATATTGGACTCGGTACCGTAGATAAAAGCTGGGTGAAAGATAATGGTATGAGATACTGCTGTTTCACTTCCCACAGGATGACAATCGTGCAGCTGTTTGGCATTGATCCAGAGCACCTCTCCGGGGTGGAGCACATATTCAGTTAATTCAACCTGAATCCGTACAGATCCCTGAAGCTGATAGTGAAATTCCACTTCCGGATGCCAGTGCATGGGAACATACAGGGTATGTTCCCCGCTTTCCGACACTGGAAAATAATCCATGTGGATATCAACCGGAAAATCATGGCTGCCATGAAGCTGATTTTCTTTCAGATTTTTCTGGGTGGAAATGACAGGACAGTTTGTTGACATAAGCGGTACCTCGGATTATGTTGATTTTGTTATAGAAATTGCAGATATTGTGATAGCTGAATTCCTGTGAAATTATTATACTGTCTTTTGTGTTAAAACACAAGAAAGGAAGTTCAGAATGATTTTGTTATAAAAAACAGATGAAAATCTGATTTTCAGGAGAGAGGAAGAGAAGGAGGATCTTTTATTATGGGAACAAAAAAGAATAATCTGGGGGTTCGTATCGCGATGGCGGTAATCGGAATAGCACTGACTGCTGTTTCTGTGGGGCTTCAAAAGATTTCGGGACTTGGAGTGGATCCGTTTAGTGTTATTATTTTCGGTTTTTCCAATGCCTTTCATGCGACATATCAGACCGTATATATTGTGGTGTGTGCCGTTTTGCTGAGTATAGCATTTATTTTTAATAGAAAATTACTTGGAATTGCAACGGTTGTCAATCTGTTTTTCAGCGGATTTGTTACAGACGCCACCAGAAAAGCAGTTGTAAAAGTGGTGGGGGAACATCCCTCAATGGCAGTTCGTGTTATCTTATTGCTGATCGTTGTACTGTTGATTTCTATTTCTTCAGCTTTGTACTATTCTTCAGAACTTGGGGTATCTCCATACGATGCACAGGCACTGACAATTGCAGAGAAAACAAAATTTCCCTTCCGCGCAGTGAGAATCGGTACCGATGTGGTGTGCTGTGCTGTCGGGTTTGCTCTGGGAGGAGACCTGGGACTGGCTACTCTGGTGTATGCTTTTTGCATGGGACCATTTATCCAGTTTTGCAGGGAACATTTAACGGATAAGATGGCAGCAGGAGAAATGTTTCGCAAATAAAGAACGAGAATAAGGGAAAATCCGCTGGCATGCCGGCGGATTTTCTGTGTGCACGGAGTATATTTGAAATTATATTATAAAAAACGGTGTGAGAGCAGACAGCATAGCATCCGTTGTATTTTTTTCGTGAGTTTTTCCAACGATCACGGAATAATGATTGACAGTATGCACGCAGAATGATATACTCATCCTGTTAAAAAGATAACGGTAAAAATTACCGAATATCGACCACATAGAAAAGCGTAAGGTGTCGGATGACAGAAGATTTCTGTTAATCCGGTGAAAAGGGAAACAGGTGTGAATCCTGTACGAACTCGTCACCGTGATTCGCGAGGGAAGACAAAAACCACTGGGAAACCGGGAAGATGTCAAACCGCTTGAGCGATCAGCCGGGAGACCTGCCTTTGCGCAGTACGGGAACGAAAGTTCAGGCCACGAGGAATTGGCAGTACGAAAGAAAAACCTGTTTGCTTGTATAAAAATGGTTTTTCCGGCACTTATGGTGAAAGAAACATCTATAACCGTTAAACGGTTCTGGTATCCCTGAAACTGATTCTGAAACTATAAGAAGAATTCCAAATGTAGTACCTACTACCTTCGTCTCCGGACGGAGGTTTTTTACGTTTCATGTGGGCAAGACCCCAGACAACCTTCTTCGGAGAGCCGTCCTGTACCACCGTGGTACACAATCTCAAAAGGACAAAGACAGGAGGAACCATGAGATGAAAAAGAAAATTGTAGTGCTGATGCTTTCAGCAGCTATGACCATGTCCATGATGACAGGATGTGGAAACACAGCAAAGGATGACAGTGCATCCACAACAACAGAAACAACGCAGGATGCAAAAGCCACAGAAGAAACAGAACCGACAGAAGAAGCCACAGAAGAAGCAACAGACGACAGTGCATCTGACCAGGAGGCAGCAGATAAAGTAGCAGCTCTGATCGATCAGATCTATGTGCAGGAAAGAAACGACAACACTGACGAACAGTGTAAAGAAGCCAAAGAAGCCTGGGATGCTCTGACCGACGCACAGAAAGAACTGGTAGAAGGTGAAAATGCAGACCCTGATTACTTCGGAAGAGATACCGGTGACGCATCCAAGGACGATCCGTTAAACGGAGATGACATCGGTGACAACGAACTGCTGGTAGTAAGTTTCGGTACTTCCTTCAACGGCAGCCGTGCAGCAGATATCGGAGGTATCGAGAAAGCCCTGCAGACCGCATATCCGGACTGGTCCGTAAGACGAGCCTTTACCGCACAGATCATCATCAACCATGTACAGGCCCGTGATGACGAGAAGATCGACAATATGGATCAGGCCCTGCAGCGTGCCGTAGACAATGGTGTAAAGAACCTGGTGGTACAGCCGACCCATCTGATGCATGGTGCTGAGTATGACGAACTGACAGAAGCAGTAGAAAGCTACAAAGATAAATTTGAATCCGTAACCATCGCAGAACCACTGTTAGGAGAAGTCGGGGACAGTGACGATGCAGTCAATGATGATAAAAAAGCAGTAGCAGAAGCCATCACGGCAGAAGCAGTGAAAACAGCCGGATACGACAGTCTGGAAGTTGCGGAAGCAGACGGAACCGCATTTGTATTCATGGGACACGGAACTTCTCACACTGCAAAGATCAGCTACAGCCAGATGCAGAGCCAGATGAATGATCTGGGATATGACAATGTATTTATCGGTACCGTAGAAGGAAAACCGGAAGATACTGCATGTGAAGCAGTGATCGAAAAGATCAAAGAAGCGGGATACAAAAAAGTAGTGCTTCGTCCGCTGATGGTAGTAGCCGGAGACCATGCAAATAACGATATGGCCGGAGATGATGAGGATTCCTGGAAGAGCCAGTTCGAGGCATCAGGAGCATTTGATAAGATTGATACCCAGATCGCAGGACTGGGAGAGATCTCTGCTATCCAGGATCTGTATGTAGCACATACCAAAGCTGCAATGGATGGAAATGATGCAGCTATTTCCGAAGAGTCAGAGGAAACAGCCGGCACACTGGAAGATGGTACTTATGAAGCAGAATTTGACACAGACAGTGGAATGTTCCATGTTAACGAAGCAAATGACGGAAAAGGTATCCTGACAGTAAAAGACGGAAAAATGACGATCCATATCAGCCTGGTATCTAAGAATATCGTAAACCTGTATGTGGGAAAAGCAGCAGATGCACAGAAAGACGGTGCAGAACTTCTGCAGCCAACAACCGATACGATCACCTATGATGACGGAAGTACAGAAGAAGTATATGGCTTTGATGTTCCGGTAAAAGCACTGGATGAAACCTTTGATCTGGCACTGGTCGGAACAAAAGGAAAATGGTATGACCACGAAGTAAGCGTAAGTGACCCGGTGAAGGCAGAGTAAGGAAATAGTTACCGAAAACGGAGCGGACAGTAACTTTGACGGCAAATCAGCCTCTTGACAAAAAAAGCAGAAGTTTGTATACTACATCCATATGATTGATTCATAAGAAAATGCATTGATAAGAACCAGTAGCAGCAAGCATCCGCACAGAGAGGAGCCGGTTGGTGAGAGGCCCGCGGGGAACTTTCTGTGAATACATCTTTGAGCTTTGCACCGAACGCATCGTGCTGGTAGGCTGCAACGGAAGGACCTCCGTTATACGGGTCAGAGTATAGATTTACCTGTACTTACAGAGGCAGGAGGTGCGAACCTTCTGTGAAATTAGGTGGTATCACGGAACCTGGCTTCCGTCCTATAAAAAAGGACGAGGCCAGGTTTTCTTATTTTACAGGAAATTGCTTTCCCGTAAAGTAAAAAAATGTTCCGCGGGAATGTGCCAAGACACATTCTTTGTTCTAAATAAACACAAAAGGAGAAAGTTTATCATGACAATTTATGACGAATTAGTTGCCCGTGGTCTGATCGCCCAGGTAACCGACGAAGAAGAAATTAAAGATTTGATCAATAATGGAAAAGCGACTTTTTACATCGGGTTTGACCCGACTGCAGACAGTCTGCATGTAGGACATTTTATGGCACTGTGCCTGATGAAACGTCTGCAGATGGCGGGAAACAAACCGATCGCTCTGATCGGTGGTGGTACGGCTATGGTAGGCGATCCTTCCGGAAGAAGTGATATGCGCCAGATGATGACACAGGAAACTATTCAGCACAACTGTGACTGCTTTAAAAAACAGATGGAGCGTTTTATTGATTTCTCTGACGGAAAAGCACTGATGGTAAATAATGGAGACTGGCTGTTAGGATTAAACTATGTAGATTTCCTGCGCGAGATCGGACCGCATTTCTCTGTAAACCGTATGCTTACCGCAGAATGCTACAAACAGCGTATGGAAAAAGGATTAAGCTTCCTGGAGTTCAACTACATGCTGATGCAGAGCTATGACTTCTACATGCTGTACCAGAAATACGGCTGTAACCTGCAGTTTGGCGGAGACGACCAGTGGAGTAACATGCTGGGTGGTACCGAACTGATCCGCCGTAAATTAGGAAAGAACGCATGTGCCATGACCATCACCCTGCTGTTAAACTCTGAAGGAAAGAAAATGGGTAAAACACAGTCCGGTGCGGTATGGCTGGATCCAAACAAAACTTCTCCGTTTGATTTTTATCAGTACTGGAGAAATGTGGCAGATGCCGATGTCCTCAAATGTATCCGTATGCTCACTTTCCTGCCGTTAGAGCAGATTGACGAAATGGATAAATGGGAAGGAAGCCAGTTAAACCAGGCAAAAGAGATCCTGGCTTACGAACTGACTGCCCTGGTACATGGTGAGGAAGAAGCAAAGAAAGCACAGGAAGGCGCAAGAGCACTGTTCTCTGCGGGTAATGCAGCTAATATGCCATCCACAACACTGGCAGCCGAGGATTTTCAGGATGGTGCCATCGACCTGATTTCTCTGCTGTGTAAAGCCGGTCTGGTAACTTCCCGTTCTGAAGGACGTCGTGCCATCGAGCAGGGAGGTGTATCCGTAGACGGAGAGAAAATTACAGATATCCGTTACAACGTGAAAAAAGAAGATATTACAGAAGAAGGTCTTATTGTAAAACGTGGTAAGAAAAAATTCATGAAAATCTGCTTATAAGAAGGGTGTCACTTGCACGGGCATCACAATTGTGCTAAAGTAGAAAGATAAAGAAAAATTGTGGAAGCTCCGGAATGTTTCTGGGAAAACTCCGGAATCGTGGAGCTTCTGACAGCAATAAATATGAGGAGGAACATACAGTGAAAAAGTATGGAGTAAACGAACTTCGTCAGATGTTTCTGGACTTTTTCGAGAGCAAAGGTCATTTGGTAATGAACAGCTTTTCCCTCGTACCCCAGAATGATAACAGCCTTCTGCTGATCAATGCAGGTATGGCACCATTAAAACCGTATTTTACCGGAGCAGAGATTCCGCCGAGAACCCGTGTGGCTACCTGCCAGAAATGTATCCGTACCGGTGATATCGAGAACGTAGGAAAGACAGCCCGTCACGGTACTTTCTTCGAGATGCTTGGTAACTTCTCTTTTGGTGATTACTTCAAACACGAAGCCATCGCATGGTCCTGGGAATTTCTGACCAAAGTGGTAGGTCTGGATGAGAACCGTCTGTATCCGTCTGTATACGAAGAGGATGATGAAGCCTTCGATATCTGGAATAAAGAAATTGGTGTTCCGGCTGACAGAATCTTCCGTTTCGGAAAAGAAGACAACTTCTGGGAGCACGGCGCAGGCCCTTGCGGTCCGTGTTCTGAGATTTACTATGACCGTGGAGAAAAATACGGCTGTGGTAAACCGGGCTGTACCGTAGGATGTGACTGCGACCGTTATATGGAAGTATGGAATAACGTATTTACCCAGTTCGAAAATGACGGGGAAGGTCATTATGAGACTCTGAAACAGAAAAATATTGATACCGGTATGGGACTGGAACGTCTGGCCGTTGTTGTTCAGGATGTAGATTCCATCTTTGATGTGGATACGCTGTGTGCCCTGAGAAATAAAGTCTGTGAAGTTGCCGGAAAAACCTATGGAGTTCATCATGACGACGATGTATCTATCCGTCTGATCACTGACCATATGCGTTCCGCTACTTTCCTGATCTCCGATGGCGTTATGCCGACCAACGAAGGAAGAGGATACGTGCTTCGCCGCCTGATCCGTCGTGCAGCCCGTCATGGTCGTCTTCTTGGTATCGAAGGACCGTTCCTGGAGAAACTGAGTGAGACCGTCATCGAAGGATCCAAAGACGGATATCCGGAACTGGAAGAAAAGAAAACCTTTATCCTGAACGTTTTGCATAACGAAGAAAGTCAGTTCAACAAGACCATTGACCAGGGACTGAAGATTCTCGCCGATCTGGAAGCTGAGATGAAAGAAGCAGGAAAGTCCGTCCTTGGAGGCTCCGATGCCTTCCGTCTGTATGATACGTATGGATTCCCGATCGATCTGACGAAAGAGATTCTGGAAGAAAAGGGATACACTATTGATGAAGACGGCTTCAAAGAAGAGATGGAAGTGCAGAGAAAACGTGCAAGAGAAAGCCGTGCAGTCAGCAACTATATGGGCGCAGATGCAACCGTATACGATGAGATCGACCGCAATATCACAACCGAATTTACCGGATATGACAAACTGGAAGCTACCTCCAAAGTAACCGTTCTGACCACAGAGACAGAAATCGTGGATTCCCTGATGGAAGGTCAGAAAGGAACCATCTTTGTAGAGAAGACACCGTTCTACGCTACCATGGGTGGACAGGAAGGTGACACCGGTGTGATCACCACTGCAAACGGTGTATTCCGTGTGGAAGATACCATCAAACTTCGCGGCGGCAAATACGGTCATGTCGGTGTGATGGAATCCGGTATGATCTCCGGTGGAGAAGAAGTAACTCTGAAAGTAGACGAGCAGGAAAGAAAAGATACCTGTAAGAACCACAGCGCAACCCATCTGTTGCAGAAAGCTCTGAAAACAGTTCTGGGTGCTCATGTAGAACAGAAAGGTTCTCTGGTGAATCCGACCAGACTGCGTTTCGATTTCGCACACTTCCAGGCAATGACTCCGGAAGAGATTGCAGAAACAGAGGCTCTGGTAAATAAAGAGATCCAGGCTGCACTGCCGGTAACCACACAGATCATGGGTATCGAAGAAGCTAAGAAAACAGGTGCTATGGCACTGTTCGGTGAGAAATACGGCGATGAGGTACGTGTGGTATCCATGGGCGATTTCTCTGTAGAACTCTGTGGTGGTACTCATGTGGCAAATACAGCGAATATTACATTGTTCAAGATCGTATCCGAAGCAGGTGTTGCGGCAGGTGTTCGTCGTATCGAAGCACTGACAGGTAACAACGTGATCGAATACTATCGTCAGATGGAAGAAAATCTGCATACAATCGCAAAAACACTGAAGACCAGTCCTGCTGAGATCACAGAAAAGATCACACATCTGCAGAAAGAAGTAAAAGAACTGCAGAGTGAAAACGAATCTCTGAAGAGTAAGATGGCTCAGGATTCTCTGGGAAATGTTATGGATCAGGTTGTGGAAGTAAAAGGTGTGAAAGTTCTGGCATCTGCCGTTGATGGCGTAGATATGAATGGACTGCGTGACCTGGGCGATCAGCTGAAAGAAAAACTGGGTGAAGGTGTGGTAGTTCTGGCATCTGCCAAAGATGGCAAAGTAAGCCTTCTTGCCATGGCAACACAGGGTGCTATGGATAAAGGAGCACATGCAGGTAATCTGATCAAGGCAGCGGCTGCAATCGTCGGAGGCGGCGGTGGCGGACGTCCGAATATGGCACAGGCCGGCGGCAAGAACCCGGATAAGATTCCGGAAGCTATCGCAAAAGTAGCAGAACTGGTAGAGGGACAGCTGAAATAAATCCAGTCCGGAAAAAACAACAAAAAAACCGGAAAAATTTCAAAAAACCAGTTGACGAAATAAAAAAATCTGTTATAATAATTACCAGTGCAATAAAATACCCAAACAGTTGTATTATGCACAATCTACAACTGGAGGGAGGTTAGGTGTGAGACTATGTCAAACGTTATCGTAAAAGAAAACGAAACTTTAGATAGTGCTCTGCGTAGATTTAAACGTAGCTGTGCAAAAGCAGGCATTCAGCAGGAAATCCGCAAAAGAGAGCATTACGAGAAACCAAGTGTTCGTCGTAAGAAAAAATCTGAAGCTGCAAGAAAACGTAAATATAATTAATATGTGCACATTGGCGTAAGCCATGAGAAGAGGGATACTGCGAGCAGGATCCCTCTTTTACGTATATATTTTTCAAATCTTATAATTTCTTTAAGATTTGAAATCTGTATAGTCTTTTGCAAAGGCATATGATATAATTTTCGCAGAATAGAAATCTGCTTATAAGTGCAGAAAAAGAAATGAGGGGAAATTTCTATGTGGACACATGCAGTGTATGGCACGGATCTGTATCATTTTATCCAATGGTTTATCCTGTATAGTTTCATGGGGTGGGTAGTGGAATCCATCTATATGTCATTTTGTAACAGGAAACTGACTAACCGCGGATTTGCGTTTTCACCCTTTTGTCCGATCTATGCAGTAGGAGCTCTGTCAGTGTACGGAATGCTTCGTCCGCTGGCAGGTCAATATGTGGTGCTTTATCTGGCGGGCGCGGTTCTTGCTACAACGCTGGAATATATTACGGCAGTGCTTATGCGAAATCTGTTTGGACAGGTCTGGTGGGATTATACGGAGAAACCTTTTAATTATAAAGGTGTGATCTGTCTGGAGAGTACTATAGCATGGGGATTCTATACAATTTTTATGTTTGGCTTCCTGCAGAGATTTGTAAACTTCGTATCCGACAGCTATTCTGTTCGATTTGGCAGAGACCTGGCGGCAGTCGGGGTTGTGATCTATACATTTGATTTTTCATTGCATCTGTTCAAAGCGAAAATGAACAGAATGCCGAGAAAAGTGGAAGAAATGAAAGAGCGTGTCAGTTTTTATATTGGAAAACGCTAGGAAAAATGAGGTAACTATTCCGTAGGTAACTGTGAGGGTACTGAACAGTTACAGAATGAGTAAAAAACGGGTGCTAACCCAGGGTGTGATAATCCTGGGTCAGCACCTTTTTATATTGTTCCTGTAAAGTTTCCAGAGTGAAAGGCTCTGTGCTTTCGGCATGAACACCATGGGAGGCAGCGAGCTCCTCGGTGTAATCGGAAAGCTTGTAAACGGTATAAATATTCTGATCATGATTATAATGAGTAACCAGAGGGACCAGATCAGCATTACGGATGGAAAGAGCATCGGAGACCGGATCCCGAACAATGGTAATATCTGCCATGCCGCCAAGGAGACAGACAGGGTCTTTCTGCGTGGAAATAAAGTTTCCAAGAGAGTAATAGACCAACATCTGATGTCCGCTGTCATCTGTCAGTGTCTCAAAATTCTGTAGCGTATGGCTATGGGCACAGATGGCAATATCGACACCCTGATGTAACAGCAACTGGAGAAATGTTTTCTCCTCGGTATCTGGTTCAGTGGAATATTCTGCTCCGGTGTGAAGAAAGGCGATGGTCATATCACTGATTTCCTTTGCTTTTTTGACATCGGATATTACCTGATCTGTGCGGAGAAGATCAACTGCATAATCCGGAAGTTCATCGTAAGGTTCATTGTTTACTGTAGTTGTGTAGTTGAGAAGGGAAAAAGTAACATCCTTACAACTGATGGTAGTGATTTCACCGGCACTTTCTGCGGAATCATGGATACCGAGGAGAGCAACTTCCGGGTGACTGGTTTCCCAGTATCGGATAGTATCGGTAATACCGGTGATTCCCTTGTCAAAAACATGGTTGTTTGCCTGTTCCACGATATCGAATCCGGCGGTAACAAGTGCATCACCGATTTCCACAGGGGATCCGAAAGCGGGATAAGAAGAAATGTTTGCGTGATCGGATACAAAGATGCTTTCTTCATTGACTGCGGCGAGGTCTGCGGCAGAGATATCATCCCGGATGTGTTCATACAGGTGATCATAATTCCATACGGTCTGTGTGGTATCTGCAGATTCATAGATTCCCTGATGAATCAGATTATCGCCGACGGCGACAAAATGAATGGTATTATTTTCCAGTTCCTGCTGTTTTTGCAGCTCAGCTTCCTGCTTTTGTTTTATTTGTTTCCGGAGTTCGGCCTCTTGGGCGGCGGCCCTTTGATGATTGTGATGGAGTGTGACGAATAAACCGATTCCGGCAGTCAGGATCAGACAGGAACAGGCAAGAAATATCTTTTGACGCCGGACCTGTTGCTGGCGTTTCCGTTTTTGTTCCAGTTTGCGTGATTCCCGCACCCGGCTGGTATTGTTTTGTGTGTTAGGTGTATCCATAAAGTTCCTCGTTGTTTCTCATTCTGTAATAATCATCGTAACTATTCAGCAGGTAGCATTCCGCAAGGTGTTTTGGCATGTGTTTTACCAAGATCCCGAGACATACAAGTCAAGTATCACCGAAGGTGATTAGAAATGCATATTGACTCGTAACTGCTAGAGCGTGTTTGAAAAATCATTCCCGCAATCTGCACGCCCCAGTTTGCGGCATATTTTGCCCGAATTCAGTTGCCGTAGCCCGCTACGGCGCCTTCATCCGGACAAAATCTCCCACAAATTGTGACGCACATCTTGCAGAAAGCCTTTTTCAGACACGCTCTAGGGTACTGAACAGTTATTGATTTTCTTTAGCTGACATATAAATATAACTATTATACACAAAAAGAAAGAAAGTGGCAAGAAAATCGCAAGCAAATTGTATAAAAAAAGTAAAGAACAGGTTACTGTTCATATTCCCGTGCAAAAAGCAGATGTTCCGGCATATAGTGAAACAAAGATCCGAAACGGGCAAAGATGATGAAGAAAAGAATTATCACATGGGTATTATTTCTGATGCTGATAATGGCTGAAATCTGTCCGGTGAAAATCCAGGGTGCTGTACAGCCGGCGCCGGAGATCAGCGCACCGGGAGCGGTACTTATGGAACCATCTACAGGAACTGTTTTATACGAAAAAAACGGAGAAGAACAGCGAAGTCCGGCAAGCATTACCAAAATCATGACTCTGCTTCTGATTTTTGAAGCACTGGAAGACGGACAGATCACGCTGGAGGAAGAGGCGGTAACCAGTGCCTATGCAAAAAGCATGGGGGGATCTCAGGTTTTTCTGGAAGAGGGAGAAAAACAGACAGTGGAGACCCTGATCAAATGTATCGTAGTTGCATCGGGAAATGATGCATCCGTGGTAATGGCAGAACATCTTGCGGGAAGCGAGGAAGAATTTGTCAAAAGAATGAATGAAAAAGCCGGAGAACTTGGCATGATACATACACAGTTTGAGGACTGTTGCGGACTTACAGATTCCGAGGAACATTATACCACGGCTTCTGATGTTGCAATTGTCTCAAGAGAACTGATTACCCGCTTTCCCCGTATCCTTGAGTATTCCTCTATCTGGATGGAAAATATTATCCACAGAACGGCACAGGGAGAGAAAGAATTCTGCCTGACCAATACCAACAAGCTGATTCGCAGTTATGAAGGGTGCGTTGGTCTGAAAACCGGAAGTACCAGTGTGGCAAAATATTGTGTATCAGCAGTTGCACAGAGGGGAGAGATGACGTTGCTTGCGGTAGTCATGGGTGCGCCGGATGCCAAGGTGCGATTTAAAGATGCGGCAGCCTTGCTTGATTATGGATTTGGAAAGTGTAATCTTTATCTGGATGAAAACAGGAAAAATCCGGATCCGGTACCTATAAAAGGAGGCGTGAAAGCGGAGGTGGCATGCCGGTATACAGGGGAATTCCGGTATCTGGATACAGAAGGGAAAAATCTTTCGCAGATAGAAAAGAAGATTGTGTATATGAAGAATCTGCAAGCACCGGTAAAAAAAGGAGATATCGTTGGCGAAGCACAGTATTTGCTGGATGGAAAGGTGGTTGGCAAAACGGATATAGTGGCTGCAAAATCTGTAAAAAAGGCAGGTCTGTGGGATTATATCAAACATATCAGAAAGAGAATGATAAAGGGCGATGCTTATTCGGCAGACAGGTAACTGTTTGATACAAAAACTGACGGGAATGAAACAGAAAACTGTTTTCCCGTCAGTTTTGAAAATGTAACAGTATCGGTTCCTGGTTTACATTACAATCTGCGCAGAACGTATCGGAATCATCACATCTCGAAAATTACTGCCTGATAACCTGGCATATGAAGGATATCTCCGTTAAGATCCAGTGTGTCCAGATTGTTCATCAGCACTTTTTTGTAAGTTCCAGGAAGAACAACGTCCTGAGCATCGTGCTGATAATTGGCAACTACCAGCAGAGTTCTGTCAGTGCCTTTTCTGTAATAAGCCATCAGATTGGTCTGTTCTTCTTTGTATGGGACAACTTCGCCGTATACAACCACATCTTTGTATTCCGGATTCTTGCGGAGGGCGATCAGCTCTTTGTACCAGTGATACATGGAATCCGGGCGGTTCGCCTGTTCAGCGGCATTGATATCGGTATAATTCGGATTCACTTTCAGCCATGGGGTTCCTGTGGTAAATCCTGCATTAGCAGTTGCATCCCACTGGAATGGAGTACGGGCATTGTCACGGCTATAAGGAACAACAGCTTTGAAAGCGGATTCCGGAGTCAGTCCGGCGTCCAGTGCTACCTGATACTCATCGAGGGTGCTGCAGTCATCAATTTCATCTATGGAGTGGAAAGCAACATTTGTCATACCAAGTTCCTGTCCCTGATAGATGAAAGGCAGTCCGCGGAGCATAACGTTGACAGCGGCAAGCATTTTCTTACTGGTGTCGCTGACGTCTGCTTCCGGGATATAGTGGCTGACACCGCGAGGCTCATCATGATTTTCGATGATATTGGAGATGAATCCGATATCCCCCAGGCGTTTCTGGGTGCCGAAAGCAGCTTTTTTGTATTCCTCACCCCATACAACCGGTTTGCATTTGTACCATCCGTCATCGGATTTGCCGGCGATGGTTTCGGCAAAATCAAACATGGAAGAGAAGTGGCCATTGTTTCCGATAAATGCTTCCAGAGCATCCGGGCGATCGGTAAATACTTCACCTACAGTAAATGCTTGATGTTTTTCGAATGTTTCTGTTTTCATCTCATGCAGAAAGTCATCGATACCTTCCGCATCATGAAGCATGTTATCGATGCTTGCCAGCCCGTCATCACGGTCTGCAGGATAGCTGGTATAAATATTCGGCTTTTTAATGTTCATGATTGCATCGATACGGAAGCCGGCTACACCGCGATCCAGCCACCAGTTGATCATTTTGTATATTTCTTCCCGGAGTTTGGGATTCTCCCAGTTCAGATCCGGCTGTTTTTTGTGAAAGACATGCATGTAATATTTGTCGGTGTGTCCCGGCAGAAGATCCCATACAGGACCGCCGAAATAAGAACGCCAGTTGTTTGGTAATTTGTAATCCTTGGCATCTGCAATATAAAAATATTTACCGTATTCGCCGTCCGGATCTTCGCAGGCTTTTTTAAACCATTCGTGTTCGTCGGAACAGTGGTTGACAACCAGATCCATAACGATATACATATTACGGGATTTTGCTTCTTTTAACAGTTCGTCCATATCCTCCATGGTTCCAAATCTTGGATCGATATCATAATAATCGGAGATATCATATCCCTGATCTGCCAGTGGAGAACAATAGATCGGGGAGAGCCAGATAATATCGATTCCCAGATCTTTAAGATAATCCAGTTTGCTGATCACACCTTTCAGATCACCGATACCGTCGCCATTGGTATCGTAAAAACTTTTTGGATAAATCTGATATGCGGCTTTTTCGTGCCACCATTTTTTCTCTAACATTGTAGAATCCTCCTTGTGTATGGCCTGTGAATTATTTAGTGACATTATAGACAATGCTGAGGAGAAAAACCACCGAAAAACTGATTAAAAAGTATATTATTCTGACTTTTTGGAAAGATATAATTTTCGGTATTGCAGAGGAGTGATTCCGGTTTTCCGTTTGAAAAGCCGCTGAAAAATCCCCATATTATTGAATCCACATTCCAGACAGATTTCTGTTATCTGTGCATCACCTGTCTCTAACAGCCGGATGACCTTATTCAAACGGTAATCGTTAATATAATCGATGGGAGTTTTCCCGATAGAACGTTTGAAAAAGCGGCAGAAATACTGTTCGTTCATATTTACCTGGGAAGCCAGATCCTGCACATACAGTTTTTCATGATAATGATCCGTGATATAAGAAAGCACGGTTTTGATGGCTGTGATCTTCTGACTTTCTGTTCTGGGCGACTGGCACATCAAACCGGCTTCCATGAGAATCCCGATGAGCTGAAGTATTCCTGCCTTGATCTGCAGCTGAGAGATGACATCATCCGTAAGAATCTGTTCGCCGGTGATCAGAGTTTCTTTGCTTTGCGAAAAAATATGACTGATCTGTTGATAACAGCTGCGGAAGGCAGAAAAAAAGGGGCTGGTCTGATCGAGAAAACGGGGAAATGTCAGCTTATTCTGCGTCAGTGGAAGTAAAATGGATTCATCGATCGAGTCATAATCCTGGAAAAGGAGCATAGATGGTGAGAAAACAACTGCCTGTTCATCAAATTCCATACTCAGGGAACGCAGAGAATGAAGTTCTCCGCTGTTAATAAATAAAAAACATTCCCGGTCAGTTCCGTAAGGTTCCATATTAATATCTAGTTTGAAAGAACCGTGATGAAGATAAACGATTTCAACCTCCTCATGCCAGTGATGGCGGACACGAAGACGGTGACTGGGATTGCAAAAATGATAATAAGCACAGGGAAACAGGCGTGTACCGTGGGACTGCTTTTCTTTCAGAGACGGTTCCTGAGATGTCTGATTCATATAAAGTTCCTCCTGCTGATAAAATTATTTGGTAATTATCCGGAAGATAGTATTCCACTAAAAACCGAACAGTTGCGATACGTCTATCTTATCATACTAAACGGGTCTTTTCTATCATAGGATACATAGGAGGGGTAAAAATGAAAAGAATCTGGGAGCGGGAGATGTGGATAGTGCTGGGATTTCTTGCCGGATGTTTTGCTCTTGGAATGGCAGGCGGGATCCTGTTCGCTAATCTTGCATATCCGTGTCGAAACGGACAAAATCAGATATTAGAATTGTATGCACTGACGCAGATTAAAAAGAAAGAAGGAAAATCAACAGAATATTTCTGTTATCTTCTGGAAAACAGAATATTTGCAGTTCTGTTTTTTATACTGACGGGACTTACAGGTGCCGCGCACTTTATTGTGGTGGCAGCGGCAGCCTGGATGGGATTTCTTGCAGGTGCGGTGGGAAGCCTTTTGATTCTGGAACTTGGACTGGAGGGATTCCTGATTTTTGCAGGTTCTTTATTTCCACAGGCTTTTGTATATTTTCCTGCAGTTGCACTGTTGATGACAAAAATTTATAAAGAAGGGGGAAATATCTGGAAGAAACCGGTAAAAGTAATAAGAATCTATTTTCTGACCGGTCTGATCGCAATGATTCTGTGTCTTTCAGGTGTTGTTTTTGAAGCATATATTCATCCGGTATGGATGAGATGGATTCTGGGACGATTATGTTGAGAAAATATTTTACAAGATATGGTAGACATAAGATTTAAGCGTTCGATATGTTGTAGTTTTGGATGAAAATTGGGAAATGTAGAGATAAATCTGAAAAATAAGGGTTTGCTTTTCTGAAAAAACACAGTTATAATAAATTTACATGCAAAAACAGGTGAGGTTTTTGCTCTATCATTATACAATGAGGACACGGGAAAATATGGAAACAGAGATAAAAATATTTATATCTTATTTACATAATACAAAAAGAATGTCCGGTAATACGGTGGTGTCCTATGAGAGAGATCTGAAGAAAATGATGCAGTATTTTCAGGAAGCACATCAGATTACCCGGGTACAGGATGTTACGGAAACCAGTCTGAATTCTTATATGTTGTATCTGGAAAAGAATCATTTTGCAGCGTCTACGGTATCGAGAAGCGTAGCTTCCATGCGTGCGTTTTTCCAGTATCTGTATCAGGAACATCTCATAGAAAACAATCCGGCGGATCATCTGCGTCCGCCCAAGGTGGAAAAAAAGATGCCACAGATTTTGTCTGTGGAGGAAGTAGATCTGCTTCTTCGCCAGCCGTCAGACAGGACGCCGAAAGGCTTGCGGGATCGGGCAATGCTGGAACTGTTATATGCCACCGGAATCCGGGTCAGTGAACTGATTCATCTGGAAATGTCGGATGTGAATCTGGCGATGGGATATATTAATTGCCGGGATACGGACAGTGAGCGGGTGATTCCTTTTGGAAGCCAGGCAAAAAAGGCATTACAGCAATATATGCATACAGTGCGGAACGGATTCCTGAAAGAGCAGGAAAGCGAAGTGCTTTTTACAAATTGTTCGGGGAAACCAATGAGTAGACAGGGATTCTGGAAAGTACTGAAACATTATGCACAGACTGCCGGGATCGAGAAAGATATTACGCCGCATACTCTGCGGCATTCGTTTGCTGCACATCTGATCCAGAACGGAGCAGACTTAAAAAGTGTGCAGGAGATGTTGGGACATTCGGATATATCGACAACGCAGATGTATCTGAATATGAATGTGTATAAAATCAGGGATGTTTATACCAAAGCACACCCGAGGAAATAAGAGGAGAGAAATTATTATGAGTATTCAACTGTTGAAAAAACTGCCAACACCGACGGAGATCAAAGCTGATTATCCGGTGACACAGAAAGTGGCACAGATCAAAGCGGAGAGAGATGAGATGATCCGAAAGGTATTTACCGGAGAGTCCGATAAGTTTCTGGTCATCATCGGACCTTGTTCCGCAGATAACGAAGAGGCAGTTTGTGAATATATCAACCGTCTGTCCAGGGTACAGGAAGAAGTGGCAGATAAGCTGATCCTGATTCCGAGAATCTATACAAACAAACCGAGAACAACCGGAGAGGGTTACAAAGGGATCCTTCATCAGCCGGATCCGGAGAAGAAACCGGATCTGCTGCATGGTCTGATCGCTATCCGTAAGATGCATATGCGTGCCATCGAGGAATCGGGTCTGACAGCAGCCGACGAAATGTTGTATCCGGAAACCTGGAGATATCTGGATGATATTCTTTCTTATGTTGCTATTGGAGCTCGCTCTGTGGAGAATCAGCAGCATCGTATGGTAGCAAGCGGTATGGATGTTCCAGTGGGTATGAAAAATCCAACCAGTGGGGATCTGTCTGTGATGCTGAATTCTGTTGTGGCAGCACAGATCAAACAGAACTTTATCTACAGAAACTGGGAGGCTGAGACGGACGGCAATCCGTTGGCTCATACAATTCTTCGCGGAGCAGTGAATAAACATGGCAATGCGATCCCGAACTATCATTATGAGGATCTGCAGTTCCTGCTGGAAAAATATAATGAGAGAGATCTGCAGAATCCGGCGACGATCGTGGATGCGAATCATTCGAATTCGAACAAGCAGTTTAAGGAGCAGATCCGTATTGTGAAAGAAGTGCTTCACAGCAGAAATGTTTCCGGGGATATTAAGAAGCTGGTGAAGGGCGTGATGATCGAGAGTTATCTGGTTGAGGGCAGCCAGAAGATCGGATGTGAGAATCACGTGTACGGAAAATCGATTACGGATCCTTGCCTGGGCTGGGAGGATTCGAGAGAGTTGCTGCATACGATTGCGGAGCTTTGTTAGGATAAAAAACAAAAAAATAAGAGTAGTTGGCTAAGGGGACGTGGCTGGCTTGCGATCCATGGGGTGGACAACTTGGGCAGGGCAACTTTGAACTAATCACTAACTTCGACTAATTGACGCTGGTCAGCTGACCAGCGTCAATTAGTCGAAGTT
>JABLTS010080008.1_pt1 | contig 80966 bp, 58 predicted proteins | sample 7160081 | NCBI WGS metagenome assembly JABLTS01 (sample SAMN14651231, study PRJNA627086) | human gut metagenome | isolation source: feces | host: Homo sapiens | reverse complement strand
ATTTGCTCCGCAAATGTGGGCTGCTCGCCCACACCTCGGCAGCATTTTTGAAAAACTGCTGCACCGAAAAACTTTTTATTTGTGCTTCGCACCTGCTCAACAGAAAACCGCCTCTCCCGATAAGGGAAAAGCGGTTTCAAATGCTATTCTGTTTGATGCGGTTCAGAATCCGTTCCGACTGTTTCCTGTGCCAATTCTGCCTTTTTCTTTAGCTTTCGGTTGGTATCATTTTTCAGAAGTGTATAGACGACGGAAGTCAACGGAATAAACAAAATCATTCCAAACACCCCGAACAAATTCTGTCCCACCAAAACGGCAACCAGAACCCAGAACGAGGACAAGCCGACCGAATTACCAACCACTTTCGGGTAAATAAAATGTCCTTCGATAAACTGCACCACCAGATAAACCAAAATACAAAGCAATGCTTTCCACGGGTCGATCATCAGGTTCAGCAGTGCTCCGGTGCAGCATGCCAAGAATGCCCCCACAAAGGGAATAAACGAACAAACTGCCGTCAAAACGCCAATCAGCCCCGCATAGGAAATGCCGCAGATTGCAAAGGCGATGAACATCAGTGTTCCCAGAATGACCGCTTCCAAACACTGCCCACACAGGAAACTCCGGAAAATCTGACAAATCAAATTTCCTGTATCCCGAATTTTCTGACAAGTAGTATGCTGCAAGTTGGCTTCCAGTAACTTATTGAGCTGTCTGCCGATTGTATGCCGTTCCATCAAGAGATAAATTGCCAGAATAAAGCCAACCACACCATCCACCACAACGCTTGCGGTAGACGCTGCGGCAGAGAAAATGGTTGGTACCCAGTTTCCAACGCCGACAATCAGCTTTTGCAGCAGCTGTCCTTGTTCTGCATTTTTCAGCCATTCTTCCAACATCGCCGTATCAATGCCATATGCTGCCAGCTGATTCAGCCAAATCGGCAAGTTATGCTGCACTTTGTTGTAAATATCCATGATGGATTGAATCAATGCCGGAATCATCAGCATACAGACCGCTGCCAGTACAATACAAACTGAAAGCAATGTCAACACCAGACTAATGGTATTCCAAAACCGTTCCTTGTGGGGACGTTTGGCATGTTTTTGCAGGAAATTCCGGAAGCCATTCATCGGAATATGTAAAAAGAATGCCAGAACACCTGCTACAATGACCGGCTGAATCAATTCAAACAAAAACGAAAATGCATAGGATGATTCTTCAAAATTCGCTAAAATCAAAAAAATGGCTGCAATAAATAAAACGATCCCAAATACTTTTTGTTGCCACTGTTTCACTGCGATTCGCCTCTTTTCGCTGAACTTACTTCATCTTTTTTCGATACTGATACCGCCGAATCTGATTCTGGATAAACTGCCAGAAATCTTTCCCGAAGAACAACAGAATATTGGCAAGGGCAAAGAGAATTGCCAGCTTTCCCGACCAGCTGCTCCGCAGAAATTCCAATACTAAAAACGCCACATCCAGCCACGCCAGCCATTTCATTTTCACCGGCAATATAAAGAACAGCATCACCTGAAAATCTGGATACAGCAGGGCAAACGCCAGAAACAGCGAAAAATTCAAATAGGTGTTGCCCACATAGCCCGTAATCAAGCCGGAAATAATCGTTCCAATTGCTCCGCAAAGATAAAAGACATTGAACCGAAAACTTCCCCATTCCCGTTCCAAGCCAGACCCAATCAGCCAATAGAAATACATGGAAAAGAGAATCCAAATCGGACTAGAATTGATGGGAATAAAGAGAAACGACAAAATTCTCCAAACTTCCCCGTGAAAAATTGCACTGCGGCTAAAATAAAGGTAGCTGGAAAGCGTTGTTCCATACTGGACACTTAAAAAAATATCCGACAGAAATACCACTGCCATTCCGACCAAAATCAAGTTCATCAGGTTGGGAATGGAAAACTTTCTGAATTTTCGTTCTAATTTGTCTAACCAAGTTGATTGCATCATCATGCTCCTTTCAATTTCCCCGAAAACAATGCCCCCAATTTTTCGTTTGTAAAGAAGTATTATACCATATTTTCAATAAAAACACAATGCAACCCGAAAAATTAACATTTTAGAAAATAAATAATGCCATTCTCATCCACAGATAGAATGGCATCAAAAAGCATCTTGATTCACGGGTAATCATTTAGGAAATCCGCTCGCAACGAACCGTTACACGCTGCGTTCCACTGAGCGTACAGGTGAACAGTGTCAAGTCCCAGTTTCCCTGCTCCATCTCTTCCACAGCGGTATCCGGTAATATTTCCGTCTGTATGACCTGATAATGATAGACCGTTCCGGTTACATCCGTGAAGTCAATCCGGTCGCCGCTGTCCAGCTTTCGGATTCGTCCAAAGTGAGAATCATAGTTATGAGCTGCAACAATCATATTATCGGTCAGATAGCTGCCAGCATAACGACACGGCGTATAGGGCAACTGGTCGAATACATATTCCGAAAAAATCGGAACTTCCACCTGTAAGGTTGGAATCGTCAGAATGCCAATATACCAATCGCTATCAATTTCCGCCCATATTTCTTGTTCTTTGGCAGGATTTGTTCCATTTGTCGTCTGATAGGCATCCCATGCATCCGCAATCTGCGGACGGGATGTTTCCACGCCGGAAACACTTCCTGATTCAGAATCCTGTTTCGGAACAGTTCCCACAACAGATTGTGTATCTGTTGTTGTCTGCTTTTCGGGAATAGAAACAATTGTTGTGGCAATCGGGAAACCATTGCCGTTTTGCTCCTCTTCTTCTAAGGCAGAATGAAGGGTATCCCGTATTTTTTTGGCAGATTCTCCGCCCTGATTGCTTTCATGCCAATTCCAAAGAACAAGGGACAGTGCTGCTATCAGCAGCACTGCCCCCGCCAGCATTACAAAATGTCCTGCTTTCCATCGTTTCATGCATTAGTCCTCTTTTTTATCCATTCGCCAGCCAACACCCAGCAACACCAATCCGCCTGCTGCCAAGCATGGAACTGGCCACCAAAGCTGCCCCGTTGCCGGCAAAGTCGGCTTTGTAGTCGTAACCGTTGTTCCCGTTCCAGAACCACTGGTTGTAGAGCCACTACTTCCGGTTGATGTTGTACCACTGCCGGATGTTGTGGTTGCTGTTCTGGTTTCTGTTGTAGAAACAATTGCTGTACCGCCGGAAACAATACTGCTTCCAACGGAAGTTGTGGTTTCTAGTATCGTTGTTTCTGTTTCAGAAAGTATGGTTTCCGTTGTGACGGTTGTGGTTTCGGTCGTTGTAGTGGTTGTAATGGGTGCGGTTGTCAGTTCCTGAGAACCTGTCTGATTGTGAGAATTGAAAATCAAAAACTGTGTATCGTTCTGCTTATAGACCACCAAATAATTCTTCGGGACAACAAGTTCCTTGACGTGCCATTCTTCCAGAGAATTTCCTTCCCAGGAATACGACCACCCATTTGCTTCGTTCAGCGTGACTTCTTCCCGCATGACATCATCGCAATACAGCTGAATCACCAAATCTTCCGGACGATTCATGGTCATGCCTTCATCATGCAACCAAACTTTTTCCACGCTATATCTGACTGTGGAAGAAGTCGAGAACGGCTTCACGGTAAATTTCGGGTAAATATTCCATTGAAACGTATCGCTGCCGGATTCTTCTGTCAGATATAACAGAGCTGGTGCTGGAATATATCGCTTATCGCCAACGACAACCGGCTTTCCGGTAATCAAATACGCTCCAGTTTCCAACGGGGCAAACGTCACTGCTCCGCTCTGGTCTGTTTTTCCAGTCGAAAGCGGTGCAATCGCATCCACTACCGTTAAATTCGCCAGTGTATCCGCTGCATCCTGCACTTCGGCGGTGGTGGTCAGCTTCCCGTTGACGGGGTAATCTGCAAAATCGCCCTCTAAGAGCAATTCTCCGCTGGAACTATAGCTGCCGACTCGATAGAGCTTCCACGTCAGATTGGGAAGAATGGTATCGCCGTCTTTACAGATAATCGTCAGCATTCCGTCTGTAGCAGCTTCTGTTTGCATGGGTGTCAGCCAAAAACAGAGAAAAAATAACAATGCCGCTGCACCATAACGCAAACGAGCAAACCATCTTCGCTGTATCATTCGCAGTTCCTCCCTACTTTTTCTTCTTTTTCGGCGGTTCTTCGGAAAACAGGGACAGCGGGTCTTCATGTGGGAAATGCCGCTTGTTTCGCTTTCCGCTCACGCCCCAGAAAATAAATAATCCCAACAACAGCGGTGCAGATAAACACGGCACGACCAGCATCGGATCTAATTGTACCGCATCGGCGGCAACCGTAGCGTGAGATTGGTATTTTGTATCAATTCGCTTGGAACGAATCAATAACCGATGGGTATTGACTCCGTAAGGTGTACAAGTCATCAGCGTTACCAAATCCTGTTCCGGCTCAATATAGAGATTTTCAATCTCTTCCGGCAGGATGATTCGGATTTGTTCGACCTGATAGGTCAGAACCTGATCCAAAACCGTAATCGTGAACGTATCCCCCACGACCAGCTGGTCGATATCGGTGAACAGCTTCGCCGAGGGTAAGCCACGATGGGCGGAAATGACAGAATGGGTATTTGCTCCGCCGACCGGCAGGGACGACCCCTTTAAATGTCCGGCTGCAATATTCAGCACTTCTTCGCTCGTGCCGTGGTAAATCGGCAGCTCCACATGGATGACAGGAATGGTGATATAGCCCATGATTCCCGTTCCGGAGATATTCAAGAGCGAATCATACGCAGAAAGCTGGTCACAATTGGTGAACGGGGCAGGCAGGTTGTAAAGGTCTTTGTTGTAGTCCTTTGCCTGCTGGAGCAGCAGTTCCGCTTCGCCGTCGTCCAGTTCCTCGACCGCCTGACTATAGCTTGCAATGGCACGGGTTTGTACTTTGGAATTCCACCAGTCGCTGATGGTTGGATACAGCATTACGGAGAGCCCCACCAGTAAAATCAAAATCAAAAAAATGGTTGAAATAACACCTGTTTTTTTCTTTCTCATGAGGCACTCCCTAATGCCTGCCGACAGGCATACACCCGCCGGCAGACTGTGAAATTAGGATTTTTGAAAACCGGACGTTCCGGATCGTGGTTTATTCAGCGTCTTTCTTTGCCCGCTTCTTGGTGATGAGGATCACGCCAGCACCTGCAACCAGCACACCGCCGCCAACGTAGAACATCGTTGTACCGATACCACCAGTGGACGGGAGAGAAGAACCCTTGTTATTGGCGATAGTAATGGAACCAATACCCTTCTTTTCATCTACTGTTCCAGCAACTTCATCAGCTTTAACTGAAAGTTCTGTCAAAGCAGAAGCAGCAACTTCATCCCACGTCTGATTGTTTACAGTAGTTGCTGTTAATTCTACTTTAATCGGATCCGTCAGCGTGTTATATCCAGAAGGAGCCTGTGTTTCTGTCAAGTAGTATGTGCCGCTATCCAAGCCAGCAACCTTAAACAAACCATCCGTTCCAGAAACCAACTCTGTTGCGTCACCCTTTGTTGTTGTCCAACCAGTCAACTTTCCATCTGTAACCTTTGCATATTCATCAGCATTTGCAGCAGTTTTACGAGAGAGAATGAATTTTGCATTTTCCAGTTTAATAGTATTATCATTACCATCTACCTTTGTGGTATCCAGTTCATAGGTGAATACAATAACCTTATCTTCTGGTGTTTTGCCCTTGTCATCTGGTGTTTCGGTTCCAGTTCCAGTCCAGTTCGGGTTGTTGGAATAGGTCAAGTATACCTTATTTTCCTGACCGTTTAAACCAATCACAGCACTGCTGTTCAAAACGGCATTGTATTCCACAGTTACAATACTGCTCTTAGTTATTTTGTTTTCAGCTTTAATATCATTAAATGTTACTGTGATTTCATTTGTAGTAGAATCAACAGAAACAGTTGCACCAACAGCATCTGTGCCGTCAATTTTTACTGATACATTTCCTTCTGCCGGAGCATCAAACTGTTTACTCAATGTATCATGGAACACATACTTGTACTTGGAATAATCATCAATTGTATCCGGCATTGTACCATACAGCTTAAACGGAACAGCATCGCCAATGCAATAGTCTGCAACGTCATTATAGGAAGTACCAACATCATAGTTGTCTTTTCCTGCAAAAGTCTGTCCTGTAGCAGTAACATCCTTCGTATTTTCCTTTACTTTCTTGATAACTTCCGGCTTAGAACTCTTTGGTGTTATATCTGTTTTATTGTCCAGAACCTGTACAATATATCTGGTCTTGGAATCATCTACATCATTCAGCGAGTCATCCTTATCCTTTACAAGATAATAACCATCATCCAAATGAGAAATATCATAGGTACCTGTGCCTTATGTTGAGTCTGTGTGTGTGTCACTCAAATACTGACCAACAACAGAAGCAAACTGCTTTGTAATATCAGCATCAAAAGCTGCATTTGCATCAGACAAAACCTTTGCTACGCTCTTCGCATCGGTACAAGCAGCAAATGGGGTTGTTGCTCCATCTTCTGTTGTAATTGTAATTGCCTTAATTGCGGTCAACAAATCAGCTGTCTTGGCTGAATCAATACCAGTACCCCATTCAATGTTGGAAAGCACTTTATCAGCATTCAAAACACCATCAAAAATCTGGTATGCTTCATAAGTATGACCTGTAGCTGTGTTAGAAATCGAAATAGAACCTTCTGCACTTGCAGAGAACGAACTACCCATCGGAATAGCTGCACAAGCTGCCATCACTACGGCTGCGGCGAACGCTGCGGCTCTTCTTGCTCTTTTTGTGTTTTTCATAATAAACGCTCCTTCTTTTCTGTGCCGGCTTTGTTTCAGTTGCCAGTCACATTTTAATTTTTTGTTACGACGGTATGTTTTCCGTTCCGTACATGGTTCTCTGTTTATTCAGAACTCCTTGATGTTATTGTAACACAAGTCCATGCGTTTGTCAAGGAGTTCTGAAACTTTTTTCCAAAAATGTCAACAAAAGAACTCTAATTTTGTTTATTTTGCACAATTTCCATGGCGTTTCCGCCGAAATTGATAACAAACTACCAGTCCGCTGCCACCCATCAGCAGCAAGCCGATGAGATAATAGCGGGTCACGCCCGTTCCACCAGTGCTGGGGAGGGTGTAGGAGGTATCCTGCTTGGTGTTCAGGACGATGATGTCTGTGCCGTCCACCTGTGCATCTGCCTTGATGGCGTTGCTCTGCGAGCCGTCAGCATCCTGGAACAGATAGCTTGGCGTATAGCCCGTGACAGGTTCTTCCACCGCCCAATAGTAGTAGGTGTTGCCGTTGCTGTCGGTAACCGGAAGATTCTTCACGCTGCCCTGCCAGTGGTCAGTTGCGTCGATTTCGAGCAGCAGACCGCTTGCCCAGTCGCTATCGGAAACTTCGCTTGCGTCAATGGTGTTTTCGAGATCCTGTGTCTGAACGCCAGCGGTTTCGTTGGCGGCAGAGAGCAACTGTTCCGATTCGATGACAGCCGCTGCTGCAACGGCTCTGCGTGGGGCTGAGAGGGATTGGGGGGTATATGTTTCTTCAAAGTTTGTAATGGTGTGTGTTTCTCCTGCTTCGTTTATGATGCTAATTTTTGTAATTGTACAGTTTACAGTATCTTTAGCTTGAAAAATAATTTTTTCATTTTTAGATGCTGAATTTTTTTCCCAAATAGCAGTATTACCATTAACAATACCAAATTGATAATTCACTTTAGAAAAATAATTGTTATGATCATTAAAAATATAGAGATTTTTCATATTTCCATTGCTTCCATCAAATTCAATCCAACTATTTGGTTGTGTATCTATTGCATTAGAAGCATTAAAATAAACATTAATTCCAGCATTATTAGTAGCAGAATAATCCGCAAAAGAAACTTCTAACTTTTTAATGTTATCTTGATATTTCTCTGGAATATTGAATGTATAGACTTCATTACTTGTCAACACTTTTCCAGTGATATCTACATCTGTAACAGTTAGATTGATTGTTCCATCTGTATAACCATTCTTCTTCGCAGTAATCGTTACTTCACCTACACTAACACCGGTTACAAGTCCAGTTGTCGCATCTACAGTAGCAATCTGTGCATTCGAGGACGAATAGGTCACACCTGTTACATTTGATTTTATCTGCAAAGTCTTTTCTGTTTTTACAAATTTAGAGGAAGCTGTCAGTGTAATTGGAGGGTCAGCATCTGTGATTTCAACAAAGTATTTCTTTGTAATACTTGTTCCAGAAGCATCATTATATGTTATGTTAAATCCATTATCATAAGCACTTGGATTTTTATATCCACCTACTCCCACTGTAAATGTTTTCTCATCAACTTTATTTACAGATATAAACCAACCATTTGTAGTTTCAACATTGGTAAATGGAATACTTGTTTTAAATGTTACAACAGTACCATTTTTCACTTTAAACCTATCATCATAAGATAAGCCTTTATTTGTAACATCCACACCATCTTTATAAAGCTTAAATTCAACACTCTTTTCTACAGTAACCGAAACCGTCTTTTCCTGTCCGTCCGAATCCTTTACCTTGAAAGAAGTAGAACCCGCTGCAACACCTGTTACAGTAATGTTTTTTCCACTTACAGAAACGGTTGCAATGCTGGCATCTGGATTTTGTGAAAGTGTCACAGTCCGGTTTGCCTGAATCGTAGCCGTATCGCCAACAGAAACAGTCACACTTTCTGGATTCAAGTTCAGCGGCGGTTCTGTAACGATAATGGTCACTTCATTTGATGTTTTGTTGCCCATCTTTGCAACAATGGTTGCTGTTCCGGCTTTCGAACCAGTAACTGTATTACCGCTAATCGAAACAACATCAGTACCTGCTGTAATCGAATAAGTAACACCGCTACAATCGCTTCCATCACTCATACTTGGTGTCAGAGTTGCAGTTCCTCCAACTTGAATGCTTTTCGGCTCAATAGCCAGATTCAAAGTTGGCTCTACCGATACAGTAACAGAAATCTGCTTTTCCATCGTTCCATCGGTAACTGTAATGGTGGTTTCGCCTGCTTCTTTCCCAGTAATGGTCAAGGTTTTTCCGTCTTCAGAAATAGTTGCATTTGCAATTGTGTCATTTGCGATTTCCTTTACAGTAATCTTTTTGTTTGCAGTAACCGTTGCCGTTCCGTTGACACCAACAGAAACCGTTTCCGGTGTCACCTGCAAGGTCAGATTTGCATTTGGAACTTTTGTTTGATCGGTTGAACGATAAATCCGAACTCGAACTGCATCCTGCAAGTGCTGATTCGTTGCACCATCCGACCACTGCTTTTCAATCTGCAATGTAATCGCACGGGTATTGGTTACATGCAAGGTTGCAGTTTCGCCAGCTGCTGCAGTCACGCCGTTTTCTTCTCCAGCTCCATTAAGACCATAAGAAACGGTATAGCCGTTGACCGCTGCTTCCTGTACCTTGTAATAGTAAGCATTTCCGAAAGCATCGCTTGCCGGAAGTCCTGTATAGGCAAACATCCACTTGTTGCCGTTCTTTGTCGGTGTTGGCGTTGAAATTCTGAGTTCTTCCCAGAACCATTCACTTGTATCAGAATTATCCTGTTTCTTGCCATTGCTTCGCAGCAAAGTCAGCGAAATGCTGTCTGGTCGATTAGATGCATCATCTTTCGCCCAAGTCTTTTCTACTGTAAGATTGATGTCAGTCGGCTGCTTCTGGTTCTTCACCAAAATTGGTGTGGTGCTGTTTGCCTGCTGTGCGTTGTTTTCATAGGTGACATCCCAGCCATCTGGAACATTCACTTCTTCTACACAATAGGTACCATTATCAGCCGGAACATCAATCGCAGCACGCCAGTTGTTGTCATTGTTCAGCGTAATGGTCAAATCCTGATTATTGCTATCTTTGAGATATTCTTTGTTGGTGTAGTAGTCCTGAATTGCGTTGGAATAAGCGGTTGCAATTTTCGTGTAACCAGCTTCATTTGGATGACAACCATCCGCACGAATATCATCATCTGTTACCACGCTGCATACATCCACAAAGTAAACACCGTCTGTTTTTTCTGCATATGCTTTGATTTTTGCATTATACTGGTCAATAAGACCATTTGAAATTGCACCGTCTTTATCTGCATAACCTGAGAGCCAATTCCACCAACCTCCGCCTTCTGTTAATGTTCCATTTTTGTAGAAGTCAAAATGCGGAATGCTGCCTACAAAAATCGTTGCATTTGGTGCTTGCTTCTGAATATCGCCAATCAGTGCTTGCAGACGATCAAAAACTCCTTGCGGATTGCCCCTTACAGAACTGCCACTTTGATGAATATCGTTCGTGCCGCCCAATAAGCATACAACCTTAGTATCAGTTGGAATATTTCCAACACGAGAACGGAATCCCTCTCCAACATTACCGATTTGCTGTGTGCTTTGACCCTGATTATCCACTGCATTGTTCTTTAATTTAAAACCAGCTGCTGTAAGCATGGTTGTCAGTTTGTTTGGATAACACTTGTCATTTCTGGAACATTCTCCATATCCATCTGTAATGGAATCTCCAAAGGCAACAATGCCAATTGAATCTGTTGGAACTGTTCCAGTCTTTTTATACACCTTTAGCGTGATTTCCTTCAAATTTGCCATATTATTTACGATCAGATTTCCATCTTCATCATACAGATTGGTAATCAGATTTCCATCTTCATCATACCACTGCTTCTGTACTGTAATCGCACTTCTGCTGTTGGTGATGGTGTAGTTGGTCTTGTAGGCTGTGCTGTTGCTGGATTTCGTGTAAGTTGCTGTATACTTATCCTTGTTTGCAATCGTACTGTTTGCGGTATCTTCCCATACATAATAATAATATGGTTGATCGCTATCATTTTTCAGCGGCAGTTCCGCCCAAGTATAACTCCAGTCGTTATCCTTGTTCAGCGTTACAGTCTTGTCAGCCAGCTTTGTTGCGTTTTTATTCAACCAATCCAAGCTGAATGTTGTACCACTCGGCAGAGCAGTCGTAGACTGATACAAATCTACCGATACTGTATCTGCATCGTGCAGATTTTCGCCATCGCTCCAAGCTTTCTGAACCGTTACAGAAGCATCCGTTGGCTGTGTGCTTTTGTTGGTAACGATAATTTCACCAGTATTCTGGTTTAAGTTGAATACGCAGCTGATAACCATATTGCTGGTATCCACGTCTGTTTCTGTTACCTCAAACCGCTTGTAAACACTCAAATCTTTATTGCCAATCAAGCTTGTAATATCTAGCTGCCAGCTGTTCGTATCGCCCAGTGTAACTGGATTTGTAAACAATGCTTCTTTGGTTTCATTGCCAGCAGAATCTACTTTAACACCGTAAACCATAACATCAACAGAACTCGACAGCGGATTCATATCCTGATTGTTGATGTCTTTCCACACCTTTTTCAGCATCAGACGCTGTGTGTTCTGAATCTGAACCGTTGCATCTCCATTGGCTGCATTGTTCTGATAAATCGGCAAATATCCGCCGAGGTCAGAACCAGATTTATAGCTGCCACCTTCCTGCAAGGTATACGTGTTACTGCCATAAGTATAAGCAGTTTCCTTTACATAGTAGTAAATCGGCTTGCCAGCTTTTCCGTTCGGCAAATCTGTCCAAACTTTTGCATTTTCTGGATTTGTCAAAGTCTTTGTTGCGGTAAAGCTGCTGTCCAGAATACCCAAATCTGCTGCAGTTGCCAGTGTTGCACTGGCTGGAATGCCGCTGGTACTCTTTTCATATGACCAGTACAGTTCTACTGTAATTGAAGCATTTTCTGGAATTGTATTGGTACTATTTACCCACTGCTTCTGCACACCAATGTCAATCAATTCACTATTCGGGATATTGAGGTCATCACCCGATTTAATCTGTTGAATCTCGCTTTGGCTCACATCATGTGGAATATTGTTTCCGCTGACATTGCTGTTAAAGGAGAAGTAATGATTCGGGTTATAATGATTCAGGAATGTAGCATAATCCTTATTGTTGTACGTTGTCAGATTGCTGTTCAGATAGCCAGTCACCAATGCTCTGAAATCTGTAGATGACAGATTCAAGTTCGAGCCTTCATAACCTGCCGGAACAGAGATTTCTACCAGCTTATAGAGCACATTTTGTTCCAAGCTGATTTTCGGCTGTGTTCCTTCCACTTTGATGACATATGCATCTGTTGCAGGGACAGTTTTGCCACTGAAAGAATGATTGCCCCAAGTAATCGCTCCATCTGCATTCACATTCGATGCATAATACCAGTTTCCAGATTCATACTTTGCCAGCAAGAAGCTTGCGTTCAAAGACTTAATGGTATAGTCGCCGGTATTGATTTTATAAACCTTTGGAATCGGGTTGGTAGAAATCGTACCGCCAGACTGGAATACGGTATATTCCTGATTGTTATGAGAAGATTCTCCGGAGGCACTGTCTGCTTTCAGCTTTGCCGTGTTGGAGAAGGTAATCTTATCGCCTGCTGGCGGAACAAGACCGCTCTCCATTGGCACATAGCGGCCATTTTTTCTGACTTTGCAGCCATGAATGACAGATGGTGTATTTTTGTTGGCGATGATTTTATAGGAATACGTCACCTGCAAATGGGTTGCATCCGGAACCGTCAGTTTCAGAAGAGCTGCACCCTTTTCGCCATCACTCTGCACACCATTTTCGCTGCAATCGAACTGCAGGGTATACTCACTGGCAGAGAGCTGCTGTTTGTCGCCGTTTGCATCAATCTTGTAAATATTGATGTTTCGCATCAGGACATCGACCAGATTCGTACCAGTTGTCGTTTCGCCGCCGTTCCAGTCGCTGTCATAATAGCTAACGGTTTTGAAAAGGTCTTCGATGTCGATGGTATCACCGCTGGAAAGGGTCTTGCCCTGCGGGTTAATATCCAAGGTATAAGAGATATAACCCGGAAGAGCGGCTGCCTGATAGGTTTTTGTGATGAGGTCGGTTGGGGTTTGGTTTTCCAGAAGAAGCGAAGCAGAAGCATCTTTTCCAGTAGGATTTCCATTCAAATCATAAACATCTGCATGGTTTTCAATCTTGACATTTCCTTGTGCAATCTTTGCCTCTAAATCTGCTTTCTTTATTTTTATACTATAAAGAAAAACTGGCGGTTCTGAAATAGAAGGTAAACCAAAATAAATTACATTATTTTCAGTATCATAATAATAACGAGAAGGGCTTTCTTTTGGGTCTTTCCAAGCATTTTCTTTGCTATTAACTGGTGCAATATAATTCGCATATCCAGCTTTTCTCCAAACAATACATGGATTGGTATAATATTTTTTTGATTTAAGAGGATCAGAAACCGTATTGCCAACTGGCGTTTCTGCTACTTTATCACCATTTGGCAACAAAAGCTGACCATAATCTTTTTGCCAATTTCCTGAGTGAAAATACTCAGAACTAATATCTACACATAAAGTAAATCCATCTGGCAATTTGTCTGCAACAAGAGGTACTTTTTTAGCATCATTTGTATCATACTCAATTTCCCAGTTGAACACATAATATTGCTCACCATTGATATCTTTTAAATATTCACTCAAGCTTGCAATATTGGAAGCATCAATCGAATCTACAGGTGTTGTTCCATTGCCCCAAGAATATTTTGTAATGCCCACACTTTCTTTAAAACTATTTGTAATAGTCAAAGCTTCACTATTTCCATTATTTACATCTGAAGAATAGGAATACGCTCCGTCTGCATCTCCAACAGAAACCTTGAAAGAAACAGCATCAGCAGGAATTTTTGTTGTTGTTCCATTCAATGTATATTCTGTTTCAATCAAACGATAAGAATACTTTGTTTCTGTATAAGAACCATCCGGATTTACTTTAATTTCATTTGTAGGAAGGTCTGTAAATTTCTGATTCGATTTCCACCAAGTAGTTCCATCCCACTCTGTTGATACCGTAGAATTAGACGTGTTTAATGTAACAGTTTTTCCCTCTACATTTTGCCACTCGCCATTCGTCCCAGCTTTTCTTTGCAGCTGTAATGTAATGCTTGTTGGGCGAACGGTTTCATTATCTCCTGTCCACTTCTTTTCCGGCTTCAGTTCAATGGGTGTCAGTGGCTCATAAGTGTTGGTAATTTGAACAGTTCCATCCTTTGTCAGTTCCTGATTCACATAGGATGCATTATAAGTTCCATCTGCATCACCATTTGCATTTGCAAGAGCAAACTTATCATTTTGAAGTGCAATGGTTGTTCCATCTGCTTTGACATAGCCAACTTCTACCACTCGATATGTGTAGCTGATTCTACCAGTACTGTCTGCGTTTTGATTTGGCAGATTGCTCCAGCTTGCGTGCCAGCTGTTAGAATCATTTAAGGTTTGTTGTGATTTTGTGGTATCGTTTTCCGGATATGCTGTCCAGTCATTCAAATTGCTGGCTTTTCGCTGCAATTCTACAACAACGCCGGAAACACCATCTGGCTTTGACGGTTTCCATTCTTTTTTTGCCTGAACAGTAATATTTTTGGTTTCATACACGGTATTGGTAACAGAAATTGTTGTGTCCGCAGTCGGCTGAACAGAATTGCCGAGCAGAGTTGCCTTATAATACGTTCCGTCTACTGCAAAAGACATTTCCTTATTATTGTAATCTGTGCCACTATCCGAAACAGAGAAGAGATTTTTTGTTGTCCCATCTTTCAGCTTAACCGCTGTTTCGATCAGGAGATAATTCTTTTCGCTGGACAGCCCGTTCCAGGCAGGCAGCTTCTTGCCCCAGTCGTTGCTTGCATTCAGAGTTGCTGTCAGCTGATTTCCATTGCTGTCCTTTACCGGATAGAATTTTCCATCGCTTTCTTTGCTGACCAGAACAACGGTGATTTCTGTAATATCGCCAGTATAATTGGTGATGTCTTGATTGTTGCCGTCTTTCCAATATTTCACCGGTTGCAGAGAAATATTCGGATGATACTCGTTGATAACCTGTGCTTCCCCATTATTTGCTTTTATTGGCGAACTATAACCGCCGCCGGTATTCCGATAAACACCGTTTGCAGTGGAAAAAACTCCGTTTTCAATTGCCTGATCGCCGTTATACTTGATTTCCTGAACACGATACCGATAAGTTTTCGTATTCCCGTTCATTGTAACACTGGACGGCAGTCCGGAAAGCGTGGTTTTCCATCTGTAATTTGACCAGCTTACCTTATTTTCAGCGTTCAGCGTAACTTCTACTACGCTTGCACTGCTATAGTCCGCATCGCCTTCAAACAGATAGGTATCGCCGGATTTTTTCAGGACTTTCCATTCGCCATTGTTTTCCTGATACTGTACCTTGAAAGTAATGCTGGTTGGTCTATCATTGGCAGAATTTTCATTATCATACCAATCTTTTATTACACCAATTGAAATCGTCTGCACTGGATTTTTCTTTTCAATGGTAACGCCCGGATTTGGTTCACCGCCGCCCTTGTTGGAAGAACCCTTGTTGTTAAAGGTATACTGTCCATAAGCAGCAGATTCTGGAATCGTAGCGGTTGTGCTGTATTCGAAAGAAATATAGTTATAATCTGTTGTTGTAGACAGAAATTCGATATGGAATCCATTTGTATCCTTGACAATCTTATAATCTGTATCTTTTACCAATTCGGTTGCATTTCCATTATATTCCTTTTTTGCAAGGACTTTTAAAGCAGCTAATTGATCAGCTGTAATGGTATGTGTTCCATTTTCGGGAGCTGTCAAGGTATCCTGATAAATATAGCCATCAAAGCTGCCATCTCTTGTAATGTCCACTTTCCAAGAAAACTCTTGCGAAATTGCATTGCTTGTTGGCTCACTCACATATGAATTACCAACAACGGTTTTTGTAATGGTATTTCTGGACTTTACAGAAACAGATACAACAGTTGTTGTCGTAAATTTATCTTCGATTTCGTTGGTAACAGCGGTTGTCACTTCTGCATTGCCATTATTTTCTGGAACAGAAACCTTTGTTTTGTATTGTAATGTAACAGCCTGTTTAATATCACTTGTAAATGTTAAGCGATTCCCACTGATGGTAAAATCAGAAGTATTGCAGCCAGATGCGGTAAATTGGTCTATTGAAGACGGGAACTGACTATCTTCCAGATAATAACCGTTCAGGGAATAGCCATTTACCGGCGTTACCTGAATCGTCCAAGTAATCTCGTGGGTATCCTGATTGTAATTACCGTTTTTGTTGACAGAAATCATTTCTGATTCTTTTTTATAGTGCACAGTTTTTTCTGTATTCCCACCAGTCGGACTTCCGTCTGGATAGTGAATAGAAACGCTGTTTTTATTGTCGCCATCAGTTGCATCTGCACTATAATTTAAGGTAACTGTTTTTGTGCCATCTGGAACATTGCTTAATACCCAAGCATTACCATTTTTCGTCAACGTGCCGCCACTTGGTGAAATGGTAACACCGTTTTCCGGCAGATTATCATCTATAATCTGATAGTCATTCAAAGATGTGCCGTATTCGCTTGTAATGGTAATCGTCCAGTCGATTTTATTACCTCTGGACTTGCCATTTTCATAGTCTGCTTTTCCGTCTTTGTTAACATGGATAGGGTTTCTATCTAAAGTAACAGTATTGGAAGCTTCAATTGGATTTTCTCCATTCTTTTGAAGAGTTGCCTTATTCGTCACACTCTTGTTTTTCAAATCCTCTGTTCCAATTTTCGTGCGATAGGTAATGGTTACATTGTCAGTATTATTTTCATCAAAGGTTATTTGTTTGGTGTCAGTATGATAAGTTGCTGCATTGGATGGGTTAATGGAAACATCACCAGAAGCCTTTTGCAACATATTATCAACCAAAGTATAATCTTTCAAAGAAAGTCCGTTTGGATTTACAGTAATCGTCCATACAATGTCGCCATTATTGGCAGAGTCTACCCAACCATTTTTTGTTAAGCTTACATTCTTATCTTGAAACTTGACCGTGATTTCCTCTCCACCAATTTTAATGGTTTGGTCACCGCTGGCATCATTTTTACGGTTTACTGTACCAGAAAAATAAAAACTACCTGTTAAATCACCAGTCTTATCTTCAGCATCAACATAATTGTCAATATAATCTTGCGTCAATTTGATTTTTATACGTTTTTCAGTACTATCAAATGTATATGTAGCAGCTTCTTTGTTTATACTATAATCTGGGTCAAATATTTTTCCATCTTCAATGCTTGTTACATTCAAATTATCATAATCAATGTATAAATCATACTCACTATTTTTATCGAATCTATTTTTCATTTTTAAAAGAGTATATTTAATAAAAAATGATAGATTTGCAGAACTTCCGTCTTTATTATAATCGCTATCCGTTATATCTTTGTTATTTGCATCCTTATCTGTAATTGTAATTTCATGTGTACTGGAACTTGTTATCAAATCAATTGGTGCACTTTCTCCCAGCAGCATGATATTTTCATCCCCTGACTCTGCATCAATGGTATCCACCGCTGCTGCATCGTCCAAATCCTGCATAGTCATACTGATGGCGGGCATAATCAGACTGCTGACAACAGAAAACACAATCATCAAAGACAAAACTGCCGTAAAAATTCTTCTCTTCTTTTGATATTGATGTTCTGTCAGAAATTCCTGAATTTTCTGATTGATGTTCATAAAAAATGCCCTCCTTCATTGGATAAAATGAAATACCCTTACATTACTGAATTGTTCCAATTTCTTTTAATGGCCAAACCCGAAGAATGACCCTGCCAACAACATATTCCTCTGCAATACAGCCAACCACACTCGAACGACTGTCTACAGAAGTAGCACGATGGTCACCCATTACAAAGATCCGGCTTTCCGGAACTTGATACGGCAACTCTAAATCACATTCGCCAAATGCCAGTTCATTGACATATGGTTCTTCTAACGCTGTTCCATTGACGTAAACCGTTCCGTCCTCTTTGATGTCAATGACATCGCCAGCAACGCCAATCACCCGCTTCAATAAGATTTTATTGTTAAAATAAAAAGCAACCACATCACCGCTTTTGAAGTTGCTCCGCTTTCCGCAGATAACCAACTCATCATTCGTTAATGTGGGCGTCATGCTCGTTCCGGTCACACGCAGAACCGGCAAAAACAGCATCGAAATCAACACGGCAACCGCTGCAACCACCAGCAACGAAGAAATGGTGCTCCGCAGCATCTTCCGAAAGCCTTTTCGGTATCGGATTCGTTTCAGTTCCTCCGTCAGCTGTGCAGCAGTTGGAAAATCCATCGTTTGCTTCTCCATCGAACCGCCTCCTTACTGAGAATCCGCCGGAACTTCCGGTGATGCCGATTTTGTTTCTTTGGATTCTGCTTGGATGCGTTTCCGATAAGCAGCGGTTTCATCCTCAACTGCTTTTAATATTTTTTGAACTGCCAGCACTGCATCTGTTTCCACCTGATGCAAAGCGTTCTGTTCCGCTGTTTTCAGCTGTTCTTGCAATGCATCCCGTTCTGCCTGCACCCGATCCAATTCGTTCCGCAGGGCAATCATCATTTCCAGCAGTTCTGTTTTTTTCAGTTTTCGCAGTTCTTTTTGTGTCATGATTGTTCCTCTATTCTTTTTGCAATTCTTTTTCTCAAGTATGGGAAACCATTTTCAGAGCATTTCCCTTTATTTCAATTCTATAAACACATCATAACAATATTATACCAATCCGCCTGTGCTTTGTCAAGACTATTTTAAGATTCGTCACGATTTCATCATGATTTTCGTCTGCTTCCTCAATTCACAGACTTTGATTTTGTGCATAATATACAATACTTTTTCTAAAAATCGTGCCTGTTTTTATGAAAATAGTTATTAGCCGAAGAAATATTCCTATTTTTACCAAAAAATACTTAAAAAACTTCCGTGCAGCCCTAAAAATACCGTTCACATCTTTTTACAAATCTTCTGATTTTCTCTATAAAACATGGAAAAAATTCTTGCAAGATGCTTGCAGAATGTGAAATCGTATGGTATAATGAAAAAAAATTCGGAGGTTCTTTCTATGCGAATTGCACTCGCACAAACAGAAATTTTTTCCAAACAATACGAAAAAAACAAGAAAACAGCTCTCTCCATCTGCAACCTCGCACAGGCAATGGAAGTGCGGCTGCTGCTGTTTCCGGAGATGAGCTTCACCGGCTTCAATATGGATACGGATTACAGCATTGCCGCTGGTCTGGATACCGTCCCTTGGATGCAGAAGTTGGCAACCACTGGGCAATGCTATCTTGGATTTGGTTGGGTCAAGGCTGCTGAAAGCGGAAAAGCAGAAAATCACTACAGCATTGTTGCTCCGGACGGTTCGCTTTTCTTTGACATGGTGAAACTGCACCCCTTTTCCTACGCACAAGAAGACCAATTTTTTGAAAAGGGCAACGCTCTGCCAACCTGTGAAATTGATGGGATTCGGTTCGGCTGTTTCATTTGCTATGATTTGCGGTTTCCGGAAGTTTTTTCTGCTCTCGCTCCAAAAACAGACTGTATGCTTGTTCCGGCAAACTGGCCAGAACGCCGAAAGCTGCACTGGTGCAGCCTGCTGACCGCCCGAGCAATTGAAAATCAGGTCTATGTAGCTGGAATCAACTGTGTTGGCACGCAAGACGGACTGCATTACAGCGGTGACAGTCGTTTCATTGCTCCAGATGGCACAATTTTACAGGACTGCCGCAGTGCATCTGGTTGTTTTGTCTGTGACCTCTCCGCAAAAACCGTTGCAGAAACCCGACAGGCGTTCCCCGTGCAGAAAGACCGCCGTCCCGATTTTTATCGAAGTATACTATTATAATAGGAAAAATCACACAAATTTGATGTTAGACGCAAAAAACCCGTTCCGATGCAGCTGCACCGAAACGGGTTTGTTTGTTTATTTTATGCCCATGATGTGTGTCAAAACAATGTTGTCAATGAAAAGAACTGGTGGGTTGCAAATTAATATGCAACACCCTGCCACTTCATTGCATCTGCAACCTTCAGGAAGCCAGCGATGTTTGCACCAACAACCAGGTCGCCTTCCACGCCATATTCCTTGGATCTGTCATATGCATTGTGGAAGATGTTGATCATGATGCCCTTCAGCTTTGCATCAACTTCTTCGAATGTCCAAGACAGACGTTCGCTGTTCTGAGACATTTCCAGACCAGAAGTTGCAACGCCGCCTGCGTTTGCAGCCTTTGCCGGGCCAAACAGCAGACCGTTCTTCTGGAATACTGCGATTGCTTCCGGTGTAGACGGCATGTTTGCACCTTCTGCAACAACCTTTGTACCATTTGCAACCAGGATCTTAGCGGATTCTTCGTCGATTTCGTTCTGTGTTGCACACGGCAGAGCGATGTCGCACTTGATTGTCCAGATACCCTTGCAGCCTTCTGTGTAGGTTGCACCTTCTACCCGGTTTACATATTCCTTGATTCTTCCTCTTTCTACTTCCTTGATCTGCTTTACAACATCGAGGTTGATGCCGTTCGGATCGTAGATGTAGCCGTTGGAGTCAGACAGAGCAACAACCTTGCCGCCCAGCTGAGTAGCCTTTTCAGTTGCATAGATTGCAACGTTACCAGAACCAGAAACAACGATGGTCTTACCCTTAACGGTATCGTTCTTCATAACGTTCATCATTTCTTCTGTGAAGTACAGCAGACCGTAACCGGTAGCTTCTGTTCTTGCCAGAGAACCGCCGTAGGACAGAGCCTTACCAGTCAGAACGCCAGTGAATTCGTTCCGCAGTCTCTTGTACTGACCGAACATGTAACCGATTTCTCTTGCACCAGTACCGATATCACCAGCCGGAACGTCGGTGTCAGCACCAATGTGCTTGCAAAGTTCTGTCATGAAGCTCTGGCAGAAACGCATAACTTCCCCGTCGGACTTGCCCTTCGGATCGAAGTCAGAACCGCCCTTGCCGCCGCCCATCGGCAGTGTGGTCAGGCTGTTCTTGAAGGTCTGTTCAAAGCCCAGGAACTTGATAACAGACGGGCAAACAGACGGGTGCAGACGCAGACCGCCCTTGTACGGGCCAATTGCAGAATTGAACTGGCAACGATAGCCGTGGTTTACCTGTACCTTACCATTATCATCTACCCAAGAAACACGGAAGCTGATCATCCGTTCCGGTTCTACGATCCGGTCGATAACGCCGTTTGTTTCATAGGACGGATCCTTTGCAACAACCGGTTCCAGAGACTGCAGTACTTCACCAACAGCCTGTAAAAATTCTGGTTCATTTGCGTAGCACTTTGCAGTCTTGTCATATACGCCCTGCAAGTACTGATTCTTAAATGTGAACACCATGGGTCAAAACCTCCTGCATAAATTAAAGTCAGTTTTTACGATGAGGGAACGGTGCCGTTCGCCTCACGCAATTTATATTATACACTCTTTTTCTCGGTTTTTCAAGAAAAAAGAAAAGAAAAACAAAAAAATTTGATTCTGTAGCAAGAACCCACCTAAAAAAACAAACTCCCCCCATCAGAAACCATGATTTATTAAGAATTCGCCCTTCAAACCATCATTCTGAAAACTCTATACCGTTTCCCTGTGGTGGACGGATGTCCGCCGTCCCGCATCATTTTCCCGATTTTTTGATTTTTCCGCACCAATTTTTTCTATTTTTCGCCCGAAACGCAAAAAAGTCCAGCCGATTCCAGCGAACCGACCAGACTTTCAAAAATAAAGTTTCTGAATGTTTCTCTTCACATTACGGGAACAAGCCCTTGATGACTTCTGCATCAATCAACCGTTGCAATGCCACCACATACGCACCCATTCGCAGCGTGCAGTGTTTTTCCTGAGCGGTTTCATAGAGGGCTGCAAATGCCTTTGTCATCAGCTTTTCCAGCATTTCGTTGACCTGTTCCCGCTCCCAAGTAAGTTCCTGAATATTCTGCACCCACTCGAAATAGGATACAATGACACCGCCACTATTTGCAAAAATATCCGGCACTAACACAATACCACGCTGTTCCAGAATCTTATCTGCTGCCGCAGTGGTCGGGCCATTCGCACCCTCTACAATGAACTTACACTGCATTTCTGCTGCAATTTCCTCATCAATCTGATTTTCCAGAGCCGCCGGTACAAATACATCACAGGCACAAGTCAGCAATTCCCGATTGGAAATATGCTGGATACCAGCACCGTTATAATCTTTCAGCAGACCGCCGTTTCCGGTATAGGCTGCAATTGCATCCGCATCCAGTCCATCTGCACAATAAATCCCGCCGGAAACATCGCTCAAAGCAACAATTTTTGCATTCCGATGATAAAAAATCTTTGCTGCATTGCTGCCAACATTGCCCATACCCTGAATGGCAACCGCCGTTCCAGCCAATTCTTTTCCATACTTTCCTAAAATCAGTTTGGTACTGATGACAACCCCTCTACCGGTTGCAGACGGTCTGCCCTTTGAGCCACCCAGTTCCACTGGTTTTCCGGTTACAACACCCGGACACGGCTTTCCTTTCAGCATACTGTAGGTATCCAGCACCCATGCCATCGTTTGTGCATTGGTGTTGACATCCGGTGCTGGGATGTCCTTATCCTGTCCAATCAGCGGTTCAATGGCGTAAGTATACCGCCGTGTCAGTCGGCATAATTCTCGTTTCGATAGCGTATGCGGGTCAACCCGTACACCGCCCTTTGCACCGCCATACGGAATATTTGCAACGGCACACTTCAAGGACATCCATGTTGCCAGTGCTTTGACCTCATCCAGATTGACATCCTGATGAAACCGGATTCCGCCCTTAAATGGTCCACGGATGTTGGAATGCTGTACCCGCCACCCCTCGAACACGTGAATACTGCCGTCATCCATTTCCACCGGCAAATACACTTTCGTTTCCCGCTGCGGATTTCGGATAATTTCAAACATTGTCCGGTCAATTCCGCCCACTTCCATGGCTTCTTCCATGACAGTCTGTACATTCTCAAACGGATTATATGGCTTTTCCATTCAGTACCTCCACATTGTAAACAGATTTGTTTTTGTTTCTGCATGTCTGCCGTTCGGCAGGAATTTGTTTTTCGCTTCCTTTCGCAAACAGAACACCATTCTGTGATTTCAAAAGTCTGTCGCTATCCTGTAGAAACATTAAAAAGCAATGTTGAACTGTCTGAATTTCTGTATGAGTATCATTATACACTTTTTAAATCATTTTGCAAGTGCTATCTAGAAAAAGAAAAGAAAAAAATCATTCCATCCTATCCAAATAACAAAAAATCAGTTTAATGCAAAAAAACCATCTTTTTCAAAGAATTCTGTTCGTGCAATTTGTTTTTGAAAGCAAAAACGTGTTTCTATAGAAAATTCAATTGTTTCCCCCTCACGGACAGCAATGCAAATTTTTCTTTTTTCAAATAAAAAAAGAAGGGCATCTGTTTCCAGATACCCTTGTTTTCTGTATAAATAAATTTGCTTATTCCGGATTTGCTTCGGAATCTTCTTCTGCTGGTGCAGCAGCATCCAATGTTGTAACTACAGTTGTCGTTGCTCCTCCGGCAGCACTTGCTCCCGTATTTTTCTGCATTGCATTTGCTAGCAGGCAATCTTTCCAGAGTGGCAGCGAGCTACCGCCCAAGTGAATGCCGTCTGAAGTATAGTCCGAATTTAAGTAGCCACTGCTGTCCACCAAAGAAGGATTCAGGTCAATATAAAAGACCTGCTTGTTATCGGCAATCTGGGACAGCAACGCATTTTTTTCGTTGATATTTGCATTGCTGATGACATCGGTTTCCGCTGAGGCTGCAACATTGATGATACTTTGTACATAGACAATTGCATCCGGCTGCATCTGACAAATCTGCTGTACCACAGACTGATAATATTCTACGAACGACTCAGACGTACCCGTGCCCAGTTCGTTGATGCCAAACATGATATAAATCTTTCCGTACTGCTTGGCAGTCAGCAAGCCAGTCAGCGTATTGCTTGAACCGCTTTCCGGCGGAACATCAATATTTGCATCCAGGACATCATAAATTGTCATGCCAACATCGGCAAAGAAATCCGTACTTTCCGGCATATCGCCAAAGAGATACATGCCTACAGTTCGAGAGTTTCCGATAAACAGAGCATCTTCAAAATAGCTTTCATCGGCATTTGCAAGCGGAACATATTCCCCAGCCGCTTCTGTTGTAACCGTTGTTGTCGTCAAATCACTGCCGGAAACAGCAGTTTCGCTGCCGTCCGGTGTTGCTCCATCATTGGCAGGCGGTGCAGTGGTTGCTGCTTCTGTCGCAACGGTTGTAATTTTTGCGACCGTTGTCGGGGCAGCCTTTTGACTGTCATCCTCTTTTTTCAGCAGTTCCCACGGAATCAGCAGAGAGGTCAGCAGTACACAAATCAACAGGGGGCATTGCTTTAAAAAATCCATGAAATCTCCTCTCCTTAGAACTGATAATACAGGAATGGGTTGCTGGTCTGGGTCTGCATCTTATAAACAGACATCAGATAAATCAAAACCAGTCCCAAAATCACCAATTTACTATTTTTATGTTTTTCATACCATCTGGACGGGAACGGCAGACAGAACACAACGCAAGCGATTAACAAATACCAATAGTCGTGCAGTGCCCGTATAACATCCTTGGTATTGACAAAGCTTGCAGTATTGTCTGCAAAGAACGGGAACAGACGGGAGAAATATGTTGCAATATCCTGCATATTCGGCAGAGCAAATACCACCCATGTCAGCGGAATCAGGAAAATCACATAAATATGTTTCAGTACCTTTGTTTTTGCCAGCAGTTTTCCCAGCCCCAGCCGTTCAATCGTCAGGAGCACGAAGAAAATCAATCCCCACAACACAAAGTTCCAGCTTGCACCGTGCCAAAGTCCGGTAAATGCCCAGACCACAAACGTATTCCGAATGGTCTTTGCAAAGCTGCACCGACTTCCGCCCAGCGGAAAATATAAGTACTTCTTGAACCAGCGACCTAATGTCATATGCCATCTCCGCCAGAATTCCGCCATCGAACCGGAAATATACGGGTGGTCGAAGTTTTTCGGCACATACAAGCCCAGCATCTGCCCCAGACCCATCGCCATCAGGGAATAACCGGCGAAGTCAAAATACAGCTGGAAACTATATCCGAACGCCCCCAGCCATGCATATGGGCAAGACAGCGTTTCATAACCATAACGGGACATCCCAGCCCAGAGCGTTCCCATCGGATTTGCAAGCAGCATCTTTGCACCCATACCCAGAATAAAGGTCTTCAGCCCCGATTCCAAATTCAGCACAGAGCAGTGCCGGCGGAGCAAAGTCGGTTCTAGCTCGCTGTAAAGTCCGATTGGCCCAGAGGTAACTTGCGGGAACATCGCAATATATACGCCCAAATTAATGATATTCTTAACCGGACGCTGTTCGCCTCGGTAGACATCCACTAAGTAAGAAACCACTTGGAATGTATAAAAGCTGATGCCCAACGGCATGACCACAGAAATGGTTGGAATCTGAATGTGGGTCGCCGTGAGCAGGGCATTGATGTTTTCGATAAAGAAGTTGGTATACTTGAAAAATACCAGCAGCCCGAAGTTATAAATCAAGCCAAGTATGAGTAAGGGCTTCCTTTGTGCCCGCCTCTCTCCAATCAACCTACCAAATGTATAGTTGACGACAATCGACAGCATCAGCAACAGCAAATAGAAATGCTGTCCCCACGCATAAAATACAAAGCTGCCAATCAACAAGATCATGTTTTTATATCGTGTCGGCACGACATAATAAACGATCAGGAAGATGGGCAAGAATCGAAACATGAATTCAATCGTTGTGAATGACATAAATCCTCCCTAATTCCCTATTTTTTATTTCTGAATGCATCTGGAAAACACGATTCTTATTATAGACGTTTTTTTGCAATCTGTCAAGTAGGCATGCAAATTTCGAATATTGATTTTTTAATTTTTATATTTCGGGTTTGACTTTGGTTATTCTCATTCTATGCAGCCATCCCTGCAACCTTTCCGCCTGATCTTCATGCAGAGAAAAAGCGTGCACACAATCGCATGCACGCTTTCTTGTCAATCAGGAAATCCTTATAATCTCGTCAGGAACTGTGCGAGCAGCACAACCAGAATCAATGCAATTGGATAGGTTGCAGCATAAGCAGAAGCTACATTCGGGGTATTGGCTGTTTTAATCAGCGTGCCCAATGCTGGCGTACTGGTCATACCACCGCAAATCGAACCCAAATTGTTGAACAGGCTCAGCTTCAAAACATACTTTGCAAACAGGAATCCAACAATCATCGGAATCAAAGTCATCAATGCTCCCCACAGGAACAGCAATGCCCCGTATTCCTTCAAGACAGCAACAAATTCTGCACCGCCGTCCATACCAGCACCAATTAAGAACAGAATCAAGCCCAATTCCTGAAACAGGCTCAAAACGTGCTGGTCAACTTTCAGGCTCAGCTTGCCGATTCTGCCGAAGTGTCCGAAAATTAAGCCTATAATCAATGGGCCACCCGTTGTTCCCAGATTGAATGAACCTTTTCCCAACGGAATATGAAACGAACCCAGTATCAACCCTAGCATCACTGCTAAGAAAAATGCTGCGATGCCGAACTTATCCATTTCAAACAGCTTTTTCTGCTTGCCGCCAACTGCATCATTCGACTGAATCGAAACCAGCTTTGCCCGTTCTTCATCCATGTTCGCATGCAGGATTTTCGGGATAATCTGAACGAACAATACAACGCCGATAACCCCAAACGGGTACGCAATCGCATAGCCAACGGCAACATTGCCATAAAGCGGATTTGCTTCGCCAACGGCTTCTTGTGCTGCTGCAAATGCCGGCGTACTGGTCAACGCACCGGCAAACAGTCCAACGCTCATGGACGAATTGATATTTGGAACAAGCAGCGTAATGGCTGCACAAACCAGACATCCAGTAATAATGATAATGCCACCCAGTGCCACATAGGACTTTGCATTCTTTTTCAGGTTCTTAAAGAAGCTCGGCCCTGCAATCAATCCAACAGAGGTTACAAACAAAACCAACCCCAGATTCTGCACCAACTTAAAATAGTGGTCAACTGCCGGCAGGCTCTCCTGCCAAGAAGCAATGTCTTGAAACGCAACGCCCTTGAAATGTCCGGCAACCAGTGCAACCAAAAAGATTGCAGCAGAGCCTAACGATACGCCCTTGATGGAAATTTTTCCGACCAGGTAGCCGACAACAATAATTGCAAAGATGAAAAACAAGACCAGCGTCATTGCTTTCATGCTGAAAATATGCGTTCCGGCAACCTCCAGAAGTTCAAACTTCATGCATATGTTCTCCTTTTTTGTTTTTCATGAATGGCGAAATGCTACACCCGTGTTTATTTTTTGCTGGGCGAATGGGAAAAATGACCAGACCGCACGTTTCCGATGCGTCCCGCAAGACCTGATTGACAAAAAATAAGATACGCTGTTTCCCTTGATTTCTGCAATTCGTGCTCCAAAGATGGGACTTCCTCAGAGCAGTACAAAAAAGAAAAGAAAGAGCGTAAACAAGTGCCGATTTCTGCATTCATTCTTTTTATTATAGCATGATTTTTCTTTCACTGTCAAGATAAAAATCGAAAAAGCGACATAACTTCCACGATTTTCTTGAAAAGCCCGCTTTTTTTGAAAAAAACTTTTTCTTTTTCGGAAAACCGCCGAGATTCCCTGCAAAAAAATAAAAAAAACCGAAAAAAGACTTTCCTTTTTCAATCTGGTGTGGTATAATAAAGAAAAGCGGTTTTCTGTGTGCAAGGGGTGCATACAAACCAAAAGGAGGCAATTTTTACATGCAGGAAAAAAAGAGAAAGAAAAAGAAATCAACTGCTGAACAGGAGGAACAGACGAAAAAAATACAGTCTGTTGCCGAAACCGCTTCGGAACAACCGACAGCAAAAGAACTGCCGAAAGAATCGGTAGAATTACCATCCAAATCGAATCCAACTGCTTCCGGCTCCGCCGATACAAAGGGGAAACGGCAAACGGGCTGGATTTTGGCAGAAGTTGCAATCTCTGCTGCCCTGTTGGTTGCCATGCGGCTGACGCTGCTGCATCCATTTTTGGACAACTGGACAGAAGTCAACACGATGTCCGGCAGCACTTGGCTAGAGGATAACGCCCAGCAAGTTCCGCTCACCACAACCACACCGGATTCTACAGACCCAACAGGAACAACGGATTCCAACAAAAACGGCAATCAGAGCGACCTGTACAAGAGTGTTTCCATGGACAATCAGGAAATTCACAACGGGGATTTGATTCTGGTCAACAACTCCACCGCCTATGAGAGCACAGACGAAAACGAATTGGAAGCGGTTTATGAAAAGAAAACGGATTCCTATTCTGTCAGCGGCTCAGAACTGATGCTGCGGGGCGATGTCATCGAAAACCTGAACAATATGCTGGACGGCTTCCAGACGGAAACCGGTCACGATGATATTATTATCATCAGCGGCTATCGTACTACCGAACAGCAGCAGGAATTATATGATGCTGATTTGGAAGACACCGGCGAAGATACGTCTACGCTGGTTGCAAAACCCGGATACAGTGAACATGAAACTGGCTATGCTATGGACTTTTCGCTGTTTGAAGACGGTATTTCCGCCGACTATGACGGCACGGGGGAATATGACTGGATCAACCAGAACTGTGCCCACTATGGATTCATTCTGCGGTATCCGGAAAATAAAACTGACCTAACGGAAATCCGGTATGAATCATGGCACTATCGCTATGTGGGGCAGCCTCATGCTTATTATATGCAGCAAAACGACCTTTGTTTAGAGGAATATACAGAAACACTGAAGGATTATTCTGTTGACAACCCGTTGGAAATCACCAACTGGGACGGAAAGGTTTATCAGGTCTATTATGTACCGGCAGAAGCTGGCGACAGCACTTATGTCATGGTACCGCCGGATCAGGAATACACCGTTTCCGGAAACAATGTCGATGGATTCATCATTACTGTTGATACTGGGGTAACCAATCTGGATGAAGCCGAGACGAAAACAACAACGACAACGGCAACCAGTGACGGCGAGGATACAGAAACAACCGAAACGGAAACCGAAACCGATGCACTGGCAGAATCCGATTGGAATACAGAAGATTGGGAATACTAACGAAAATCGCATTTTTACAAAAAGACGATGCCAACGGTAACAAGTTGGCATCGTTTTTTCTGTTTTGAATCCTATTTATTCCTCTGCACTGCGGTTTCATCATTCATGAACCCCCATCCTCCTGCATAAACTGAACCAAACCCATAGACAGGAGGGGCTTCATGCAACGAAAAAGTATTCTCAAAGATACCATTCAATTGACCGTGGTACAGTTTTTTCTGGAATGGGTAAGTTTATTGCTGAACGTCTGGCTCACGCACCGCATTGGTGCTGCAACCGTCGGGATTGTCGCATTGACCGGCTCTTTTTTTCAGCTGGCTGCGGTCGCTGCGAATGGCAACGGCTTTCTCTGCACCAGCCGCTTTGTATCGGAGGAGTTGGGAAAGCCCAACGGCAACCCTAACCGTGTTTTAGGCTATGCCATTGGTTTTTGTCTGCTATTAGGGATTCCGGTTTCTGCCCTGATTTTTTGCAGTGCCGAACCGCTGAGCCTGCGATTCCTGAAAAGTGCAGATCTCGCCGCTGCTGTCCGCATTTTCACATTGATTTTACCGCTGGGCGGTGTTTGTTCCTGTTTAAAAGGCTATCTGAATGCCGTCTGTCGGGTGGCAGACCCTGCCATCTGTGATATTGTGGAATGTTTGAGCCGCTGCGGTGTGCTCATGCTGTTGTTGCAGCTGCAATCTGTTCATACGAATGCCTCTGTCTGCATGGCAATGGCATATAGCACCGGATGCAGTACGATTTTAGGCTTTTTCTGCCTGCTCTGGTTCTGCTGGAGAAGCCGCCTTCCCCGTACGGGAACATGTTCGCTCTCTTTTGGCAGATACATTCATGCAGCGGTACCCGTTTTATTCGGCGGATGCTTAACAGCTGCTCTGAGCAGCACCAACGATGCTTTGATTCCGGTCACGCTCCGACAAGCTGGAAACTCCACGGAATTGGCACTGAGTCAGTTCGGCACATTTGAAGCAATTGTAATTCCGGTGCTATTTTTTCCATCTACCATTCTCTGTGCTCTCTCCGGTATCTTAATCACAGAAGCTGCCCGTGCAACGGCTGCCAACAACCAAGCCCACTTGCAGCGGCTGACAAAAGCAGTCATCCAGAAAACGTTGCAGCTCTCTATTTTTATCGCTGCCGGATTGCTGTTATATGGCAATCTCATTGGTACATTGTTAGATGACGGAGCATTAGCAGGCCATTTGATTCGTCTGTTAGCTCCTGTTGTGCCCTTCATCTATCTGGAAATCGTCTTGGAAGCCCTTTTAAAGGGCATGGGGCAGCAGTCGTTCTCCTCCCTCAACTACTTAGCAGAATATACCATTCGCATTGCAATTGTTTTAGTTTGTATTCCAAAATTCGGCTTTTACGGAATTGTGCTCTCCTACTATGCCAGCAATGTTTGCGGAAACTGTTTTCGCCTCTGGAAAACCTGTAAAACTGCCCGTATTCGCTTTTCGTTCTGGAGTGATGTCGGATTTCCGCTGTTTGCAGCAGCACTGGCATTTCAAGTACCACTCTGTGGACTGCGGTTGCTGCATGGTATGCAATTTGCATGGATTTGTCTGCTGCCTGCTATCCTCATTGACTACGCTCTGCTCAAAAGTTACGGGAAAATCACTGCGATTCCGCTGCTCTCCAAAAAGCAGCACGTTTGCTCTTCTGCCTGATTGCTCGATAATATTTCAAGTGCCACTCTGTGGGATGCGATTACTGCATGGTATGCAGTTTGCATGGATTTGTCTGCTGCCTGCCATTCTCATTGACTACGCTCTGCTCAAAAGTTATGGGAAAATCGCTGCGATTCCCCTACTCTCCAAAAAGCAGCACGTTTGCTCTTCTGCCTGATTATTCGATGATATCTGCAAAGGTGCAACCTGTCACTTTCTGAATATCCAACGGGGAAACTTCCAGCTGATGCCCGATTTTCCCAGCACTGCACAAAATCGTATCAAATTGCAGAGCACTTTCATGGATGACAGTTGGAAACAGCTTTTTCATGCCAATGGGAGAACAACCGCCGTGTACATATCCAGTCAATGGCAGCAATTCTTTCTCCTTAATCATAGAAACTGCTTTTTCACCAACGGCAGCCGCTGCCTTTTTCAGGTGCAGGGTTTCTGCAACAGGCAGCATAAAAACATAATGATTCCCAGATTTTCCAACCGTAACCAGCGTTTTAAATACCTGTTCCGGTGGCTGCCCGAGTGCCTGTGCCAGTTCCACACCCGTATTCTCTTTTGTCGCTGCTGACCAGCTGCGGTGCTGATAGGAAACCTTTTCCCGTTCTAAAATCCGAATTGCATTGGTTTTCTCTAATTTTTCCTTTGCCATGGTTCATCGTTCCTTTCCATTTGAAACAGAAAAAACGGACACTGATCAAGATGTCCGTTTTTTCTCTTTGATACCCTCAATTAAAAAGCAGAAATTGCGTGTTTGGATGGAGAGAAATAATCCTCCAGAATTGCAATGTAAGACCGGAAACAAACCTGATCGTTTACATACATAACATCATTGTTCTGCGGAACGCCTAGCCGCTCTAAATCCTGATCGGTCAGGTTTCGCAGATAAATGGTAGTGTTTTCATCATAGCCCAACGCTTTCCGGTCGCTTGCTGGTAACTGCAACGTGACATCTTCGGAAATGGTGAGCAATTCTTCGGTAATCTGCTGACGGGTTTGCGTTTCCCAGCGAACAACTGTTTCTTCCTGCAGGGGTCGTTCCAGCGAAACCGTCCGTTCATAGCCCTCTGCCCGAAATTCGAGAACGCCCAGGTTTACATCATAATTATTCGGTTCAACCGTCACGGCAGTGCTGCCGTTGGAGCTGTCCTCGGTGTTGATGACTTCATACCGATACTTGCGAGAAGGTGAAATCCCACTATCTACAACGGTCGATGCCATAGAGGTAGAGAACAGCGAACTTCCCAAAAAATACGCCAGCGAACCGAGCACATACAACAGCAGGAAAATCGTTCCAAAGACGGTTTTAATCGTTTCGGTACAGCCACATAGGAAAAATGCCAGCAGAGCCGTCACAACCAAAGGGACAAGCACTTCCCATTCCCCGAAACAGAGCAGCACAGACGGCAATAAAAATGGCAGCAGCAACACGCTGCATATTTTCGTCAGCACCTGTTTTCTCGAATACAGCATGGCTGCCAGTGCACCGCCGGAAATGGCAATCAAAACCACGCAGCAAGCTGCCTTTTGCGGAACTTCTACCGTATAAAAAAAGCTGAGCACCGCCAATGCTACAATCAGCAAAAAATATAACAAGCTAATGACGGACATCGCACGTTTTCGTCCAAGATTTTGCGTTTGTTCCATAATGCGTTTTTTCCAGTCCGGCAGATTACCGAACGGGAACTCCTTTCTATCCGACTGAAAAAGATCAAGACATACTTCCCTGTTATTATAACATTTTTTTCTGGTTGTGACAAGTCCTATTCTAAAAAAATCCTGCAAATTGCAGTTTCTTTTTCTGTTTCCTCTGGAAAATCCGACCATTTTTCGCTTGTTCGTCAGAATTTGTAAAAAAATTCCTTACAAATTCGTTCCACATCTCTTTACTTTTTGCCGGAATCTGTGTATAATAAGAGCATCATTGAGAAAGAAGGTTTTTGCTGATGCAAACACAAAAATTTTATCAGCGTTCCGGTTTCTGGTTCTGCTGTACGCTTTTATGGTGTGTTGTGATTTTCTGCTTCTCCGCACAGGATGCAACACAATCGAACGCAGTTAGCAATGGCGTTTTACATAAAATTGCAGAAATTTGCACCGCTTGGATTCCAGCGGATGCGATGGATTTAGAGAGCAGCACACACACTTCTATGGCGTTTCTCATCCGAAAAATCGCTCATTTTACGCTGTATTTTATTCTGGGGCTGCTCTCCTGTGCAACGATGATGACATATTGCCAGAAGAAAAGCCGTTCCCTTTCCGCAGGCTGGTTCTGTGCGTGGGCATTCTGCATTTTCTATGCCACCACAGACGAATTTCATCAACTGTTTGTTCCGGGCAGAACTGGCAGGCTGTTAGATATCGGAATTGACAGCTGTGGAGCACTGTTAGGTAGTCTAATTTTACTCTTTTTCGTCTATCGTGCTGACCAACGACATCAAAAACTGGAAAAAGGCGTTTGATCATACTGTTTCCGCAACAGGACAATTTCCCACTTTTCCAGTTATTGTATTTTATATTGGGGTTGCTCTCCTGTGCAACGATGATGACGTATTGCCTGAAAAAAAGAACGTTCTCTCTCCGCAGGCTGTTAGATATTGGAATTGACAGCTGCGGAGCACTGTTAGGCAGTTTAATTTTGCTCTTTTTCGTCTATCGTGCTGACCAGCGACATCAAAAACTGGAAAAAGGCGTTTGATCGTACTGTTTCCGTAACATGGCAATTGCCCGCTTTTCCAGACGGGAAACATACGAACGGGAAATGCCCATTTTCTTGGCAACTTCTCGCTGGGTCATGGGAATCTGCCCATATAGCCCATAGCGATGCACCAAAATCTCTACCTCTCGTGGCGTTAGCTTTTGCTGCAAAAACTGGTAGAGCTGCTGAATCTGCATTTGCGATGCCACTTGTTCTTGAATGTCGCAGCCGTCCTCGATAATATCCAGCAATGTCAACTGGTTGCCGTCTTTATCTGTATCAATTGGCTCTGCCATAGAAATGGCATCTCCCTGTTTCCGACAGGTGCGGAAATGCATTAAGATTTCATTTTCAATGCAGCGGCTGGCATAAGTCGCAAACCGTGCTCCCTTTTCATAATCAAATGTAGAAACAGCTTTCATCAGTCCAACTGTTCCGATGGAAAGCAAATCTTCCTGTTCCGTCTGATTGGTGTAATATTTTTTGATAATGTGTGCGACGAGCCGCATATTATGCAGAATCAGTTTTTCCCGTGCTGAGGCATCCCCTGCACGCATCTGCTGAAAACATCGCAGTTCTTCTTTTTGTGAGAGCGGCTTGCGAAATGCTCCAGAGGTTTCCACATGCAGAAAAAAGCAGAGCAGCTGTTGAAATAATGCCGATAAAAACATCAAAATCCCCCCTTTCTCTCATCTATATGCCGGAAAGAAATTGTCCTATGTCCGCATATGATGGCAGAAAGAGGGGATTTTTCTCATGCATTCTAATTGGATTAGGAATGCACGGTTGTGGTTTCTTTGGTCAGGGAAAACGTGTGTTCATTTGCAGACAACAGCACTTGGTCGCCCGCAGCAATGGTTTTCTGTAAGAGTTGCTGTGCCAGTTGCGTTTCCACTGCCTCTGTCAGATATCGCCGCATGGGTCTTGCTCCATATCGTCCGGTATCCGGTGCATGGGCAAGCTGCTGCACGGCTTCTTGGGTAAAGTGCAGCTGAACATGAAGTTGTTCCATTCGTTTCTGCAAATTTTGCAGCTGTTTTTCTGCAATCTGACAGAGTTCTTCCTGTGTCAGGGGCTGGAATGGGATGATTGCATCCAATCGCCCTAAAAATTCCGGTGAAAAATACTGCCGCAGAGCCGTTTCACTGGTTGCCTGTGCCGTCTGTACAAATCCAGCAGGCGGCTTGCTGCCTGTTCCACCGAGGTTGGACGTTAAAATCAACAGAGCATTGGTAAAATCTGTTTTTCTGCCGTTGGAATCGCTCAAAACACCATCTTCCATAATTTGCAGCAGAATGTTACAAATATCCGGATGTGCCTTTTCAATCTCATCGAAGAGAATCACACAATATGGACGTTTTCGCACCCGTTCGCACAGCGTTCCGCCCTCCTCATAGCCCACATATCCGGGCGGTGCTCCAATCAGCTTGGAAACGGTATGCTTTTCCATGTATTCCGACATATCAAACCGGATCAGGCTATCTTTATCATCAAACAAATGCAGAGCGGCGGCTTTTGCCAGAGCCGTCTTGCCAACACCGGTTGGACCTGTAAACAAAAAGCATCCAATTGGGCGGTTTTCCTCTCGCAGTCCTGTTCTAGCACGAATCAACGCAGCGGAAAGCTGCCGAATTGCCGCAGTATGTCCGATAATTTGCTGCTGCAACTCCTGTTCCAACGTCATCAATCGCTGCTGCTGAGCAGTCGTAATCTTCTGCACGGGAATTCCAATCCGCATGGAAACGATTTCTGCAAGGTCGGATTCTGTCACCACCGGACAGGAAACATGTTCCTGCTCGCAGCGAATCCGAGCACGGGAACAGGCTTCATCCAGCAAATCAATTGCTTTATCCGGCAAATAGCGGTCGTGGAGATAGCGAACCGAACAGGAAACTGCCTGCCGTAAAATCGCATCCGGAATTTCAATGTGATGAAAGTTCGCATATGTTTCCCTTAATCCGCAGAGAATTGAAAAGCAAGCTTCTGGGCTGGGCTCTAAAACCTGAATCGGCTGAAACCGCCGTTCCAACGCACTATCTTTCTCGATATATTTGCGAAATTCTTCTGTTGTCGTTGCTCCAATCAGCTTGACTTCTCCACGGGCAAGCTGTGGCTTCAACATATTTGCAGCATCAATTGCCCCTTCAGCTGCCCCTGCTCCAACAATCGTATGCAGTTCATCAATAAATAAAATAATCTGTTCGTTCTGGGTTGCCTCTTGCAAGCAGTTCCGAAACCGTTCTTCAAAATCGCCCCGATATTTTGCCCCCGACAGCAATGCTGGCAAATCTAACGAGAAAATATGCTGCGGTAAGAGGGCTTCCGGCACTTCTCCCCGTAAGATTTTCTGAGCAACGCCTTCTACAATTGCCGTCTTCCCAACGCCGGCATCGCCCACCAGACAGGGATTATTTTTGGTACGGCGAGTGAGAATCTGAACCATCTGCTGTAATTCCGCTTCCCGTCCGATTACGGGGTCATATTGATGCAGCAATGCCGGGTCAGTCATCCACTTCCCATACTGAAAGAGGTTCGGCAGTGTTTTCTTTGAAATCCGCTCTGTTCGCCGTTCTTCCATGCGGAGATGACAAGAGGTTTCCTGCCGACTGACTGCCCCCAGCTGATTCAAACTAACGCCCAACTTCTTCAGAATCGCAACTGCTGTACAGCAGGGCGTTCGCAGAATCGAACGCAGGAGATGTTCCGTTCCGGCAAGGCTGCGACCATCTTCTTTCGAAAATGCCTTTGCCTGCTGCATAATTTCACTCAGGGCAGGAGTGAGGCAATCCTCCTGCACCTGTGCCGGAATCCCTCTTCCGACCAGTTCCACCAACGCATTCCGCACCCGTTGTGCAGTGATGTGCTGGGCTGCCAGCATGGCTGCGGCAGCATTGCTGCCCTCCTCCAGCAGTCCCAGCAGCAAATGTTCACTGCCGATGTAAGTATGTCCCAATTCTTCCGCCGCACAGATTGCTTCTTTCAAAGCAAGAATGGCTTTTCCTGTAAACCCATCTGTATATCGCATACACCAAATTCCTTTCTGCACTCATATAAATTTAGTATGCCACAAAACTTGTGCGTTATCTGTCGAAGTAGGAACGCTTTTTTGACTTTTGCATATGATGTACTATGAAACAGACAGAAAGTCGTTTGTTTCAAATTTAATCTACAAAAAAGGAGATTTTTACTATGTGTGGATGCGATGGAAACAACGGTTGCTGGTGGATTATCATTCTGATCGTTCTGTTTGTATGCTGCGGCTGTGGTGGCTACGGTAACTGCGGCGGCGGCTGTGGCTGCAACAACAACGGCTGCGGTTGTGGCTGCTAATTAGCAACCTTTAACGCTTGCAAGCAATGCCCCGAACGGTGTGAACTGTTCGGGGCATTGCTGCATTTGATTTTATTTTTATGATGGGTTTATCTTCCCTGTGGAATCGGTCTTCTCTTGGCGGTATACTGCTTAACGATAATCTGATAGACAGCAGTTCGTTCAAGATGTGCCTGTGAAAATGACTGAAACGGAATTCGGTAATGCTCCAGCAGCTTTTTCAGCAAATCTTCTTTTTTCTCTTCCGGTGCGAGGTCTGCAATCCCCTGACCAATTACACTTTCATAGGCAAAGCCAGCTGTACAGGATGCTGCCCCATTCGGCGGAATCAACTGCTGTTTCCCCTCTACTTCAAAGGAAACATGCGGATTTTTTTGCAGCAGGTCGCATTTCTTCCCGACTTTTGCCCCGTGAAAAAATAAGACAAGCTGGTCATCCTGCATGGTAAACCCAAAATTGACCGGCACAATATACGGGTATGGCTCATCGTGCATCGCAAGCCGCAACACTTCTGCCCGTTCTAAAATCTGTCGAATCTCATTGCAGTCGGTTACTTCCCGTTCGCTTCTTCGCATAGCGATTCCTCCCTTTTTTCTTAGCATTCTTTTCTTGCAATCCAGAATAGTCTTGGAAACCGGAACAGAATCGTTCCATTTTTCTGTGCTGGATAGGTCTGCTTGATTCGTTTTAACAATTCCTGTTCAAAAATCCATCATCGGCAATCTCTTTGAAACTGGCACAAGATGTATCATATAAACCCGTCCCTCCTGCTGTCAAAATCAAACAAAACCGCTTTTCTGGAAACTCCATACAAGCGGTTTTGTCAAGATACGCAATATCAAATTATTCGGAAATCATCAGATTTTCCAAGAATGATTTTGCATAGGGAAACAGTTCTGTCTGCAAAGCATCGGAAAAACTCAAGCAGTAAATCCGATGTTCTACCAGAAACAGAAGGGTAACGGTTGTCATTTCCACATCATTGACGGTAACCGTATACCGCATCCCATAAATCGGCTGTTCTGCATCGAAAACGCCCTCATAGTCACAAAGTTCTGTATAAGCGTAGTTTTCGAGCTGTTCCCGCATGCCGTCTGCAAATGCATGCAGAACGGACATCTCCTCAAACTCCATAACATCTGTAGATTCTGGAACAACACTCTGCACACTCAGTGAACTTTCTCCCTCTGATGGCAATAAGTATAGCAACGATTCTGACTGCTGCTGTACCGTCCAATCAATCGGAAGCGAAAAGCGAATTGCCTCTAATGCTTGCGAGCATTCCATAACCAGTGGCTTTTGTGCCGTTTGAAATAGGGTTTCAAACAAATCTTGATTGCATTTCATAAGAAATCCTTTCTGCTCTTAGATATCAATATCAATGTTAAAATCTTTTCGATATGGTTCAGACTGCATCGGGTCATTCAAGACCGGCGGATGCAGTGGCGGCATTTTCGGTGCAGGCGAAGGGGTTGGTGTAATCGGCTTTTTCGGCGGTGCAGCGGTTGGCTTTGGCTGCTGCGGTGCAGGCGATGCGGTTTCCTGCGGTGGCAGTTCCGGCATCGGCAAGTCGTCCCATTCCTCTTCAATATAGGTCACTGTAGAAGGAGCGGCAGCAGATTCTGTCGCTGTTTCCGGTGCAGTTGGTTCAGAAACTGGCTGTTCTGATGTCGTTGTTTCCGTTGCAGATGCTTCTTCTGGTGTTGCGATAGATTCTGATGTAGCAGAAATTGGCTCTTCTGGTTGCTGCGGTTCTGCTGGCTGTTCTGGCTCAACTGGGGCTGCTGCTGCCGACTCTGATTCTGTCGGAGCAGCTGCTTCCGGTTTTGATTCCGGCTCTGCTGCCGGAACGGAAACAGGCTCTTCACTTGTTTCCGAATCGGTTTCTGGCAGCGGTTCAATCTTCACCGATTCTTCAGCGTGTTCCGGAACAGGTGTCAGCGAAGCGGCTGCTTCAAAATCCTGATGTGGCAGCGGAAATTCCATTACCGTCGGCGTTTCATCTGCTTCGGTTTTTCCATCCTGCTCTAGCTGTTCTTTCTTCTTGGCTGCATTGTTGGAAATCACGCCAATCACGCCGGAATTTTCCAGCACTTCCTTAAAGGTCGGCTGCTTTTCTGCATCTGTTTCCGATTCCACAGCTGCTGGCGTTTCTGACTTTGGTTCTTCTGCTGGCTTTTCCGGCTGCAAAGCAGCAACTGCCTGCTGTAAGGTTTTCTTGATGTTTTCGGCAGCCTGTTTCTTGGCAAGTGCTTTCTGCTGTTCTGCAAGAGCATGTTCTTCCGCAGCAGCCTGTGCAGCAGAAGTGACCGTTAAAATATCTGGCATCATCGTGAAGTTTTCCGGAACTTCCAGCACATCCAGCTTGAAATCACCGCTTTTCAGCGTCATTTGCAGGGTATGTGTGCCATTTGGCAGCTGGTCAATCGTCAAGCAAGACTGCCGTGGAGCACTATATGGTACGAACAGGGTTTCATACAGCTGCTCGCCATCCAAAACCACTTCAAATTCCGCATTTCTTGCCGTTCCAATGACAGCGATGCCCGTTCCGGTAAACTGACAGGAGAACGCTGCCTGTGGCTGTGCCTTCATTGAAGTGCGGTGATAGAAGCGATAAGATTCTGTTGTACAAATATCCCAAAAATCATTATAGAAAATTTCTTCCGAGAAGCAGTCCACTCTTCTTACATACAATGGCAGAATCGGCAGCGGTGTCACCTGCAAATTCCGGAATGTATTCATTTCATAGTCGCTGCAAATGGAAATTCGACCGGAGTTTACCGGACTTTGTGGGCGGTAAGTTGTCAGCAAGTCGCCATTCAGGAAGAAGAAAATCGAATCTCCCAAAATCAGCAGCTTCAACTTGTTCCAGTCGGTTGCCCGAACCGTCATGGAGTTGCCCTCTGCTGCAACATTGTCCATATCCAACAGTTGCCAGCGTCCATCTCCGTAGAGAATCCCGGTATAGCCGCAACGAGAAGTGGTTTCACAAGTTACAGTTGAATTATAGCGAATCCCAAAACCAGCGTAGTTTTCTGCATCTCGGTTATCCAGACGCACTTCAATTTCTGCACTGTAACTTCTCCAGCGGTCATCGCCTAAGCAGGTAATGGGTTCTGGTGTGCCCCGATACCGCCAGTTTGCAGGAATATTTCCCTTTTTGATTCGCTGACAGAGAATGTCGCCGTCTTGGTCGGAGTGAATCAGTTCAAATGCACCGCCTTGGTCGGTCATATAGCGAGGTGCACAGCCCCGTACCATGATTTCATCCGACTGATACCGGAAATGATCCTGATACGGCAGCGGCAAACGCTCTGCATTCGGAATGTTATGTGAAAATGTTTCCACACCATTGACCCATCCGGTATCCAGTGTGGTAATCGTCATGATACTCTGCGGCGGCACTTTGATGAAATAGGTTTCCCCGTTGCGGTGGCTCGGCTTAATCGGCTTTCCCCGCCGAAACCAATTCGCATCAAAGGCTTCTCCCGGATTCGGCCCTGTTGTAATCACAGTGGAAAGCATCCGGTTCGTAAAGCCCATATCTTTCAGCTGAACAGAATATGTTCTCGTAAACAAGTCTTCATTGGTGAAATGCATCGTCATTTCTGAACGATCTGGGGAAACCAATGTCATGAAGTTATGGCTGGTATGTTCAATGGCGTGATTTTCTTCGCCGTCCCCATAACAAGCCCCGTTCACAAACAGCCAGCCCTTTGGAGAAAACCGGCTGAAATGCATTGCCATCCAGAAACCGCTATCCAGCCGATAAAAGCCCGACCACGGTTCTTGTGCAGCAATCAGGTGTTTTGGTTCATCATATGCCCCGTCATAAATGGCGGCAATTGCCGGACGGAACTCATACATGCACATTTTTCCGTTATAATAGCTGTTGATAATCCGGTTTGCAATATCAATGGCACTGTTCTTTCCAACCAAACCGGATTGGTCTGCCTGAACGGTCAGTTCTGACAAATTACATGGAGCACTGCCCTCACTGTACCAGATTTCTTTTCCATATGCTTCATTCAGCAGGTTCGTATAAGAATCGCCAAATGTGGTATAATGCAGACCGATGACATCAATGGCATTCCGCAGCGAAGCATTTTCCACCATCTGTGCAGCAATGTTGCGTGTTCCGACTTCATCGGATGCCACCAGTTTAATTTTCCGGTAATCATACGGTGCCCGGACTTCATGGTCTAACCGATACCGCAAAAAGAGAATCCACGATTCGTCGATGCGGTCGGTTTCGTTCTGTTCCGCACTGATGAAATGAAATTTCAAGCCATAAACCCGATAGGCTGCGTCTAATGTTTCTTTGATCCAGCTATAACGGGCATTAAATCCATGTTCCTGACTGACGGTAAACGCTCTGGAAACCCATGCCGGTTCTCCCCAGCGGAGCAAATCCAACGTAATATCTGGATTGATGGCTTTGGCATCTGCTGCAAACTGAAACCCTGCTCCACGGGTCACATCTGCCCGTTCTTCGGGGGTTCGTTTGGTTGCCGGTTCTGTTCCGCAAGAAGAATTGACATCCGCACCCAGTTCCAACTTGATATGCGATAGACCAATCCCATAATCTTTCTGGAACAACAGCCGCATGATTTCTTCGTATTCTTTTGGATGTTCAACTTTATAATCCAACAGCAGACGAGAGGCATTATTCGCAGAAATACAGCCCAACCCACGATATGCGGCAGCCGGATTTTCGTTTGCCTGTGTCCCGTCTGCGATAATCTCCATGGATGCAACGCCGGATTTTCCGGTCATTTCTGAAAATTTTTGAAAAAGCTGTCCGTTTTTCCATTTAAAATCCATAACTGCAATCCCTTCCTGTTTTATTTTTCCAAATTTATTGTGCAGATGCTTGCTGTGTCTGCTGCGGACGAGCAATCAGAAATTTAATGGTCTTTCCCATTTCTTCAAACATTGCTTCGTGTTCCGTGCGGAAGCTTTGAATGTCCGGTTCTTGATGTAAATCGGTGGTCTGGAACACAATGTCAAAGCCACATTCCTGAAAATAGAGGATCGATTCTTCAAACAATTCATCATCATCGGTTTTAAACCAGATTTCTCCATCCAATACCGTCCGATACTGCTGCAACTGACGGGGATGGGTCAGGCGACGTTTTTTATGTTTTCCCTTTGGCCATGGATTGCAGAAGTTGATATAAATGCGTTCCACTCGGTCTTCCGGTGAAAAATATTCGGAAAACTGCATCAGATTGCAAATAAAAATCCGAACATTGTCCAATGGCAGCTGTTGTTCCGCATAAGCCGCTTCCAATTTTCGTTTTGCAAGCACCAGCATTTCATTTTTGATGTCCATTGCGATGTAATGATAATCCGGATTGGCGGGAGCTTCCTGCGAGATAAAGCCGCCCTTTCCGCAGCCCAATTCCAGCCGCAGCGGTTTCTTTTCTCCCGGAAAAATGGTATTCCAATGCCCTCGATTCAATTTTGGCTCGGAAATATAAAATGGACAAGCCTCTAATTCTGGTTTTGCCCACGGTTTATGCCGAATACGCATATAAGCAATTCATCCTTTCTATGCAAGCAGATTCTTTCCATTTTATTATATCATACTTCTTGGAAAAAAGCAAAGGAATTATGAGAAAAAAGCAGAGAAAATTGCAGATTTTCAGATACAATTCAAAGAAAAATGATTTTCTCATCAAAAATAAGGGATATTTTTCATAAATCCGGTGGTTTTTCCAACTATCTGTAACATATTTTGCAAAAAACAACCTGCATCCGGCTGCGGTTCGGCAGGGAATGCAGGTTGTTTCATCATTTTTATACGCACTCTGAATTCTGAGTTCTTGGAAAACCAGTCTGTAACATCCGGCAAAATCGCTTTGCTCTTTGCCTACGACCGCTGTTCGCAGCCGTACGTTACTGGAATTTTAGACGTTTTATTTCTTAGATAATTGCTTTTAAAATGATTTTTGCTTTTTTTCAATAGCGAACAGCGGTTTATTGCTCTTAGATTTCAATACCACTTTCTTGCAACCTTCGTTAGGGAGGACAGCTTGTCCTCCCTATATTTCAAAGGATGCCCTGCCCTTTTATCCCTTCGGGACATTTCCCCACACTGTGGGGAATCCCCCTTCTCCGCCGAGCTGAGCCAGCTCGACCGCAATTCGCCTGCGGCGTTTAAAGAGAAAGCGTAATGTCTTTTTGCATCGGCTGATATTCCCGACAGGTCACCCCTGCCAGCCGGAACATCTGTACCGACGCTTTCGTGCTCTCTGTATCTGCATACTTGTTATCCAGATAAATCACTTCCCGAATACCGCTTTGAATGATTGCCTTCGCACATTCATTGCACGGAAACAGCGATACATACAGCCGACAGTCTTGCAAGCTGGCTGCGTTGCGGTTCAAAATGGCATTCAATTCCGCATGGCAGACGTAAGCATACTTCGTATCCAAAAATCCGCCATCCCGTTCCCACGGCATCACGTCGTCATTGCAGCCTGTCGGCATGCCATTATAGCCAACCGAAACCACTTTGTTTTCTGCGTTGACGATACAAGCACCAACTTGTGTATGATTGTCCTTGCTCCGCTGAGCGGAGAGTAGGGCAACTCCCATAAAATAGGCATCCCATGAGAGATAATCGGTTCGTTTCATAAAGGGGAATTCCTTTCTATTACCCTTTCGGGTTTATTCTGCCGGAAATTTTTTCAGTGTTCCCAGCAAATATTGCCGATAAAGCGTTGCATCGACCACATTTAAGATTTTATCTCCGTTGACATCTCCACGGTCAAATGCATATGCTGCATCTGTTCCGTCTATCTTCCGGAGCAAGTAGCGATTCAGCAATACCAAATCAGAAATGGTAACGTTCTGGTCATCGTTAATATCGCCGAGAACATCTGTCTTCGGTGCTTCTGTTGTCGTTGCAGCTGCTGTAGTTGTGGTAGTAATTGTGGTGGTGGTTGTAGATGGCTTTGTTGTGTCTGTGGTTGGCTTGGTGGTGTTGCCGTCTACAATCGTTCCGCCGTCCAAGTTGCTGCCCTCAGTCGATGCATAGGATGCATAAAATTCTGACAGGGACAGCCCTGTTCCATTGTTGCCCAATGCTTTCTGGTGGTCTAAGCCGATATATTTTCCGGTTTTCAGTGTCTGCCACAGGGATTTTTCAAACAGTGCATACTTATCCGCATCCCAAGTCAGATTGGTCTTGCTGGCAGCCTGGTCATATCCAATACCTGCCCAAAGTCCGCCGGTATCGCCGGAGTTAGTATTCAAGCACCAGAAGGTATGGTTGATATGATGGTTGATCATGTAATCCCGCAGCAGTTCCATCCACTGTTGATTCTTGCCGCCGTCCATATGACCGCCCCATTCGCCAATCAGCAGCGGTGCAATATCTTCGGCATTGACATATGCCCAAGTATCATACCAATAATCATCCAGCAAAGTCTGTTCCGTGAAATCCTTATCAAACCAAGTCTGGTTATAAACAGACGGGCCATAATCGTGCGGAGAATACACGATCTGGCTGGTACCAGAATCCGGAACAACCGGATATTTCCGGACACCACGCAGGTTTCCGCCCCACCATGCCGGAATATACGGCGGGTCAGTCTTAGAATCCGGCTGCCCCCAAGTATAGGCATCACTCTTCACCGACTGTTCTACACCTTCGATGAAAATCAAGGCATTCGGATTCACATCCAAAATCGAATTTGCACATTTCGTTGCTGCATATGCCCAGTTATTTTCATCAGTTGAGCCATCCCACTTTGCAGCAGTTGTACCCTCTTGACCTTTTCCGTGCGGTTCGTTTTTCAGGTCGTAACCAATCAACGTATCATCATTTTTGTACTTATCTGCCAGCCATGTCAGCGTTTCAATCCACAAATCCGTGGTAACCATTGTCCCATCTGCGGTTTCCTTGCCATACCATAAATTATAGTTATGACCAGAGTTGTCCGTATGCGGGCTGTGAATGTCGATAAACGCTTTCAAGCCGTATTTCTTGCACTTTTGCATGATAATGTCGAAGATTTCCATGCTGTTTTTCATGGTTTTATCTGCATTCAAAAAATCTGGATTGATGACATAATACGGCGGATTGTTTTCAGCAGACACACTGGAAACAGGGTTTGGTGTGTCGTTCATCCAAGAAATCAGCAGTTCTGTAGAAATCGGCATCCGAATAACATTGATGCCGCGGTCGGCAACTTCGGAAAGCATATCATCCACGTCACCGCTCCACAGATAGTGCAAGCAGTTTTCTCCGCAGTTGAAGCCGAACCAGTTTGCACCCGTCAGCCAGACTTCATTGCCGTCCTTGTCATAGAGGCGGCTGCCGACTGCGTGCAACCAGTCATCATTGTTCGTATCCTCTGCCTGTGCAGAGATGGTGGCAAAGCTGGGGATTGCAGCAGCTGTTGCGGTCAATGCCATCATTCCTGCCAGCAAAATTGCTTGTAATCGTTTTTTTAATTTCATGACAAAAACTTCCTTCCAACATCATTGTTTCAATCCGCAGTCGGTAATTTCACAGAGTCTGACATGTCAACAGAGGACTGACTGTGGTTTGCCTCGTATCAATGAGGGATACCGATTTCTCTCCGCCCGCCATTGACGTTCCCGTTCTGATTTGCAATTTCTCTCACCACCTGTAGCGGTGGAAGAATCCGTGCTGTTATTTGTTAAAGTTCCGGCGGAGCGATATTCCCAGATAAATATTGTTTATAGGCAATCGCATCCACAATATTCAAAACACCATCCTTATTCAGGTCGCCCCGTTCAAAGGTATATGCTGCATCTTTTCCGTCTATTTTCCGGAGCAAATACCGATTCAGCAAAACGGCATCCGAAACCGTCAATTTCTTGTCGCCGTCAATATCGCCAATCACTTCCGTAATCGGTGCTTCTGTTGTAGTTGCAGCCGTTGTAGTAGTGGTTGTCGTTGTGGTCGTAGATGGCTTTGTTGGTTCGGTAGTCGGTTTGGTGGTGTTGCCGTCTACAATCGTTCCGCCATCCAAGTTGCTGCCCTCGGTCGATGCATAGGACTTGTAGAATTCTGATACGGAAATACCAGAACCATCCGTGCCAAGTGCTTTCTGATGGTCTAAGCCGATAAACTTTCTGGTTTCCTGTGTCTGCCACAGAGATTCTTTAAACATATCATACTTTTCTGCATCCCATGTCATAAAATCATAGCTCAGCAATCCGCCTGTATCGCCGGAGTTCGGGTTCAAGCCCCAGAATGTATGGTTGATATGATGGTTAATCATGTAATCCCGCAGCAGCGTCATCCATTTTTCATTCTTTCCGCCATCCATATGACCGCCCCATTCGCCAATCAGCAGCGGTGCAATGTTTTCAGCGTTGATATATGCCCAAGTATCATACCAATAGTCATCCAACAGCGTCTGTTCCGTGAAATCCTTATCAAACCAAGTCTGATTATAAACAGACGGGCCATAGTCATGCGGAGAATAGACAATCTGGCTTGTACCGGAATCCGGCTGAATCGGATAATCCCGAACGCCACGCAGATTGCCGCCCCACCATGCACCATACCATGGGGAAACATCTGCCGGAGCTTGCCAGATGTCAGCGGTATCATAAGTATAGCCCTTTTCCGTCTTTGGATACTGTTCCACGCCCTCTACAAAAATCAGAGCATTCGGGTTGACATCCAAAATCGAATTTGCACATTCCGTTGCAGAGTATGCCCAGTTGTTCAAATCGGTGGAATCATCCCACTTTGCAATGTCTGTCGGGCAAGTTGTACCATTATAGCCACGCTTTCCGTGCGGTTCGTTCTTCAGGTCGTAGCCAATCAAGGTATCATCATTCTTATATTTATCTGCCAGCCAGGTGATGGAATCTTTCCACATATCCCATGTAATCTGTTCGCCGGAATATGCACCCACTGCCATGTTATCTGCATCAGCCGCCGAAGCATCATAATACCACAAATTATAGTTATGACCGGAGTTGTGGGCTGCCGGACTGTGTACGTCCACCATGACCTTAATACCATATTTCTTCATCTTCTGCATAATAATGTCGAAGATTTCCATACTGTTCTTTGCCGGGTCTTTGCCATCTCCGTTTTTGGAGAGTTCCGGATTGGCGTAGCAGTTCATGCTCTTTACTTCCAGCGGTTCGCCATTCATCCAAGAGCAGAGCAGTTCCGTAGAAATCGGCATTCTTACAATGTTAATGCCGTGGTTCGCAATATTTTCTACAAAGACATTGATGTCTGCTGCATATAAGCCGTGCGGACTGTTTTCCGTGCAGTTCATACCGAACCAGTTTGCACCCGTCAGCCAGACTTCATTGCCGTCCTTATCATAGAGCCGGCTGCCCACTGCGTGCAGCCAGTCATCGTTGTTCGTATCCTCTTCCGCCTGTGCGTTCAGTGTTCCAATTGCCGGAACAGAAGCTGCAACAGCGGTGCAAGCCATCATGCCAGCCAACAAAACCGCTTTCCAGCGTTTCCACATTTTCATAAAAAGCTCCTCCCTTTTTCGTCAAAACGAACAAAAAATATGTTTGTCCATACAATTTCATTATACCGGATACCAGAAAAAAAGTCAAGCACTTTTGGGAAAAATTTACGAAATGCGTAAAATGACCGGCTTGCATTTCTGCCTGCATTGTGTTATAATAGAAGTGTTCGATTTTTACAGGTTGCCAGAGGTAAGGAGGGCTTTTCTATGAAAAAAATATGGAAACATCTGTTCAATCAAAACATGCTCTACATTTTGCTGATGCTGGTGCAGATTGCCTTTCTGGTGCTCTCTGTTCTGTTTCTGAACCGGAATTATGCGTGGGTTTATGGTGCGTTGCTGCTATTGAATGGGCTGCTCATCGTCTATATCACCAATTCCCGAAAAAATCCAACCTATAAAAATGCATGGCTGGTGGTCATTGCAGTCTTGCCGATTTTTGGCGGATTGTCCTATCTGTTTCTGAAGACCCGAAAAGACACTCGTATTTTTTTTCGCAATTACAAACAACAGATGGAACAGACCAAGCACCTGCTCGCCCAGGAGCCGGACGCTGCCCGACACCTATTCAATGACAGTCAGCAGGTTTACAACTTATCCACCTACTTGCAGCATACAGGTTTTCCGGTCTATGAACAGACCAATGTCACCTATTTTCCACTGGGCGAAGAACAGTTTGCAGAGATGAAAAACCGCCTGCGAGAAGCAAAACGCTTCATCTTCATTGAATATTTCATCATTGCACCGGGGAAAATGTGGAATGAATTTCTGGAAATTCTCATCGAACGGGCACGAGCAGGCGTAGAAGTTCGCCTGATGTATGATGGATTTGGCACAAAATTCTTTTCAACAGGCGATTTCCTGAAAATTGCCAAGCAACACCACATTCAATGCCGATGCTTCAACCCATTTCGTCCGCTGCTTTCTTCCGCCCAGAACAACCGTGACCACCGCAAAATTCTGGTGATTGATGGGAACATTGCCTTCAATGGCGGTACGAATCTGGCAGATGAATACATCAACGAAAAGGTGCGGTTTGGGCACTGGAAAGATACCGCTATCATGCTCGAAGGGGCAGCCGTCTGGAGTTATACCATGATGTTCCTGCAACTCTGGAACATGAACAACCCCAACAAAAAAGAAGCCTACGACCAATACCGCCCAACTTACCTACCAAAGCAGACCAATGGCGGATTCATTCAGCCTTACGGGGACAGCCCCGTGCAGGACGATGTAAAGGGCGTTATGGTCTATCTGGATTTGATCTCCAACGCAAAACGGTATGTCTACATTGAAACACCGTATCTGATTCCCGATCACGACTTATTGACTGCCTTGAAACTCGCAGCAGAAAAAGGCGTTGATGTCCGAATTATCACACCCCATATTCCGGATAAATGGTATGTTTACCAGCTGGCGTGGAATGCTTATCAAGAGTTGCTGGAATCTGGTGTCAAAATCTTTGAATATACCCCCGGTTTCATCCATGCAAAAAGCTTTGTCGTGGATGATGAACTGGCAGTTTTAGGGACAATCAACTTGGATTACCGCAGCTTATACCTGCACTTTGAATGTGCAACGCTGATTTACCACTGCAATGTGATTCAAACCATGCTGGCAGATTTCCTGAAAACACAACGGAAATCACAGCCCATCACATTAGAGGACTGCAAAAACCGAAAGTGGTATCAGAAATGCAATAGTTATGTATTGGGGCTACTCGCTCCATTGCTATAATCGGCTCGCTGTTTGGAGATTCCAACAGCAGCCCCAACAAACAAAAAGGAGGATTGCAACATGGGAGAAGCATGCAATCATCAGTGCGATTCCTGCGGCAGCAATGGCAATTGCAGCACACAGGATCTGGAACACGAAAAGAGAGTGAAAGAACACACCAGCGGTGTCAAAAATGTCATTGCGGTTGTTGGCGGAAAAGGCGGGGTCGGAAAATCTCTGGTTACCAGCCTGCTCGCCATTCAGACCCAGCGGCTGGGCTATCACGCAGCTATTTTGGATGCGGATATCACTGGCCCATCCATTCCGAAAATCTTCGGCATTAACAAGCCGGCAGAAGCAGTCGATAATTCTCTGCTGCCGCATGTCACCGAAAGCGGCGTTAAGATTATGTCTATGAATATGCTGCTGCCGAACGCAACTGACCCAGTACTCTGGAGAGGTCCAGTTATTTCCGGCGTTGTCAAGCAGTTCTGGGAAGATGTTCAGTGGGGCGATGTGGACTTTTTATTTGTCGATATGCCTCCGGGGACGGGTGACGTTCCGCTGACTGTCTTTCAGTCCCTGCCCATCAACGGCATTCTAATCGTATCCACACCGCAGTCTTTGGTTTCCATGATTGTGGACAAGGCAATGAACATGGCACAGATGATGCAAGTTCCGGTTTTGGGTATGGTGGAAAATATGCGGTTCCTGCGATGTCCAGACTGCGGAAAAGAAATTCCGCTGTTTGGCTCAGATGACCATGTAGATAGCCACGCTGTTCCGGTTCTGGAACGAATTCCGCTCGACCCGACTGTAGCAGCGGCTTGCGATGCCGGAAAGCTGGAGCAGGCGGAAATTGACTATTTGGCAAAAACCGCAGTGATGCTGACGGAAACCTTTGGCAAAAAGCAATAAATCTTGTGTTGGCAATGTGAATGCCCCGTGAGGTTTGCATAAAATCGACAAAATTTCAGGAAAAAGCAGCCGGAAATTTGTAGCAGATTTCTGGTTGACAAATGACCATTTCTGTGCTATCATAATAGCATAAACAGCAAAGGTGCTGAATCGGAACAAAAGCCGATTCAGCACCTTTTTTGTTTCTCACATCATCTTGTGTTCCGGTGGAAGAAGGAGCTCGCTTCTCCGAAACAAATTTACAACACGGAAGGATGTATCAGAATGGACGAAACAAAATTGTTAGACCTCGTTGGCGGTCAGGTATTTGGCGTATGGTTCTTGGTCGGTGCGGCATTGGTATTCTTTATGCAGTGCGGATTTGCAATGGTAGAAACCGGTTTTACCAGAGCAAAGAATGCCGGCAACATTATCATGAAAAACTTAATGGACTTCTGTATTGGTACAGTTGTTTTCATTTTAATCGGATTTAGTTTGCTGCTGGGCGAAGACTGGCTTGGTCTGATTGGCAAGCCGGGCTTCGATATTTTCTCCGATTATGCAAACTTCAATTGGTCTGGTTTTGTATTTAACTTAGTTTTCTGTGCAACGGCAGCAACGATTGTTTCCGGTGCGATGGCAGAACGAACCAAATTTATTTCCTATTGTATTTATTCCGCAGTCATTTCTGCAGTGATTTATCCGGTAGAAGCCCACTGGGTATGGGGCGGCGGCTGGCTGTCCACACTGGATACCCCGTTCCATGATTTCGCTGGCTCTGGTGTGATTCACTTTGTCGGCGGTCTGTGTGCCCTGATTGGTGCATCCATCCTCGGCCCTCGTATTGGTAAATTCACCAAAGATGAAAACGGCAACATCAAAGTCAATGCCATTCCGGGTCACTCCCTGACGATCGGTGCTTTGGGCTGCTTCATTCTTTGGTTTGGCTGGTATGGATTCAACGGTGCTGCTGCAACCTCTGTTGAACAACTGGGTTCGATTTTCGTAACCACAACCATTGCTCCGGCAATTGCAACTTTCGTTTGCATGGTCTTTACTTGGCTGAAATATGGTAAGCCAGATGTTTCCATGTGCTTGAACGCTTCTCTGGCTGGTTTGGTTGGTATCACTGCTGGCTGTGATGTCATGGATGCTACTGGTGCAATCATCGTTGGCATTGTTTCCGGTCTGCTGGTTTGCTTCGGCGTATGGCTCTTAGACCATGTATTGCACGTTGATGACCCGGTTGGTGCTGTTGCAGTTCACTTCTTCAACGGTCTGTGGGGCATCATTGCGGTTGGTCTGTTCGCAACACCGGATGCACCGCTTTCCGGCTGCACAGGTTTGTTCTACGGCGGCGGCTTCAGCCTGCTTGGCTCTCAGCTGTTGGGTCTGCTCTGCATCGCTGCATGGACTGCAATCCTGATTACAATTACATTCCTGATTATCAAGCACACCATTGGCTTGCGTGCTTCCGCAGAAGAAGAAGTCATTGGTTTGGATGCAACCGAACACAACCTGCCTTCCGCTTATGCAGACTTTATGCCGTCTGCTGCAACCGTTTCCATGGATACAGAAAATGCATCGGTTGCAGGGGTTGACCTGCCAGAACCGCAGCTGATTGTAAAGCCAGCTACGGGCACTGCAAAGATGTCCAAGATTGTTGTCATCTGCAAGCAAGAAAAGCTGGCAGTTCTGCAATCCGCTCTGAACAAGATTGGTGTCAACGGTATGACTGTTACACAGGTACAGGGCTACGGTACACAAAAGGGCAACTCGCAGTATTATCGTGGTGTTCGGGTCGATGGGCCGAAGCTCCTGCCGAAGGTTAAGATTGAAATTGTTGTCACCAGCATTCCGGTAGAAACGATTGTAGATGTCTGCAAGAAGGTTCTGTACACGGGTCAGATTGGTGATGGTAAGATTTTCGTTTACGACGTCGAAGAAGTTGTAAAGGTTCGTACGGGGGAAACAGGTTACGATGCTTTACAGGGCGACGACTAATATTTGATAAACAACCTCCTATTGAAACGGCAAGCCGGAAATTGCAAAACAAGCAGTTTCCGGCTTGTTGTTTTATGATTTCTGCAAAATTCTTTTTTATTTTTACTTTTTTCTGTTTTTTCTTTCGTTTCTTAAAAAAGTAAAAAAACAGTTGACAAATAGGTGTGTCTATGCTATAATAATAAAGCTGATTCTGATAGGAACGAGCAAGCCATCTGACATCAGGAGAGGTGTCCGAGTGGTTTAAGGAGCTGGTCTTGAAAACCAGTGATTCCGCAAGGAACCGTGGGTTCGAATCCCACCCTCTCCGCCAATATTTTTATCATTCACAACTTGCAGAAATACCCAAGTGGTGAAGGGGCTCCCCTGCTAAGGGAGTAGGTCGGGAAACCGGCGCGAGGGTTCAAATCCCTCTTTCTGCGCCAAATTTATTTTGGAAAAAGCAGTGTCATTTCGGAACATTCTGAAGTGACACTGCTTTTATTTTTTAGAAAGGAAAAGCAAACAGATTTGTGTTTGTAGGGAATTTGAATGTTATCTTTCAATGAGATATTTGCTGATAGTACAAAATACTGTAAAAAGATAAAAACAGATGAATATCATGAAACTGGTAAAAATATGATAGTTGACCAAGGACAATCTGAAATTGCTGGATATACAGATTTAGAAGAAGGTTTATTTTCCGATGTTCCTGCAATTATTTTTGGCGACCATACAAGAATCATAAAATATGTTGATAAACCATTTTTTATAGGTGCTGATGGCGTAAAAGTTCTTAAATCTAAACTCGAAAAAGCAAACTATAGATATCTTTATTATGCTTTAAAAAATGTAAAAATACCAAATACAGGATACAACCGCCACTTTAAATGGCTAAAAGAAACGATTTTCAATTATCCGAATAGCGATAGACAACAAGAAATTGTTTTAATTCTCAATAAACTTCAATCCATCATCACCCACCTCCGCACCCAGCTTGAAAAGCTTGACTTGCTTGTAAAATCCCGATTTGTCGAGATGTTTGGGAACATTGAAAATATGTGTACAATTGCTGATGTATGTTCAATTATAACAGATGGAACACATCAACCACCAAAATTCACTACTGATGGAATCCCATTCCTATTTGTATCGAACATCGCTACAAACGAAATTGTGTACAACGCAGAAAAATTTATATCTGAAGAAACATATAATGACCTCTATAAGCGTACTCCAATTGAAATCGGCGATATTATATTATCAACAGTTGGTTCTTATGGTCATCCAGCAATTGTAAAAACAAACAAAAAATTCTTGTTTCAAAGACACATCGCATATTTAAAACCAATTCCAACTACTATAAATTCGATATATCTTCATCGTGCAATTTTATCAGATAATGTGCAAAGACAAATTGATGAAAGAGTAAAAGGAATTGCTCAAAAAACATTAAATTTATCAGAAATCAGAAAAATAGTAATTCCTGCTCCCCCTCTCGAATTACAAACCCAATTCGCCAACTTTGTCAAGCAAGTAGACCAATCCAAATCCATCCTGCAACAAGAACTCACCCAAACACAAACCCTCTTCAATTCCCTCATGCAGGAATATTTCGGGTAATAACAGCAACCCCATCCGGCACTGTTCGCACCAGATGGGGCTTTTCGTTGCTGTTTTGCAAAGCATTTCTTTTTTGCTGTCATGGAACAGAGTCTGCTTGTTCGCATGGTCGGTCAGACGCTACAGAAAAGAAAGGACAATGCTGTGCAAATCGTGGGGGCAATGAAAAGAATCGTTCGGTTACTGCATCTTATAAGCGTCGATCATCTTCTTGACCATCATACCGCCAATCGAACCAGCCTGTCTTGCAGTCAGGTCGCCGTTATAGCCCTGCTTCAGGTTTACGCCAACTTCGTTGGCAGATTCTACCTTAAACCGTTCCATTGCTTCTTTGCCCTTCTGTGTGAATTCGCCCTTCATATTAAAAACACCTTTCTCATTTTAGAATGTTGTTCCAGCAGGGTTTCTGCCGGTTTGTGTGCGGCGTTTTCGTCGCAATAGTAGTATCTCACCACAACGGCATTCTATCACAGGAAATTTTCAGCGGTATTTTTACATGAAATTGGGTCTTTTTCTGCTTATAAATGCTTCACTCTGTCTTGCACTTCTGCCCGCTTCGCATCGTTGAACCGGTCGAGTGTTCCCACCAGATAACCTGTAATCCGGCGAATTCGTTCAAAATTCTCCGGTGCAAACTGACATCGCAGGTCTACAAAATCTCCGTCCACCTGAATGGAAAGCTGTTCAATCTTCCGGTTCGGATAGGTTTTCTTGCTGTGCTTCACATATGCGGCAATCTCTGCATCTGAGAGCGTTCCGCCCGTAACGGTTACAGGAATCGAATCATATACTGTCATTGTTCCATACCTCCAAAATCGACCAGATAAAAATGAATGGTTTCTGATTCTATTATAAACCATCTCCGGCAATTTTGCAAGCACTATCAAGAATTATTTTCATTTGAGAATAATTCTTATTTATCATGACGGAATGATGTCCAGCACAAAAAATTCTTGACAGAAAAAAGAAAACATGATAAGATAAAATTAGTGAATTCGCAAAAAAACGAAAGGGGTTTTCTCATGAAAAAACGAACATTTCTACAAAAATTATGTGCTATCTTTACGGTTTCCGCCCTGCTGCTGGGAACAGGTTCTGCCATCGCTCCGGCGGTATCTGCTGCTGCAGAGCCAGATGCTTGGCACGATGACTGGCTGCACGTCAATGACAATGCGGAAATCGTTGACCGAAACGGGAATCCGGTCTGGCTGACGGGCTGCAACTGGTTCGGATATAATGTCGGCAGTCAGGTATTTGATGGCGTGTGGTCGCAAAATATGCACGAAATGCTGACGCAAATCGCCGACCATGGCTTTAATCTGCTGCGGATTCCGGTTTCTACGGAACTGCTGCTGCAATGGAAAAACGGCGATCCTGACCCTGCAACGCCAAAAGTCAACGAATGGACAAACCCAGAACTGACCAAAGAGGGTGTTGTCGGCGGAACGGTAAAATATAGTTTTGATATTTGGAATCAAGCAATTGCTTGGTGTCGAGAGCTGGGCATTAAAATTATGATTGATATTCACAGTGCAGAAACTGCCTCCGCTGGGCATCAAGTCAACCTCTGGTATACCGATAAATTCAGTACCGAGGATTGGTTCGAGGCACTGTCTTGGTTCGCAGACTATTACAAAGATGATGATACAATTTTAGCCATCGACCTGAAAAATGAACCGCACGGAAAAGCAGATGTCCCTGACAAAATGGCAAAGTGGGACGACACCACCGACCCGAATAACTGGAAATATGCAGCGGAACAGGCTGCCGCACACGTTCTGAAAGAAAATCCAAACTTGCTGGTTATGGTAGAAGGGGTCGAAGTCTATCCGAAAGAGGGATACGACTGGACAGCTCCGGCTATCGACTGGACAACCAACACTGAATATTATTATGGCACTTGGTGGGGCGGAAATTTCCGAGGAGCAAAAGAAAATCCGATTGACCTAGGCGAATATCAAAGTCAGCTGGTTTATTCTCCGCACGACTATGGTCCATTGGTTTACCAGCAGAAATGGTTCTACGAGGGCTTCACAAAAGAAACCCTGCTCAAAGACTGCTGGTATGACAACTGGTTCTATTTATTAGATGAAAAAGTTGCACCGCTGTTGATGGGCGAATGGGGCGGATTTATTGACTCCCAACATGACCCGGACGGTTCTAATCAAAAATGGATGCTCGCACTGCGGGATTTGATGATTGAAAACCATATTCACCACACATTCTGGTGCTTCAATGAAAACTCCGGTGACACTGGCGGACTGGTTTATGACAACTTCGGAAAATGGGATGAAGATAAATATGCTCTTGTAGAGCCTGCTCTCTGGCAAACAGATAGCGGAAAATTCATCAGCTTAGACCATCAGACTGCTTTAGGAGCAAATGGCATTTCTTTAGGCGACTATTATGGCGGTTCTACCAACCCAACAGACCCTACAACCCCGACAGAATCCCCCATCAAGGGCGACGCAAACGGAGATGAAATGACCAATATTTTAGACTCCATGCTGATTCGGCGGTATCTGTTAGACCCGAAAACGATTCTTGTCACAGAGAATGCAGACTGGAACGAAAACAACACGGTCGATTTAACCGACTTGATTTCCTTGAATCGGTTCTTGCTGAAACAGGATGTTTAACAATTTTAATTGGTTTATTTTTTAATGTTCTGTCTTTGCAAAAATCTCTTTAGAAATACCAATTTCTCCCTTGAGCGTATAAGAAACGGTGCTGCATAGTGCCGTTTCTTTTTCTGTATCCGTCACCTGTTTCTCTAAAATCTCTACATCTGTCAAAAAATTTCGCTCGTATCGCTGAATTTGCTGTTCCAAGTCCTGTTTTGCTTCTTCTGGTGTAAATTGCAAGACCGTTTCTGTATATTCTCGATTGGTTTCCTGACAAATTGCAATCGGCAGCGACTTTCCAAAAATCGTCAACGGCGTTCGCTCTGTCATCGTCTGCCCGTAAGCATATGGCTTTTGCGATTTGGAAAGTGGCAACTCCAACGTGAAAAAATCCAGACTCGTCTTTGTCTGCTCTCGTCCGGAACTAGTACGAATCATCTGTTCATACGCACAGGAAAAGGTTTCTTCTATCTGATAAATACCCTCAATATCTGCCATGGCATGACGGAAGCGAATATTTCCCTCTTCATCTAATTGCACGCCACTGACCAGCAACGCTCCCTTTTGCACAGGCTCTTTTACTGCACAAAGAAGTTGTCCGCTCCGCACTGTAACACCCGTGATTTCTGCATCATACGCAGACACGATATTACAGGGTACTCGCTTTTCCAACGGTGCAACTTCTTCCGGCGTTTCTGTCACTTCCACTACCAACCGATTTCCAGTATGCCGCATGGCAACCCGACACAATTCCGGAATTGCTGCCCGCAGCTGATGTTCACAGCGGCGAAATGGCACTGTCCCCATAAACGAACCCCTTTTTACTCCGCATTCCTCCAGCACCGCACAAATCTTTTCATCGGAAATGGTCGTATTTCCCTGCACTTCAATCAGCATCACGACATTGCAGCAATAAATCAGAAAACAGCTTGCCAGTATCATTCCAATGGGGATTCCAAACCGCAGCCGATGCCGCCAGAGGAAAAATTGCAGCGTTTTGCAGGGCGTTTCTGTGACGACCATTCCATATTGTTCCGCCAGCTTCCGCATTTTCTTGCAGTCTTTGGCATATATCACGCCTTGCACGGTATCTTTTTCTATCTGCTGCCCAAAACAGCGAATATGCTGTGCACGCAGAGCATCGAAAAATGCCGTTCCCTTTTTCCCCTGTGCAGCAATTCGGACAACGCCGAACACCTGCCCCCACAGTCCCCGTTTTTCTGCGGCTTGGCGTTTCATTTGCAGCGTCCTCCCCTCTGTTCCAGTTCAATGCTTTGCAGCGTTCCGTGAATCAAAACGCCATCGGTTGCGTAAGTATCCACTTGCAACGACTTGCCCCAGACGGAAATCTGCAAATCCTGCGTCTGAATGACAATCCGAATATCATTATATTCTAAAATGTGCCGACAATTCTCAATCCGAAGTTCCTGATTGCCAGCGACATACAACATGGGCTGTAAATGAAACCATTTCCGCCCCCATTCTGTCCAGCGTTCCAACAACCGCCATCACCTCACTGCACTATATGCGATGCAGAAAGAAAAAAGTACTTGAATCATTTGGCATATTTTTCACGAAAAATCGCTATGATAACATAGAACCTGCACCATCAAGCCCCACTCTATTTTACAGAAAAGAGGGATTTTCTTGACCGTTGGCACTTGCATCCTTCTATTATTATTGACCGTTGGCTGTCTGGTCTATGCTGCTCCGATTCATACAGCACTTGCGGAGGGTGTTTTTCTCTGTCTGCAAGTGATTCTGCCCTCGCTCTATGCGATGATGATTGCAGCACAGCTGCTCATTCGCACAAATGCCCATATGCTATTACTGAAACCGCTGCACCGCTTCACACAAAATGTACTACGAATTCCGGATGTATGCCTTGCAATTTTTCTGCTCAGTCAGATTGGCGGCTATCCCATCGGTGCAAAATTACTGGACAACGAACTGCAAAACGGAACACTTCGCCCCAAACAAGCAGCCATTCTCTCCGGTATTTGCTTTGGCAGCGGCCCTGCCTTTCTCTTCGGAACGCTCTCCGCTCAGGCTGGAACGTCTGGCTGTTGGCTGCTGTTCGGGTCAATTTTGCTTGCAAATTTCAGTCTATTTATAATTGCCTGCCGATTTTTAAAGCTGCCCAACTTGCCAACCGTTTCCCTCCAACGCCTACAGGCGAAAACGCTCGTGGAAACTGTCACGCAATCTGGTGCAGCTTTGTTGCAAATGTGTGCGATGATTTTATTTTTCCGTTGTCTGATGACTGTTGCACAGGCTTCTGGACTGTATGCCCTACTTGCCATTCCGCTGCAATGGGGATTCCCGAAAAATACCGCAGAAGGCTTGCTGTCTGCTGGTCTGGAAATTACTGCTCTGACGCAGCTTGTTCCAAATACGCCCGTATTACTGGCACTTTTTGCAGCTCTGCTCGCCTTCGGCGGTATTTGCGTACATTTACAGATTTTCACCATCACGGGCGGACGGCTTTCCCTGTGCTGGATGCTGTCCTTGCGGGTGTTGGCTGGAGGATTGGCAGCCGGATTCTGCTGGATTGGCTGTCAGGTGTTCCCAAATGCCGTTGTTTCACCGGAAATCTGTTCCGTTTCTGCTCCGGCGGTGCAGTATAGCCGTACAACACCCATTGCATCGCTGTTTCTGGTCGGAGCAACATTGCTCTTGTTACAGACAGCAGCAAAACAACGGGCGTTGTGTCAGAAAAGATAATTTTTAATCGTCTTCTTCATCGTCTGCTAAATATACAATATAAGTTTCACCTACTGATATTTTATAATCATTTATCTTCCAAGAAAATTCTTTTGAATTAAAATATATAATACTTTCATCAGGATCTCCTAATTCACCTTCTAAAATATCGTTAGTTGTTGTAAGAATGTAACGATCCGGATCGTCTACTGAATAAATTCTCATATCTTCAAGCCGCCATTCTTGAAATTCCTTATCAGCATTAAAATAAATCGTCAGATTTCCAGTCAATATGCATTCGCCATAATCCTCATTAATATCCTCATTCTTAACATCTTTAAATGTAATTTGCACATTTCCTGTTGCCTGGTACTCAGTAGTATCTTTATAAGTATCTTCATATATACAGAAATCTTTAAATCTTCTCCCCACTTTTTCTGGACTGACTTTATCTTCAAAAAACAGCTCCTTGATGGAAGAGATTTTTGTATCTGAAAATTCATGCTCTGTTTTATAAGCCTTTACTTCTCCACAACCTGTGAAAGAACCCATCATTGCCAAACACAATCCAGCAGCAACCACACCCGAATATACTCTTTTCATTTCTAATCCCTACTCTTTCCTCTTATCGTTCTAATTACATACTACCATATACTGCTATGTACCATATAATTGTGCACACAACACTTGATACAATGGACGCTATAATCAGATTTCTTCCGCCCGTACTATTATTTTTTCCAATTTGGATACATCCAAGAATCAGTCCCACAAGCGGAATTAAAACCGCAAGCACATACATCCATGTATCAACATAATCACTGCTATTGTTATACGTCTGCTTCTTCATTGTAAAAGCGTCATAAACAACCGTTGGACTTCCACAAGCTGGGCAAGTATGCGTTTTGGATGAGTAAACCTTATCACAATATGTACAATATCTTTCTGACAAATCCGCACCACATTTGTAGCACTTATCGTTTGCTTCACCGTTCATTTCTCCACAATTTGGGCAAGTTTTCATTTTAATATTCTCCTTTTTTGATTAGCTTTGCTTTGTTGTTATCATTATCGTGCATATCGCAACAAAATAATGAAAATATAGCAACAGCAGAAGCGACTTTTCCTGCATATATTAAATTTTAGCATACAAAAAAAAAAAAAACAACTCTATCAAAATTTTTTGTGAATTTTGCAGAAAAATCATATTGCACTATCAACATTTCAACATTTTATCTGTTTTTCCACATAAAAAAATCAGCCCTGCTCTCGCAGGACTGATTCTCTCATCTGGTGATAACATCTTGTCTATGTAACGGACTGCCTCAATCCAAAAAATCTTTTACCTTTTTACTTCTGCTCGGATGCCGCAGCTTCCGCAGTGCCTTTGCTTCAATCTGCCGAATCCGTTCTCTGGTGACATCAAATTCCTTGCCCACTTCTTCCAGTGTCCGGGAACGTCCATCCTCCAGACCGAACCGCAACTTCAATACCTTTGCTTCCCGATCAGTCAAAGTCGATAACACATCATTCAACTGCTCTTTCAACAGCATCAAAGAAGCTGCATCTGCCGGAGCCGGTGCATCATCATCCGGAATAAAGTCGCCCAAATGGCTATCTTCTTCTTCGCCGATTGGAGTTTCCAGAGAAACTGGGTCTTGTGCAATCCGCATGATTTCCCGTACCCGTTCCGCTGGCATGTTCAACTTTTCTGCAATCTCTTCCGCAGATGGGTCGTGACCCGTTTCATGCAGCAGCTGGCTGGAAACTTTCTTGACCTTGGAAATCGTTTCTACCATGTGCACCGGAATCCGGATGGTTCTTGCTTGGTCGGCGATTGCACGGGTAATTGCCTGCCGAATCCACCAGGTTGCATAGGTGGAGAACTTAAAGCCCTTGGTATAGTCAAACTTTTCAACTGCCTTCAGCAAGCCCAAATTGCCTTCCTGAATCAAATCCAGGAACTGCATGCCTCTGCCGACATACTTCTTTGCAATGCTGACAACCAGACGCAAGTTGGCTTCTGACAAGCGATTTTTTGCCTTGGTATCGCCCTCCGCCATCCGCTTGGCAAGTTCCGTTTCCTCATCGGAGGACAACAGCGGCACACGTCCAATTTCTTTCAGATAAACCTTTACTGGGTCATCAATCGCAATGCCTTCGGTGGAAAGTGCCATTTCTAAATCGTCCACCAAATCCGCATCTCCGCCTTTTCCGGAAATTTCTGGTGCAGTATCGTCAATAATCTTGATGTTCAAACGGTCACAGGTGTCATAAAAAGAGTTCAGCTGATCGACATCGAAATCCAGTTCTTCCAGTGCATCACTGATTTCCTTTGTGGTCAGTTCTCCGGTTGCCTTTCCCCGTTCCATCAGTTTTTCAATGGTCGTTTTTCCTTCCATGATTCCTCGTTCCTTTCCAAGGCGGACAATGCCGCATCATTGCCATGCTTGATTCTTCTTCTTTTTCTGTGCAACCAGTTCCAAAAGGGCTGCATCTGAATCCAACGCCTGCACCAAATGGGTTTGCAGCAGCTGGATACAATCCTGCACTTCCTGCGGACTGATTGGACAAGTCTGTTTTAAATTGAGCAGACGGCTCACCGTTCCCATTTCCTGCGGTGTTAGCTGCATTCCCAGAGCGGAAATCCAGCCATCTGATTCCTGTTGCTGGTGCTCCAGCAACAGTTGAAACAGCTTCTGATAAAATGGAACGGTAAACTGTTCCGGCTGCAAATGGTCTGCCAGTTTGGAAATCTGCTCCGGCTGTGACAGGAAATAACAGAGCAATCGTTCCTGTGCTCGCACCGTTCGGGAACTGCCTGCCATTCCGCTGGCATCTGCTGCGGTTTGCTGTGCTGTCACCGTATGTGCAACCAGATTGCTGAATTCTTTTTTCTTCTGCATCTTCTGCCGATTTTTCTGCTTTCGATTGACGCTCACACGCAAAACATCTGCCGATATATGACATTTTTCTGCAGTTCGCATCAGATAAACTTCCCTTGTCACAGGGTCTGGAATCTGAATCAAAACTTCTGTGGCACGCCGTAACAGCGTTGCCCTGCCGTTTTCCGTCTGTAAATCCAGCCCCATTTCACAGCGGTCTAGTTGGAAATTGATAGCATCCTCCGAACCCTCTAAGAGCATCCGAAATCGTTCTGCCCCAAATTTCCGAATATATTCATCGGGGTCTTTTGCACCCTGCATCCGTAAGATTTTGGTTTCAATCCCCACTTCACTAAAATGCCGCATCGCCTTTTGCGTTGCTGCCTGCCCGGCTGCATCGCTGTCATAGGCAATAATCACTGTTTTTGCATACTGGGAAATTTTTCTTGCCTGGTCGGGTGTAATGGCAGTTCCCAGCGTCGCCACAACATTTTCAAACCCTGCCTGATGAACGGCGATGACATCCATATACCCTTCCGCCAAAATCAGCGTGGTGGTTACAGAATTTTTGGCAAATTGCAGGGAAAACAGGTTTTTCCCCTTGTCAAATACCGGCGTTTGTGCAGTATTCAAATATTTTGGTTGGCTGTCATCCAACACCCGTCCGCCGAATCCAATCACATTTCCACGCAAATCAACAATGGGAAATATGACACGGTTTCGGAACGTATCAATGAGCGTTCCTCTTCGGGAGCGACGGGAAACATCTGCCAGCAACAGTTCCTCTTCCGTAAATCCCTGCTGTAGCAGATACCGGCTCAAGGCATCCCAAGTTTCCGGAGCAAAGCCCAGCCCGTACTTTTTAATAGTGGTCGTAGTTAAACGTCGCTGAATGAAATATTGCAGCCCCCGTTTATCGCTGCCAGTCAGCATTCGGTAATAGAAATTGGCAGCGGCTCGATTTACAGCGAGAATCCGCTTTCGCATACGGGATTGTTTTTCATCTGCCCCCTGTTCGGGAACAGTCATACCACTGTTTTGTGCCAGTAGTTTCACCGCATCCATAAAATCCAGATTTTCAATCTGCTGAATAAAGGTGATGACATCACCGCCAGCCCCACAGCCGAAACAATAAAAGCTTTGCGTATCGGGAAATACCGTAAAAGACGGTGTTTTTTCCGAATGGAACGGACAATTGCAGACGTAGGTTCTGCCACGCCGTTTCAAATCCACATAAGTGCGTGCGATTTCTTCCAGCGGACACGCATTCCGCAGCTGTTCCAGAAACACATCAGAAACCATCTGCTGTCACCTGCCTTCCATCGTTCTCCGCATACAAGGCGTTCTTGTGGTTGTTTTCCTACGAATCACAGCAGTTCCGGCGGCAACCGGTCTGCAACCTCCGCAAAATCTGCATCCAATTGTTCCCCGACCTGAATGGAAATTTCTCCGTTTGTCAGTTCAATCATATCTGCTTGGAACGATGCTGTTAAGCCAGCCGGTACAAGCAACGACAAGGTTACCGTATCGCCGAAATCCGCATTCTGCTGCAAAATGGGCAGCTGTGGCAGTTGATAGGATACCTTTCCATAGAGAGAGTATGCCATTTTTAAGGTCACTGGATGACAGGAAATTTTTGTCTGAATCTGTGCTGCTTCCACTGCCAGTGCAGCACTGTGGGAATACGCCCGTACCAAACCGCCGCCACCCAGCAGAATGCCGCCAAAATAACGGGTGACCACACAACAGACATCAGTGAGATTCTGTTTTTGCAGGACATTCAGGACGGGAACACCAGCCGTTCCCTGCGGCTCGCCGTCATCGGAATAACGGGTCATATGGTTTTCCCGCAAGATATAAGCATAAACATTGTGTCGGGCTTTGCGGTTCGCCTTGCGAACTTCTTCAATACAGGCAATGGCAGCGTCTGCTGTCTGTACCGGCACCAATGTTGCAATAAATTCTGATTTTTTTTCGATAAAAGAGGCAGTCACTGCCTGTGCAATGGTTCGGTATCCCATGGAACGCCTCCAATCGTTTTATGTAGACAAACAGGACGGTAAGAATCATATGCCTTACCGTCCTGCTCCGTTGATCTGTTTGCGTACAGATGAGATACCGTTTTCGTACCATCTGTTTCTTCGCAGGGAAGAAGATCTGTTCGCTTACTTGTCCAGATTAAACCGCTTCTTGAAACGGTCAACACGTCCGCCAGTATCTACCAGCTTCTGTTTACCGGTAAAGAACGGGTGGCACTTTGCACAGATTTCAACCTTGATGTCCTTCTTGGTGGACATGGTTTCCATTACGTTGCCGCAGTGACAAGTGATGGTGGTCTTTTCAAAAGTCGGGTGCAGTCCCTTTTTCATGTAGTTTCACCTCTTTCTGTTGTTTTTACCGATTCCGAAGAATCGCAATAAAATACAGCAGCCCATCCGCCTTGAGGCAGACAGTAGTCCTGTTATTTTCTGAAAGCATGACATCACATCATGGAATCTTATTATACTACTTTTGATGGCGGTTGTCAAGAGAATCGATATTTTTTTACGTTTTTTTCATGATTTTACTATATGTGCTGGGGGTGCTCTGGGGAAAATAATCTGCTTTGCTCTTCGGAAAACCTCCTGCGTACGGTTCGGCAAAGCTGGGGCACATCCCCAGCTTGCCTTGAGAATCGCAATTGCCCCTGAAACCTTGTATCTCATTACAACCTTCTGATTTTGAAGGCAATTGCGATTCTATTTCGATTTTTCTTAGATTTCCGTTGCGTTTCATCAAAACCTTCGTTAAGGAGGGCAGCTTGCCCTCCTTAACAAACCACCTCGCCGAGCTGAGCCAGCTCGACCGCAGTTCGCCTACGGCGTGAAAAAAATTGCGTTATTCTACAACGATAATTTGGTCGTTTCTTCTTGGCTTCTTTTCTGGCTGTTCGCCCTTTGCATAGCCCAAAATGCAGCATCCAACACCGATTTCATCATCAGAAACGCCCCATTTTTGCAGCAATGCTCTGCCCTCCGGCAATTCGCTCATTTCCTTTGCCCGATGAATCCAGCAAGCACCCAGTCCCAATGCATGTGCTTCCAACAGCATATTGCCAATGGCAAGGCTGCCATCTTCTACATAAGTATGCACATTCCGGTCAGCCAACACCCAAATAACAACTGGTGCTCCATAAAATGGGTCACTGGTTGTGCCCATAATATCAGCGTTCATCTTAGAAAGTTCATCCCGAATTTCCCGATTCTTGACAACAACAAACTTTGTTGCCATCTGACCCCTGCCGTTTGCAGCATACTGTCCAGCCTTCAACACTTTCTCGATATCCGCATCAGATACCATTTGGTCGGTATAACTCCGAATGCTTTTTCTGCTCATCATTGCTTCTAACATCGTCTGTTCCATGGTATTTGTCCTCCTATTTTCTTATCAAATCAACAACACCGCACAAAAATATGCGGTGTTGCGTGTATCAAAATTCAATTACAGCCTGTTATTGTTCCCACTTGTTGCACAGCTGAGTCAGCTGGTCTGCCATCTTTGCCAATTCCTTGTTGGAGTAGCCACGTGCATTCTGAATATAAGCAGTAACACGATCCAATGCAATTTGCAGGCGGTCGTAGGTTGCAGATGCCTTTACAGACTTCGGCTTTTCCAGATAAACCGGCTCTGCTTCATGCAAGAACTGCCCACTTGCCACATCAAATTCTGTTCCGCTATAGGGTGCATAAGCAGAAATACCCTGCTCATTCAGCAATGCAGTGAATGTATCTGCAGCGGTTGTTTCTCCGTGAATGACAAAGACTTTTTTCACCTGCTGCACGTGCTGAATCCAAAGTTCCAGCCCTTTCTGGTCAGCATGACCACTCATGCCTTGCAACTGCCGAATCTGTGCAGCAACTTTTACCGATTCGCCGAACAGTGTCACATAGTTCGCACCCTCCAGCAATCGCCGCCCCAATGTGCCGACAGCCTGATAGCCGACAAACAAAATCGTATTTTCCGGCTTCCAGAGGTTGTGCTTCAAGTGATGCTTAATCCGTCCTGCTTCACACATACCGCTCGCAGAAATCACAATCTTACTGCGAGTATCTGCATTGATTGCCATAGAGGCTTCACTGGTGACAGCCGTCCGCAACCCAGATACCCCGATGGGATTTTCTCCACGCTGCACATAGGCAAGGGCTTCTTCATCAAAGCAGCTCTCCTTGTTTCGCTGAAAGATTTCTGTCGCCTCAATGGCAAGCGGACTATCTACATAAATCGGGACATCCTGATACTTCCCAAGCAAATTCTGGTCTTTGATTTGCTTTAGAAAATACAGCAATTCCTGCGTTCTACCCACGGCAAACGATGGAATAATGACGCTTCCGCCCCGCTGGAAGGTTTCCAGCAGAATTTGCACGAAATCTTGAATATAATTCTTTGGCTTTTCGTGCAGGCGATTGCCATAGGTGGATTCCATGATAACATAATCCGCAGTATCGGCATACTGTGGATCACGAATCAACGGCTGATGGAAGTTCCCGATATCGCCAGAGAAGAGCAGCTTTTTACTGATACCGTTTTCCTCCAGCCAAATTTCAATACTGGACGATCCGAGCAGATGTCCAGCATCCAAAAACCGGATCGTAATGCCATCTGCAATGGAAATTTTCTCTCCATAAGGATGCGGAACGAAGTGTTCCAGCGACCCTAACGCTTCCTGCATGGTGTAAAGCGGTGTATAGATATCGCCACCGCTGCGTTTTGCCTTTCGATTTCGCCACTCTGCTTCAAATTCCTGAATGTGGGCACTATCTCGCAGCATAATCTGGCAAAGTGAAACGGTTGCCTGTGTGGCATGAATTTCCCCACGGAATCCGCCTGCATACAACAGCGGCAGCAAGCCAGAGTGGTCAATGTGGGCATGGGTCAAGAATACATAGTCAATTTCCGATGGAGCACAGGGAACACGGATGTTCTCATAGACATCTCTTCCCTGCTCCATGCCATAGTCAATCAAGATGCGTTTTCCACACGCCTCCAGATAGGTACAGCTGCCGGTGACTTCATGGGTCGCACCAATAAACAACAGTTTCATATCGCTTCACACCTTTCTTTCCGTCAATTTTAAAAAATATAGATTCTTATGCTTCTTTCTTGGTATACAGCAGGTACTTTCTTGCGAAGAAGTTCCAGAAGAATGCCACTGCTGTGGAAACTACCTTGCTCAAAATCTGATACAAGCTTGTCACATCTGCCAACGCCCAAGCAAATCCCTTTGTAATGCCGATGGTCAATAGCAATCCCACAACGCCAATCGCCGCAAACGAGAGAAACTCTAAAAAGCGGTTCTGCATTTTGGATTGCTTGAAAATCCAGAATGTACTAAGAAAATAGTTGACCAGCAATCCGGCAACGAATGACAAGCCATTGCAGAGAGCTGCATAGCCAGAACCGGAAAAGGCCAGATAAAACAGCAGCGAGGACAATGCCCAGTCTACTACCGTTGCGAAACCGCCAACAAAACAATACCGGAAAAATTGGATAAACGTATTTTCTGTATCACCGGAAAATAACTTTTTGAATTGATGTTGCTTTAAAATTTGCTTGACTTCTGTCAGATGTTCTGTTTTCATGTTGAATGATTCCCTTCTTTTTTGCGATGAATTGCAAAATTCGAAATCTTACAATTCTTTAGATGGCACATCGTTGATTTTCCCAATGACAAACCGCATCAAAATGGTTGCATCTTTATCATCAAGGATGCCATCATCATAGCAATCTGCACATTTTCCGGCGGATTCTGACAATGTAATGACATTTGCCAATGCCTTATTCATAACAATTGCATCCGCCAAATCGACAACGCCATCCTGATTCACATCTCCATAATAAATTTCAGCACCTGCTTCTGTTGTCACTGTGGTTGTGGATTCTGTAGTAGTTGCTTCTGTCAGAGATGTTGTAGTAGCTGGCTTGGATTCTGTAGTGGTAACTTCTGTTGCAGAAGTTGTAGAAACTTCAGATTCTGTGGTTGTTGCATTTGTTACAGTCGTGGTTGTGGTTGTTGTAGTGGTAGCTGTTGTTGTGGATGTTGTTGTTTCTGCTGGTTTTGGTGTGCTGCCGTTCGGCTCTGTACCGCCAACCAGTTCACCGCCAGCGTAAACACAAATATAATCACTCTTGACTTCATTGCCATCGCCGAACATTTCCGAATCGGTCAATACTGGCAAATTCTGATAGCTCCAGTCGTTGGAGGCATCCCACTGATCGCCATAGTACAAGCCAACCGAGCACTGATATTTCTTGTTGGAATTTGCAATGGTATAGCCATCCCATGCCACTTCAAAATAATAGATATTCGGGTCATAGGATGCATCATACTGGAACGGCCCAGAAATTACGCCGTCTGCTGGTGCTGCTTCCGTTGCAGCCTGGTCATACAATTCTGTTGCTTGTACCAAACTTGGATCGGTCATTTCCTTTGTATTGAAGAAATAACGAATCGTAACATCTGTTCTCGGCGTAATGGAATCGGTCATGACTTTCATAGAAATCTTTGTTGTTCCTGCTCCGCCTGCACACGGGTTATTGACTGCAAATGCTTCAACCCAGTAGTTATTACCGCCGCCTTCTTCTCCGTTGTTTTCTTCCTTCGGTGGGAAATCTGGCGTTACCTGCATGGAGTCATCGCCGAAATATGCATACAATCCCGCACTTGCACCGACAAAGGCTGCGTTATAGTCAATGGTTACTTCGTTATAAATCCAGTCTGCGGTAACATCATTGTGCTTGTCGGAGGCATCCGGCCCACCAACCAATGCACCATACAAAACATGACGCTGCTCTCTGGTATCTTCTGCTCTGGTTAAGCCGGAAGCTGCACGGTGATGCGGATACTTTGCAGCATTCTCGCTATATCCGACAATATAAGCCCGATTCATCGGATTGTTGCCCATCAAATATTGCATCTGTTCTTTTGCCCATTCGCTGTATTCGGATGGTTTTCCATTGTTGTTGTACTTGTCATAAACCAGTGCACACAGCTGTGCAGCAGTATTATATCGGGCAGAGCCCCAGGTATTCAACCAGAAATAGCCTGCCGGTGTAATCGTTCCGACACCGCCTGTCATATAAGTGGTGATTGCCTTTGCAACGGATGCCCAGCAATCCATTTCTTCATAGGGCGATTTTTCAGCAGCTTCCTTGTACTTTTCAATAAACTGCGGATAAACGTGCTCGCCTTCCTTGGCAGGCTTATCCTCTGAAATTTCGCCTAAAATACACTGCACACCGTTCCACATATCATTCCAGCAATATACATAGCACGGTGCTGCATAGTAATCATAGTACGGGTAAATTTCCTGCAAATAGCTTTCATCGCCAGTGATTTTAAACAGCCATGCTGCTGCCCAGCAGTAATCATCTTCCCACTTGGAAGATACATAATAGGATTTCGGGCCATCTGCATTGTCACTCAGCTGCTTTTCATGGCTCTTTGCGAACTGGAACAGTGCTTTTGCATAGTCCAAAGACTGTGCTGCATAGTCTGGGTCAGTATCCTTAAAGTTCAAATAGTTGATTGCCAGCGAAGCAGCTGCTGAGGCAACATAATCGGTTTGCGGTTTGTCGCCTGTCAGGAAAAAGGCAGGTCTTGCCATGGTATCTACTTCCGGAGAGTTCCAATAAGCGTGGTCAATATCGCCATCACCCACCTGATAACAATGTGCAACGACTTCGCCATTTTCATCTCGGAACGTGCACTTCATCAGATAATCGTTAAAATACCGCAAGATTGTTTCAATATGGTCATCCTGTCCTGTCTTTTTGTAGGAATCCCGAAATTCATAATAGCCCCAGCCCAAGGTAGAAGCGGCATAGTTTTCCGGCATACCAAACTTTACATGGTCGCCAGCGTCATGGAATCCGCCGGAAACATCTACATAGCCATCACCATCCGGATCAAGAATGTCCCGATACTGGTCGATGAACGATTGCGACAAGTTCGTGCCGACTTTATCTTCTCCCATTGGCTGCAACGGCACTTGTGCATCATAGGTGTGACAGTTGCCACGCCACTGATAGCGGTTGTTTTCGGCAACTTCTGTTCCGCACATATTGCCATCATAGAAATAAATGGAATACTGCAATGCTTTCGCATAATTATACTCCACTTCGTCCGCAGCAGATGCCTGCAATCCGGATGGAACGCTGACTGCTGTCTGCAACAACACTGCTCCCAACAATCCTGCAAGCAGACGTTTTCCAACATGTTTTTTCTGTTTCATTCTGATTTTCCTTTCTGTACCATTTGATCTCATAAAAAACGGATGAACTGCTTTTATTATACAGCAACTTGCATCAAAAGTCAATTTATTTTTTGCAATTTTACCAGGATTCTAACCAAAAAATCTGGTTGGTGTATCCGTTTTTTTAGAAAAATCAGATTTTGTTCTATTTTTATTTTATAATTGTCCAGCTGCAGTCTTTGCATAAATAATTAAAATCTCAACAGCATCTGTCGTATCAATTCTTCCATTTCCATCCATATCCACCCGTCTTTTTGCAGCTTCTTCTACATCAGGGTCTTCTGAATATAAATATGCTGCTTGTCCGGATGCCATTTTTGCATAATAGGTCAATACCCGAATCGCATCTACGATGGAAAGTCGTCCATCTAAGTTCAAGTCACCTTTCAGTTCCGTTGTAACTTGCGTTGTCTGCCCTGTAACCGCTGTTGTCTGCGTTGTTACACCTGTTGTTATAGTGGTAGCCGTTCCGCCGTGCTGATGGGTTGTGGTGGTCGTTGTTGTGCCAAACTGTGGTGTTGTTGTTGAAACAATGCTGGTTTCTGGTCGATTTGTGGTTGCAGCGATTGTTGTGGTGGTGACAACTGCCGTTGTTTCTGCTTTTGTCGCTGTTGCTTGACTTGTTTCTAATTTGCTTGTCGTTTCAAGTGCTGCTGTTGTAACGGCTGCTGTTGTCTGATTGCTTGCTGTTGTTTCGGTTTTGGTTTCAGTTGTTGTAGTAACATTCGCAGAAACAGCTGTGGTTGTGGTCGTAATCACATCATCCAATGAAAGTGAATCGAATCCATTCAAAGCTGCATAGTATGCACCAGCTGTATATTTATAAAAGCAGATAAAAAAGCCTTTTACCATAGAATACGTACCTGCTTCCGCAGAGTCTGTTTGATAGCCAAATGCATAGTCTTCAATTGTTGTAATTGTTTTCGGCAAAATAATGCTTTTCAAAGACGGACAATCCAAAAATGCACCCGTCTGCACTTCCTGCACGCCATCGCCGAATACAACTGCTTCCAACTGGTCACAAGACTGAAATGCATATGCCGAAATAACAGATGCACCGTTTAACATCACTTCTTTCAAAGAATTGGCATCATAACAAGCATACGGCTCTATCGTTTCAACTGTTTCCGGAACGGTCAAAAATTGCAGCTGCATGGCATCTTGAAATGCATAGCTATCAATGGTCTTTACTGTTTCCGGAATGGTATAATCGGATTGTGAACTGCACGACGGATAGTAAACCAATGTTTCTTGGTCAGCTGTCATCAAGACCCCATCAACTGCCGTATAATATGGATTTTCTGCTGCAACTGTCACTTCTGACAACGAAATACAGCCCGAAAATGCATTGGCTGAGAGTTCTGAAACAGCTGCCGGAAAGTGCATTCTCTGCAAGGAACTGCAATTTTCAAACGCATTGGATTTGATACTTTCTAAAGTATCTGGCAGCTGCACTTCCTGCAAAGCCGTACAATTTTTAAAAGCAGCAACAGAAATATTCGTCAATCCTTCTGATAATGTCACTCGCTGCAAGGCAATGCAGTCTGCAAAGGCAGAATCCGGCAAAATCTGCACCCCTGATGGAACGATCACTTCTGACAAAGACTGACAGTTGGAAAATGCCATTGCTCCAATTGAAAGAACCGATACTGGCAATTCAATTTTGGACAGGGAAGAACAATCTGCAAACGCTGCATCTGAAATTAAAAAAACCGTATCTGGAATATCAGTTACTTCTCCATAACGTCCGCTGGGGCAGCGAATCAAAACTTTTTCGCCCTTATCCAACAGCAGCCCATTTTTAACACAATACACTGGATTTTCTTCGGCAACGGTAAAAACCTGCAAGTTCTCACAATCATGAAACGCTGTGCTGCCGATTTCAATCACACTGGCTGGAATCACAACTTCCACCAATTGATTTTGTTTGATAAATGCATCATCTTCCACTCGTGTGACAGGCAAGCCGTCAATCTCTGCAGGGATTTCTAAAGTGCCCTCAATCGTCCCTACATACCCGACAATCGTAACTTCATTTTCAGATATCTGATACTGAAACTGCTCCCATTCCTGCACTTGTCCCACGTTTTCTGTAGTCGCTGCGGTGGTGGTTTCCGGACTCCAGTCCTCTTCCAACGCTGCTGCATCATTCGGCACGAACAGCCAACCTTGCAGCAATACCAGCATGGATAATATACAGGAAATTCCTTTTCTCAAAATTTTTTTCATAAAGCTTTCTCCCTTCACAAAAAGCATCCCTTCTCTTTTTATTATACAAGATAAATAGGAAAATGTAAAGAAAAAATTGTAAATGTTCCGCTCCGAAAAAACGAGAAACGTGCCCGACAATCATTGTCGAACACGTTTCGCTTAGAGGAAAAAATGAAAAAAGAAATTATCTAACATATGGAAGATTCTTAACATCTTCGCTGCCCAAAATAAACTTCATCAAAACAGTTGTATCCTTATCATCGATTGTTTCTGTTCCATCTTTCTGGTCGCAGTTTGCATTTGCAATTGCAATTGGTGTCAAGGTAATCAGCTGTGCCAGATACTTATTCAAACAGATTGCATCCAGCAGGTCTACCTTTCCATCCAAGTTGACATCCCCAACATTTTTACCCGGCAGAACGCTTCCGGAAGTTGTTGTGGTGGTTTCTTCGGTTGTAGTTTCTTCGGAAACTGTTGTTGTTTCTTCTGTAACTGTCGTTTCTTCGGTTGTTGTAGTCGTGGTTTCTTCCGGTGTGGTAGTTGTTTCTTCTGTTGTTGTGGTGGTGGTTTCTTCCAGTGTGGTAGTCGTTTCTTCTGGTGTCGTTGTGATTTCTTCGGTTGTGGTGGTAGTTTCTTCCGTTGTAGTCGTTGTTTCTGTGGTAGTGGTTGTGGTTTCTGTTGTGGTAGTAGTGGTAACTTCGCCGCCGTTTGCAACTGCTACTTCATCCGGATATACAGTTACTTCGTCGCCAATCTGTGCAACAACACTGCCGGTCTGATACTTGTCATATAAACCTGCTGCTGCTGCAACTAAGCCGACCTGATAGTCAATTGCAACTTCGTTGGAAGTGGCATCTGTTGCATTGTCTTTATAGGTCGTAAAGTCCGTGCTGGTCGGGCCGCCAACCAATGCACCATACAATACGTGTCCATTGCTGGAGGAATACTTTCCATCCCAAGAGTTCCATTCATGCCAGTCATCGCTTACTTTCAAATTGGATGCTGCACGGTGGTGCGGAGAGGTTGCAGAAACATCATTATAGCCAACAACCAGACAAACATTTGCATTGTTGTCACCTAAAATATAGTTCATCTGCTTTTTTGCCCATTCGGTATAGTCTACGCCAGACTGTTCATATTTGGAAGTGACCAACGCACAGTACTGCATCAAAACATCATATCTTGCACTGCCCCAGCTGTTCATGACATAGAACTGATTCTGGTTTGCGTTGACTTTCTGTCCGATGTAGTTGGTTGCAAAGCTCCAGTTTCCAGTGATTTCAGCGTTGATGATGGCTGCACCCAACTGAGAGTTTGCATAGCAGTAATCCTGTGTCCAGTCATTTTTAACCTGTGTATACTTGCTGTTTTCGGTCAGATATGGTTCTTCGCCGGTTGCCAGATACAGCCAGCCTGCTGCCCAGGAAATATCATCCTGCACGTCCTTTGCAGCTCCACCATAAGTATTCTGGTCATAGGTAATCGTGCGGTATTTATCAGCAAAGTTATACAGGGCAACCGCATACTTCAAATCTTCTTCGTTACCGAAGTTCAAATAGCTCTGTGCCAGAGAAGCGGCATACTGTGCTGCAATATCACTTGCACCGTTGGTGGTCGAGTAAGTTTCACTGCTGCCGTGATCCCACATTGCTTCTGGTGCAAACCACTTTCCATGATCAGAACCATCATCGCCAACTTCATAGATGAACGATGTTACAGTGTCGCCAGATAGCGTTGTGCATCTCTTAAAGAATTCGTTGAATTCATCGCTGATCACCTTAAAGTGTGCAGTCGTTCCGGTCTTCTGGAACTGGTCTTTGTATTCATAATATGCCCAGCCCAAGGTAGAAGCGGTAAATCCGGCAGTCTGTCCGCATTTAATTGCATCGCCGGCATCGTGGAAGCCGCCCAATGCGACATCTCCGGTATGGCAATTATCTCTCCAAGAGAATGCAGAAGTTTCCCCTACCTTGTCGCCGCACATATTTGCATCATAGAAATACAGCGAATATTGCAGCAGTTTTGCATAGTTGTCCAGTTCCAAATCTGCTGCATTGGCAGAATAAGAACGCACGCCGACTGCGGTTGCACTCACTGCCATCACCGCTGCGGCAATTCCGGCAAATATCCGGTTTTTCTTTCCCTGTTTCTTCATGTTTTCTTCCATCCCTTCTGTTTTTCACATCGAATATGAATGATATTACTATAAGGATACCATAATTTATACAAAATGTCAAGGTGAATCATCACAAAAGTTGTATATCTTTTTATGCAAACTTGGATTTTAATTTCCATTTATTAGCAATTGCGAATTCGATTCATTGACAAAGCATCTGCTGCATGGTATAATAACATCAGACAGCCGCTTTCGGCTGCACTTTATGGAAAAAAGGTGACGAGAGAACGATGTATCTTCCAAACTCCACAAAAGCAGCAGAATTTCTCTGCCACGAAGAAGTGATGCAGACGCTTGCTTATGCACAGGAAAACAAAAACAATCTTCCACTGATTCAGGAAATCTTAGCCAAAGCCCGCTTACAAAAAGGGTTGACCCATCGGGAAGCCTCTGTTTTGCTTGCCTGTCCATCGGAAACCGTCTGGGAAGAACTCTACCAATTAGCAGAAGCCATTAAACTGGACTACTACGGCAAGCGAATCGTATTATTTGCTCCGCTCTATCTTTCCAACTACTGCGTGAACAGCTGTGTTTACTGCCCGTATCATGCCAAAAACAAGCATATCTGCCGAAAAAAACTGACACAAGAGGAAATCAAACGAGAAGTCATTGCGTTGCAAGATATGGGACACAAACGGCTGGCTCTGGAGGCTGGAGAAGACCCCCTGCACAACCCCATTGAATACATTCTGGAATCCATTGACACGGTTTATCACATTCAGCACAAAAACGGAGCAATTCGCCGGGTCAATGTGAATATCGCTGCAACTACGGTGGAAAATTACCGGAAATTGCATGACGCTGGAATCGGAACATACATCTTGTTCCAAGAAACCTACCACAAAGAGCAATATGAAAAACTGCATCCATCTGGCCCAAAACACAATTATGATTACCACACCGAAGCCATGGACAGAGCCATGCAGGGTGGGATTGATGATGTCGGGCTGGGCGTTCTGTTCGGGCTGCAAACATATCCGTATGAACTTGCTGGCTTGCTGATGCATGCAGAACATCTGGAGGCAACTTATGGAGTAGGTCCACACACGATTAGTGTTCCCCGCATCAAGCATGCAGATGATATTGACCCGAATGCATTCGATAACAGCATTGACGATGAAACTTTTGCAAAAATCTGCACCATTATCCGAATTGCTGTTCCATATACGGGCATGATTATGTCAACCAGAGAGGGAAAAGCGGTTCGGGAACGGGCGTTGCAGCTGGGGATTTCACAAGTGAGCGGTGCATCTTGCACCAGTGTTGGCGGATACGATACGCCAGAACCAGAGTCCGAAAATTCTGCTCAATTTGATGTCAGCGACCGCCGTACTCTAGATGAAGTTGTCCGCTGGCTGATGGAATTGGGATACATCCCCAGCTTTTGCACCGCCTGCTATCGGGCTGGCAGAACCGGCGACCGGTTCATGTCCCTCTGCAAGAGCGGTCAGATTCAAAACTGCTGTCACCCGAACGCCCTCATGACATTAAACGAATATTTGGAGGATTATGCAAAACCGGAAACTCGTGCCATCGGAAAAGCCCTGATTCAAAAGGAACTGCTGAACATTCCAAACGAAAAAGTACGGGCAATTGCAGCCGAACACATTGCAGAAATGGCTGCTGGAAAACGAGATTTCCGTTTCTAATTCTACTGCACCTCAAAGACAAGGAGATGCACCATGAACACTGCAAAAAAATGGATCGCCGCTTTTTCGGCAGGATTATTTTCCCTTTCCGCCTGTCCGCTGCTCACTTCCGTGCAGGCTGCTAACGCTGACCGGAAACAAGTCTTACAAGACACTTATCAACAATGGAAGAAATCTTATGTGACCGAGGACACTTATATTTCCTCTGGCAAGCCACAGTATTATGTTTCCTATGAAGAAAATCGCTATGCTGGAGATGGTGTTTCTGTTCCAGTCACTGTTTCAGAAGCACACGGCTACGGCATGCTGATTACGGTTTGCATGGCGGACTATGATGCACAGGCAAAAGATACATTCGATGGAATGTACCGCTATTATCGGGCACATCTCAGCGATATTGGTGAAAATCTGATGTCCTGGCAGCAATGCGACAATGGTTCTGCTCTGATTGATGGGGCAACCGATGGAGCAATGCAAGGCGGAGATGCAGACTCTGCAACAGATGGCGATTTGGATATTGCCTATTCGCTGCTGTTAGCCGACCAGCGTTGGGGCTCTAGCGAGGAAACCCCTTATCGGGAAACGGCTCTTGCCATGATTCAAGATATTATGGACTATGAAGTCAATCAAGATGACTGGCTGTTGCAGCTGGGCGACTGGGTGCATGAATGTGACCAGAGCGATTCTTATTATTCCGCAACCCGTTCTTCTGACTTTATTTTGCAATATTTTCCAATCTTTGAAGCGGTTACTGGCGATGAACGCTGGGGAAAATTATATGATGGAACGTGTGCAGTGATAGAAAGCATCACCGCTGAACAATCTACGGGACTGCTGCCGGATTTCATCGTAAAAAATGCAGCGGGGAAATTTGTTCCAGCTCCGGAAAATTTCTTGGAAGATGTCACAGATGGCACATATGCCTATAACAGCTGCCGGACTCCGTGGCGATTGGGAATGGATTTGCTCTACCCTTCCGAAAAGGATGCAAATGATACCGTAAAGACGGTTATTCACAAGCTGAACAGCTGGATTCAGACGGAAACCGATGGTGACCCGAAGAATATCGTTGCTGGATATAAACTGGATGGCACGCCGACACAGGATTATGACGACCTCTGTTTCACTGCTCCGTTCTTGGTAGCTGCTGCCTGCGAAGATTCTGCATCTTCTTGGGAACAGGCATTATGGGACACGCTTGCCGACTATGGCACAGATGTTTATTTTGGTGACACCATCCGTATGCTTTGCATGATTTCTGTAACAGGAAACTGGCTTGTTCCGGATACTGCAACAGATTCCACAAAGGGCGATTTGGACGGTGATGGAACTGCCACGGTTTCAGATTTGGTTCTACTGAATCGGTATTTGCTACGGTTGGAATCGCTCACCACAGAACAGGGCAATCGTGCCGACTGGAACGATGACCAACAAATCACCGTTGTAGATGCCATGTTGATGCGACGTTCATTATTATAAGGAGGATGCTCCATGGAAGCAGGTTTACAGCAAACACCCAGTGCTGACCGCATTCACATTGCCTTTTTCGGCAGAAGAAATGCTGGAAAATCCAGCTTAGTGAATGCCATTACCAATCAAACCATGTCGATTGTGTCAGAAATTCAAGGAACAACGACTGACCCCGTTCGCAAGGCAATGGAATTGCTTCCGCTGGGGACTGTTGTCATCATTGACACGCCGGGTCTAGATGATGAAGGAACTTTGGGCAGCCTGCGGATGCAAAAGACGAAAGAAATTTTGCACCGCACGGATTTGGCTGTCATTGTCATCAACAGCACCATTGGAAAGACAGAACTGGAAACAAAATTGGAAGCAGATTTGCAGCAACGACAGATTCCCTTTTTGGAGGTCTACAATCAATGCGACCTGCACATGCCGGAACAGCTGCCGGATGGAGCAATTGCAGTCAGTGCAAAAACTGGATTTCACATTTCGGAACTCAAAGAAAAAATGGCTGCCTGCTATCAGAAACAAGCACCAAAAGCAAGCCGTTCCCTGCTGAGAAATTTTGTCCAGCAGGATGACATCATTTTACTGGTGACACCGATTGATGAATCTGCTCCAAAGGGACGGATGATTCTGCCGCAGGTGCAGGCGATTCGCTCCATTTTAGATGAAGAAGCCATTTGTTTGGTTGTTCAGCCACAACAGTTGCAGCGAACGCTTTCGCTATTAAAACAGCCGCCAAAATTGGTTGTGACAGATAGTCAAGCATTTCAACAGGTCAACCAGATTGTTCCGCCAGAAATCGCCCTGACTTCATTTTCTATCTTATATGCACATTATCACGATGTACTGCAAAAGGCAGTGACTGCCGCCGCTACGCTGGAATGTTTGCAGAACCACGACCGTATTTTGATTGCTGAGGGCTGCACGCATCACCGACAGTGCAACGACATCGGAACGGTCAAGCTGCCGAACTGGATACAAACATACACAGGAAAAACGCTGGATTTCACATGGACTTCTGGGAATACGTTTCCGGATGATTTAACCCCGTATCGGCTGATTGTTCACTGCGGCGGATGTATGTTGCAGCCACGTGTGATTCAGTATCGAAAAGAGTTGGCGACGAAAGCTGGCGTTCCGTTCACCAACTATGGAACATTGATTGCCTATGTACATGGGATTTTGCGGCGAAGCGTTTCGATTTTTCCGGAATTGCAAGAAAAAATGCCCCATCATATTCACGAAACAGATTGACATTTTTTCATAAATGTGGTATATTATATACAATGTCGGGATTTTCCTGCATATTACTTCTAAAAAGGAGTTGATCCAATCATGGCAGAAAATTATTCACCGGAAATTGCAAAAGCAGTTGAAAATTTTTTGAGTGAAAATGGCTGGGGTTATGAACCTATTATCTAGTGAAAATTTTTGATAATTAAAGAGGAGAATTTATTATGAATGGTAAAGATATTATGAAAAGTTGTAGACAATCGGCTGAATATAATGCTAAGTTTCAAGCTCATCTAGATAAAATTTATCAAGATGAACGGACACGTCTTGGATTAGATATTCCTGAAACTGTCCAATCTAATTCAATATCAAATTCTAAATTGGATGATATTGAAAAAAGATTGGATAGATTAGAAAGAATGTTTAAACAAGTTGAAAGAACTAGTCCGTTTATAGTGGTAAGTGATCATAAAGTGAAACTTAAAAATGAAAATACTGTACCGGTTGTAATGACTGATGAGCAATTTAAAATTCTTCTTAATAGTATTTTAAGATAAATTTTAAAATGGATTTAAAATGCGCTTTCTTTTTAGAAACATATTAATAGTTACTATACCAAAGGAAGTAACATTATATGTACGGAAGAGAATTCTTTCATGAATCTGTAGTTAAAGATATTGTTGATGTAATCACTTCTTTAAAAGATTATGATGAAGTACAATTTTTAACTAATTCTGCTAGTAAAAGAAGTTTCAAATCGTATGATGACGATGGACGCATCCAAACAGATATAAAATTGAACTGCAAATTTAGAAAAGCAGATATTGACATCATCATTAATGAAAATTCATTTCTTGTTTACCTCATTCTTCCCATGACAGCAGACAAAGAGGTTCAAAAAGAGATGACAGAATTTCTGACTTGAGTCAATTATGACTTAGAATCATGTAATTTTGAAATGGACTTTTCTGATGGTGAAATTCGCTGCAAATGTTTTTGTAACTGTGCAGGCACTGTTCCAACTAATCAGCAAATCTCAAATTGTATTTTTTTAATACCGCAACCGTTAATAATTACGGAAATGGCATAGCAAAAATTCTGTTTGGCATTGGAACACCTGAAGAAGTCTATTTGGAATGCAAAAAAGCACTTCAAGAAGAGGAAGAAACCAAGTATGAAAGCTTTCAAGATATCACTGAAGAAAAAGCCACATGTTCAACCACATGGTCAAGCAGATTCCTTAGGAATACTATAATAGGATACCACAAATGATGTTTATTAAAAAGGAGTATATATAATCATGGCAAAAAATTATTCACCGGAAATCGCAAAAGCAGTAGAGGAATTTTTCACAAAAGAGGAATTGAACTATATTCCTTGCAATGAAAATGGTGTCATTCGCAGCGGAATGATGCTTTCTTCTCAGATTCACAGAGTCGATATTTATATGGACATCCGGAAAGACGGTTACAGCATGATTTCTGTTTTTCCGCTGCATGCAGAAGAAAAAGCTCGTCCGGCAATTGCTGAATTTCTGACACGGGCAAACTATGAAATCAACCTCGGCTGTTTTGATATGGACTTTGAAGACGGAGAAATCCGCTATAAGATGGCACAGTTCTGCGGTGCAACCGTTCCGACTTATGAGCAGATTCAGAAGATTTTTTATGTTGCAATTACAACCATTAACCACTATGGAAATGGCATTGCAAAAACACTGCTGAGCCTTGGAACACCAAAGGAAAATTTAGCAGAATGCCATCAAGAACCGAAAAAACAGTAACATCTTAAAATCAACAAAATAAAAAAGTGGCTTGCAGGTTTTTTCATCTGCAAGCCACTTTTTTATGGTTTCCGATAACATGACAAATAAAAAGAGGCGAATCTTGAACGATTCGCCTCAAAGAAAAGATGCCGGCATCTACCGATTTTTCCAGGTCGTCACCGACCAAGTATCTTAGGCGTAAAGGAGCTTAACTTCCGTGTTCGGAATGGGAACGGGTGGAACCTCCTTGCTATCGACACCGGCTGCTTTAAAAAACAGAATTGAAATACTCACTGATGAAGTTTTTAGAGAACTTAAAAAAGACCAATCACAAAAGGAAAAGCAATCGACCGATTAGTACTTGCAAGCTAAACATGTCACCATGCTTACACTTTAAGCCTATCAACCTCGT
>JABLTS010017399.1_pt1 | contig 82670 bp, 58 predicted proteins | sample 7160081 | NCBI WGS metagenome assembly JABLTS01 (sample SAMN14651231, study PRJNA627086) | human gut metagenome | isolation source: feces | host: Homo sapiens | reverse complement strand
GTATGCGGAACCGCATGTACGGTGGTGTGAGAGGTCGGTAAACATGAAAATAGGAGATAAACACCTGTGATTAGTGTTTACCTCCTACTCGATTTAGTTAGATATATTTCCTATATTGAAATAGTAATCCCCTGCTTTTTGAGGATATGATTCAACAACAGAAGGCCATGGACCATGGAAATGGTCATCTTTAGCACTCATCCTGTCACAGTATTCAACTTTATCTTGATCGTAATCAGGATTTGTGTAAACATCATACGTTTCGTTCTCTTGCGGAATAAAAAATTTATAAGTCATCTTGTTGCCGTCAAAACTTCCATATACAATAGCCTTACCACAGGAATACGATTGAAATTTATTGCCAGGATCCGGTTTGTAAAGCCATACATATCCGAGTCTGTCCCAATTCTTATTGCCATTTTGGGCATAAACAACGACAGACAAAATACTTAATAATGCAATCGCAATAACTCTATTCATAATAACAATTCAGTTAGAATTTATACACAGCCATAACTTTTAGTTTCACGAGTAAAAGCCCACGCCTGTAGACAGACGTGAGCATTAACTTCTACTCTTGATCGCTTTTCTTCAAATTTGGCGATTTTCGATAAGCAAGAATATAAAGCTAACGCTTCTTTATTTTATTTTATATGTCTTTTATATTTTTTTTACATAGGCATTGTCATTTTAGGGTTATTACTGCAAATGTACATATATTTTCTATAAGGCCCAAAGCATCGGGTGTAATAATTCTCTGTCCAACCGGAAAAATATGTGTCGTTCGCCATGTCGTAGTAGTCATTCAGAGCCTGAACATCCTTATTATAAATAAGTAATGACACGTTGCCGGAATTCATTTAGCGCATACTTACACCTTATGACCGATTTGACGTAGAATGGGCACGCCGCTTGCCCAACAAGGGCAAGGTGCTTGCCCCACATGGGCACGCTGCTTGCCCCGGATGGGCAGAAAAGACGCCAGACGGTTGCCCAATAAGTTAATGTTGTAATATCCATATTCCTGTTTTCAGGATTCTGCCAACACATGCAATTCCTGTCGTCTGAACACCTGCAGTCAGATACTTCCTCTTATCTGCAAATCATCCAGACAATCGGCTGACAATCGTCAGATAGTCAACTGTCTGTTTGTCAGAATGTTATAATGAAAAACCAGACAATCTGACAGTTTCGACCGTTTTTGGGTTATATGACATTTTTCTTTATACTATTTCCATTATGACTGATTCGGCTTTTGTCCTTTCTGTCACAAATGTTATAAGAATTTTGCAAGCGAGACTTCCGGCATCTCTACTCTCGACATGACAGAGAAAGCCCGTGTTTCAGTCTACGACCTCGCCGGCAACAAGGTGGCAGAAATGTCAAACGCCACAGCGGGCCAGGCTGTCGGCGGACTTGCCAAGGGCATGTATATCATCAAGACCGTTTCTGCCAACGGCATCAAGACGGGCAAGGTGCAGATAAAATGACGATAATCCTTAGGAAATAATCAAAAAACCGCAACGTGTCAACTCGACGGCGTTGCGGTTTTTTTAGGAGGTATTGAATCGTTGATGTGCTAAAAATGTGAAGCTTTACACATTTTTGGTACTTGTTTTGTGCGAATCTACACATTTTCGACACGTTGTTCGTATTTTTCAGTATGCAAGTTTATTCTTTAACCCAAATCGGTCATTAGGGCTTGTTTGGATTTGGATTTTTAGAAGAGTGGATTTTGTTTGTCTTTTAATGAGTAATAGCGAGCTATTGCGAATTAAAAACAAGCAAAAGACGCCTTATAAAAAGCAAAAGACAGCAAGAATTCATAAAAAATAAAGTAAACGTCCTGATGAGCGGTTGGGTTTTGATTGTTAAACAATATTAATGTCTGTTCATAATCCTGTGTATCGTGCGTTAATAGAGTGACGGCAGGAGGAAACGGCGTCATATATATATAAATGTATGAGTATGGTTCAGAAAGAGTTTGAAGACATGGCAGCAGACCTGCGCCGGCGCATAGTGACGCTGGCGAGGGGATTCCGGCTCGATTCAGACTCGGCTGAGGATGTGGCTCAAGACACGATGCTCAAGCTATGGACCATCAGAGAGAAGATAGACGGCAAACCGTCTGCCGCGGCGATGGCCACTACAATAGCCAGGCATCTGTCTATTGACATGCTGCGAAGGAACAAGACGATAGCCCTCGATATGACAGCCGCCCCAGACAGCAGTTATCGTCAGCCCGACTCGCTGCTACAGACGGCAGAAGACGACAGATGGCTGAAGTCGCAGCTCGACAAATTGCCTACCAAGGAACACGCCGTGCTGCATCTCAGACAGGTGGAACACAAAACCACCGAAGAGATTGCCGCCATAGTGGGAGTCAGTGCCGTCTCCGTGCCCACGATGCTGGCGAGGGCGAGAAAGAAATTGTTTGACGAGATAAAACGAAGAAGATGAAACAGGAGGAATTGAAAATATTGATCGACAAGTTCATGAGCGGCACCACCACTCTGGATGAGGAAAAGGCATTGGGAGACTTCTTCCGCCAGACTGAGCACCTGCCTGCCGAACTGGAACCCTATCGGGATATGTTCGCATATTTCGACAACGGGATGACCGGCGAACCATCAGACAAGCCTGTCCGCCATACCGCTCCGGTCTGGAGCCTCCGTTGGATAGCAGGCATTGCTGCAGCAGTAGCTGTGATATTTGTGGCAGCCTATCATTTTGTGCCCGGCGGAACGGATGAAACTCCTGTCTTGCAGACTTCCAAACGCTTGGTGGCACAGGTTCAGCCCTCAGACAGCGCCATCGCCAAGCCCGATACCATCTCTGACAAGGAGAGACAGGCAGACGAAATGCCGGCTAAAAGGCGGGTGATGAAGAAATACCGCTTCAAGCCCGCACCGCCAGAGGTGTTGCTTGCCGATGCAGAGGCGATGTCGGTGACAGACTCCGTGAATGTGGTGGCGAAACAGCTTGCCGACATAGAATTGATGAAAGTGGAATGTGAACAACAATATATGCTGAATCTCGTCAAGGCTGCCAGTTTATTGAACTCTGCGCAGATAGCAGCCGTGTGTGATGAAGAAGATGTGTATTGAATAAAACGGAAAGGAATATGACAATGAAAAGACTATTTGACATCGTGGCACTCGCATCCATCGTGATGCTGCCCTTAGGCGCTTCGGCGCAGGAACATGTGAGCAAGGCGATTGATGCCTTTGGCACGGCAGTGGAGAAAAACGGCATAAAGTCTTCTACCGTCGACAAAGGAAATACCAAGGCATACGCCAAGATATACGAATTCTCGCTGCCCAAGAAGCAGGAGAAGAATCTGGAACCGCTGAAGAAGGCTTTCTATCAGGATATGTCGGCGGCATACGACGTGTTCGTGAAGAAAGAGACAGATGCGGTGAAGTCGAACAGGCTGATTGCCTATGGCGACCATCTGGAAAAACTAATGCATCTGGGCTGGCCCTATTGCAAGTGGGGGCGTAACTATCTTACGATGTGTGTTGATGATACCGCCGACTCTCTCTATCGCTATGTCTACGGACTGGAATGGCAGAAACGCGGGAAGAACATCGAAGGCAAGGTGTATAAGCTTTACAGTATGAACCCCAAGAAGATGTCTGCCAAGCAGAAACGCTCCGCACAGAACCTCGACGGAGTGCTGAAGAATCTTGAAGACCTCTCCGACAAACTCGACAGCATTGACGACGACGACGATGATGATGACTCGTTCGACCTCGGCGATCTCTCGGTACTGTCAGGTCTGGGCGACTTGGGAAAACTGGCAAAGGCTTTTGGCGGGAAAATCGTTGACGGTACCGATACTATAGAGACGAAAGAAGGCAAGACCATCCTCAAGTCGAATAGGCAGCGGATAGTGATAGAGAAAGATGGTTCGATGACTATTGACGATGGTGAGGGAAACGTCATGAAAATAGGAGCCGACGGCAATGTAAAGGGAATGCAGCAGTCTGCTTCCAAACCTCTCGTGGGCAGCAACACCGATCCCATCCAGCAGTTCGGCAACCTTCGTGCCGCTTATCTCAATAATCTTAGAGACAATATCGACAACACCAACCTGCTGACCGGACTCGCAAATTCCATCCTCGACCTTTGCAAGCAGAAGGGATCGGTGATGACTGTGGATGAGCGAGCATTGTGTATCGACGGTATGAAAGAGCTGCAGGAGCGTACTCCCGACAAATATATCAAGGGTATATTTAATGTGGCGACCAACAGTCTGAAGAAAATCTCCGGAACCAAGCTCCAGGGCAAATGATGATGCTGACTCTCGAATTGGAAGAAGTCAGCCCCCCCAGACATACATGAATGAATAAATACGGCAATCCCCGGCATTCTATGCAGACCACACGGTCTGTGAAGAATGTCGGGGATTGTCATATCGCTTGTTGTCCTGCTGACAGGAAGCCGGTCGTGATTATTCCATTATAGTCCCACACCCTTGATAACCTTGTCGGCTGCACCGGCTTTCGTCTTTACGTAGGCACCTGCCAAGTCAGACGAAATGCTGAGATATTCGGCGTCAGAGTCGAAGCGGTCCATGATTCTCTCAAAGTCCTCGTAGCTGTTTATCTCCATTCCGCCCTGTGTGGCGAGCAGTTCCTGAGCCTCCTGGAAACGCTTGTTGTTGGGGCCGAATATCACCGGCACGTTCCATACGGCAGCCTCCAGCACATTGTGGATACCCACTCCGAATCCGCCACCCACATAGGTGACCTTGGCACAAGAGTATATGCTCGACAGGAGTCCGAAGCAGTCAATTATCAGGCAGTCAGCCTTGGCTGCCTCTTCGGGAGTGGTCTTCGTGTAGCGCACGGCGGTGCGGTTGAGCTTCGAGAGTATCTGCTGCAGATGGTCTTCGCCTATCACATGAGGGGCGATGACGATGCGCCAGTCCTTGTGATCGTTGAAATAGCGGATGAAGATATCCTCGTCTGGCGGCCAGCTGCTTCCGGCAACGAACACCTTATAGCCCTTGGCGAAGGCATCCACGATAGGCATCTGCTTCTGACTTGCGCTCTGCTTTATCTCCAGCACGCGGTCGAAGCGCGTGTCGCCTGTAATCTCCACATTCGTTATGCCGAGTGTGGCGAGCAGTTCACGGCTCTTCTCGTTCTGCACGAAGAACCGGGTGATGCAGTTCAGCACGCGGCGATAGCTGTTGCCATACCAGCGGAAGAACACCTGCTGCGGGCGGAAGATGCTGCTCACGCTGTATACGGGGATGTCGTGTTTCTTCATGTATGTCATGTAGTTCCACCAGAACTCATACTTGATGAAGAACGCCATCTCCGGGTGTATTATCTTGAAGAAGCGTCTGACGTTGAGCGGAGTGTCGAGCGGCAGGTAGCAGACGATGTCGGCCCCCTCGTAGTTCTTCCTCACTTCGTATCCCGAAGGGGAGAAGAATGTGAGGAGAATCTTGTATTCGGGATGGCTCTTGCGCAGACGCTCCATTATGGGGCGTCCCTGCTCAAATTCTCCGAGCGATGCTGCATGGAACCACAGGTATTTCGCATTCGGGTCTGTCTTCTGCCTCAGTATGTCGAAAGTTTCTCTTTCCCCTCGCCACATCTTGCGTATCTTGCTGTTCCAACGGCTGGCTATCGCCACACCAAGAAGGTATATATATATAATGATGTTGTACACGCCTGCTTCTTTGTTGCTTTTAGTTCTTTATTCCAGTTTCTCTGCTGCCCTTGCCGCTCTCCCCCGGTGGAAGGGAGAGCGGGCGTATATGGTGCGGTTTGTTATTTCAGCACTTCAATGGCTTTTCTGAGTCTCTTCAGTGTCTCCTCCTTGCCGAGGAAGGCAGTGATGTCGAACATGCCGGGACCCTTGCCGATGCCGACGAGAGCCAGACGGAACGCATTCATCACGTCGCCGAGCTTGTAACCCTTGCTCTCCACCCATGCGAGAACCACTTTCTCCTGGTTTTCGAGAGAGAAGTCGTCGATGCCTTCTATCACGTCGGCAAGTTCGCCCATTACCACGGCAGAGTCAGCCTTCCAGCGCTTGCGTACCGTCTTCTCGTCGTATTCCGTAGGAGCGATGAAGAAGAATGAGCAGAGAGGCCACAGTTCCTTTACGAAGCTTACGCGGTCTTTCATCATCGACACCACCTTGGTGATGCGCTCCATCGACTCGTCCACGCCGTTGCCGGCAACGATCGGGGCGAAGAGTTCTGCAATCTCCTCGTTGCTCTTGCGCAGGATATATTCATGGTTGAACCAGATGCCCTTCTGATAGTCGAAGCGTGCTCCCGCCTTGCTGCATTTTGTGATGTCGAACTGCTCCACGAGTTCCTGCAGAGAGAACAGCTCCTGCTCTGTGCCGGGATTCCATCCGAGCAGGGCAAGGAAGTTTATTACTGCCTCCGGGAAATATCCGCTCTCACGGAAACCATTGCTCACGTCGCCGGTCTTGGGGTCGTGCCATTCCAACGGGAACACAGGGAATCCGAGGCGGTCGCCATCGCGCTTGCTCAGTTTTCCCTTGCCGTCTGGTTTCAGCAGCAGAGGCAGGTGGGCGAAGCGTGGCATTGTGTCTTCCCATCCGAACGCACGGTACAGTAGGACGTGGAGTGGGGCGCTTGGCAACCATTCCTCGCCGCGTATCACATGGCTTATCTCCATCAGATGGTCGTCAACGATGTTGGCGAGATGATAGGTAGGCAGCTCGTCGGCACTCTTGTAGAGCACCTTGTCGTCGAGGATGTCGCTCTTTATCACCACGTCGCCGCGGATCATGTCGTTGACATGGATCTCCTCTCCCGGCTGGATGAGGAAACGCACTACATACTGCTTGCCGTCGGCGATGAGGGCTTCAACCTCCTCCTTTGGCATGGCAAGCGAGTTGCGCATCTGCATGCGGGTGTGGGCATCATACTGGAAGTTCTTTATCTCAGCACGTTTGGCGTCGAGCTCCTCAGGAGTGTCGAAGGCGATGTATGCCTTGCCGGCATCGAGCAGCTGGTCTACATACTTCTTGTAGATGTCGCGGCGCTCGCTCTGACGGTAAGGACCATAGTTTCCGCCGAAGCTCACTCCCTCGTCGAACTTGATGCCGAGCCACTTGAACGACTCGATGATGTATTCTTCAGCACCGGGTACGAAACGATTGGAGTCGGTATCCTCGATACGGAACACGAGATCGCCGCCGTGCTGCTTGGCGAAGAGATAGTTGTATAATGCTGTGCGCACGCCGCCGATGTGTAAGGCGCCCGTGGGACTTGGTGCGAAACGCACCCTAACTTTTCTTTCTGACATTGCTATGTGTATATGTGAATTTATTGATTTTATAACCTCGTAATGCCACATTTGGGCAAGAGATATATGCTAAACCGTGCAAAAATACAACTTTTTTATCAATTGTTGTATTATTTTTTGTATTTTCGCAGTTGAAACGTGCCTTATATATATAATAGGTACTTTTCGGAGGCTAAAACCGAGATAATACACTGTAATTAATGCTGGCGCCAGCTACACTGGTTTGTCGTTGCGCCGGACTTATAAAAGAATGAGAATATGAATAAGTACGACATGTCTGAACGCAACCAATGGAAAAAGATCCTCAGCCGTATGGCGCTGGTCCTGATTTCCGTGGTCATCATCGTATTGTTTATTCCGCGCAACAGCGGACCGCAGTTCCGCTACGACGTGGGAAAGCCGTGGATGTATGGTTCGCTGATTGCCAAGTTCGACTTCCCGATATACAAGACCGACGAGGCGATAAAGCAGGAGCGCGACAGCTTGTTGCGCAACTTCGAACCTTACTTCAACTTTAAGGAGAATATGGAGAGCGCCCAGATGACGCGCTTCTTCGAAGACTTCACCGGCGGACTGCCTGGTATGCCGGCTACCTACACCAACATCGTGGCAGACAAGCTGCACCAGCTGTACAAGTCGGGAATCATGGGGGCGACGGAATTCTCGTCGATAGCCCAGGACACCACCAAGATGATAAGGGTCATTGACGGCAAGACTGCTTACAGCGTGCGCATATCCAGAGTGTTGTCAACAATGACCGCCTATGAGCAGATATACCTTGACGAGAGGCTCGCACCCTACCGTGCGCAGCTGCAGCGTTGCAATCTCAACGAATACATAGAGCCGAACCTGATATACGACAAGGAGAGGAGCGAGGCAGAGAAGAACGACCTGCTCGGGCAGATACCGCTGGCAAGCGGTATGGTGCTCGCCGGACAGAAAATCGTGGACAGGGGAGAAATCGTTGACGACTACACCTTCCGTGTGCTCAGTTCATTTGAAAAGGAGACCCAGCGCCGTAGCGCCAGCACGACCGCCGTGCCTTCTACCATTGCCGGACAGGTGATATTCGTTTCGCTCTTCATAATCCTCTTCACCATGTATCTCGGCATGTTCCGCCGCGACTATTTCAGCAAGCCGCGCAGCATAGCCATGCTCTATGCGATGATCACCGTCTTTCCAATCCTCGTGTCACTGATGATAGAACACAATGTGTTCAGCGTCTACATACTGCCTTTTGCCATGGCGCCCATATTCATCCGTGTGTTCATGGACTCGCGTACGGCATTCCTTACACACATCGTGATGGTGATGTTGTGTGCGGCGGCAGTGAAATATCAGTATGAGTTCATCATCGTGCAGCTCGTGGCGGGACTCGTGGCGATATACTCGCTGAGGGAACTATCGCAGCGAGGGCAGCTCTTCAAGACGGCGCTCTTCGTGACGTTGGCGAGCTGCGCCATCTATTTCGCCCTGCAGCTGATGACAGACAATACGTTCACTACCGTTGACAACAGCATGTATAAGTATTTCGTGATAAACGGTATAATGCTGCTCTTCGTGTATCCTCTCATGCTCATCATCGAGAAGACGTTCGGATTCATATCCAACGTCACGCTCATCGAGCTGTCGAATACCAGCAAGGACCTGCTGCGCCGCTTGAGCGAGGTGGCGCCGGGAACGTTCCAGCATTCTATAATGGTGAGCAACCTTGCCTCTGCCATCGCCGAGAAGATCGGCGCAAAGGCGCAGCTGGTGCGTACAGGAGCCTTATATCATGACATCGGCAAGATGCAGAATCCGGCATTCTTCACTGAGAATCAGAATGGCGTGAACCCTCTCGACAACATGTCGAGGATTGATGCCGCACATATCGTGATAAACCATGTGACAGACGGACTGAAACTGGCTGAGAAGCATAATCTGCCGGGAGTGATAAAGGACTTCATCAGCACTCACCATGGTGCGGGAATGACGAAGTATTTCTATGTGTCGTATCGCAACGAGCATCCGGATGAGCCTATCGACGATTCGCTCTTCACCTATCCAGGCCCTAATCCGTTCACCCGCGAACAGGCTATCCTGATGATGGCAGACAGCGTTGAGGCTGCCGCACGCTCGCTTCCGGAATATACGGAATTCAGCATCAGCAATATCGTGAACAAGATCGTGGACGGACAACTGAAGGAAGGATACTTTGAGTATTGCCCGATCACATTCCACGACATCGCGATGGCCAAGCAGGTGTTGATAGAAAGGCTCAAGTCCATTTATCATACGAGAGTGAGCTATCCTGAACTGAAGAAGCCGGCTCTGAAGAGAGACGACGAGGAATAGGCAAATGGAGGTAACATATACATTTGGGGATAAATATGAAAGGTTTGTGCATTAATTATTGCACAAACCTTTTGTTTTGCGCAAAATGCGGGTGTTTTGTGGTTAAGCAATGTTAAACAAATAACTCTTTATACGGAAATAAAGAACAAATAAGATACCTTTGCAACCAATTTGTTTTAAAAAGTATTTTAGGTAAAGATGATTAATTTAAAAAATGTTTGCTTGGCAGCCCTGTTGTCGGCATCCGCAGTAACCGCCACTGCTGGCGGTCTGCTCACTAACACCAACCAGAACATCGCTTTCAACCGTATGATGAGCCGTGAGGCATCTATCGGCATTGATGGAGTGTATTTCAACCCTGCCGGTGTGGCATTTATGAAAGACGGCCATCACCTCAGCATCAATCTGCAGACTGCATGGCAGACACGTACTATCGAGAACGACTACGCTCTCTTCAACTACAACGAAAAGAATCCTACTACACCAAGGAAATTCGAGGGTAAGGCTTTTGCCCCTGTAATTCCTTCGTTCCAGTATGCATACAACAAGAACAGATGGTCGTTCCAGGCCAACTTCGCCCTTGCTGGAGGAGGTGGAAAATGTAAGTTCGACAACGGACTCGGTTCTTTCGAGAAGGTTGTGGCAAACATCGGTTTCCTCGGCAACTCACTCGCTCCATACCTTAACGGCATATTGCCGGTAAATCCTAATATCGCCAACCCTGCAACGGGAACGATGGGAGGATATGGATATACCTACGACAGCTTCATGCGCGGTCGTCAGTATTACTATGGACTTTCTGTCGGCGCTGCCTACAGAATCAACGACCACCTGTCTGTATTTGGAGGTGTGAGAGGAGTCTACGCCACATGTAACTACTACGGATATGTGAAGAACATCGCTTTCGTGGGTAACAACGGTGCCAAACTACCACTCTCTACTATGGTGGACAGAAACGATCCGGAGAGTTCAGACATTGAGCTGAACACCGACCAGACTGGTTATGGCTTCACTCCAATCATCGGTATTGACTACAAGACCGGCCGTTGGAACTTCTCTGCAAAGTATGAGTTCAAGACCCATCTGTGTCTTGTAAATCAGGGTACCGTCATCACTCCTGTGAAGAAGCTGAACGCTATCGGTGAGAACCTTGCTGCTGCCGGTGTTCCGGTACAGGTGCTCCAGGGCATCAGTCCGGCAATCCAGCAGGCAAAGGAGAACATCAACGAGCTTATTGCTGAGTATGACCCGGAGCAGAACCATAAGGATGCCGGTGACATTCCTGCATTGCTCACCCTCGGAGTGGGCTATAGTCCTATCGATGCTCTCCGCATCAATGTGGGCTTCCACTGGTTTGACGACAAGGAGGCTACCTCTGGCTACAATTGGATCAAGGCTGACGGAACGAAGGAGCGTGTAGACCGTCACAAGAATCTCAAACGCGGTACGCTGGAGTATAATGCCGGTGCTGAGTATGACGTGAACAAGATGCTCACCGTGAGTGCAGGATGGCAGAGCACAAACTATGGTCTGTCGGATGCCTCAATGGACGACAAGTCGTTCGTGGTAAGTTCAAACTCTGTCGGTTTCGGTGCGAAAGTGAACCTGACAAGCAAGATGTCACTCTCTGTAGCTTATTTCCATACCTTCTACAAGCACAAGAAGACTTCGGAGCAGGTGTCAGACAAGCTGACATATACGGCAGACTACACTCGTGACAATGATGTGCTTGGTGTTGGTCTTGACATCGATTTCTGATAAGAAAACTACTCTTTGAAATAACACACATAAATGATGAATCCCCAGTTGTCTCGGTGTGAGAGGACTGGGGATTATTGATAGTACGCTTGCCTTTAGGTGTGTTTGTAATAGTAATAAAGGCAATTTATTTTGATTGATTTGTTATTCTGTATTGAAAAATGTCTTATCTTTGCATTGATTAATTAATTGGAACTTAAAATGATTCGTTGCAATGTCAAAAGAAGAACTTAGGTCATACAGATTGAATTCAGCAGAGGAACCGACGGATGAGATGCTGGAAGCCATAATGCTTGAAGTTCAGAAATCGGCATGCCTGTCAACACTCAAGGCCAAGGCAGAACTTGATAAGAGATTTAATGCTGCCAAAGCTGAGATTGCTAGGCGCAAAGCGACACATAGAATGGGATTATGAGTAAATTGACAAGACCTGTCTTCAAACAGTATATTGACGACGTCCCGGAATGGGCAAAACAATTGGTCTTATAAGAAATAGAATAATCCCCGGTTGTCTCGTGTGAGAGAGCCGGGGATTGGTGCTTATTTGTCGGAAGTCGGATAGATGTCAGCTCGGGTCCACGTCGTAGTAAATCTGTAGGGAGGAGTATCGCTTGTCCTGTTCCATCTGTCGCTGGGCGAGCAACAGACACTGGCGCACCCTCTTCATGTCGATACCCGGTTCGAGCTTCAGCATTATCTTGCGGATGAAGAATGTGCGCACCTTCGATACCGCAGGCTTGTCAGGACCGAGCACCCTTGCTCCAAGCCATTGTCTCAGTCTGCCGCCCATCTCTATCGCCGCCGTGTTCACGCGGTCATCGTCTTTGTGCTTCAGGTAGACATATATGAGCCGATAGAAGGGAGGGTAGTGGAACAATCGTCTCTCTGCCATCAGCTGTGAATAGAATGCCCGCCAGTTGTTTGTCACCACTTGTTCTATGATGGGCTGCTCCACGTCTTTCGTCTGCAGTATCACCAGTCCGCGGTCACCTTTCCTTCCTGCTCTTCCCGCCACCTGCGACATCATGGTGAAGGCATGTTCGTATGCCCTGAAGTCGGGCACGTTGAGCATGGAATCGGCATTCAGTATTCCCACCACACGTACGTGGTCGAAATCGAGTCCCTTGCTCACCATCTGCGTTCCGATGAGAATCTTCGTACGCCCGGCAGAGAAGTCATTTATTATCCTCTCGTATGCGTTGCGGGAACGGGTAGTGTCGAGGTCCATCCTGGCAACGGGCACGTTGGGGAACAGTTCCATTATCTTCTCCTCAATCTTCTCCGTTCCATACCCATAGGGCCTCAGGTCCTCCCCCTCGCAGTTTGGACATTTCTTCGGCACACTGTAGGTGAAACCGCAGTAGTGACATGTCAGCATGTTCATGTTCTTGTGGAAAGTGAGCGAGACATCGCAGTTGTCGCATTTCGGCACCCATCCGCAGGTGCGGCATTCCACCATCGGCGCAAAACCGCGCCTGTTCTGGAACAGTATCACCTGCTCCCCGTTATCCAATGCCTTTTTCATCGTCTCGAGCAGCAGCGGTGATATCGGACCGTACATCATCTTGCGGCGTTGCATGTCCTTCACGTCCACTACCTTTATCTCCGGCATCTCGATGCCCTTGTATCTCTCGTCGAGTTCCACAAGACCGTATTTGCCTGTCTCGGCGTTATGCCAGCTCTCTGCCGATGGTGTGGCGGAGCCCAACAGCGTTTTCGCTCCATGCTGGTGGGCGAGCATTATCGCCACGCTGCGGGCATGGTAGCGCGGTGCAGGGTCCTGCTGTTTGAAAGACGTTTCATGTTCCTCGTCGATTATCACGAGACCGAGTTTGGAGAACGGCAGCAACACGGCGGAGCGTGCTCCCAGTATCACATCGTAAGGTGAGTCGGAGAGTTGCTTTTTCCATATCTCCACCCTCTCGGCATCGCTGTATTTGGAATGGTAGATACCGAGTCTGTCGCCAAACACCTTCTGAAGCCTTTGTCTTATCTGTACCGTCAGGGCGATTTCCGGCAGGAGATAGAGCACCTGCTCGTGGCGCTCCAGTGCCTGCTTGATGAGATGGATGTATATCTCCGTCTTGCCGCTCGACGTCACGCCGCGCAGCAGCACCACGTTCTTTTTCAGAAACTGGAACAGTATGTTGTTGTATGCCTCCTGCTGTGCTGCCGACAATCGCTTCACGTTGTCGAGCTGAGGCACTCCGCCACAGTTCAGACGTCCCACCTCCTTCTCGTAGGTCACGAGCATCTTCTTGTCTAACAGTTGCTTCATGACTCCGGCTGTGGCATGCGATTCGTTTATCAGTTCATCTTTCGTCACCTCCACCACCGGTTCGTCGGTGCAGTCGCCCACAATGGTGTCCCAGTGGGAGAGTGTCAGATATGTGTTGAATGTCTTGAGTTGTGCCAGTGCCCTCTTCAGCATGCCGAAAGCGATGTGCAGCGCCTGCTCGTGGCGCAGGTTCTCAGGCAGTGTGATATATGTCTCCGTCTTCGGCCTGAACCCGTCCTCTGCCTTTAGTCCGGCAGGCAATGCGGCGTTGAAGACCTCGCCGATGGGAGACATGTAATAATCTGCAATCCAGTTCCACATCCGCAGCTGGCTTTCGGTCACGATAGGCGTCGTGTCGAGTACCCTCGTGATGTCCTTTACCTTGAATTCCGGCTCCTTGTCGTGGATGCGCACCGCCAGTCCCACCATAATCTTCTGCTTGCCGAACGGCACGATAACCCTCACGCCGCTCTTCACCGCCTCTGTCAACGGCTCCGGAATGGAGTAGGTGAAGAGACTGTTGAGGGGCAGCGGCAATATGATGTCAACGTATGTCGTCGGTCTTTCTGTCATAGGATGATATGTGGTTGTGATGCTCTTGGATTGTGGGGATGTCGTTTTCAGTCTTGTTCCTCAAGATACCACTTTGAATATTCCACGTAGTGTTGTGCGAAGCTCTCCGCCTGGTTCGGTCTCGTCTTCTTGATGAACTTTGCCGGTACACCTCCCCAGATTTCATGTTCGCCGATTTTAGTGCCTCCCAGAACGAGTGCTCCGGCGGCAACTACTGCTCCTTCGCCCACTTCAGCGTTGTCGAGCACCGTCGCGCCCATGCCTATCAGGGCACCTCGGTGCACTGTGCATGCATGTACTGTGGCATTGTGGCCTATTGACACATCGTCCTCGATTATCGTGGGTCCTGTCTGGTTGGTCACATGTACGCAGGCTCCGTCCTGCACGTTCACTCTGTTGCCGATTGTAATGGGAGCCACATCGCCGCGCACCACGGCATTGAACCATATTGAGCATTCGTCGCCCATCGTCACTTCGCCGACAATTGCGGCGTTCTCACTGAAATAGCAGTCCTTGCCCCATTTCGGAGTGAGACCCTTTATTGATTTTATAAGTGCCATTGATTTTTCTTGTTATGTATATTATTAATCTTCTGCAAATGTACTTCTTTTTTTTGTCATTCAGCAGTTGCTGGATAATTATTCTTTGTCAAGAGCAAAGCTATGGTCATTGAGACGATAAACGATATAACCTTCGGCAGAGATACTTGTTTGCGATTTGGGTTAAATGAATTGCCCCAAAATACGAAGACAAAAATATATGCCAAAAATCCCCCACGGCGTGGGGAACAGAACCCCCTAATGTGGGGTTTCATTCCCCACGCCGTGGGGGAAAATATCAATCAAATATTATTCATCAAGAAAGCGGGCGACATGGAATTGTCTTCCTTGTCGCCCGCATATCTGTACGCTCGGCATGAGCATTGTTGATTTATATACCAATTCCTATACCAAGGTATACGTTACTGTGGTTTCTTACTTCAGAGCTGTGAGAATTGATAAACCTATAGCCGACGGCTAAGGATAGCTCTATTACCGAGCGCATATACCTGTATATTATGGCTGCGTCGTACAGGTCATATTTCAGGTCGCCGCCACCGATGCTGTGGCCATATCTCGCTCTTATGTCTATTTCGTCGCCTTTGTCCCAAAACGTACCGTCTTTCTTTGCCTTGAAGAGTTGCCAGCCGCATTCACCTCCTATGCCTTGCGTTTGGTAGTATGTCTTCCTCTCGCTGTCCTTGTATAGCCCAAGGTATCCGATATATGACACGCCGATAGTCAGTCTTCTTACGGGTTCTATACCTATCGTGGTGAATGACATGCATGGAATTAGGCCATGCTGTCTTGGTGATACACTTTTTTCCATATCTCCATATAATGTCACTCTATGTCTGCTTTTCGCTACGGAGTCCTGCTGTTCAGCTGCGAAGCTATGGCAGCTGAACAACAATATAATGAATAAAACTAACTTTCTCATATTTTATTCCTTTCTTATTTTATTCTTTATTCCAAAGATTGGCACTGGCAAACGCAACAGAAACTCCTAATCTTAGTGAAGCTTTGTCGTCTTCGCTTAAATCGGAATTTTCTATAATTCCTATTACTTCTTCGCTGTATTTTTTGCCTTCCTCGAAACTGTCGGATTTGTATAATTGATTTATATATTCTAATACAACATCCAATGTGCCGCCAAGTTTCGGGTTGTTACTGGTTATTCGGCTTATTGTTTCTTCTGGCGTTTCATTAGATGTATAGTTGTCTAAAGAGTTTATCACGTCGATTCTTTGTGCTTCTGTCAAAATTGGCTTGCTTGGATCTCCTAAAACTTTTTTAGTTTCTTCGCAAAGAGTGTCAACGAACTGTTCTTTGGTAAGCCCTTCCCAAAAATACATTGATGGATGGTTGCTTATCGCGCCTGATATTATGGCGTTATGCAATATTCCTACACTGTCCGCCATGCAGCCCGTTGAAGGATTTATTTTAACATCGTGTATGTGATTTGGATTGCAAGAGACGATGCCGCTCGGTGTAGAGGTTCCTGGTGTTGCGCCTTTATGGGCTGTTGAATCTATTCCTTCTTTAATTATACTAACGGCTTTTTTGAAAGATGCTGAAACAGAATGAACTAAGATTTCACCTTGTACTAAACCGTCTGCAGCGCCTTCGGCATCAGCAAACAGTACGTCTTTTACCCCAGTCCAAAAACGTTTCCATTTCTCTCCTCTGGTGATGACTGCTCGCTTGTACCCCAAATCCTTTGTGCCAAGCGTAATGATGCGTGATTTGATACTGTCGAAGTTGTCAACATTGTTAACTTCGATTCCATTTGTGTTGTTAGGATAAAAGTCGTCATTGCTGCTGCAAGCTGCAATAGTAGTGGCGGCTAATAAAACACATACCCAATAAAATAACTTTTTCATGTTTTAAAGTTTTTTAGTTAGTAATGTTTATTAACGCTTTGAATAATGTATTGCAAAAGTATATAATCTGTCTTTTATCTCCAAATATAATATGAATAAAATGCATTCTGTAGCATGTTTTTAACATATAAATTACAGAATGTCGCTAATTGACCTATAAAATTAATTTAATGTTATGTTGTTGTTGAATGTTTTTTTAATATATCGTTAAAATTGCCGGATATGTCGATAGTCGTAAGTTTGGATGGTTGCGCAGATTTGTGCCTTGCACCACTTCTATATATACAAAAAAAAGAGATGGCGTTAATCCATCTCCTTTTAAAATTTTGTTGTAGCGTATTACCGCATGCGGAAAGTATGTCCCCTCCGCAGTGGCTTGTTAGCTATTAGAGGTTCGGGTTCATCTTTGTCCACTCTGCCACTGGAGGAACGATGCCGAGTTCAACGATCTCGTCGCGCATCTTGCAGAGGTGCTCATAAGACTTGGCAAGAGAAGCCATCTCCTCTTCTGTTCCCTTAGGCTCAACGAAGTGAACGCCAGTCTTGTCGATAGTTGTAGGCATAGCCATCATCACGTTCTTGAATCCGCACTTGTCGCAGTTTACGTAGCATCCTGCAGGCAGTGTGAACTCCTTGCCGCCCATGGCAGCCTCGATCATCTTCACGGCATTGTAAGCAGGGCTCTGGAAAGAGCTGCGGCCGCGGAGCTTGATGATGTTAGAACCACCCTGTACGGTGTGGTGCTTGATTTCCTCCCAACGCTCTGCAGAGAGACCCATCTCTGAGAGAGGCTTGCCGTCAACCTTAACCTGAGAAGCGAATACAGCCATCTGCTCGCCGTGGCCACCGTATGTGTGAGCACCGGTCACCTTGTCCTGCTGAACGCCGAACTCCAGTGCGAGAGCCTGCTGCAGACGGGTAGAGTCGAGGGCAGCGAGAGAAGTCAGCTGGTTTGGCTTCAGACCAGAGTGGATGAGTGCTGTCAGGGCTGTTACGTCAGCAGGGTTGAAGATAACAACCACGTGCTTAACATCAGGACAATATTTCTTGATGTTGTCACCGAACTCAGCGGCGATCTTGCAGTTGCCCTTCAGCAAATCCTCACGTGTCATGCCGTCCTTGCGAGGAGCGCCACCTGAAGAAATGATATATTTAGCACCAGTGAAAGCCTCTGCCGGGTCAACAGTATATGTTACGTTAGCGCCTGGGAATGCACACTGCTGGATTTCGTCGAATACGCCGTGAACACCTGGCTCATAAATATCATAAAGACAAATGTTAGGAGTGAGGCCGAGCATCAAAGCGCTCTGTACCATGTTAGAACCGATCATACCGCCTGCACCGACGATAACAAGTTTTTCGTTAGTTAAAAATTCCATAGTTGTAAAATTATTTTTATGTATATTCGTTGTCTTGTCATTCGCACCGCAAAGTTAGGAAAAAAAACTCGATAAATTGCAACATAATCGTCTTATAATTTGTTATTAATTATGAAAAGATATACCTTTGTAAAGCAGATTTTACAAATATCAGATTAAACACTATGATTATGACACAAATGATTCAAGATAGGCTCGCAGCTCTGCGTGAAGTTATGCGTAGAGAGAGCATCGACGCCTTTATCTTTCCAAGCACCGATCCCCACAACGGAGAGTACGTACCTGCCCATTGGGAAGGCAGGAAATGGATAAGCGGTTTTGACGGCAGCGCCGGAACGGCAGTGGTGACAATGGACAAGGCTGCGCTATGGACCGACTCCAGATATTTCATAGCGGCTGAGGAACAGCTGCAAGGCACGGAGTTCAAACTGATGAAAGAGCGCGTTGAAGGAACTCCCACCATATCGCAATGGCTCGGAATGTCGCTTGCCCATATCAACGGTGCTGTAGTGGGGCTCGACGGATATGTGAATGCCGCCAATGAGGTGAGGGGACTTGCCGAAGAACTGCGCCGGCAGGGAGGAATCACCATCCGCACCAATTTCGACCCTCTGGACATCATCTGGAAAGACCGTCCGGAAATCCCCCTGAACACTGTGGTTCAGCATCCGCTGGAATATGCCGGAGAGACTGCTGAAAGCAAACTTCAGAGAATCCGGACCGCAGTGAAGCGGAGTGGGGCAGAGGCGTTGCTCGTGACCGCCCTCGACGACATTGCATGGACACTGAACCTGCGCGGCTCCGACGTGCATTGCAATCCTGTGGCAGTGGCTTATCTCCTCATCGATGTGGAGAAGACTATATTATATATAAATAAGGTGAAACTTGCGCCATCTGCAGCCGACGCTCTCAAGGCAGCCGGAGTGGTGGTGGAGGATTATGGAAATGTAGTCGAGGGACTTCGTCATTTCGATGGCTACAATATCCTGCTCGACCCCAATCAGGTGAATTATGCCCTCTTCTCTGCCGTCAGCGCAAAGAAAGTGGTGGAGGCGGCATCGCCGGTGCCTTATCTGAAGTGTGTGAAGAACGAGGCTGAAATCCGAGGATTCCATAGCGCCATGCTCCGCGACGGCGTGGCAATGGTGAAGTTCCTCCACTGGCTGAAACCCGCCGTTGAGGCTGGCGGACAGACGGAGCTGACTGTGGAGAAAAAACTCACGTCGCTCAGGGCTGAGCAGCCGCTCTTCAAGGGAGTCTCGTTCGACACCATCGCTGCATATCAGGAACATGGAGCCATCGTTCACTACGAGGCTACACCTGAAACGGATGTGGAACTGAAACCGCGCGGTTTCCTCCTGCTCGACAGCGGGGCGCAATATCTCGACGGTACGACAGACATCACCCGCACCATACCTCTCGGTCCTGTGACCGAGGAGCAGAAGAAAGTGTACACCCTTGTGCTAAAAGGTCATATACAACTGGAATTGTGTAAGTTCCCCAACCATGCCAGCGGCACCCAACTCGATATCCTGGCAAGACAGGCGATGTGGAAAGAAGGACTCAACTATATGCACGGCACGGGCCACGGCGTAGGCAGCTACCTCAATGTACACGAAGGTCCTCATCAGATAAGGATGGAATGGAAACCGGCACCGCTCCAGGCAGGCATGACGGTGACCGACGAGCCGGGACTGTACCTCGCCGGCAAGTTTGGAGTGAGAATCGAGAACACGCTGCTAATCAAAGACTTCATTGAGACGGAATTCGGCAAATTCCTGCAGTTCGAGTCGCTCACCCTCTGTCCTATCGACCTTGACTGTGCCGATCTCGACATGCTCACAGCAGAAGAGAAACAGTGGCTCAACGACTATCACGAGATGGTATACGAGAAGCTCTCGCCATTGCTCAACGACGAAGAAAAGGAATGGTTGAAGACTAACACCGCAAGGATATGATGAATATCCGGAAATACAGCGTGCTTGTCGCCTTGATGATGATTGTAACTTGTGGACAGTCGGCGGCAAGCCGCTTTGAAGAGAACGAAAAGCCTGGCGTCAAAAGTCTGCCGTCAGACATATTGAGCTACGGCAAAGACGCTCGTGGCAAGGAACTCTATGGACTACGTATGGGCGGAAACGGCGGCACGCTGGCTGCTGTCTTTGGAGAAGACAGCAGCTATGTAGCCATTATTACCTGCGACACGACGAAGAAGGGAAAAACGGGTGATGTGGGACTCCTTAGCGTATACTCGGCAAAAGACAGGAAACAAGCCGCTTGGATAAGGGAAATAAATCCAAAGACCACTTCCTTTTCAATCAATGGCCCGTATATGGTTTCCGTGATGCAGCTTGAAGTGGGGAAGGAAAAGGAAATACGCAATTACGTGGAGTTCAGAAAACTTGAAACAGGCGAGGTGGCGTCTTTCCTCCAGATCACTCCGGTCTATGTCAATGACTCCCTGGATATTGTGCTTGGCGTGGAAAATGGTGCCTTTCCGGATTTGTTGGCGTACAGGATTTCCGACGGTTCGTTTTTGTGGAAAAGTGACAAATGGGCTTCGCAAGCCCAAAGATGCTATACCCAACTATATGACGACAAGACCCTGTTTGCCGTTGCAGACAACTTATACAAGATAAACCTCGAAACGGGAAAGGTGTACAAGAAGAAAGTCAGAGCATACGACGAAGGCTTAGACGCATCTGCTTTCTTAGCGGGTGGTCTCATCGGTTCTCTTCTTACGACAGTTTTGTTTGGACCGTCACATTATTATTATCTGTGCTACCCAATGAGAAAGTCGCTGGGCTATCTCGGTTCCAATATCTGTTTTGAGAACGGGAATGTATATATGGCAGACTGTCACAACGTCTATTGTTTTGACATGATGCTGAAGGAAAAGTGGAGGACAAAACTTGGCGCTATGGGAGGCAATATCGTGTTGAAGGCGGATCCGCAGAAACTCTCTGTCTTCAGCAAAGGCTACGGAACTGATGACGACGATAAAAAAGTGAATCTGAGCAAGACGTTCTATATGGAACTTTATTCGCAGAGCGGAAGAAAAATCATGGGGCAGTCCTTTTCCAAAGGCAAAAACTCCGTCCGTGATACATTGGCAAATGGCGAAACGTTGAAGACTTTGCTTTTCTCAAATTCTATTGTCTGGCCGTCGGAGGACATGAGAGACATCCGTACTGTGGAGTATCCGAAGAAGACGTATGGTAAATTCCGGAATTTTATTAAGGGACAGGCGTATCTCGACATAGAGAAAAGAAGCCGGTTTGAATGCCTGGACAAAGAGAAAGGGTGTCTCGTCGTGAACGACAAGGACAGTGCTTTCGTAATAAAGGATGACGGAAAAGTGGTACGCAGTTATAATGCATCAAATGTTTACACGAAATATCTTGAGCTTGACAACCTGTCGTTTATGAAAAACAGCAACGGGAGAACGCGGTTCTTTATTACAGACAAGGATATCGAGCTGAAGGTAGACCTTGACGATGATGTGATAGATGTGTATAGATTTGCCGATGGAGTAATCGTGGCAAGAAAGAGCGGCTTTGTATTTATAGACGGCGACAAACTGAAAGAATTCGGGAAGTAGGCTGCTTTCTATGGGAAACTTGCTGGTTTTTAATGGGAAACTTGGCAACTTTACATGGGAAAGTATGCAACTTTCTTATATTTTGACGTAAAAACTTGCAAGATTTGAAAAATAGAAGTAATTTTGCAGCCGCTAATCAAAGCATCTGATAGATAATTAATTAAGTATAACCAAATAAAACAAAAAAGGAAAAATGATTATTGTACCAGTTAAGGAAGGCGAGAACATCGAGAGAGCCTTGAAGAAGTTCAAGAGAAAATTTGAGAAGACAGGTGTTGTTAAGGAGCTCCGTGCCCGTCAGCAGTTCGACAAGCCATCTGTACTCAAGAGACTCAAGATGGAGCGCGCTATCTATGTTCAGCAGCTGAGAGACGCTGAGGAATAATCTCCTTCAAGAGAGACGTTTTAACAAAGTTTTTTGAACAATTCTTTTGTAACAGGAGGTGTACTTAGGTAGATAATCAAAAGAATATTTAAGGTGCCGGGACTTTACCGTAAGTCGGAGCCCTTGCAAAGATGATACATTCGCACATTGATTCAAGTGCAGATGTATCATCTTTTGTTTTTTATACATAATGACCGGTTGGGGCTTCAAATGGGCACGGTGCTTGCCCAACCGGGGAACGCAGCTTACCCATCCTGGGCACGCTGCTTGCCCCTGTTGGGCAGAATTGCAGTCAGACGTCTGTCCAATAAGTTAAAGTTTTAATACCCATATTCCTGTTTTTCGTGATTCTGCCAACGCTGGCAATTCCTGTCGTCAGAATTCCTTACACCTGACAAATTCTTTCGTCAGCCAACCATCCAGACAATTGCCTGACAATCGGATGACAGTCAACTGTCTGCTTGTCAGAGTGTTACGACGAAAAACCAGATGGTCTGACAGTTTTTTTGAAATTCTTGTTTTTTACTAAGAATCGTCTATATGGGGCTGCTTTTACTCATGTCGACACCCGCTATTACTCATTAAAAGCCAAACAAAATCCATCCTTCTAAAAACAAAATCCAAGCAAGCCCTAACGGTTGATTTGGGTTAAATTGATTCCGCCAACGGGTCGCATAAATGTCCTGGAGGCAGTTTTGTACTAAAAAAGAAGCGGAAAATTTTGTCAATTGAAGAAAAGTGAGTATTTTCGTAGCGGAAAACAATCCACAAGTGACGAATTGATGATGATAAGGCGTTTTTTAGACTATCTGCGTTACGAGCGCAATTTCTCTGAGGAAACGATGCTCGCATACGGTAAAGACCTGACCGAACTCGAAGAGTATTTCAGGAATGTCGACGCCGGACTGTCGTGGAACACCATCGACTCAGACATCATTCGCGGTTGGATGGAGACAATGATAGACAAAGGCAACGTGGCGGCGTCGGTCAACAGAAGACTCAGCGCCGTGAGGTCGTTCTTCAAGTTCGCCCTCTCCCACGGACTCGTGGACAAAGATCCCTCACGGATAATCGAAGGAGTGAAGAAAAACAAACGCCTTCCGGTATTCGTTAAAGATTCAGAGATGCAGGAACTGCTCGATGAAACGATGTGGGACATGACGAAATTCATAGACGTATGCGCCAGAACGATAATCATGGTGTTCTATGAAACGGGGATGCGCCTCTCGGAACTGACGTCGCTCGACGACGATGCCGTTGATTTCGTAAACCTTCAGGTAAAGGTGACCGGAAAACGCAGCAAGCAGCGCATAATCCCATTCGGCGAGGAACTTAAAAAGGAGATTCTCTATTATATAAAGGTTAGAGACGAGAACGTAACGCGCCATACCAAAGCCCTGTTCGTGACGAAAAAAGGCATACGGATGGATGACGCAGCCGTAAGATACCGGGTGAAGAAAAACATCTCGCGGGTCTGCACGACAAAGAAACGCTCTCCCCACGTGCTCCGACACACCTTCGCCACCACGATGCTCAACCATGGCGCCGGACTGGAAAGCGTGCAGAAACTGCTCGGACATGAGAGTCTGGTCACCACGGAGATCTATACACACACCACATTCGAGAAACTTAAACAAGAGTACAAAGCCGCTCATCCGCGGCGATAACCTTTTTAATATAGGAGAAAGAACTATGGAAATTAAGATTAAATCAATTCACTTCGACGCAACAGACCAGTTGAAGGCATTCATCGAGAAGAAGGTAGAGAAGTTGTCAAAGACTTATGAGGATATCCAGAACACAGAAGTACAGCTGAAAGTCGTGAAGCCTGCAACGGCCATGAACAAGGAGGCAAGCCTCAGTGTTACGGTGCCTGGAAGCAAACTTTTCGTAGAGAAGACATGCGACACTTTTGAGGAGGCAATCGACCAGTGTGTGGACTCTATGAAGGTTCAACTGACCAAATTTAAAGAAAAATCAAGGGAAAATTAAAAAAAAAGCCCAAAAGTTTTGGTGGTTTAAAAATAATGCGTACCTTTGCAGCCGTGTTCAAGACACATCGCTTGCGACAAGCCAATACGGCTGCAAGGTTTTGCCTCTTTAGCTCAGTTGGCCAGAGCACGTGATTTGTAATCTCGGGGTCGTTGGTTCGAATCCGACAAGAGGCTCAAACGCAAGGTGTCTGAAACATGACAAGGGTGGTTACCAGAGTGGCCAAATGGGGCAGACTGTAAATCTGCTGTCTTTCGACTTCGGTGGTTCGAATCCATCACCACCCACTTCAGTAGAGATTTTTGCGGAAATAGCTCAGTTGATAGAGCACTAGCCTTCCAAGCTGGGGGTCGCGGGTTTGAGCCCCGTTTTCCGCTCTCGCTGCTGTAATAGCTCAGTGGTAGAGCACTTCCTTGGTAAGGAAGAGGTCCCGAGTTCAAGTCTCGGTTACAGCTCTACGGCTTTTTTATTTTTTTTAATAGGAAGCACGATTAACACGATAATTCATTATAAATAATAAACTAAAGAAAAGCTATGGCTAAAGAGACATTCGTACGTACCAAACCGCACGTAAACATTGGTACTATTGGTCACGTAGACCACGGTAAGACTACTCTGACAGCTGCCATCTCAAAGGTTCTCAGCGAGAAGGGTTTCGGTTCAGAAGAGATTAAGTCTTTCGATCAGATTGACAACGCTCCTGAGGAAAAAGAGCGTGGTATTACCATCAATACTGCTCACATCGAGTATGAGACAGCTAACCGTCACTATGCACACGTTGACTGTCCGGGACACGCCGACTATGTGAAGAACATGGTTACTGGTGCCGCTCAGATGGATGGTGCTATCATCGTGGTTGCTGCTACTGATGGTCCTATGCCTCAGACACGTGAGCACGTGCTTCTCGCTCGCCAGGTAAACGTTCCACGTCTGGTTGTTTTCCTGAACAAGTGTGATATGGTTGAGGACGAGGAAATGCTCGAGCTCGTTGAGATGGAGATGCGTGAGCTTCTTGATCAGTACGAGTACGATGGCGACAATACTCCTATTATCCGTGGTTCTGCTCTCGGTGCACTGAACGGTGTTGAAAAGTGGGTAGAGAAGGTTATGGAGCTTATGGACGCTGTTGACACATGGATTCCACTGCCTCCACGTGACTTGGATAAGCCATTCTTGATGCCTGTTGAGGACGTATTCTCAATCACTGGTCGTGGTACTGTTGCTACTGGTCGTATCGAGACTGGTCGCGTTAAGGTTGGCGACGAGGTTGAGCTGCTCGGTCTCGGTGAGGACAAGAAGTCAGTTGTAACTGGCGTTGAGATGTTCCGCAAGCTCCTCGAAGAGGGTGAGGCTGGTGACAACGTTGGTCTGCTGCTCCGTGGTATCGACAAGAACGAGATCAAGCGTGGTATGGTTCTCTGCCACCCAGGACAGATCAAGCCTTACAAGAAGTTCAAGGCTCAGATTTATGTTCTGAAGAAAGAGGAAGGTGGACGTCACACTCCATTCGGAAACAAGTATCGTCCTCAGTTCTACCTCCGTACAATGGACTGTACAGGTGAGATTTCTCTTCCAGAGGGAGTTGAGATGGTAATGCCTGGTGACAACGTAACAATCACTGTAGACTTGATCTACGCTGTTGCTCTGAACGTTGGTCTCCGTTTCGCTATCCGTGAGGGTGGTCGTACAGTAGGTGCTGGCCAGATTACAGAGATCATCGATGACTAATCAATAGTCTTCAGATAAATACAAGAGTTCCGTTTGGAATAAAGCGGAACTCTTTTTTACGGGAATAGCTCAGTTGGTAGAGCACTGGTCTCCAAAACCAGGTGTCGGGAGTTCGAGCCTCTCTTCCCGTGCTAATTCAATAATTATGTTCAAAAAGTTTGGAAATTATTGCAAGGTTTGTTACGACGAACTTGCGCATAAAACTACTTGGCCGACGCGGGGTGAGTTGACCCACAATGCTATGGTTGTATTATCTGCTTCCTTGATCATAGCACTTGTAGTCTTCGCAATGGACTCCGTGTTTAGCTTTGTCATGAGTGTGGTTTATCCTAACTAATCGTTTGAGAAAATGGCTGAAACTAAGAGAAACTGGTATGTTCTTCGTGCCGTTAGCGGAAAAGAAGCTAAGGTGAAAGAATACATCGAAGCAGAATTAAAACACAACGAATTGCTTTCTAAGTATGTTTTTCAGGTATTCATACCTACAGAAAAACATGCTACTTTGCGTAATGGTAAGCGTGTCGTGAAAGAGAAAATCGCTCTTCCGGGATATGTTCTTATCGAGGCGGAGTTGAAAGGCGATACCGCTCACACATTAAGGTTCATGCCAAACGTTTTGGGTTTTCTTGGCGGTTTGGATCATCCTACTCCTGTAAAGCAGTCTGATATCAACCGTATGTTCGGAAGCGCCGAGGAGTCTGAGATAGTGGATGAGGTTGCAATCCCATACATTGTCAACGACACCGTGAAGGTGACCGACGGACCATTCAGTGGTTTCACTGGAGTTATCGAAGAGGTAAATACTGAGAAGCACAAGCTGAAGGTTATGGTTAAGATCTTCGGACGTAAGACACCGCTTGAGTTGAGTTTTATGCAAGTAACAAAAGAGTAACTCGCTGTTACGGGTGTGTGACTCTTTTATAATAATCAATTTTTAATAAACAAAGAAATGGCTAAAGAAGTTGCTGGATTAATCAAATTACAGATTAAAGGTGGCGCTGCGAATCCTTCACCTCCAGTAGGACCTGCACTTGGTTCTAAGGGTATTAACATTATGGGATTCTGCAAAGAGTTCAACGCCAGGACCCAGGATAAGGCAGGTAAGATTCTTCCTGTTGTTATCACTTACTATACTGACAAGTCATATAGCTTTGAGATAAAGACTCCTCCTGCTGCTGTTCAGCTGCTCGAGGCTGCCAAGGTAAAGAAGGGTTCTTCTGAACCAAACCGTAAGAAGGTTGCTTCTGTAACTTGGGATCAGGTCAAGGCTATCGCAGAAGACAAGATGCCGGATTTGAACTGCTTCACTGTCGAGTCTGCAATGAGACTTGTAGCAGGTACAGCAAGAAGTATGGGTATCACTGTAAATGGGGACTTCCCTGGTAAATAATTTATAACTTCAACTTAAGAAAATGAGTAAACTGACAAAAAATCAAAAATCAGTAGCTGATAAGATTGAAGCAGGGAAAGCATACTCTTTGAAGGAGGCTTCAGAGTTGGTAAAGGAAATTACCACTACCAAGTTCGAGGCTTCTCTTGATATCGATGTGCGTTTGGGCGTTGATCCACGTAAGGCCAACCAGATGGTTCGCGGTGTTGTTACACTGCCTAACGGAACTGGTAAGGTTACACGTGTTCTCTGTCTCTGCACACCTGATGCTGAGGCTGCTGCTAAAGAAGCTGGCGCTGATTATGTTGGTCTTGACGAGTACATCGAAAAGATCAAAGGTGGATGGACTGACATTGATGTTATCATAACAATGCCTTCTTGCATGGGTAAGATCGGTCCTCTTGGCCGTGTGCTTGGTCCTCGCGGACTCATGCCTAACCCTAAGAGCGGTACCGTTACCATGGATGTAGCTAAGGCTGTCAAGGAGGTAAAGGCCGGTAAGATTGACTTCAAGGTTGACAAGTCTGGTATTATTCACACATCAATCGGTAAGATTTCATTCACTCCAGAGCAGATCTATCAGAATGCTAAAGAATTCATAGCTACTGTAATCAAGTTGAAACCGTCTGCTGCTAAGGGTACATATATCAAGAGTATCTATCTTTCTAGTACGATGAGTAAGGGTATCAAGATTGATCCTAAATCAGTTGAATAACTCTAAAAGTTTTGTAAAATGAAAAAGGAAGTAAAAGATACTATAGTTGTTGAACTTGGCGAGAAACTCAAAGAGTTCGCTCACTTCTATTTGGTTGACGTTCACGGACTGGACGCTGCCAAGACAAGCGACTTGCGCCGCAAGTGCTTCAAGAGTGAGATTCAGATGGTTGTTGTGAAGAATAATCTTCTTCGCAAGGCGTTCGAGGCTTCTGAAATCGATTTCGAGCCTCTCTACAGCTGCTTGAAGGGTAGCACAGCTGTTTTGTTCTGTAACACAGCTAATGTTCCTGCTAAGTTGCTGAAGAGCTATGTCAAGGAAGGTATTCCTACACTCAAGGGTGCTTATGCTGAGGAAGGTCTCTTCGTAGGTGCTGACAAACTTGAGGAACTTGCAGCTCTCAAGAGCAAGAACGAGGTTATCGCAGACATTGTTGCTTTGCTTCAGTCTCCTGCAAAGAACGTCGTTTCAGCTCTCCAATCAGGTGCAAACACTATCCACGGTGTGCTTAAGACTTTAGGCGAGCGTCCTGAATAAAAACAATTAAAGTCACTAACATTAACATTAAAAAAACAATAAAAATTTAGAATAAAATGGCAGATATCAAAGCTATTGCTGAAGAATTGGTAAATTTGACAGTTAAGGAAGTAAACGAGTTGGCAACAGTCCTGAAGGACGAGTACGGAATTGAGCCTGCTGCTGCAGCTGTTGCTGTTGCTGCTGGTCCTGCTGCTGGTGGTGCAGCTGAGGCAGAGGAGAAGACTTCTTTCGACGTTGTTCTCGCTGAGGTAGGTGGCGCTAAGCTTCAGGTTGTAAAGGCTGTTAAGGAGGCTTGCGGTCTTGGTCTGAAGGAGGCTAAGGAGCTCGTTGACGGTGCACCTTCTACATTGAAGGAGGGTTTGGCTAAGGCTGAGGCTGAGAACCTGAAGAAGGCTATCGAAGAGGCTGGTGCTAAGGTTGAGCTCAAGTAATTGAGTATTAAAAAATATTTAAGGTTAAGGTTCTTCCAATAGAAGAGTCTTAACCTTTTTGTGTCTTTGCGCTTCTGTTGTTAACCACCGCAGCAGTGGCTCCGGCTCTCCTTTGAGAGTCTTCTATATATTCAATGGTGGCTTATATAACGGTAACAAAAATCTGTAATGGCTTCTAAAATCGTTGATAACAGAGTAAACTTTGCCAGCATCAAGAATCCGATGCCGTATCCGGATTTCCTCGATGTGCAATTAAAGTCTTTTAGAGACTTCCTGCAGTTGGACACTCCGCCTGAGGAACGTGAGAACGACGGTTTGTACAAGGTGTTCTCTGAGAATTTCCCTATAACCGACACTCGTAATAATTTCGTTCTTGAGTTCTTGGATTACTATATCGACCCGCCTCGCTACTCTATTGATGAGTGTCTGGAGCGTGGTCTTACATATAGTGTGCCTTTGAAGGCCAAGATGAAACTATACTGTACGGACCCTGAGCATGAGGACTTCGGTACTGTTATCGAGGATGTCTTCCTCGGTACGATCCCTTATATGACGAGTAATGGTACTTTCGTGATTAATGGAGCAGAGCGTGTTGTTGTATCTCAGCTGCACCGTTCGCCTGGCGTTTTCTTCAGCCAGGGTGTGCATGCCAACGGTACTGCACTCTATTCTGCCCGTATCATCCCGTTCAAGGGTTCATGGATTGAGTTTGCTACTGACATCAACAACGTTATGTTCGCTTACATCGACCGTAAGAAGAAGTTGCCTGTAACTACTCTTCTGCGTGCCATCGGTTTTGAGTCAGACAAGGACATCCTGCAGATATTCGACCTTGCCGAGGAGGTTAAGGTGAACAAGAAGAATCTGAAGGAGGCCGTTGGCAGAACTCTTGCCGGAACGGTATTGAAGAGCTGGAATGAGGATTTCGTTGACGAGGACACCGGTGAGGTTGTATCAATCGAGCGCAACGAGGTCATCATGGAGCGTGAGACTGTCATCACAAAGGAGAACATGGAGGACATCATTGACAGCGGTGCTTCTACTATCCTTCTCCACAAGGATGCCGAGTCTGCAAACAAGTACTCCATCGTGTTCAACACATTGCAGAAAGACCCGACAAACTCTGAGAAGGACGCCGTGCTCTACATCTACAAGCAGCTGCGTAATGCTGATCCTGCTGATGAGGCAAGTGCAAAGGAGGTTATCCAGAACCTGTTCTTCTCTGACAAGCGTTATGACTTGGGCAAGGTGGGCCGTTACCGCATCAACAAGAAACTGGGTCTTGATACCGACGAGGATGTTCGTATCCTGACCAAAGAAGATATAATCGAGATCATCAAGTATCTCATCCAGCTGGTTAACTCCAACGCTACAGTCGATGATATCGACCACTTGAGCAACCGTCGTGTACGCACGGTAGGCGAGCAGTTGAGCAACCAGTTCTCTATCGGTCTGGCTCGTATGAGCCGCACAATCCGTGAGCGTATGAACGTGCGCGACAATGAGGTGTTCAAGCCAACAGACTTGATCAACACCAAGACAATCTCAAGTGTCATCAACTCATTCTTCGGCACCAACCCATTGTCACAGTTCATGGACCAGACCAACCCGCTTGCTGAGGTAACCCACAAGCGTCGTCTCTCTGCCCTCGGACCTGGCGGTCTGTCAAGAGAGCGTGCCGGATTCGAGGTTCGTGACGTTCACTACACACACTATGGTCGTCTGTGTCCTATCGAGAGTCCTGAGGGTCCTAACATCGGACTTATCTCTTCTCTCTGTGTGTATGCCAAGATAAATGAACTCGGATTTATCGAGACTCCATACCGTAAGGTTGAGAACGGTGTAGTAGACCTGAAGAACGAGGATGTCGTTTACCTTACCGCTGAGGATGAGGAAGACCACGTGATCGGTCAGGGAAATGCTCCGCTGAATGACGACGGTACGTTCATCCGTGAAGTTGTCAAGTGTCGTCAGGATGCCGACTTCCCAGTCGTGCCACCGACAGACGTTGACCTCATGGACGTTTCTCCACAGCAGATCGCTTCTATCGCTGCCGGACTCATCCCATTCTTGGAGCATGACGATGCTCACCGTGCGTTGATGGGATCCAACATGATGCGCCAGGCAGTTCCATTGCTCCACAATGAGGCACCTATCGTAGGTACCGGAGTCGAGAAGCAGGTATGTGTAGACTCACGTACTATGATCACTGCCGAGGGCGAAGGCGTTATCGAATATGTTGACGCTACCACAATCCGTATCCTCTACGACAGAACCGAGGACGAGGAATTCGTAAGCTTCGAGCCAGCGCTCAAGGAATACCGCATACCTAAGTTCCGTCGTACCAACCAGAACATGACCATCGACCTCCGTCCTATCTGCAACAAGGGACAGAGAGTGAAGAAGGGCGATATCCTGACAGAGGGTTATGCTACAGAGGATGGCGAGCTCGCACTCGGTCGCAACCTGCTCGTGGCCTATATGCCATGGAAGGGTTACAACTATGAGGACGCCATCGTGCTCAACGAGCGTATCGTCCGTGACGACGTGCTGACATCTGTTCATGTCGACGAGTTCTCTCTCGACGTGCGTGAGACAAAGCGCGGTACTGAGGAGTTCACAAACGATATTCCTAACGTCAGCGAAGAGGCAACCAAGGACCTCGACGACAACGGTATCATCCGTGTCGGTGCCCGTGTAGAGCCAGGCGATATCCTCATCGGTAAGATTTCTCCTAAGGGAGAGAGCGACCCGTCACCAGAGGAGAAGCTTCTGAGAGCCATCTTCGGCGACAAGGCAGGTGATGTGAAGGATTCTTCATTGAAGGCCAACCCATCATTGAGCGGTGTGGTAATCGACAAGAAGCTGTTCTCTCGTGCTATCAAGACCCGTGCTTCAAAGCAGAAGGACAAGGTTATCCTTGCTAAGATAGACGAGGAGTATGAGGCAAAGATCGACGACCTGAAGGATATCCTCGTTGACAAGCTCCTGACTCTCACCGAGGACAAGGTTTGCCAGGGTATCAAGGACTATTCACGTGCCGAGATCATCACAAAGGGCAGCAAGTTCACCGCTACCCAGCTCATGAACATCAACTATGAGGAAATCCAGTCGAACAACTGGACAGACGATGACCATACAAACGGCTTGATTTCAAAGCTCATCACAAACTTCCTGAAGAAGGCAAAGCTTCTCGATGCAGAGAACAAGCGTCGCAAGTTCGCCATCACCATCGGCGACGAGCTGCCATCGGGCATCCTGCAGATGGCAAAGGTATACATCGCCAAGAAGCGTAAGATCGGTGTCGGCGACAAGTTGGCCGGACGCCACGGTAACAAGGGTATCGTGTCGAAGATCGTTCGCCAGGAGGATATGCCGTTCTTGCCGGACGGACGTCCTGTTGACTTGGTGCTCAACCCATTGGGTGTGCCTTCACGTATGAACCTCGGTCAGATTTTCGAGGCTATCCTCGGTGCTGCCGGAAAGCGTCTCGGCGTGAAGTTCGCTACTCCTATCTTCGACGGTGCCCACCTCGACGACCTCAAGGAGTGGACAGACAAGGCAGGTTTGCCAAACCTCGGTTCTATGCACCTCTATGACGGTGAGACAGGAGAGATGTTCGACCAGCCGGCTACAGTGGGTATCACATACTTCCTCAAGCTCGGCCACATGGTAGAGGACAAGATGCACGCCCGTTCTATCGGTCCGTACTCACTCATCACCCAGCAGCCACTCGGTGGTAAGGCGCAGTTCGGTGGACAGCGTTTTGGAGAGATGGAGGTCTGGGCACTCGAGGCATTCGGTGCAAGTCATGTATTGCAGGAGATTCTGACCATCAAGTCAGACGACGTAGTAGGCCGTTCCAAGGCTTATGAGGCAATCGTCAAGGGCGAGCCTATGCCTACAGCCGGCATCCCAGAGTCTCTCAATGTGTTGCTCCATGAGCTGCGTGGCCTTGGTCTGAGCGTTACCCTCGACTAATATTGCAACTCTTTACTCATACATATATAAACAAGAATTATGGCTTTTAAGAAAGATACAAAGATAAAGAGTAATTTCACGAAGATTACCATCAGCTTAGCATCGCCAGAGGAAATCCTCGAGAATTCATTCGGTGAGGTTACCAAGCCTGAAACCATAAACTACCGTACATACAAACCGGAGCGCGACGGACTCTTCTGCGAGCGCATCTTCGGTCCTACAAAGGATTTCGAGTGTGCCTGCGGAAAGTACAAGCGTATCAGATACAAAGGCATCGTCTGCGACCGATGCGGTGTGGAAGTCACCGAGAAAAAGGTACGTCGTGAGCGTACCGGCCATATCGAGCTTGTAGTTCCAGTGGCCCACATCTGGTATTTCCGCTCATTGCCGAACAAGATCGGCTACCTGCTCGGACTGCCTACCAAGAAGCTCGACTCTGTGGTATACTATGAGAAGTATATCGTTGTGCAGCCAGGTGTGCTGGCTGGCAGAATGGATCCTGAGAAGGAAGAGGAACTCAACGGTTCCCACAAGATGGACCTCCTCACAGAGGACGAGTATCTCGATCTTATGGATCAGATTCCAGAGGACAACGAGTATCTTGATGATTCAGATCCTAACAAGTTCATCGCAAAGATGGGAGCCGAGGCTATCTACGACCTCTTGGCAGGTCTCGACCTTGACTCACTCTCATACGAACTCCGCGACCGCGCCAATACCGATTCATCACAGCAGCGCAAGACAGAGGCTCTGAAGCGTCTGCAGGTGGTAGAGGCATTCCGTGGAAGCAGCAACGTGAACCGTCCTGAGTGGATGATCATGAAGATCATCCCTGTCACTCCACCGGAGCTCCGTCCGTTGGTGCCGCTGGATGGTGGACGTTTCGCCACATCCGACCTCAACGACCTTTATCGTCGTGTCATCATACGTAACAACCGCCTGAAGCGACTCATCGAGATCAAGGCTCCAGAGGTAATCCTCCGCAACGAGAAGCGTATGCTTCAGGAGGCTGTTGACAGCTTGTTCGACAACTCCCGCAAGAGCAGCGCCGTGAAGAGCGAGTCAAACCGTCCGTTGAAGTCTCTCTCCGACTCTCTGAAGGGTAAGGCAGGACGTTTCCGTCAGAACCTCCTCGGTAAGCGTGTCGACTATTCAGCACGTTCAGTTATCGTCGTTGGTCCTGAGCTGAAGATGGGCGAGTGCGGTCTTCCTAAGCTGATGGCAGCAGAGCTCTACAAGCCATTCATCATCCGCAAGCTCATCGAGCGCGGCATCGTGAAGACCGTGAAGAGCGCCAAGAAGATCGTTGACCGTCGTGAGCCTGTTATCTGGGATATCCTTGAGAATGTGATGAAGGGTCATCCGGTTCTCCTTAACCGTGCCCCTACGCTTCACCGTCTCGGTATCCAGGCCTTCCAGCCTAAGCTCATCGAGGGTAAGGCAATCCAGCTCCATCCATTGGCTTGTACTGCGTTCAACGCCGACTTCGACGGTGATCAGATGGCTGTCCACCTCCCATTGAGCAACGAGGCAGTGCTCGAGGCACAGATTCTGATGCTCCAGAGCCACAACATCCTCAACCCTGCCAACGGTGCGCCTATCACGGTGCCGTCACAGGATATGGTGCTTGGTCTTTACTATATCACCAAGATCCGTCCGGGTGCTAAGGGAGAGGGCCTCACATTCTACGGTCCGGAAGAGGCTATCATCGCCCACAACGAAGGCCGTTGTGATCTCCACGCCCAGGTCAAGGTCGTTGTCAAGGACCTTGCCGACAATGGGGGCTACGAGCAGAAACTCGTAGAGACATCAGTAGGTCGTGTAATCGTGAATGGCATCATTCCAGACGAGGTAGGTTATGTAAACAAGGTAATCTCCAAGAAGAGCTTGCGCGACATCATCTCTGATGTTATCAAGGCAGTAGGTTTCGCCCGTGCCTGCGAGTTCCTCGATGGTATCAAGAACCTCGGTTACCGTATGGCATACCTCGCCGGACTTTCCTTCAACCTCGACGACATCATCATCCCAGAGGAGAAGAAAGCACTCGTTGAGCGTGGAAATGACGAAGTACGTCAGATTACTGACAACTATAATATGGGATTCATCACCGACAAGGAGCGTTACAACCAGGTAATCGATGCCTGGACCCACGTCAACAACGAGCTCGGTGATGTATTGATGAAGCAGATGACAGAGGCCGACCAGGGATTCAACGCCGTATACATGATGCTTGACTCTGGAGCCCGTGGTTCTAAAGACCAGATCCGTCAGCTTGCCGGTATGCGTGGACTTATGGCCAAGCCACAGAAGGCTGGTGCTGAGGGTGCACAGATTATCGAGAACCCTATCTTGTCTAACTTCAAGGAGGGAATGAGCGTGTTGGAGTACTTCATCTCTACCCACGGTGCCCGTAAGGGTCTTGCCGATACCGCCATGAAGACTGCCGACGCCGGATATCTGACTCGTCGTCTTGTTGACGTTTCTCACGACGTCATCATCAACGAGGAAGACTGCGGCACATTGCGCGGACTTGTATGCACAGCTCTGAAGAATGGCGACGAGGTTATCTCTACCCTCTATGAGCGCATCCTCGGCCGTGTGTCAGTACACGATATCGTGAATCCTCAGACTGGCGAGCTTATCGTGGCTGCCGGCGACGAGATCACAGAGTCTATCGCCCAGGCTATCGAGGACTCTCCAATCGAGAGCGTCGAGATCCGTTCAGTGCTCACCTGCGAGAGCAAGCACGGCGTCTGCATGAAGTGTTACGGACGTAACCTTGCTACCAGCCGTATGGTTCAGAAGGGTGAGGCAGTAGGAGTCATCGCCGCACAGGCTATCGGTGAGCCAGGTACACAGCTTACCCTCCGTACGTTCCACGCCGGTGGTGTGGCTGCCAACGCAGCCGCCAATGCCACTATCGTAGCAAAGAACGATTCAAAGATTGAATTCGATGAGTTGCGCACGGTGCCATTCGTTGAGAAAACCGACGATGGCAGCGACCGCGAGTGCGAGATGGTAGTGAGCCGTCTGGCTGAAATCCGCTTCATCGATCCACATACAGGCATCACGCTTTCTTCTATGAACGTGCCTTACGGTAGCTCGCTCTACCACAAGGCAGGCGATGTGCTCGCCAAGGGTGAGGTAATAGCCAAGTGGGACCCATTCAACGCCGTCATCGTTACAGAGTATGCCGGTACGCTGAAGTTCCGCGACGTTATCGAGGGCGTTACCTACCATTCAGAGACCGACGATACCACCGGACTCACCGAGACCATCATCACCGAGTCTAAGGACAAGAGCAAGGTGCCAACCTGCGACATCATAGATGAGAACGGCGAGGTGATTGGAACATACAACCTCCCTGTGGGTGGTCACGTTGTAGTGGTAGACGGGCAGAAGGTGGCAACCGGTGTCACTCTCGTCAAGATTCCACGTTCTGTCGGCAAGGCAGGAGATATCACGGGAGGTCTCCCACGAGTAACAGAGCTCTTCGAGGCCCGCAACCCATCCAACCCTGCTGTAGTGTCAGAAATCGACGGTGAGGTTACAATGGGCAAGGTAAAGCGTGGTAACCGTGAGATCATCGTTACATCGAAGACTGGCGAGCAGCGTAAATATCTCGTTTCGCTCTCTAAGCAGATTCTTGTGCAGGAGCACGACGCCGTACGCGCCGGAACACCGCTCTCCGACGGTTCTATCACCCCTGGCGATATCCTCGCCATCAAGGGTCCTACCGCCGTTCAGGAGTACATCGTCAACGAGGTACAGGACGTTTACCGTCTGCAGGGTGTGAAGATCAACGACAAGCACTTCGAGATCATCGTTCGTCAGATGATGCGTAAGGTTCAGATCAACGATCCGGGCGATACCACGTTCCTCGAGCAGCAGATGGTTGACAAGCTCGACTTCGCTGAGGAGAACGACCGCATCTGGGGCAAGAAGGTTGTAGTGGATGCTGGCGACAGCGACACACTCCAGAAGGGACAGATTATTACAGCCCGTCGTCTGCGCGACGAGAATTCAAGTCTGAAGCGCCGCGACCTCAAGCTCGTTCAGGTGCGTGATGCAGTGGCTGCTACATCTACTCAGATTCTCCAGGGTATCACACGTGCTGCCCTCCAGACCAAGAGCTTCATGTCGGCAGCATCCTTCCAGGAGACCACCAAGGTGCTCAACGAGGCTGCTATCCGCGGTAAGGTAGACCGTCTTGAGGGTATGAAGGAGAACGTTATCTGCGGTCACCTCATCCCTGCCGGTACTGGTCTTCGCGAGTTTGAGAAAATCATCGTTGGTTCTCAGGAGGAGCACGACCGTATGCAGGCAAACCGCAAGAACGTAATCGACTACTCCGACAAGCAGACCGTTGAGGAGAACTAATTCTGACTATACATGATTAAGAGAAAGGTGGACCACAGTTTCCGCCATTCTCTTTCTGAAAACAATAAACGCTATGAGGGCTGTCCTGTTTATATGGGACAGCCCTCATCGTGTTTTCGCATGTCTTCGTAATAGGCATGTAGTTACCTGGAAAATAAGGCAAGGGCGTAAACTTTTCTGTACTTGTACCACGATATGAAACAATATTGTCGTAACTTTGCGTTCAGATAAAAAAACTGAAGCAGATGAAGATTCCGGCATTGTTCAAAGAATATATCTGGCTCGTGAGAACCATCTACCGCGCCAGGCGCATCTCTCTTGTCGAACTGAATGAGCGATGGGTGGAGACCGACATGAGCGGCGGTGTGGAGATGGCACGCACCACCTTCAACCGCCATAAGGATGCGATACAAGACATTTTTGGCATCTACATCGAGTGCGACCGCAAGGACCGCTACCGCTATTATATAGGCAATCCGGAAGTGCTGGAAGACGACTCGGTGCAAAACTGGATGCTGTCGACCCTGTCGCTGGGTAGTGTGGTCAGTGAGGGCCTGTCGCTCAAGGAGCGGGTCGTGGCTGAGCGGGTGTCGGTGGACGAGCAGACTCTCGAAAAGCTTATCAATGCGATGAAAAGCAGGCGTCGTGTCAGCATACTCTATCGCCAGTATGGCTCACCACAGAGCTTCTGGACAGCTGCCGACCCTTACTGCCTAAAACTCTTCCACCAGAGGTGGTATCTGTTAGGCAAACTATTCGGCGACAAGTATGAGATGTTCTGTCTCAACAAGATAGAAGAGCTTAAAGTACAACAGCGCATTTTCAAGCTGCCAAAAGACTTCGATGTGGCAGATTTCTTTGAACCCTACTTCGGTGTGGTAATCGATGAGGAAATGCCCACAGAACGAATCGTGATCAGGGCCTACGCCGATGAGCGTTATGAGTTGCGCGACGTTCCGTTGCACAAGAGCCAAATCTTCAGGTCATGGCCGAGCAGGTTTGACCTCATTGATTATCCCGAAAGATACCGCGACTACGCTGACATAGAGGTGCAGTTGAAGCCTACCCCCGACTTCATCGACTATATGCTCTCAAAGTGCGGTCGTTTGCAGGTAATAAGTCCACAGCCGGTCATCAATAAGATAGAAGACCGCATGCGTAAGGCAACAGAAATGTATCATCAGATAGAGGAGAAATAGAAATGGCAGATAAAAAGGACAATTACTCGGATATCCCGAAATGTTATCGTGAGTTCTACCTGTCTTATACCGACAACTACGAGGATTCCGGTTTCGACAAAGAATATTTGGAGTGGCTGCTCAACTTGCTGAAGAACCACCCCGACGACGCCAATCTTCAGGACAAAGATGTTCAGAACAATCTCGGCTGCATCTTTGAGAATGGAATAATGGTAGAGAAGGACATCCATAAGGCGGTCTATTGGTATGAGCGGGCCATCAGCCACGGCGACGACTTGGCGATGAGCAATCTTGCCGACATCCTGCGCAAGGGAAGCCAAGGCTATCCGAAAAACCTGGAACGAGCATTCGAGCTCTACAAGCGGTGCGGACTGCCCTACGCCCACTACCGCGTAGGCGAGTTTTACGAGTACGGTTGGGGAACAGAAAAGAACCTCGACGAAGCCAAACGCTACTACCGACTGGCGTATAGGGAGCGCCATGCGCTGGCTGTGAAGAAACTGGAGACATTCGATTTCCTGCATTAGCTTTTTCCCAACAAGTACCCCGTCGGCAGTCTTGCCCATTACGGATGGCAATTGCATGTCCATAAATAAAGTTGGTGTCCTAAGCAGCCTGGGCACCAACTTTATTTATGCTTTCGTAAAATATCCCCAACATGTATCACGATGTGGAACAATGCCGACTTAACTTTGCAGCGTAATTTCAAAACACTATATATTATGGGCGTTGATTTAAGTTGCATTGTGAGAAATCGCTTTACTGAGCGAAACAACAAGCGAGCCTGCGAAGCGTTTATCGCAGAAACGATTGAAAAGCTGTCTGCGAAATACTGTGTGGGCAAAGGAGTGTTCAACATGGAATATGATGATGACTATGATGACTATTCCATAACCACAGAGATGTGGGATATCATGCGCATACAGCTCTGCGCGGGCATGTGGCATATAGAATGCGGCGTCCACTACTGTCAGCTATTCTTCAAAGACCAATCGTGGAGATTGCTTATGCAGGAGATTGCCGACGCCTTAGGGGAAAAAGAACTTTGGCTATGCGATGAGTACTGCACGTGGAACACGCCTTATCTACCTCATGACTTAGCCCACACTCCTTTTGAAGAGTGGCTCTCATGCATATCCTCGAATATAAAAGGTTGTGAGGACGGCGTCATTCCCGACTATCCCACAGAAGCAGTGCTGCAAAGACAAAACGGTGAGTCTTACCCATCTTATGAGGCTTATCATGACACGACCAATCTCTATTTAACCCAGAAAGCAGAGATAGACCGTCAACTCAATGGTTTCAAGGTGGTAGGCCTCGATGGGGTGGGATGCTTCATTCCGGTTTCCAAAGACGGAAAGCTCTACCTCATGAATACAGAAACGAAGGAGTTGCTTACGAAAGGCTGTATAGAAGAATATGAAGATACGCTGAACTCAGCCGGCTTCGTCGTCGTGCAAAATGGAAAAAGAACACTCTACGATTTGCGCGGTCACAAAATGTCTCAGCCTACCAAGGAACCTTTCTATTGGGAGTGGGAGCAGACTGACGGTCCGTTAGTCTGGCCACCAGATATCATCATCAGCAGCGATGACCTTAATAAAAAATGGCGTACAGACCTGAGGACAGGTGTAATGACAGAGATTTCGACCAAATAGAATCCACTATTTATTGATTGCACTCATTTGTAGCAACCGTCACATTTAATTGAGACGACGCTCAACGCGTCAACATCGAAAATGTGCAACAGCGGTGCCAACATACACCAGCAGCACCCCCATAACTTTCACCCGAGAGTGAAGCCATGGGTAGGGCTGCTCCTTGGCTCAACGGATAGAGCATTCTGATTAATGTTTAGCTGGTCCCGATTTTAACTGGACACTAATGAAGTAAAATAGTTAATAATCAAACAATATAATATTATGGGAATAGACATAGTTCCGTTGGCATACAAGCATAAATTGGACATATCTTCGCCTGACGCTTTTGCCAAAGATATAAGCAAGCGATTTTCTGCTAATATCATTATGAAAAAGAGAGATGAGGATTACAATACAATAGAGATGTTTAGATTACATCACGAAAATGCTAAACATGACATTTCAATTATAATGGAAGTCATTACTGGTGAATATAAGAGGTTATATGAAGTTTGTATTGATGCTAAACAAAATATATCTTTTGACGTATACCCCTATCATGTTGATATGTATCTTACAGAATCACCCTTTAGATGGCTTGGTCTTGAGAGATGTATTTGGAAAAACAATACTCCAGATTATCTTGAAATCTTGATGAAATACAGAAACTACATAAAGAAAATCTGTAATACTTTGGGATGCATAAAGTGTTTGTATTTCCCAGACCAAGGATATACTGAATTTCTTTGGGATGAATCTCAAAAGGGCCTTGATTATGACGATTTGATAGAGTACATACGCAAAAGAAAGTACTTGAAAAAATGTAAAAATAAAGAACGCTTTAAGAAAAGTTTAGTTTTGAATCTTCCGCTTTTTTTGTCGAAGCCTAAAGATTATGAAGGATTTCCAGACGTTTACCTTGATGTAGTAATGGATGATTTTCATGATTTGAAATAAGTTACTACTTAACACTTCGTCCTTGAATTTTAGATAGATATACAGAATACTTCTTACGGGGAATATATTTCAAAGGTTGCACCATTAGTGTTCCGTAAAAAAATGGAATCGGCAATCATAGCCTATTGCCTTGTTGCTATCGTACAACATGATATGAAATTTAAGCAACCGACTTTTAAGGTACTTCAGGTTCTAAGCATTTCGCTTATGGATAAGATACCACTCGCAGATTTCTTCGAAAGGACTGGTTTCAATAATGTCAAAGAACTCGATTGTCCCATTTTCCCGTGGGTATTTGATTTATGTTTAACTGGTCCCGATTTTACGGGACACTGATTAAGTAAAGAAGAATCAAAAAACACTTTGTTCCTTTTGCCTTTCCTGTAATTATTTATATCTTTGCAAAGGAACCTCATCTGTCAGATAGATTAACTCATTCAAAGAGGATGATATCGAATTAATCCTTTCTATCAATATTTATATGACTTTTCTAAGATTATCAAACTTAAATAATAATAAGTATGCCGACAAAAAACATAGAGCCTAATTTGCGCCTCATTAGCGAATATACTCGGTTAGAACCAGAAGATAAATTCTGTATTCCAGAGTATCAGCGTGGCTATTCATGGACCACAGTACAATGTGAAAAACTATGGCAAGACATTGGAGCGTTTATAGAATCAGGGGCAGAGGATCCTTACTTCTTTGGAACTATCATTATTGATTGCTCTAAAGATAATTGTCTCAGCCTTATAGATGGTCAGCAACGTACAACAACCTTCCTTCTTCTTCTAAAAGCTATTTCGCTTTGTATTAAGAAATCACTTCGTGTAATGCCGGAAAGCGATGACACACGGGCTTTAAGAAGAGGCTTGAACAACAGCTATGAAAAGATTTTCAGAATCCTTTACAAGGCTGATGAAGATAAATTTGAAGATATTGAGAGAGACTGGAATAATGCAAAAGGAATTGTAGTACTCGAAAATAGATCAATTAATGAACTATACAAAAATGATTTCCAGGCAATTATTGAAGCTGCCAACTTCAATATAGCCGAGAATAGTGTATATAAAATTCCTCGCAAGCAGAAGGATAACAAATACACGAATTTCTTCAGGAACTTCAAGTACTTTTACAACAACCTATCAAGTTATTCTGAGTCACAATTGAATAATTTTGCCAAAATATTCCTCTCTAAGTGCCAAATTATAGAAATTAAGAGCTGGCAAATCGAACAGGCTATAACCATGTTCAATTCTCTAAATTCTACAGGTATGCCACTCTCAGATGCAGACATCATCTCGGCTCAATTGTATTCAAAAGCTGACAATAAGGATTTGTTTATAGAGCAATGGCAACGTATCAATGAAAAAGCCGAAATACTCTGTCAGAAAAAAGTAGTTAGCATTGATGCCGTTCTACAACAATTCATGTACTATGAGCGCGCTACTAAACAGCAATACAAAATTGGCGAGGTGACAACCCCTGGTGTGAGAAAGTATTATACGTACGAACACCCTGAGTTGCTAAACGAACCTTATAAGTTGAGTGATGCCTTCGAGAAGATTCTCAATATCTGGAACATAATAGCTGATTATCCTATCATTCAGTTATTACTGAAGTTTAATGAGAACTTCAAGTTGTTCCTTCTGCCATATCTCTATAGGTTTGAAGCGAACAGAATAACTGAAGAAAAAATCAAACCTATTGTAGAATGCTTTCTTCGCCTCTTTGCCATCATGGAAATGGGCGAAGTTGGTTACTCTGCTTCCGTTTTCAAGACATTCTTATTCAATGAGAATTTGAATCTTGTAAATCCTGACTATACGGAAGAAAGTATTATCGCAGATTTCGACAGACATATTACAGCCAGCTTCAACGAAGATGACATCATTGTTGACTTGAAAGACTATGACAAGAATATTCTTGTTTTCCTTAATGAATATCTTTACGCACAGAATAAAGGTATCCCATTCAAGTTTGAGAGCAATGTTAACGTTGAGCATATTATGCCAGCGAGTGGACATAATGTTGATACAATTAGAATAGATGCTGGTATAGGAACCAGAGAGGAATTTGACAATTTAGTAAATAAGTTAGGCAACAAGATCCTGTTGGAGGAAAACATCAATAAATCTGTCAGCAATGATTGGTTTAAAACCAAAAAAGGAACAACTGTACAAAGTAAACAAGGATATTTGGGCAGCGAATTCGGACTTGCCAATGCCCTTGCACATTATCCTAAAGATAAATGGAAAAAATCAGATATAAAACAATTTACTGAGGATGCTGCCCAACGTATTGCAAACTTTATCTTCCATAAGTAAATTTAAGTTGACAATTTGAGAGGTTAGTTCCATATCCAGTCTGATGTTAAGGTCAGACTTGGGGTTTAGGAGATTGTTTTATTCGAAAATAAAACGGCATGTAGGGAGATTTCTGATTTCTCCTTCATGCCGCTTTTCCTTGTATGAGATGTTGTTTCAATAATCTGTTTCACTCCTTTCTCGCATATGGTTTAATTCAATAAATATCTTTTACACGAAGTTTATACCCGTTTTTGCATCAAATTCGTGCAGTTTTCTTCAAATTCTGCATTAATCTCGTGCAGATTCCTTTAAAAACTGCATCAATCTCGTGCAGATTCTGAATTCCGGCTTGATTAAATGAAAGTCTTAAGACTATTCATTTTGTATTATAATCGGATTTTTGGATAAAATCCTCACGTTCGGAAATGTGAATAAATTCCCATTTCTCTCACTCAATCGGATTTTTGAATAAAATCCTCACGCTCGGAGCTGTGAATAAATTCCCGTTTCTCTCACTTAATCGGATTTTTGAATAAAATCCTCACGCTCGGAAATGTGAATAAATTCTCATTTCTCTCACTTAATCGGATTTTTGGATTATCTTTGCAGAGACATAGAAAACACAGGAAACCTAAGTTGGAATACAGAAAACATAATATCACATGAATATAGACAGAAGAATACGCAAAAGAGTGAAGACACTCGCCATGAGCCTTGTCCTCACCTTTGCCGTGGCCACGCCGCAGAGCAAGGCGTCAGCACAGGGCATACTGCCCAAACCACAGTCGTATGCGCCAGGCAAGGGCACATTCCAGACCCGTGGCAGACAAGTGAGAGTGGAGAACAGGGTGGGAGACATCGCACGCAACATCTATTCTGAGCCATGGATGGCTGCCAGCAAGGGAGGCGCCCGTCAGGTGATGATATTCGACAGGCTGTCTCCAAAGTCGATAGCCGGACTGACGCTGAAAGACGGTGCTGAGGCCGAAGCCTACCAACTGCATGTTTCTCCCGACACCATCCTTATCCGAGCCGCCAGTGCCGACGGCTTCCGCCTGGCTTGGGCTACGGTGAGACAGTTGACTACGAAGAAAGGAGTGGCATGCTGCGATGTGGTTGACGCACCGGCATACAAGTGGCGCTCGATGATGCTCGATGTGTCGCGCCATTTCCGTTCCATCGACTTCCTGAAGCGTCAGATCGACGCCATGGCGCGATATAAGTTCAACCGTCTGCATCTGCATCTCACCGATGCCGCCGGATGGCGAATAGAGATAAAGCGATACCCCCGGCTCACCAACCTCGCCGCTTGGCGTCCCTATGCCACATGGCAGGAGTGGATCGACAACGGCGGAAAATACGTGGAGGAGGGCACACCGGGAGCCTACGGTGGATATTACACCCAGGACCAACTGCGTGAGCTCGTAAGCTATGCCGCCGACCGGGGCATAACGATAGTGCCGGAGATAGAGATGCCGGGCCACTCAGAAGAAGTGCTCGCCGCCTATCCCGAACTGTCATGCTCGCATGAGCCATACAAGGATTCCGACATGTGTCCTGGCAGTGTGGCAACATACGATTTCCTTGAGAACGTGCTCCTTGAGGTGATGGACATATTCCCTTCGGAATATATCCACGTGGGAGGCGACGAGGCAGTGATGAAAGCCTGGGACAACTGTCTGCTCTGCCAACGCATGATGAAAGAACTGCATACCGACAAGGCAGGACTGCAGGCACATCTCATCACCCACTTCGGCAATTTCCTCAATGCCCACGGCAGACGTCTCGTGGGATGGGACGAGGTGATAGCCTCCCGTCTCGCCCCCAATACCACTGTGATGGTGTGGCGAGAGACCGACCTGGCACGCAAGGCTATCGAGCACGGCTACGATGTGGTGCTCTCGCCGGGCGACTACTGCTATATCGACAGATATCAGGATGCTCCCATCACCCAGCCTACGGCGATGGGCGGATACCTCACACTCAAGAAGATGTATGACTACGTGCCGGGCGATGACCTCACCGCCGACGAACGCCGCCATATCACGGGCTTGCAGGCTAACCTGTGGGCAGAATACATACCGTCTGACGAGCAGATGGAGTATATGTTCTGGCCACGTGCGATGGCGATAGCCGAGATAGGATGGAACGGGGCGGAGAAGAAAGACTATGCCGACTTCCACCGTCGTGCCTTGGCAGAGTGTGACACGGTGAGGGCTATGGGAATCCACGCCTTCGACCTTCGTCATGAGATTGGCGAGCGCAAGGAGTCGTTCACTCCCGTGAAGCATAAGGCTCGCGGCTGCCGTGTGACCTACAACACACCGTTGCATCCCAAATACACTGCCGGTGGCGAACAGGCGCTTGTTGACGGAGTGCGTGGCGGCTGGACCTATGCCGACAAGAAATGGCAAGGCTTCACAGGTGTCGAGGGATGGTGTCTCGATGTGACGATAGACATGGGCAGCATACAGAAGCTGCATGAGGTGTCGGCGGTATTTATGCAGTCGCTCGGTCCGTGGATTTATTATCCTACCAAATATCGGGTTTCTCTGAGCGAAGACGGCAAGACATTCACTCAGGTGTATTCTCAAGACCAGCCGCAGCGCGACCCCTGTCGTGTTGGCTACCGCACTCAGGCATGGCATGGCAGCCAGAAGGCACGCTACGTGAGAGTGCAGGGCAGCTGCGACACCGAATTCGGATGGCTCTTCACCGATGAAATCGTGGTGAGATAAACCCAAATCGGTCATTAGGCCGTTCAATGTATAATTTTAATAACTGCTTGCAGTCTTTTGCTTTTTATAAGGCGTCTTTTGCTTGTTTTTAATTCGCAATAGCCCGCTATTACTCATTAAAAGCCAAACAAAATCCACTCTTCTAAAAATACAAAATCCAAGCAAGCCCTAATGACCGATTTGGGATAAAAAACAGCCTGATGACCGATTGCGCTTAGCCCCCAATCGGTCATCAGGACTTGCTTGTATTCTGTTATAATTAAGGTGTGGCTGATATGTAGAGCAGACTTTACTTATCCTTTCACAATATACTCCTTCAACACCTTGGTTGCCCATATACGGAACTGAACGCCACGGTAGGAATGTACGCGGTAGCCTACGCTGATTATCATGTCGAGGTTGTAAAAAGCCACTTGATGCTTCTGTAGCTTTCCTTCAATAGCACCGTGTTTAGTGGTCGTTGCAAAAAATGCAACAACCTCATTTTCGTCAAGTTCTCCGTCCTCCAACACATTCTTTATATGTCGTGATATCGTGGACTTATTGCGCTGAAACAACTCTGCCATCTGGTCAAGTGAGAGCCAGACAGTATCGTTTTGCAGCTTCACCTCTATCTGTGAATCACCGTCAGGAGTCTGATATAATAGAAATTGTCCTTTATCCATTGTTATTCTTTTCTTCTTAGCTTTTCTATCAGGTCATTTACAATTCTTGCTCCATATAGAATATATTGTCGCTTGATGCAAATATATATATATTCTCCGAAAATCCACCATTCTCCACGTTAAATAAAGGGAAATATGGCATCCCCCCTCAATCACAAGTTCACCAGAAAAGCCAATATCCAACAGGTATGCAGATACAAAAAAATCCTCCATAATCGCTATAAGGATTATGGAGGATAATATTATGTAAATATCTTATGGACAGATAATTACTTCTTGTTGAGGGCGAGGTCGAGAGCTACGGCGATAGCCACTGTAGCACCTACCATCGGGTTGTTACCCATACCCAGGAAGCCCATCATCTCTACGTGGGCAGGAACTGAAGAAGAACCTGCGAACTGAGCGTCAGAGTGCATACGGCCCATGGTGTCGGTCATACCGTAAGAAGCAGGACCGGCAGCCATGTTGTCTGGGTGAAGAGTACGTCCGGTACCACCACCTGAAGCCACTGAGAAGTAAGGCTTGCCGGCAGCGAGACGCTCCTTCTTGTATGTACCGGCTACAGGGTGCTGGAAGCGTGTTGGGTTTGTAGAGTTACCGGTGATGGAAACGTCTACATCCTCGCTCCAGTTGATAGCCACACCCTCGCGAACGTCGTTTGCACCGTAGCAGTTCACCTTTGCACGTGGACCGTCAGAGTAAGCGATGCGGTTAACGACCTTCAGCTCTCCTGTGTAGTAGTCGAATTCTGTCTGTACGTATGTGAAGCCGTTGATACGGCTGATGATCATGGCAGCGTCCTTGCCGAGACCGTTGAGGATAACGCGCAGAGGATTCTTGCGAACCTTGTTTGCCATCTCAGCAATCTTGATGGCACCCTCAGCGGCAGCGAATGACTCGTGGCCGGCGAGGAATGCGAAACACTGTGTCTCCTCGCGGAGCAGACGTGCAGCGAGGTTACCGTGGCCAAGACCAACTTTACGGTCGTCGGCAACAGAACCAGGGATGCAGAATGCCTGCAGACCCACGCCGATAGCCTCTGCACACTCAGCAGCAGTCTTGCAGCCGCGCTTGATGGCAATGGCAGCACCGCAAACGTATGCCCACTTTGCATTCTCGAAGCAGATACGCTGAGTGTCCTCACACATCTGATAAGGATCAACACCTGCAGCCTCGCAAATCTCGTTAGCCTCTTCTACGCTCTTGATACCCTCAGCGTTGAGGGCAGCGAGAACCTGCGCCTCGCGACGCTCCTGACTTTCGTAACTTACTTTTCTAATCATGTCTTTGTTTCTCCTTATTATTCTTTACGTGGATCAATAGCTTTAACAACTCCCTGCTCAGCGGTGGTGCGTCCGTAAGAGCCTGTGAACTTCTTCACTGCCTCGTTGGCGTCCATACCGTTCTTGATGGCCTCCATCATCTTGCCCAGGTGTACATACTCGTAACCGCAAACCTGGTTGTCCTTGTCGAGGAACTGGCGTGTGATATATCCCTCGGTGAGCTCGAGGTAGCGTGTGCCCTTGGCAACAGTACCGTAGAGAGTACCAGTCTGTGAGCGGAGTCCCTTGCCGAGGTCCTCAAGACCGGCACCGATTGTCAGACCACCCTCAGAGAATGCACTCTGTGTGCGTCCGTAAACGATCTGCAGGAAGAGCTCGCGCATGGCAGTGTTGATGGCATCGCAAACGAGGTCTGTGTTGAGAGCCTCGAGGATTGTTTTGCCTGGCAGGATTTCTGATGCCATGGCAGCAGAGTGGGTCATACCCGTGCAACCGATAGTCTCAACGAGAGCCTCCTGGATAACGCCGTCCTTAACGTTGAGAGACAGCTTGCAGGCACCCTGCTGAGGAGCACACCAACCCACACCGTGTGTGTAGCCGGAGATGTCTTTGATTTCTTTAGCATAAACCCATTTTCCTTCCTCTGGGATAGGAGCTGGTCCGTGGTTTGGGCCTTTGGCCACAACGCACATGTTCTTTACTTCTGTTGAATAAATCATAATGTTATTATAATATTATAATGTATTGTGTCTCACTAATACCTTCTCGATTTTCGATAATGCAGTTTTCGATTTGTCGTTGTTGTCGTTTCCCGATCTGTCGATGATGCCGTCTGCCGGCTTTTAGCTAATACCGTTTCGAGTCTTGTCATGCCGTTTCCGTTTCCGTGGTTGGCAAACATGGCTCGCTCTGGAGCTGCCACGATAACGGTATGGCTCTTTTTACGTGGCAAAATTACAAAGAAAATCTGATATACCCCGTCCCCTTATGTAAATATTTTATGTCATTCACACTATTTAGTGAGGTTTGTCAATCCATAGTGCTGACTTTGTCAAGACGGGTTTACAAAGTGGGCGTTATCGGCCGTAGAAATGAATAATCCCCGTGGCGTCTTTCGATGCCACGGGGATTGTATCGGATGTTAGTCAGGTCTATGTCATTATCTTGCTATGCGTACGCTCTTTGTCTCAGAGCCGTTGCTCATCTGGAGGATGAATACGCCGTGCTTGCCGCTACCGATGTTGCTATTCATAGCACCCTTCTCAACGCAGCGTCCCTGCAGGTCGAAGAGAGAGTATGTGGTGAAGCCTTCAGCGTTAGCCTTCACTGTGTCGATAGCGTCAACTTCGCCAACCTTTGTGAAGTCTGAGTAAACGGTGCGCTGGCTTGGAGTGTAGTTTACGGTACCGTCTTCGAGAACCTTGTTGAAGAAGTCGAATGAGTAAGCCACGATCTCTGTCGGGTAGTCATAGGCAGCATCGTATGTGTAAACGTCCTTGTGGGCATAGTAGAGATCGATTGGTTGTCCGTATCCGCATCCCCACTGCTCATCGCCACACTTCACACCTTTTTCGTTGTAATAGTAAACGTACTTGGTGTAACACATCTCGTCTGCGCTTTTCTCTTTGTCCTCGTTCTTGTCCCACCAGCTTTCGTCATAGTAGTAGTAAGAACCGTTGTCGTCGATCAGCTTGTTGGTCATGATGTCACTGCCAGAGCCGTCGAGGAGTGTATAGGTTGCCTCATACTCAGGATACTTCTCACCGTATGTGATTGCATAGTCACCATAATCCACTGTACGATAATTAAATCTGTATTCAGTAGCGCGGTTTGTGCCCATACGGAAGTTGTCGTTTATGTTCACGAACTGGTCGTCACACTCATGCCATTTCAGGTTATGGAATTTCTTGATCTCGCCCAATACGTTTCCTTGAGTAGCGTCGTCCCATACCTGATCCTCCATTACCACTGATGATGGATGACCGGTAGTCTCGTCGTATGTAGGAGTGATACGCTGGTTGATATACTCTTTCTTCTTGTCATCGTATCTGTAGTTCACATACAGAGTCACGCGGCCCTTGTCGTCGCGGGTAATCTCTGTGCGGAAGCAGTTTTCTGGAACCATCTTGGTGAGCTGTTTTGTCACGACGCTGTATTCATACATCATGGCACCAGTCTGCAGACCCTTCACAACGTTGTCCCAAGTCTTCTCGATCTTCCAGCTTCCCTTCCATGTCTCGTTGTCGCCGCTGTATTCCAGAAGTACGAGAGTCTCGTTTCCGTTCTCGTCATACTCGTATGTATAGCGCTCGTATTTCTTGTTTGCCACCTCTGCTTTTTCGTTATAGCTGAGCTTTGTCTTTACGCGGCCCTTTTCGTCGTAGGTGTAAGTGTACTCCTGGCCTGGAGTTTCTGCCCATCCGTCGTTCTTGTCGTTTCTGTAGAAGATCTGCTCCTTTGCAGGACGCATGATGTCAGAAGCCGCCTTCTTGGCTACCGGGCTCTGTGCAGGTGCGTAAACACCTGATACGCTCTCAAGTGAGATGCGTGGGTTCTGTACAAGGCTCTGTGCATTTGCAGATTGTGCAGCGAAGATGGCTGCGAACGAAAGTAAAGTAAGTATTCTCATAAGCTTAAATTTATTGAGTTGATAATTTAATCAGTTGTTGTATGTTTCTCTCTAACGTTTCCTTTCTTGCAATTTGTACTGTTTTTCATCTTTCCTCATTGCAATTTTGCTTCTTGAATAACGTTCCGCTTGCAAAAGTCGAGATATTTTTTGAGATGTGCAAATAAAATTCAAAAAATATTAGATAAAAATTGGCAATATGATTAAAATCTTTCTTTTAAAGTGTCAAATTGATAACCTTTATACCTCTTATTATATATAAAAACTCCCCATACGGCATGAAGCGCAATATGGGGAGTATCGTGGTGTCTTTTTTTTGTCAGGATTGCGTTCCGATGATTGCTCCTTAGCCTCTCGGTCAGCAATTATTTGTTTCTATACATCTCAGCCTGCTGCTGGATGAGGGCAGCGTCGTTGAAGTAGTTTATCTTCATTGCCTCGCGAACCTCATCGAGAGTCTTTGCTGCCACTTCGCGTGCTGCCTCGCTGCCCTTCTTCAGGATGTTGTAAACCTCAGGGATGTCCTGTTCGAATTCATGGCGGCGCTGGCGGATAGGTTCAAGACGCTTGTCGAGCACCTTGATGAGGAACTTCTTGCATTTCATGTCGCCCAGACCGCCACGCTGGTAGTGGTCCTTCAGTTCATCGAGATTTTTATACTCTGGCCAGAACTCAGCGAAGTCGTCCTCTGTAGAGAATGCGTCGAGATATGTGAACACGGTGTTGCCCTCCACCTTTCCCGGATCTTCCACACGCAGATGGCCCGGATCGGTGTACATTCCTTTCACTTTCTGCTGCATTTCCTTCGATGAATCCGACAAATATATGCAGTTTCCGAGGCTCTTGCTCATCTTCGCCTTACCATCGGTTCCCGGCAGTCGGCAGCACACCTGATTGGTAGGCAGCATGATTTTCGGTTCCACGAGCACGTCGCCATAGATATAGTTGAAGCGCTTCACGATTTCGCGGGTCTGCTCCAGCATCGGCTCCTGGTCTTCTCCGGCCGGCACGGTGGTAGCCTTGAAAGCCGTGATGTCGGCAGCCTGAGAAATAGGGTATGTGAAGAAGCCTACAGGGATGCTCGTTTCGAAGTTTCTCATCTGAATCTCCGTTTTCACCGTAGGATTTCGCTGCAGACGCGACACGGTGACGAGGTTCATGAAGTATACTGTCAGTTCGGCGAGCTCCGGAATCATAGACTGTACGAAGAGCGTCACTTTCTCCGGATCGAGACCTGCAGAGAGATAGTCGAGAGCCACTTCGATAATGTTCTGTCTGACCTTTTCTGGATTGTCTGCATTATCAGTGAGAGCCTGCACATCTGCGATGAAAACGAACATTTTGTCGAAATCACCATCGTTTTGCAGTTCCACGCGGCGGCGCAGCGATCCCACGTAATGACCTAAGTGTAGGCGTCCCGTCGGACGGTCGCCAGTGAGTATAATCTTTCCCATTTCGTTGTATATTTTGTTGTTTTTATTGTTTATTCCGTATTTCGTTCCTTTGGAACATGGATTTTGCCATGCGGATTCTGTGGCGTTTCCCATTTCGGTCTTCGTTTCAATCTCATGGAAATTCTCCGCTTTGTGCATTGTCTTGGTAGCGCAACAAGGCGAAACACTACAAAAAATGCCGATTTCATCGGTGTTAACCCTTTGATATTGTAAAATTACGTCATATTTTCCAAACTTCCAAACTTTTGTCCTTAAAACAAGGATTTACAGCTTTTAGTATACTGCTCTTTAGTGGTCTTGTTTCTGTGTTTCTTGACTTGAAATTGATGACACTATCCCTGACGGAGAGACAGGGAGCAATGACGGTGACTATAGAATTGTTATTTCACTAAAAAATCGTCAAAACTGTCAGATTGTCTGGTTTTTTGATGTAGTGCTTTGATATACAGACAGTTGGCTGTCAGGCAACTGTCAGGCAATTGTCTGGATGGTTTGCTGATGAGAAGAAGTATCAGATGGCAGGAATTGCATGTGTTGGCAGAATCCAGAAAACAGGAATATGGATATTACAACATTAACTTATTGGGCAGCCGTCTGGTGCATTTTCTGCCCAAGTGGGGCAAGCAGCGTGCCCAAGTGGGGCAAGCACGTTACCCAACATGGGCAAGCACGTTGCCCCAGTTGGGCAGATTTTGTACTCTCTGACAGGATCATAAACTGCTGTCCATCAACCATAGGCTGGGGACACAACGACATCACGGAATAACAAATGCGTTAGGGTGTTTTATCTGTGACCCATACGCTCTTGGTTACAACCTAACATTCCCAAAGGTGAGTAACAGATTACTCTGCCTCTGACTTCAGCCCCCTCTCGTTCTCCCCCGAAGGGGAGATGCAGGTTACTCCGTTTCTGTCATGGACTGGTGATGCAGTTTATTCCGTTTCTGCCATAGACTGGTGATGCAGGTTATTCCGTTTCTGTCATAGACTGGTGATGCAGGTTATTCCGTTTCTGTCATAGACTGGTGATGCAGGTTACTCCGTTTCTGTCATAGACTGGTGATGCAGTTCACTCCGTTTCTGCCATAGACTGGTGGTGCCGTTTACTCCGTTTCTTCCATAAACTGGTGATGCAGGTTACTCCGAATACTGATGACCGTTGGTGGTCAAGTTGCAAAATTATGGATAACCCACTGGTAATCAGGTAGTCAAGAGTAACCAGTCCCTCCCCTACGGGGGAGGATAGGTGGGGGCTGATGGCAATATGCAGAGTAACTTGTCCTTTCCCATTAGGAAGGTCAGGATGGTTCTAATGACCGATTGGGGTTAAAAAAAACATAAAGCTGTATGATATTTCGATGATACATCAATGATACTTTTCTGTAAAGAGTTCGGAAAAGTATCATTGGCGTTACTCGTTGGCTTGCAGGATTTTAGCCGTTCTGCGAGACCGTAAAATGATACTATGATACTTTTTCCCGTAAAAAACATTCTTATGTGTATATTTTGTGCTTGATTATCGTTAACCCCCCAATCGGTCATTAGACCGTTTAATATATAATTCAAATAACTGCTTGCAGTCTTTAGATTTTCATAAGGCGTCTTTCGTCTGTTTTTAATTCGCAATAGCCCGCTATTACTCATTATAAGCCAAACTAAATCCATCCTTCTAAAAACAAAATCCAAGCAAGCCCTAACGACCGATTTGGGTTAAAAGACAATCATATTTCGACCTTCTAAAAGCAAGCCATAGTAGTTGATTGTAATCTAAGAATCAGCGGTTTCATCGAAAAAATCTTTTATTTTCCGGCAGTTTTTCAATCAAATGATTTTAGCTTGTGTGTTACGAATCCTTACCTGACAAGAGGTCCTTACTGATCGGAGCTGTGACATTTGTCAATACACGTTCTGACTTTTTCGTCAGGCTGCCATCCACTTCTTGTATGAAATTCTTCTGGCTTCTTATTCTGAGCAGGGTAATGATTTATTTTTCTTCGATAACAACAAACAGATGATTCGTTGAAATTAAGCTTTGATTCACCTAACTGTCCTGTTTTTTTAGGTCTATCTGCTCCATCACCGCATTTGTTTTCTTTGTTATGAGTATGTTTCCTTCTTTGTATCTACTTACTTTTTTCTTTCTTTTTCTCCGTTTCCTATGTTATTGTCAATCTTTTTCCAATTCCGAATGTATATAACTAATGGGTAAGTGACATTTTGTCATTTCTTTATGATAAAACATAAATTGTTTATTCAATTTTCTTCCTTTCAATATGTAGCTTGGTTTTTGTCATATCTATATATCATTTAAGTGATATGGGGCTGTTTTCTTTCAATCTGTAGCAAAACGGCGATTTTGCATTTACATTGTCTTATATATAATGTAGTAGAGACATTGTGAACTAAAAATGCGTATATTTTTGCGATATTTTCAAAAAACACAAAAAAAAGTGATATATTGTTTTGTGAAAATAAAATAAAGCAATATATTTGCAAGCGTAATAACAAAACAAGGAACATAGTAATAATTTAATTAAAGGAAACATACGATACTACTGACGAAAGCATATAAAAAGGACAAGAAATCTTGAAATCAACTTTTGTGGGAGCGTCAACGAAAATGACAGATTCTCCCGTTAGAGACAACTATTAACCGGCACCACAAGCCGTTACATTATTCATCAATCTCTATAGTCATAACGACTACAAATGATAGGTTCATAGTTTTTTAAGGTCGAAAGTCAATTGCTAACCCAATCCAGACATTTCATCCAAAGTCTTTCAAAAATGCATCTTGACGTAGAAAAGCCGGTCAAATGAGGATTTCTGGTCATTTCCATTCAATTCCTCCAAGACGCGAAACTGCGAGTAGGTCATGATAGTCAGTATAAATGAGAAAGAACAGACATAATATATAATATTTCCAAGTACATTTTTAGCAGAAATGAATAAATTATATTGAAGGTAATGATTAAATAACATGTAGTATTTGTTCGGGCGCGAACAAGAAAACCGTAGGCAAGGCATTGTGTGTCCAGTCTACGGTTTTTTAATTTTTATATGCTTGTTATGATTGTTATTGTTACAATTTCTCTCTGACTGATTTTAATCCGTAACTTTTATGGCAATGATTTGCTCTAACCTTGCGTTTTGCATCTTTTGTGTTGCAAATGAATGCGACAAATTGTATTTTAATAGATTGTCTGCCGTATTTTCGCATAAAACTTTAGCAAAAAGTGAGTTTTTTTATTACTTTTGCCGATGAAACGACACGATGATACAAGAAGTCAGTTGTCGGCAGAAAGGAACAACCGGTATGGTGATTGATTCACAAATATTATTCCCGCTATATATATAAATATGTGTTTAGGAAGATAGGAACGAAATAGATATAACAATAATAATCCCAAAAAGCAAAGCCAATGAAAAAGTTTAAATCTTTAATGCTGTTAGCGGCAATGTTTGCTACTTCTGTAAGCGTCAGCGCACAGAAAGTATTGCTCGACGAGGGTTTTGAGACCGACTATGTGAGAGCTTCGGAAGAAGACACTCCATTCTCGCGTCCGGTAGCCAGCGGCCAAGGATGGACGACGGTAGATACCTACGCCGGCGAGACACCCCAGTATAAATGGACCAACTATTATTATGAGAAAGGTACGATATCCGGTAAACACGTGGCATATTGCGACGGACAGATGTTTTCGGGTGCCGACGGTGCCGGCCCGAGAGAGGAAATCCTGCTCACACCTGAGCTCGACCTTGACGACACCTATCAGCTGAGCTTCGACTGGCAGACCTCGCAGGTGGCATTCAGTGCCAAGACCCTGTACGACCTGCAGGTGCGCATCGTGAAAAACGGTGACATCGCCAATGCCGAGACGATATTCTCCATTCAGAATCCAGAAGACCTGAAAGAGAGCGGAGTGACCAACTTCGTGGGCTGGCAGACACAGTCAAGCAAGCTCGACCTCAGCGAATGGAAGGGCCAGAAGGTGAAGATCGCCTTTGTGTACAAGATGCTCACCACCAATTCAAACTCCATGGCGTTGGACAACGTGCTTGTGAAGCAGTTCACTCCAGCCACTACACCAGTGGGCAAGCTCAACCTTACGAGCTATGACTACGGCAAGATGTATCTCGGAGAAAAATTCTATACCAAGCAGTTCACCCTCACCAATGTAGGCAAGAAAGGCCTGCAGATAACAGGCGTCGACATGCCGGACTGCGTTAAGATGACACTCGACCCAACTACGGTGAACCTCGACAAGAACGAGGCAGTCAGCTTCCAGCTGTCGTATACCGCTTCGCTCGCCAGCCCATCGTCGGCCGATGTGGTGCTCCATACCAATGGCGGCGACCTCACCATCACCCTGAAGGCAACCAAGGAAATGCTGCCCGACGGCATGACAGAGGAAACCTTCGAGGCATATTTCCCACCGGCAGGATGGAAGAACTCAGGATGGTCGGCAACATCTACAGCCCTTGAGGGCGACCGCTCGGCAGTGGCAAGCGTAGACATGCAGGACAATTACATCACTACGCCACGCCTCGACCTCACCAATGGCGGCAAGGTGATATTCGAATACTACAATGATTTCACCAGCGAAGACGGTTCTACATACCAGAGCAACGACATCAAGGTGGAAGTGTCTACCGACGGTGGAAAGACATGGACCCAGAAATGGATATTCCCATACCAAGATGTCAGCAAGAGCAATGTGAAGGTGACACAGACCGTTGACCTCGGCACAGGAACAGACAACTCATACGTGCGCTGGGTGAACACCGGCGTGACATCAAACGACGGTGATGTGCCAGAGTGCAGCAACTTCTATCTTGACCGTATCCTCCTTCCTGCACTCTACGGACAGGACGGCGTGCCCGACACCTGCAAGGTGGTGACACCTAAGGACAAGGCAACAGACATCTATCCTAAGGACATCAAGCTCGAATGGACACCGGCATTGTTCGCCGAGGGCTACAACCTCTATGTGGGAACAGCAGAAGGCGTATACAACGTGGTCGACGGACAGAACGTGGGCAACGTGCTCACCTATACACTCCCAACAGCCGACTATGAGACTACATACTACTGGAAGGTAGTGGCATACAACGCTGCAGGCCAGGCAACGAAATCTCCGGAATGGCGCTTCACCACACAGAAAGACGCTTCGGTTGCCGACTATCCATATACCGAGGACTTCGGCGAAGGCAAACTGCCGGCAGGTTGGACAACAGAAGGCGAGTCGCAGTATAACCGCGAATGGAGCGTCAATACAGCAGCAGGCAATCCAATGCCATGCCTCTATGCCACATGGCTCAATAACGGCGAGCATATCTCAGTGTCTACACAGGAGTTCAAGCTCCCTGCCAACAAGACCATGGCAATATCATTCGACTGGGGCGACCGTCATCCTACAGACCTCGTGGCAGATGCGAGCGGCATTGAAAAGAAAGTAAACATAGAGCCTAACAACGGCGTTGAGAAGCTGACCTTCGAAATCTATGCCGACGGTGAATGGAAAGAACTCTCTTACATGTCAACAGACTGGGAGAAGGAGAAAATCTACTGGATCAGAGAGTCGTTCGACCTCGCAGAATACGCAGGCAAGACAGTGAAGTTCCGCTGGACACACTACAGCTACAGCGGCCAGGATACAGGCGGAGCTCTCGACAATGTGGTATTGGAAGAGAAAGAAGGCGACAAGGCAATCTTCAACAAGAGCGGATGGAACGCAGGCAAGGTGAACTACAACATGGCAGCCAATTCCGGCGACATCTTCACACTCATCAACAAGGGTGCAAATACGCTGAAGGTCAAGAGCGCAACGTTCGCAACCGGCAACTTCGAGACATCCATCAAGGCAGGCGACGAGATAGCAGCCGGCGAGGGACAGAAGTTCAACGTGCAGTTCAATGCCAAGGATGCCGTTTCTACAGTAAGCGACAACCTCACCGTGACATTCGAGAGCGGCTACACCATTTCGCTCCCTGTTGAGGGAACAGCGTTGGCAAGCAACGTATACTACTATTCATTCGAGGACAACGACCTCGACCACAACTGGAAGAAAGACTTCACAATGATTGACGTGGACAGAGCTGCAACATCACGCTTCACATACTACGGCACAGAATGTCCGGAGAGCGGTGGCGTCTTCGCTTTCACCATCGTCTACGAGCGTCCTAACCACAACGGCATCGCTCCAATATCAGGCGACGCAGTGCTCATGGCAGGAACACCGGAGTCGGAGAACATCAAGGGCGACAACTGGATAATCAGTCAGAAGCTCAAGGCAGGAGAAGGCGCACAGTTCGACTTCTGGGCACGCAATCTGGAGAGTCTGCAGAGCGTGTTGCCATCAGCAAAGCATAAGGTGGCAGTGCTCGTCAGCGAGACAGGCAACAGCAGCACCGACCAGTTCACAGAGGTATTGCCGCTTGAGGAACTACCGTTCCTCTACCGTGAGAACTGGAAACATTACGTCATCGACCTCTCTGCTTATGCAGGCAAAGACATCTATGTGGCAGTGCGCGACTACAACGAGACATTCGCTCTCGAGGCATTCTACGATGACTTCACGTTCACCGACTTCGTGCCGGCAGAAGGCAGCAACATCCAGGGCATCAGTGCTGAAGACGCACAGAACGCTGCAGTCACAGTATACTCTCTGAACGGATCGCAGCTCGCCAAGGGAACCGGAATGCAGACACTCGACCAGCTCGAGAACGGCATCTATGTCGTAAGGATGCAGACCGCCGACGGTGTGAAGACCATGAAGGTAACTGTTAAATAAAAATCTTTGAAAATTAGTATTGGTAATGGGTAACAGTCCCGCCCCAGCAGGCGGGACACCCCGTTACCTTTTTTTATTTTCCCGCATTTTTTGCCGCAACCGCAGTTCGCTATGGTATAGGCAGATAAATCAGGAAACAATATAAACGAAAAACAACGCGATATGAGAAAAGATATCCTTATCCTTACGTTTCTCTTCGTCCTCTTCGGCAGTATCCTCCCGGCATCCGCACAGAAGAAGGACAAGACGCTGAACATCACCGTTGTCGCCACTACAGGCGAGAATCTCAGCGGACAGCCGGTCAGCGTGAAGCAGACCGACTACGACGTGGCATATTCAAACGTCACCCTCAATGCCGAGGGCAAGGCCACACTGAAGGCATACCCCGGAAACCATACCGTTGCCGTGACACGCGACGGATATGAACCGGCAACGACATCATTCAACATCGCCGACGGTGAAACCGAGAAAAACGTGTCGCTCACATTGGTGGAGAAGACACGCAAGCCGTTCGCCTTCAACGCCAAGCTCAATGTAGACCCGTTCACAGGCAAGAACAGCGTGGCGCTGACATGGAACACCGAAGCACCGGCATTCTTCGATGATTTCGAGAGCTATGATCCATTCACCATTACCTTTGGCGACTGGACCGGTATCGACGGCGACCATCTCATGGCGGCACCGCTCACCGGCGACTATCCCAACCGAGGCGTGATGCAGTATGCACAGATCATCAATCCCCTCACCGTAGACCCTATATGGTGGTATTCCTACCCGGTGCTCCGTCCTTATGACGGCAAACAGTATGTAGGTTTCGTGCGCACGGCAAGCGGTGAAGCCAACGACGACTGGCTCATATCGCCCGAAATCACCGTGGGCACCGACAATATCCTCAGTTTCTATGCCAAGGCAGCCGACAAGTATAACGAGGAATTCTTTGTATATATCACCACCCAGACCGACAGTCCGGTGCAGTCAGATTTCACCCTCCTCACCAAAGGCAATGCCAAGAGCGTGGACTACAAGTCATGGCACGAGATGCAGTACGACCTCTCGCAGTATGCCGGCAGGAAAGTGAAGATAGCCATACGCTATGTAGGTGAGGCAAACTCCACTACGGGAGCCTTCATGCTGATGGTAGACAATTTCTATGTGGGCCAGCCGGATTATACCGCCCAGACTGCGGCGGCAAAGCAGCTTGCTGCCAAGGCACACAGGGCAACTTCAGATATGGCGGCATTCTCGCCAGCCAACCCCAACGAGCGTTTCGAAGTATATATGGATGATGCGCTGATTGCCACCACTGACGGATATACATATAATATAGATGATGTGGCAGCCGGTACCCACACCTTCGGAGTGAAGGCGAAATATCTCATGACAGAGAGTGAGATGGTGACCACGACGATAGACGTGAACCACGACGGATATGCGGCAGCAGACTTCACCGTATCTTCAAACAGCAAGCTCACTGCCGACGGACAGAAGCTGAACATGCTCTCAACAGCCAGCGGCGAGACATATACCGCTGTCGTTGAAGGCGGCAAGGCATCGTTCAAGGCACTCTCAAAGGGACAGTATCTTATGAATATCGGAGGCGGCGCCTTCAAGGAGCAGTCGGTAAACATCGACCTGACCGCCGATGCACAGTATGACCTGACGCTCGAAGACAATGTTATCACGCCATACAACATCACCGCCGACCTCACCGCTGCCGATGACGGTACGCAGACGGCACTGCTGAAATGGAACCAGGACCTCGGCTTCACCGACAGTTTTGAGGATTATGCCGACTTCGCTACAGGAGAGTTCGGAGGATGGAAGTCGATAGACAACGACAAGATGCCCGTTTATCCTATCAGTCTCAGCGGAGATATCATCAGCTTCCCGGGTTCAGGCACTCAGTCCAGTCCTACGGCAATACCTCCTATGGTGTTCAATCCAGCCAAGACCGAACCGGCGATGGTACCTACAGACAAGGCGATGTATGCCCCTACCGGCGACAAGTATGTCATCTTCTTCTCTCCACAGACAAGTCAGGCAGACAAATGGCTCATCTCGCCGGAGCTGACAATCTACGACGGTTATGAACTGCAGGTTACGGCTAAGAGCTATGCCGATACCTATCCGGAGACACTGGAGTTTGCCGTTTCAGAGGGCAGCGACGACCCTACAGACTTCGTGAAGATCAGCACTGCAGCCAAGATGCCGTCCGACCAGTGGTCGGTATTTACCACTCCGCTCACAGACTATGTAGGCAAGAAAGTGCGCATCGGCATACACTATATCTCATACGACACCTTCTTTGCCCAGCTCGACGACTTCAAGGTAGGTCCGGCAGCAGGCAGCGCCTCGTCGGTAGACTATGGCAACGTGGTCAACTACAACGTATATCTCGACTCAGAGAAGGTGGGCGAGCCAACCACACCGGAGTTCACGCTCCGCGGAATCACGGCAGGCACACACACCGTGGCCATAGAAGCAGTGTATCAGGGTGCGGTGTCGGAAAAGGGTTATTACAACATAGAAGTCAGCTCCATCGGCACCATCACCTCCGTTGAGGCAATACCTGCCGATGCCGAGGTGTATAGCCTCTCAGGCCAGCGCATCGCCACATCTATATCATCACTGCCTAAGGGCGTGTATGTGGTGAAGAGCGGAGAGAAGGTCATGAAGGTGCGCTTCTGACAATTGTTTCACATTATATTTGTAAAGTCATGAAAAGAATAGCGATATTATCAGCGATGCTGTTGCAGATGTCACTTTGCGGAGCACAGGAAATAACTTTGGGTTCCATGCGTACCCTGCGGAACATCAGCATACCTACAGTAAGAGAGCTGCCAGCCGACGGTGACGGCCAGCGTCCGCAGCGTGTCCTGTCGGCTACGGAGCGTACTCTCGGCTACGTCAAAGGCGACAGCATCACCACAAGAGGCGTGTATGTGGGCAAGGCAGGCACGTTCAAGGTGGGTGCCATAATAACCCCTGCCACTCTGTCTGATTATGCCGGCTGCAAGATAGTCGGAATGCGTTTCGCCCTCAGCCAGTCGATAGGCAAGTCATCGGCATTCCTATATAATATAGTAGACAGCAAGGCGTCGGAGCTCGTCAGCAGTACCGTTCGCCGCACTGCAGAAGGATGGAACGAGGTGCGTTTCAACACAGCCCAGGAGTATACCATCACCGGCAGCGAGCAGCTGCTCTTCGGTTTTGCCTACAACGAGACGGAGGATATGGTGGCAGACAAAGCTGGAGCCCTCTGTTTCGACGTCTCGTCGGCAGTCAACGATAACGCTTCTCTGATAGAGAAAGAAGGGGCTTTCTATAACATCGACGGACTCGGCAACCTGTGTGTGCAGCTCATATTGGATGTCAGCAATCTGCCGGCAAAGGCAGTGCAGCTGCAGAATCTGATGACCGGCAACAAGTATCACAAGCCGGGTGAACAGATTGACGGTTTTGTGATGTTCAGCAACACGGGTCTTGAGGCAATCAATTCCGTGCGCATCGGCTATAGCATCGACAATGAAGAGCCGCAGTATATCGACCATACCGAGGCAGTCGCCTCCGGTGCTACGGGCAGTGTGGAACAGGTGTTCGCCCTTCCGCAAAACCTCTCGTCGGGCGACCATAAGATAAAGTTCTTCGTAGATAAGATTGACGGTGAGACTCCGGCAGAAGATGCAGCGTCGATGATATACAACGACATTGTTGTCTACACCCAGTCGCTGCCGCGTCAGAAGCATTATGTGGAGCAGTATAACAGTCAGCAGAGCTATCAGTCAGCCCTCGTCAATGAGGACATGAGCGGCGAGAACTCCAAAGACAACATCTGTCTCGTTAATATCTACCGTGAGAACGAGCCGTTGAATGATCCGTCCTCAGACTATCTCTTCGGCCTATATGCCTACACCTATCCGTGCTTCACTATAGACCGCTTCTATTTCATGTCAGAGCCATACGTCGCCTTCGACGTGAACGACTTCATCATGATAATGCCTGACATCGCGGCACAGTCGGTGGAGTTGCTCGCTGCCGAGGCCGACAAGAATCCTTCGTTTGCAAGCATCGACCTGAAGCCGACATTCAATGATGCCAGCCGCAAGCTCACTGTCACAGTGTCGGGAAACGTGGTAGACGAATATCCTTCAGTGCTTGGCAACCTCGGCATAACGCTGATGCTCACCGAAGACAATGTGAAGTCCACTCAGCAGGTGCTGAACGACAACACAGTGGTGACAGACAACAACTATATCCACAATCAAGTGTTCCGTACGTATCTCACCTCTTCTGTAGGCGACAAGGTGAACATCGTAGACGGCAAGTATGAAACCACCTATAACTTCACGTTGCCAGAGAATTGGAAAGCTGACGATATGCGCGTGGTGGCACTTGCCACAAGGTATTTCGATACCGTGGACGACAGTAATTTACTTGAAGCCGACGTTACCAATGCCATGAGCACCACGCTTAACGGTAAGGTGAATGCCATTGAGAGCGTTGAGGCGTCAGCCGCGGACAATGCTTCCGACGGTGTCTATACCATTGATGGCATGAAAGTAGGGGACGGTAAACTCCCGAGCGGAATATTTGTCGTAAGAAAAGATGGCAAAACTCATAAAGTTGTGATAAAATAACGTCAATACTTTATATTTGTCTGACTTTGTGTTGCGTTTATGGTTTAAAAACTGTAAATTTGCAACTGGGAACGTATAAACTACAACTAATTAATATATTTCGCTTATGAAACACTTGAATTATTTATTGTCGTTTCTCATGGCATTGCTGTGGGGGACCGGTGTGGCGAATGCTGACGTAGTGCAAAACTACACGATGGATTTCAACACGTCTATTGATGTGACCGACCATGAGTTCAAGGCGGCTTCAGGTTGGGGCCATATTGCCGAGAGCTATTACGACGATGAGGAATGGGAAACCTATTGGGTTACATACACCTATTCTGCTACTGCGGGCGTTGGCGGTACCGGTGCTCTGAAAGTAGGAGACCAGACTATCGGTTCATGGTCAAACTCGCAGGCCGTGAATGACTTGCTTGTTACTCCTGCCGTGACAGGAACTTCGAGCATCTATGTGAAAAAAGCCTATAGCAGTGGCAGCATCTCCTTCTACAAGGTGACCAAGGATGCCACTACAGGCAAATTCGTGCAAGGCGACAAGATGAGCGTCACCATCCCAACGCTCTCCACTTCGGAGTATGTCAAGGTAGACATCCCTGCCGTTGAGGGCCAGTATATCGGAATACGCGCTTCTGAAGTATATATCGACGACTTCGCCGCCGAGCAGGTGGACAAGGAGTTGGCCCGCTCGCTGAAGATCACCAGTGTGACGAAGGCTTCGAACACAGGCTATAGCGTCGATTGCGACCCTACCGGACATTTCACCATCGAGCTTAAGGCTACCGTCACCAACAACGGTGACGTGACGCTGAACCCTGGCGACGAGAACTACAGCCTCTCTGTTGTAGCAGTGAAAAACAACGGCATTCTCGGAACGAAAGATATCGACCAGACACTTGCTCCTGGCGAGTCAGCAGAGTTCACCGTTGCCGGTACTGCCGATTATGCCACATACAGCGGCTATCTCGGATATACCGTGAAGGAAAACGTGTCAAATACTGTAAGTACAAACAAGCAGTGGTATGAGCCTGTGCCATACGCTCCCGTCATGGAGCTGCGCACAAGCGACGGCGACAAGGTGGCGACGACAGACAACTTTGCCTACGGCATGGTGCAGGCTGCCACCTCTAAGATGTTCACCATCAAGAGCACAGGAGCAGCACCGCTCGTAGTCACGGCAGTGACTGTTCCAGACGGATTCACTACCGACCTGCAGTTGCCTCTCACTATCGAGCCTCACGAAATGGCGACCTTCAACCTCACTCTCACCGCCGCCACTACAGGAGTGTTCAGCGGCAACGTGACACTGACGGCTACCGGACTCGACGATTTCTCTTTCGGAGTGTCAGGAACAGTGCTCGACCCGTCGAAGTTCTTTGTAGACTTCGAGAACCAGGAACTCCCTGCCGGTTCATACGCCGAGGGCTCATGGAAGATAGCACAGCGCGACTATTCTTCAGAAGACAACGTATACTTACTGAGCAACGGCACTCAGAACTCTGAGGATAAGTTCGTCACTCCTCTGCTCCGTGTGGCAGAGGGAGAGAAGATGACCGTTGATGTGGCACGCACATACTTCAACACCTCCGGCGACGGCGTTTATCTGAAGGTTTATTACTCTACCGACCGCCGCAACTGGACTCTCGCCAAGAATATCAGCAGTACGGAGATGAGCGGAACACGTGCCGTGTCTTACACATATACATTCGGTGAGCTCTCAACCTTCGTAATCGACAATATCCCAGCCGGTGACTACTATATCGGTTTCGCTGCCGGCTATAGCTGTATCGACAACATCTACGGATTCCAGAAACTCGACGTTGCCCACGACCTTGTGGTGAAGGAGCAGAAGATTCCTGCCAAGGGAATGGTGAACAACACTTATACAGCCAGCATTACATTGGATAATCTCAACGCTCTGGCAGAGGCTGCCGACTCTTATGAGGTAGCCCTCTATGTCAACGGCGAGAAGGTCAGCGAGGCTGTTGAGAAACCTGAGATTGCCGTAGCAGGCACAGCTACTTTCGAACTCTCCATGACTCCTCATGAGGTGGGCACATTCCCTGTATACATTGAGTTCAAGAGCCTTGCCGACGGATTCACCTTGAAGTCCGACGCAGTTGACGTTACTGTCAGCGAGGAAACGGCAAGCAAGGACATCGTGGTGGGTGAGGCTTTGAAGCAGGACTACAACGTACCGTTCTATTTCTTCAATGCCGACAACGTATTGGGTGCCGACACCGACATCCTCTACCCGGCAGACATGCTGAAGAACTTCGGTCTATCTGCAGGACAGAAGATCTGTTCTGTCACATACACCGGAACACCGCTGACTAACAAGGATTACAAGACCCTCAACGCTTATGCCTGTGTGGGAGCAGTTGATGAGGCTACATACACACCGAGCGAAAAGGAAGACGGAATGCAGAAGACGGAATTCTTCAAGGATGCCGCTTTCTCATTCAAGACCGACGAACCGTTCATCACAAAGATAGAACTTGAAGAGCCTATCGTCTGGGACGGTGTGCAGGCAATCCGCGTGCGTACCCATGCTCAGAGCAACACCTACGTAAAGGTGAACTACGACTTGGATACAAACTATAAGACAGCTTACTACAAGAAGACTTCATCATCTTCGTTCTCCAACTGCGAGACTCCAGTTGCAGTGTTCGGCGTGACAGCCGATCCTGTTACGGTATCCGGTAAGGTGACATGCGGAGAGGAACCTGTTGCCAATGCCACTGTGAAGCTCACCAGCGGTGAGGTCTATTACACCGCGGTTACCGCCGAGGACGGTACATATACAATGAGCATATTCCAGAGCGACAAGCAGTATGTGGTTACGGCCACTGCCGAGGGCTTCGACGCTTATGCTGAGACAGAACCGGTTGATGTGTCTGCCGGATTGACAAAGGATATCAATCTTGTGAAGACTTATGTAGCCGTGTCTGGTCTCGTGACCTATCGCAAGGCACCTCTTGCCGGAGCCAAGGTCACTCTGACCGATGATGCAGAGAAGACTCTTGAGGCAGTAACTGCCGAGGACGGAACATTCAAGTTTGACGCCGTGCGCCACTCAAAGAGCTACACTCTCAAAGCAACATGCGAGAAGTTCAACGACTACACCGCAGCAGAACCGCTGGTGGTTGAGAACGACGACGTGAACGTGGCAGAGATTGCCATGGACAAGCCAAACGCCAAAGTCACCGGTGTGGTGAAGTGTGGTGATGAGATTGTTGCCGGTGCAAAGGTGAAGGTGACTTCAAAGAACACCTACGGAATGGAGACAGAGCTGACTACCGATGCTGACGGCATGTTCACGGTAGCTCTTCCACAGGACGTAAAATACATGTTCGCTTTCGAGGCTGAAGGTTACGAGCCATACGCTCTGACAGACTCTGTAGAGATTACAGGTGACTACAACTTCGGTACCGTAGAACTCAAGGCTCTCACCGTAGACATCGTGATGCCAGAGGGCGGATACCTCGCTTATAGCTCCGACAAGGCACTCGACTTCTCCGTTTGCGACGGACTGAAGGCTTATGTCGTTACTGAAGTGAAGATGAAGAACGACGCTGCATACGTGGTGATGGCAGAGGTTGCCAAGGTGCCAGCCAAGACAGGTGTCATCCTCGTGGCTACAGCCGGTGACTATACCGCCCGTGTGGCTCTTGACGCTGAGGCAGTGGAGACCAACCTGCTTATCAATACCGCTGATGAGGCTTACAAGGCAAAGGCTGACGAGAAGAACATTGTATGGACATTGGGCAGAACGACAACCGACAAGGTGGCGTTCACTACAGCCGATGATATCGAGGTGCCACAGGGCAGTGCATACCTGCGCTTCGCTGCTGAAATACCTTATATATATATCAATGAGGCTGACGTTCCTAAACTCGACGGCATCAACGGCGTTTCTGCCAACGGCGCTCTCGACCTCAACGCTCCGATGTATGACCTCTCTGGCCAGAAGGTTGGCAAGGACTACAAGGGCATCGTGATACAGAAAGGCAAGAAATACAGCAAGAAATGATAAGGAGATACCAGATTTTCTAAGGTAATCCCTTATTGACATAGCATAGATGGGATGTGGCAATCAGTTTGCTGCATCCCATTTTGCGTTTACACTTTTCTTTGTCTCTGTCTGGCGACAATATATTGTAACGGGATTGTAATGCATCTGACATTTCCCAGTAATCTTGAATCATGACCTTTGCAACCGGAAACGAAAGGATAAATGAACAAATCCAAATAATGGAAATGAAAACAAGGATTACAGCTTTAGCTCTGTTCTGTCTTCTCGCTGGAACATCAATGGCTCAGACAGAAGAGAAGAAGGACAAACCATCTGCCGTAAACGTCCACGGTACGATACGCTCCAAGTATGAATACCAGACCGAAGAGGCAGAGGGACGCTTCGAAGTGCGCAATGCCCGAATCAGCGTTGACGGCAGCCTCTCGTCAATCATCCAGTATAAGGCGGAGATAGATCTTTGCGACGAGGGCAAGATAAAGATGCTCGACGCATACACACGGCTGAAACCAGTCAGCGGACTGCAGTTTACTCTCGGTCAGTTCCGTGTGCCGTTTACCATCGACGCCCACCGTTCGCCACACCAGCAGTATTTCGCCAACCGTTCCTTCATCGCGAAGCAGGTGGGCAACGTGCGTGACGTGGGTTGCGCCGTGGGCTATTCCTTCAATGTCGGCATACCGGTAGTGCTGGAGGCTGGACTCTTCAACGGTTCCGGACTGACAAACCAGAAAGACTATTGGACCAAGAGCGTGAACTACTCCGCCAAGGCACAGTTCTTTCTCCCTCATGGCTTCAACTTCACGTTGAGCACTCAGAAGATAAAGCCCGACAATGTGGCTGTGAATATGTACGACGCCGGTGCCTACTGGCATTCCAAAGGCTGGCACGTTGAGGCTGAGTATCTCTATAAACATTATGCCGACGATGCCTTCCGTGCCGTCCATGCCTTCGACTCGTTCGTGAGCTATGATATTCCGACAGGCAACGGATTCATCCGCTATGTCACACCGCTCCTGCGCTACGACTATATGAGCGACCACAGCGACGGCAAGCGCTATCTCGACGGCAAGGCAGACGAGATGGGCAAACTGACAGTGAACGACCACCAACGTTCCCGTCTCACCGGCGGTGTCACTCTGAGTATGAAGAAACCTTTCGTCAGCGACATCCGTCTGAACTACGAGAAATATTTCTATCGCAACAGCGGCGTTGCCCTCCCTTCGGAGCGAGACAAGATTGTGGTGGAAGTGATGACAAGGTTCTGATGAAAATACCAAGCAAATCCTAATGACCGATTTGGGCTTAATCCCCAGCAAAACATGCTGTCATTACGCATGTTTTTCTGGGGATATTTATTTATTTCTCTAAATATGAGTAGAGAGCTGCATGTATTATCAGAAAATAATTTGTAAATATCACCCCAATTCGGTATAAAAAAGCGATTAGTTGCATGTGAAGGCAGATACACGAATTCTCTTCCCATGTCATCAGACATGGGCTATATATAAAGAATCGAAAGAGATTATTCTGTCCTTAGAACAATGAAAGTTGCTTAGTGTCTTCGATGCAGTATCCTTGCAATGCCTTTGGCTTGTTGTCAAAGAAACAATATGCTCCCAAGGCAGAAATAAGGTTCATGATAAAGTTGCTTACAGATGTCTGGCTTGAGTGTACAATCTGTGCCGTATTCTTCAGCATGTCGTTAATGGTTTCGATAATGTCTTCAAGTAGGTTTCCTGCATTTTCAGCATCAAAATGTTTGCAAAACTCGTCTATAATACAAAATAATTCTGTAACTTTGTAATCGGTAGTCATATTAAATATTTTTGTAAAAAATCGATTTTCACCTATAAAGATACAAAATATTTGTGAGGCTACCAACTTTTTTATAAACTATTTCTTATCCCGAACTGGGGTAGAATATGCATTTTAGCAAAGTTCGAAGGTGTCAAATATGCATTTTAGCAAAGTTTGAAGGGCTAAAGTATGCATTTTAGCAAAGTCTAAGTATAGTAACCTACTGGTTTTAAAGATTTTATTGTACTTTTGTAATCGAAATAAGAAATAATCCTCAAATAGAGCAACTATGGTAGACGAAAAAGTGATACTGCAAGTCTTGGCTGAGCAACAGGAATATGTTCAAAGTTATGACCCCCAAAAGTGGGTCGGCCGATATGAAGAAACCCTTTTTGAATTAGATAGTCCGCTTGCACAAGTAGTTGTCGGTGTAAGACGAAGTGGCAAATCAACACTTTGTCATAAGGTTTTATTGGAGCATCATGTGAAATATGGGTACGCCAACTTTGATGATGATCGCTTGACAAAGTTGAAAACAGAAGACTTGAATACTGTTCTCTCTTGCATCTATCAAGTGTATGGCACGGATATCAAATATATATTTTTAGATGAGATTCAAGATGTAGATGGATGGCACTTATTTGTCAATCGTCTGCTCCGCAGCAATTTACATTTAGTGGTGACTGGCAGCAATGCTAAATTGTTGAGTGGCGAACTTGCCACTCATCTCACAGGACGTTACAATGAGATTCACTTGTTCCCTTTCTCCTTTTATGAATATTGCATGTATCATCATGTTGACCTTGTTGGCATCACCACCAAGGCTGACGCTGAAAGAAAGCGAGCCTTTTTGGACTACATCGCCGATGGAGGATTTCCTGAGATGCAAAATATGCGCAACAAGCGTGGCTATGTACAAAGCTTGATGGAAGCCATTGTTACCAAGGATATACACCGTCGTTTCAACATACGCAACGTTAATGCTTTGCGAAAGATTGCCAACCACCTCATCAACAATGTTTGCCAAGAGGTAAATTATGATGATTTAGCAAAAATCCTGAGCATGTCGGATGTGACTGTTAAGAAGTATGTGGATTATCTGCGTCAAGCTTTCCTTATACAACTACTCACCAGGCATTCCTTCAAGAGTAAGGAGCGCATCAGAAATGCCAAGGCTTATATTGTAGATTCTGGTCTTCAAAATAATCGTGACAATGCCTTTGCTGCAGAGAACATTGGGTGGCGCTTGGAAAATGTCGTTTACATAGAGCTTTTGCGCCGATGCACAAACTCTTTTCTGGATATTTATTATTACAAGGAGAATCCTCGTTCTAAGGAAATCGACTTCGTTGTATGTAATCAAGACAAGGCAGTGGAACTCATTCAGGTAGCCTACGATATAGAGGGTGAAAAAACTTTCAAGCGAGAGACGGATTCGCTCATCAGGGCCTCTTCTGTCTTGCGTTGTGATAGGTTGACTCTCATTGCTTTTACCATCACTCGTGATTATATAGTTGGTGGTAAAAGTATCCGCATTGTGTCGGCCATTGACTGGTTGTTGGGACGGAAATAGTCTCCAATCATAGTATCTGACATTCAAATCGAGTAGGAGGAAAACGAAGCAGTCGATAATTTCCGGATTCGACAAATGCCGCAAATAAAAAAACAAGTATTTAACCCAAATCGGTCATTAGACCGTTTGGAATTTAAGTTAATCGATATTAGTAAAAGTTGCCCATAACGCTGATTTTCAATATAATCAAGAATTGGTTCTTCGTCAATTTAGGTGGTAACACCTTCGGCGTCTTCCCGCCCTCCTTCAGTGTCTTGTTGTGCTTGCGGACTTCATCACGAAGGGGCTTGTAGTGTTCCGTTACGGACTTCCGGCATCTGCACAGCGTACGTGGGACAATGCTCACTTTCAGCCTTTTCATGACGGTCTTTTTTTGCCGGGCGGCAATATTAATATATCTTAAATGTGTGCTCTCTTTTGTATTTTTTCTGTTCTTCGCTTCGTCTAATGTATGTAATGCGCCACAGAGACGCAGAAAAGCGGGAAATGCCTTTGATTCCAGAAACTATGGCGGATAGTGGCAGGAAAAGAGGATTCCAGAGTAATGACAGTTTGAAGAATAACAACAATCAACAGAGAGAGTATGAAAATCAGGAAAAGACTAATCGTTTTGGCTCTTCTCGCCGTTGCCTTCATTTCGGCAATGGCGCAGAAACAGCAGTTTGATTACACGATATATGGTGTGGTGGAAGATTCCATCACGCATGAGGGAGAACCCTACGCCACTCTCAGCATATACCGCAAGGGACATGAGGAGAAAGCCGTTCAGATGGCAGTTACCGACGCCAACGGCAAGTTCAAGGTGACGTCGAAAGGCGAGGGCGACTATGTGCTCGAAGTGAAATCGGTGAGCCGTACGCCGTTGCGCCGCTTTTTCACCGTCAGCAAGCAATCCAGAAGCCAGAACCTCGGCACGCTTCTCGTCAGCGACAGCAAGACAGAGCTGAAAGGCGTGGAGGTGGTGGCATACAAACCACTCGTAAAGGCCGACATCGACAAGCTGACATATAGTGTGGAAGACGATCCCGAATCACAGACCAACACCGTGATGGAAATGCTCAAGAAGGTTCCGATGGTTAGCGTTGACGGGCAGGACAATGTGAAGGTGAACGGCTCCACATCCTTCAAGGTGTATGTCAACGGCAAGCCGAACAACATGATGACCAAGAATCCGAAGGAAGTGCTCAAGTCGATGCCTGCCACGGGAATCAAGAAGATAGAGGTGATAACAAATCCCGGTCCGAAATACGACGCCGAGGGAGTGGCAGGCATCCTCAACATCGTCACCGCCGGCAGCGGAATGGAAGGATATACAGCAACGTTCTCCGGCAATGGCGGAACGAGAGGCGGCGGAGGAGGACTCTTCGCCACGGTGAAGAAAGGTAAGTTCACCATGAGCGTCAACTACAACAGCAACTTCGACAACCAGGGAAAGGCGACGAAAGTGGACCTGCAGTCCATACTCGACGATGAAGGCAACTATCTCCGCACCACCACTCAAGACGCCCATGGCAAGACAAAAAACCAGTGGCATGGCGGAACATTGGAGGCGAGCTATGAGATAGACACCCTGCGCCTCGTGTCGGCATCCTTCTCGATGAACAGGGCATCGTGGAATACCCCAGGTGTGGGTTCTTTCACCTCCGTGGCTCCATACCTCGACAACAAGTTCCTATTCAGCCATGACATCAGCGGAAAGAACAAGGGCACCTACAACGACATCAGCGCCGGCATCGACTATCAGCGCTCTTTCAAGACGCCTGGCCGTCTGCTCACCTTCTCATATCGTCTGGAGAGCAATCCCTGCACGACCCTTTCAGACTATCGCTACACCAACCTGCGCACTACTGCCGATTGGGCAGACTATACGGCATTGCTGGAGGACGTGCGCAGTGATGGAGACCAGAGCACTACGGAGCATACCTTCCAGCTGGACTTCACCACTCCGTTTGCCAAATACCACACGATAGAGACCGGCGCAAAATATATCCTGCGCCAGAACAAGGCATTTGACGACAGGTATTCGGCATTGTCGGAGAGCGGCAAGGAGCAGGAATACGACACCGAAAACAGTTCGCACTACAAACACCGCAACGACATCCTCGCCGCATACCTCGGCTATGGACTGTCGGTGGACAAATGGTCGGCAAGACTCGGACTGCGCTATGAGCACACATTCCAGAAGGTGGAATATCTGCTCGGCAGAGGTTCTGACTTCAGCAAAGACTTCGATGACGTCGTGCCGTCGGCAAAGATAGGCTACAAGATTTCAGACACCCAGAACCTCTCGTTCAACTACAAGATGCGCATCAGCCGTCCGGGAATATGGTATCTCAATCCGTATCTCTCAGATACTAACCGCGAACAGCTGACACAGGGAAACCCGAATCTGGAATCAGAGAAGAACCACTCGTTCGACCTGCAGTTCGGCAGCTTCGCCCAGAAACTGAGCTACAACATCTCCGTGGGCTACAACTTCACCGACAACAGCATACAGAGCTTTCAGAAGATGGTCACCGACAATGAAGTGGCCGGTCTGCAGAATCCTACAGGCAAGCAGGTGCTCTACACCACATATTATAATATGGGAAAGGCCCAGAGCGCCACCTTTAGCGGATATGTCAGCTGGTCGCCGTTCACCAACACCCGACTTGTAGCCAACACATGGGGAGGCTACAGTCATTTCAGCGACGGCCAGGGTCTGAAAAACCACGGATGGAACATAAGCGTATATGCCCAGCTACAGCAGACGATAGCCAAGACGTGGACAGCGTCGGCAAGTGTGTTTAAGATGACGCCGGGCGTCAATCTGCAAGGAAAGACGATGGGATATTTCAGCCATACGCTGAGTCTGCAGAAGTCGATGCTCAACGACAGGCTCAACATCACGTTCACTGCCGACAACCCGTTCCAGAAATACTATCATATCAAGTCGAACAGCTCCGGCAAGAACTTCGCCACATCTTCTTCAATCAAGTTCATACCACAGTCATTCTCCATTGGCGTCAGCTATCGCATCGGAAAGCTGCAGAGCGGTGTGAAGAAGACAGAGCGCACAATCACCAACGACGACGTTAAGTCGGGCGGCGGCGGTGGCGGCAAATTAGGTGGCGATAATGTGGGAAGCTAAGACTTCCTCCTGATTTCCAGATATTTGTTTATCACGTCTACCGATAGATTCTCGGGCGGGGTGAGAATACTGAGAATACCGTTCTGGCGGAGCAGCGACACTATCAGCCGTTGTTCCGCCATTGTCTTTTCTGCTATCACGTGGCGGTAGTAGTCCTCGGTAGAGGAGTATGGCGTTTCCACATATTCCTTCAGATCGTTGTCGATGAAGAACACCACGAGCAGCGTGTTGTCCTTTGCCAGTTGTTTCAAGTATGGCAGCTGGCGTTCCATGCTCGCCTTGCCGTTGAAGTTGGTGTAGAGAACCAGCAGGCTCCGCTTGCTTACGTGGCGGCGTATGCTGTCGCAGAGCGACGAGAAATCGCTCTCGCCGAATGTAGAGTGCTGTTTGTATAGCGACTCCAGTATCGTCTGCATCTGTCCCGGCAGCTTGGCGGGTGGCACATAGGAGTCGAAGTCTTCGCAGAAGGAGGCGATGCCCGCCTTGTCCTCCTTGTATATGGTGATATACGACAATACCAGACTGGCGTTTATTGCATAGTCGAGCAGCGTCATGCCGCGGAAGCTATGCTGCATCATGCGCCCCTTGTCGATGATGCTTATCACCTGCTGCGACTTCTCCTCCTCGTATGTGTTCACCATCAGACTGTGGCGGCGTGCCGATGCCTTCCAGTTTATGCAGCGGTAGTCGTCGCCGCTCACGTATTCCCTTATCTGTTCAAACTCAGTCTTGTTGCCCGGCCGGCGGATCTTCTTGATGCCCAGTTCGGTGAGACGGTTGCTGATGGCGAGGAATTCAAACTGCCTCAGTGCGAGATACGACGGGTAGACCCTCACCGTGGTATCGCTGCCGCACGAGAAGCGTCTCTCAATCAGTCCGATACGTGTGGATGCGAACACGCGGATTCTGCCAAACCCGTATTCGCCGCGCTTCGTCGGTCTGAGTCTGTATTCTATGTCCTTTGTCCTGCCCTTTCCCACGCTGGCTCTGAAGTCGATGTCGCGCCGCTGGAAGATGAACGGAATCTCGTCGGTCACCGACAGTCTCACGGCAAAGGGGAAACGGTTTTCTATATGTATGCCGATGATGTTGTCGTCGCCATTCGAGAATCTGTCGGCGCAGCGTCGTTCGGCGCTGATCCCCTTATTGTGGTATAGCGCAAAGAATTCCACTACGAACAGAGTGGCGATGACAGCCACCACAGTCCATCCCACCTCGCGCAGCACCGGCAGATAGAGTCCGCCGGCGATGATGAAGATGGCCATTGTCAGTGCTATGTATAGTCTTGTCTTTAAGAACATACCGTCAGTAAGTTATCTTTGTTGCAATTCCGTGAGTGTGTGTTATTTCGGCACCTCCACTTTGTCGATGAGAGTCCTCGTCACCTTGTCGGGAGTCAGTCCGCTCATCTCCGCCTCGGCATTGAGGATAATGCGATGGTGTATGACGTATGGTGCCACCGCCTTGATGTCGTCGGGTGTCACGAAGTCGCGGCCCTGCAGCAGGGCATAAGCCTTGGCACACTGCATCACCGCCACCGTGGCACGTGGCGACGCACCCACAAACACCGCCTTGCTCTTGCGTGTCTGGCTTATTATCTCGGCGATGTAGCGCATCAGCGACTCTTCCATCACCACGTTGTCCATCATTCTGCGCATATCCGTGAGCTGTTCCTTTGTCATTATCGGTTCCACGTCGTTGATGCGGGCAAACTGCGAATTGCCGTTGTGGCGCTTCAGAATCTCCACCTCTTCGTCTACCGACGGGAATCCCATCGTTATCTTCATCAGGAAACGGTCGAGTTGGGCCTCCGGCAGGCGGTAGGTGCCCTCCTGTTCTATAGGGTTCTGGGTGGCGATGATGGTATATACGTCGTCCATCTTGTATGTGTTGCCGTCGATGGTGGCTTGTCTTTCCTCCATCACCTCGAAGAGGGCAGCCTGCGTCTTTGCCGGCGAACGGTTTATCTCGTCGGCAAGCACGATGTTGGCGAACACCGGACCGGGATGGAAATCGAACTCCGACGTCTTCATGCTGAATACCGATGTGCCGAGCACGTCGCTCGGCATCAGGTCCGGCGTGAACTGTATTCTTGAGAACTTCGCATCGATGAGCTTTGCCGTGAGTCTTGCCATGAGCGTCTTCGCCACGCCTGGCATTCCCTCTATCAGCACGTGGCCGTTGGCGAGGATACAGGTTATCAGCATGTCGACAGCCTCCTGCTGTCCCACGATGACGCTTGATATTCTCTTTCTTATCTGTGATATTCTCTCGTTGAATAGCGAGAGGTCTGTTCTTGCTTCCATATCTTGTGATGTTTGGGGTTATGATAGTTTTCTTGTTATCTCGTTCATGCTGTCGATAGCCTTCTTCATTTCCGGGTCAGAAACCTGCAGTTCGTTGCTGACGAGAAATCTCAGCTGTTTCAGCGTCTCGATTATCCTGTCGTGTGGCATCCCGGTCAGAGTGGCGATGGCCTGGGAGTTTTCCTCGTCGTCGGCAATGTTGGTGATGTCGGCGGCTGTGCTGTGGCGTATGGCATCAACGAAGGTGGCGTATTTCTTTTGCAGCAGGTCGTTGTTGTCGTGTCTTTGCCAATAGAGCGTTCCGATTAGTTTCACGAACTCAATGTTGTGGTTGCGTGGTGCTTTATACACTGGTATCACCCTCTGTCTGCGTCGTGCGTTGAAAATCAGGAACAGCAGGATTGTGAACAGCATGAGCTGCCATGCCTCGGTGAGCGACGGCTGGCTGAAAACATAGTCCAGCGGAGTCTTCTCTTCTTTGCCGGGCAGCATGGAGTCAGAAAACCTGCTCGTACCCTTTGTGCTGCGCAGCGTCGGTTTGTCGGCGAGTTCAGCCATGAGCAGCGACGTCAGCCGGGTGTTCCTCCGGCTCAGTATGCCGTAGTTGGAGAAAGGCAATGCGCTCGCCACCACAATCAGTCTGCCTTTGCCGACCTTCTTCTCTATAGCCACGGGATGCTTTACCGGCGGCAGGTCGTCATTATAGTCGTCGTTGCCTTTGTAGAATTCTTCGTTGAAGTCCTCCAGCTTTCTCGACCTCGTTCCTTCGTCCGGTTCCTTCATTATCTCTTTTTGCCGCTGCTGGTTGGACTTGAAGTAAATCCTTGCATAAGGGTTTGCCCGGTCGTGGTTGAACACGTGGGCGATTTCTCTGTATTCAGATTCCTCATCGCAGATGAGATAAGAGCCGAACATGAAGTCATACAGCTGCATCTTTTCTGGTGTAGAACCGTTGCTCTTGTCGTAGAATATCGTGGTGTATGGCCGATAATCATTGTCGTGATCCTGGTTTATCAGGTTGCTGACGTCTCTGAATAGATATTTGCAGTGCACCACGCCGTAGTCGTAGGCGAGTATGCTGTCGGTTTCATCCCTAAGAAAATTGGTTACGGCAATCATCACCGTGGCCCCGTTGTTCAGCATCCGTTTCAGGGCGTCCGCTTCGGTTTCAGAAAGATTCAGTTTCTCAGCCGCTATCAGCACGTTGTGTCTGCCGTCGGCAATCTGGTTGAGTTTCTTGTCCGTCACTTCATATCCCTTCGGCATACTGCTCCGCATCACGCTGTCGAACACCATACAGCCGTAAGGCTCGCTGTCGTTGCCGTCGTGAGTCTCCAGCCATACGTATTTATGTGGCATGGACAGCTGCAGCACTATCAGCACGGCGAGCAGTGACAGTATTGTCATTATGAATCCTCTGCTTGTCTTCATGGCGTGTCGTTTAGCTTGTTTTCGTTTATCGTTCCGGCAATGCCGTCGGCGAGTGAGCATACAGTGGCAAAGAGGTCTTTGTCTGCATCGAAGTCGCCGTATCTCACTCTCAGGAAATGGTTTGTCATGATGCGCAGTTTCTCGTTCTGGAACTCCCGGGTGTATTGAGAAGGCGTCTTGAAAGGCTGCCAGTCGATGATTTCCCTGTCCGAGAGCAGTCGCAGCGTCTTCAGATATGTCAGTCTTATTGCCTCCCTGTAGTTCCCGTTTCCGGCGGCACGGGTTATCTCCGTATCGAAGTCGATGCCGTAGATAGTGTCTTCGCTCACAGTATATTCCATCTTGTCGCCTCTGCTTTTCCTGGAGAAGAACAGGTCGGGCCTCTTTATCATTATCACCGCCACGATGGCTATCACGATGGCAATGGCTATCAGCGACCATATCAGCTGTTGGTTTTCTGCGTATGTGTCGCTGCCGAAGATGGAATCAATTAAATTCCTCAGAGCTTCGCGCAGCAAGTCGAAATACGAACTTCCCGGCTTCACTATCTGTGAGTCGTAGTCGTATTCCTGTCGCAGATTTTCAATCTGCAGACTGTCCATGGTCAGTGGACTTGTCATTATGGTCAGTGAGTCAGTCATTGGCGTCAGAGTTTTTCAAAGTCGTCAATCTCGTCGAAGCGGGGCTTGCCGTTGGTGTTGCCTTGATTGTTGTTGGAATCGTATCCGCTTCCATTGCCGTAACCGTAATTGCCGGCATTGTTCCTGGTGTCGTCGTTTTTTCCGGTGTCGTCGTTATTGCCGCTGTTGTTCCGGCCGTCGTTGGCGAGATTGTCAAAATCGTTTATCTGGCTTGTTATTCCCTCATCGCCCAGCTTGTCGGCGGCATGGCCGTACTGGTAGGCGATAGCCACAGCCAATATCGAATATCCGAGATACGACACGAATGTGGTCAGCACTCCCATGATGTATGTCGCTATGGTGTATACAGGACTGTTCACTATGGGGGAGAGGTCGGATGTTATTCCCACCATTGACTTCATCGCCAGCAGGATGGAGTAGGGGATGCTCGCCATGTTGCCCACCATGCTAACGATGAGACTTATCACGACACAGATGGCGAAGATTCCTCCCCAAGTCTTGAAGCCCCCGACAATCGTTTTCTTCAGAGCCTCTGTTATGGAGATGCGCTCGAAGATGTAGACAGGGAACAACAGTGACAGAGGGATGAACAGGGCGAATGAGCCGAACAGCGGCAGCACAAGGAGAAATGGCGATACCATTGCGATGCCGATAGATACGAGAAGTATCAGCGCCGCAATCAAGTCTATAGTTACCATGGCAGTTGCAGCTCTCAGCATCGTCCTTTTCAGTTTGGGCAGCAGTTCCTTGAAGGTCATTCCGCTGATGTCACCCTTGTTCTCCTCGTATGCCATCATCAGTGCGTATGTCATGCCGAAGACCAGTGTCATGCCTATGATGGAGAAAACCATCGTTGCAGCGCTGCCGGCGATAAACTGCATCAGTAATCCGTCGTTTCCCGACATGTTGTTGATTTTGTCTATGTCCATCATTCCCTGCATGTAAGTGTTGAGGCTCAGCGCCTGAAACATGCTTAAGGGCAGAAGGATATAAGTCAGCATACGCAGATATACCTTCCAGTTTCTGCCGAAATAGTCGAAGGTGTCGTTGAACTTCTGTGTGAACGTGCGTTCCTTGTATAGTGGGATTATTGGCTTTTGGGATAGATTCATTGTCGTTGTTTTTTATTATAATGTCATTGATTGATGTTTCTTGATTGTGTTCCGTTTAATCCGGTGTCATTCCGTTTGATGAATGATGCATACTTGTCTGTTGGATAAGGTCTTCGTCATACGGCAGGTCTGATTTCAGGAGCGTTGTCAGCTTCTGTTTCCCGTTCCTTCTCCTTGGCAGCACCACGAAATAGAATATCACGAATGCGAGACAGAAAATGATGAACGAGAGGCGCACCCCGTCGGCAACTTCCGTATGGCGTGTGAGGAATCCCTCGATGAATCCAGCCACGATGAATATCGGCACTGTGCCCACGACGATTTTCAGTCCCCGTTTAGCCCCTCTCCTGAATGCCGTGATGCGTGAATACGTGCCGGGAAACAGTATACCGTTGCCCAGTGCTATTCCGGCAGCACCTGCCACCACGATGGCGCTCAGCTCCAGTGTGCCGTGCAGGAATACCGCCAGCATCGACTCGCCCAGCAGCCCATGCTGCCAGAATAGCGTCTCGAAGCATCCCACCATCACGCCGTTGTAGAACAGCATGATGCCCGATCCTATACATGTCAGCATTCCCATGGCAAAGATGTTGAACGACACCCCGATGTTGTTCTGGGTGATTTCGAGAAACGAGTTCATCTCTCTGCCGCCGGTATAAACGTTCATCGGCATCCCCTCCTTGATGTTCTCCAGTGTCATGTCCACATAAGCGTCGCCCAGGATGATGCGGCAGAAATCATGGTCGCCGAGCTGCGACACGATGCCTGTCACCACGCTCACCATCATTATGATGAAGGCAGCCAGCAGCAGTCGCCTTGCCTCAAACATCGTGTCGGGCACCTCCTGAGTCCAGAAGGTGATGAGGCGGCTCCACTTCTCCTTCTTGTTGCGGTATATGCCGTTGTGGAGCGCTACGCAGAGGTTGTTGAGATACAGCGTTATGCGCGAGTTGGGATAGTGGGTATAGGCAAAGGCGAGGTCGGCAGTGGTGTCGGTGTAGGCATCGGCAAGGTCGTCGGGCGAATATGCCGACGGGTCGTTGGCGATGCTCTCCACGTCTTGCCATTTCCTGATGTTGTTTCTTATGAATATGATTTCCTTCATTCCTCACAGTCTGATTTTGTCCTTTGCCGATAATATTTTGGCAAATATGTCGCAAATGTAGTCAGATTTCCATATATTTGCAAACGGCAAGCGATAAAACTTGCATACAAAGATAATAACCACTCGTTTTTTTTTATAACATGGCAACGGCAGACATATTGACAGGACAGTTCGTGATACTCGACCAGACACCGGCGAGCATTGGCGACCGCATCATAGCGCGCATCATAGACATGATGGTGCGCGTGGCTTATGTCATCGTTGCTCTGGTGTTCTTCACTTGGGTGCCAAGTGGCGGCGATGATGATTTCTGGTCGCTCATGCTGGTCCTGCTCGTGGGATTGCCGCTGGTGTTATACACCTTCCTGTGTGAATTGCTTTTCAACGGACAGACCATAGGCAAGATGGTGATGAAGATACGCACGGTCAGCGTCGACGGGTCGTGTCCCACGATGGGCAGCCTCTTTCTGCGCTGGCTGCTCGAAATCGTAGACGTCACCTTCTTCTTCGTTGGCATAATCCCCATCATCACCACCCGCCGTCACCAGAGATTCGGCGATCTTGCCGCCGGCACGATGGTGATAGCCCGTCCCGACCCTTCTCTGATGCATATCTCGCTGTCAGAATTCCAGTATGCCTTCCCCGACTACCAGCCCCATTATGCAGGCGCAAAGCTTTTGTCGCTCGGTCAGGCAGAACTGATAGAGCGCTTCGTCAACGTGGCGGACCGCCACGGGGCTTGTGATGAGTCTGCCCTCGCCAACCTTTCCCATAAGGTGGCTGCCGCCATTCAGGCTCCCGGCAATCCCGACAGTCTGCAGTTCCTCCGTACGGTGCTCAATGATTATCGTTATTATGCCCTTAATGAGGTGTGTTTATGTTAATAATTACTCTATGATCTTTTGACGCAATACATCATTCCCGGAATGATGCTCGCATTCGGAATATGCCTTTTCTTCCTTTCCATACCCGACAAGGAAGGACTCAAGAACTACCCCAGTTCGGGATAAGAATAGTTCATAAAAAAGTTGGTAGTCTCACAAATATATTTGATATGACTACCGATTACAAAGTTACAGAATTATTTTGTATTATAGACGAGTTTTGCAAACATTTTAATGCAGAAAATTCAGGAAATCTACTTGAAGACAATAGCGGAGTGAAGCGTAGACTGCGTGCAGCATCGTTGTCCGACAGTGAAATCATGACGATTCTGTTGTATTATATTGTATAAAACACTCGGTTATCCCGAACTGGGGTAGTTTCCTTCATTGATGTGTCAATTAGCGAGTGCAATATTACGAATGTTTTTAGAAAACTCTTTTACAACAGTATGGAAATGTAATTATCAATTGATTCTTGACGATTAAATTAACGAGTATGTAAGAATTCCATAGCGACTTCTAACAACAGCAAAACACTAATACAGAATATTACAAAATATTTTATATAACTATTTTGGGACTTCAAGGAGAGCCTATTGACACGTTTCATTTCTTTTTCTATGTTGCATTTGTATACTGTTAGACAAGTACAAATATAGGATAAGGCTATGTTCGCAAACAATATAGTTGCTATGTTTTTTCTAATAAGAACCAAACCTAAGCTTTTGTTAAAAATTAATTTCAAGGCAATGGATGCACTTAAAAATAGAATAAACAACAGTATGCATATTAACGTCATTGCACCTGATTCAGCATCTTTTTTGTGGTACATATAAGCATGTTGTTTAGACTTTAAAATTTCTTTATTTGTATATTCTTTTACTGTCATTCCTTTAGCCTTGATTCTTTTTCTTAAAAATGGCAGTTGAAATATTAAATTAAGGATAGGTTCAAGAAGCCCAAAAATCGGCACGTCCATAATCCTGTAGCCACGCAATGCTATGCAATATGCACCTAAATATATATTGACAATTAGTTTCATACAAAATTAATAATAAAAATAGTCAAACACAGCTCCACTTATTGCTCCTCCGAAATCGCCTCCCAAAATGCCACCGGCATAACCTCCAACTAATCTTCCTAAAACAAAAGC